>Ga0116137_1000585_pt1 | contig 28806 bp, 22 predicted proteins | sample June2015DPH_20_1_3_FD_88973 | JGI IMG/M metagenome (GOLD analysis project Ga0116137, IMG submission 88973) | Peatland microbial communities from SPRUCE experiment site at the Marcell Experimental Forest, Minnesota, USA - June2015DPH_20_100 | ecosystem: Environmental > Terrestrial > Soil >...
ATCGTCGTGACCTGAGCATCTTTCAGATCGGTTTGCGGTTCATCCAAAAAAGAGTGACCAATGGTCTTTCGGTTCAAATTCCGCTTTGTTCCTACCGATGACATCAAAGTGTCAGGTGGCTAGTATCTTTGAGCTTGTAGTTTATACATTGAAGCATAGAGGCCATTTCTGGTAATCAATTCCGAGTGTGACCCGTTTTCGACGATATTGCCCTCATCAAGTACCAGAATACGATCAACTTGACGGACGGTAGAGTACCGATGAGAGATCAAGATTAATATCCGATCACTTGCCAAATATTGTAAGTTATTATATATCTCGTACTCAGCAAATGCATCGAGGGATGCGGTCGGCTCATCCAGGATTAAAATGGGTGAGTCTCGCATATACATACGTGATAGAGCTATTTTTTGCCACTCGCCAAGGGATAGGTCGATTGTAGAATCCCCAAGCCATCGACCGAGAATTGTGTCATACCCCTTTGGTAATTTATTTAAAAACTTATCCGCTCCACTCTTACGTGCTGCTTCCTTTATAAGTTTTTCATCTTGTAGTGCTTCAATTTGACCGAATCCAATATTCTCTCTCGCACTTAAATTATATTGCGCAAAATCTTGGAAAATCACACTGAGTTTCGAATATAAATGGTCGATGGCATAATCTCGCAAGTCGACACCGTCAAGTGTAATTGTTCCCTCATCAGGATCGTATAATCGTGTAATTAATTTGACTAAAGAAGTTTTCCCTGCTCCATTGGGACCCACTAATGCGACCTTTTCCCCGGGCCTGATTGTGAGGTTAATATTATGTAAAACTAATTTGTTTGTACCCGGGTATTTGAATGACACACCCTGTAGGCATATCCCTTCTTGGATGGGCTCGTGGATTCTTACACTTTTATATTCATTAGAAATTATATGGGGCTGTAATTGTAAATATTTGAATAAATTTCCCCAAAAAAGATTCTGCTCATAAATTCCTGCTAAAGTCGTCAGCAATTCTGCTCCCACTGATTGTGCCTGCGACATGACCATGATATACATTGTCATATCACCGAGCGTAATTTGCCTATTTATTGCCTCGACGGCGATCCAAACATACATTCCGTAATATCCCGATGTTGCTAAAGCATTCAGCACCATCTCCAGGGAATATTTTTTTATATGTAATGATCTCCTCTTAAAAGTAATTTTTGTAATAAGGTCTTTATATCTTCCGAGCAAAAGCTTTGTGAGTCTAAAGAGCTTAATTTCCTTAATATACTGTTTAGTTGTGAGCAACGAGCCAAGGTATATTAACCTGCGCTGGTCGGTTACTTGGTCGTATTGCAATTTAAATCTTTCCCTCCCGAGGTAAACTTGGAGAATAGCTAATGGTAAAGTCGTGAGGAATAATATGAGTATCGCAAGGGGATTAAATCGAAATAGGAGAAACACTAAAGAGACGATTGTCACAAAGCTTCCAATAATTGAAAAAACGCTTTGAAGCATTATCAATGGGCGATAACTAGCTTCCTGGTTTGCACGTTGAAGCATATCGTAATATGATGGCGTTTCAAAATAGGACAAATCCAAGGTGGCAGCTTTTTCCATGATTAATATATTGGTTTTTTGGCCTAGAATATCACCCATTATTTCGTAACAAACTTGAGCGAGGTGTGAAGTCAACTGAAAAAACAAACCCAAAATAAATGCTATTAATAAGGTGATACCTAGCCTTTGCCATTCTTTATTTCCTGCAGTAATTTCCTGGACAACGGTGTCGATAATTAATTTCCCAATCCATGCCATTGCAGCCGGTGTAAGCGATTGAACTAGTGTTAATAACGCCAGCGCTATTGTCAAGCCCCTATGAGTTTTCCATATCAATCTTGCAGCATGTAGTAAGACTTTAGGCTCAAAACGCGTATCATCGTTCACATCTTTTTTATCGTTCACAAAAACCTCCGTTAATATAGAAGGGGATTTATACGCAAGATATAAAAAGTTTTTACGAAGAGGGCATTGTACACTCTAGAACAGGGATAACTAACTACTCGTTAAGAACAGTCCCCATTAAAGGTCAATTATGTAAATCTTCTTGTGATTCGAAAAAAATCAGAACATCTACTCTGGAATTAAGTTGCTTTTAACTTGGTTCGAGGTTTATTTCTATAAATAAAGTAAAATCGAGTACTTTAATAGCAACTATTATCAAATTAGTCTGGTCTTTAAAAGTCAAATTTGTAATTCCTTTTTGCCATTGATCGTCAATCTCGTCGAGAACTGCTAGAAATTTGCGAAAGTAAGATTTAGCGTTTCCCCAACTAATTAAGACTTACAATCTTGGGGAAAACCAGATCAAGCATAAGCCTTTTTCCCGGACTTGCTTGTACCAGTCATCTATGAAGGGAAGGGCGGACAGATACTGAATGTAGATTATGTCGCCATTTCTCCAATTCTAAATTCTTCCATATGGCTGAACGGCCTACCAGGAGTAAAGATACCATCGTCTTGAATGATTGCAATACGATATCTTTTCCCTTGCCGATCAAAACGTCATGCGCGTGTATCTATACCGGTGCCCACGATAATGTCAGTTTACGACGGAGCCTTTTCTCTAAAGCTTACCGATGAGAAGCACTTACCTGTATATACGGGATAGCAAGCGAAATTCCTTCTATTTTCGTTTGGACTGTCTTTGGTATGTATTAATTGGTATTCTCATACCATTCTGTCATTTAATGGAGAAGTTGCGATTTTTATGCATTGTATCCATTCCGTCTATATAGCCACATCACAACCGAACGGGACAGATTGGACAGGACTTGTTGATATCGTCTGGAAATCCGCTTCAGTATATCTCGAGATCGAGTAAAACCATCTTGAATGTTACTTTTGCTGTCCTTAATTCAATATCAAAACGTTGAAGAAAATACTCGACCTCGTCTTTTTCGTATATAACAAATTAATTCCTAATAATCCTATAATTCGTAAAAGTATTATAAAGACGCCGTACTCAGGATATTATATATTTGTCCATATAATCAAATGCCGACGGGTTTTTTTCCAAGATGGAGCAATAATTTGTTATTTTTGTTTCAAACCATTTCAATTGATTAGGACAGTCAACAATTTGGAAGTTATTAGGAAATACTCCATTAGTTCCTTCAGTAAAACACTTTTGGCACAAATGTACCCCCCAACAGCTCCTACATGTATCCGAGTCCATTGTCAAGGCAAAATCATTAAATATGGTTTTGATCCTTTCGACATCATAGCCATTCCAAACATCTCCAATTGGAAAGTGGCGATTTACTCGTTCACACATATGCAGATTTCCATCCACATCTACAAATACTTTTCTCTCACCCGGAAAACATGTGTTAATTCTGTGTAATGGGTCTACGGCTTTATTTAAAACATTTCTTCGGTGGAGGAAAAGATAATCTTGTTCAAAAAACTGCCGCGAAAAGGAGTTTAAAAAGTCCTTGTTCGATGTTTTACCAAAGATATGAGCATTAATATATTCTCGATGCAAATCTTCCAAATCTTCATTCCTATTGAGATAAGGAGGATGTCTTTTAAAATAATCCGCATTTCCTTCGGAGATATTTGAAACTTTCAATTTGCCATCTCCAAATAGATGGCTATATCTTTCAAAGAAGTTACGAAGATCCATTAAATTACTACAAGGACAAATAACACAATTTATCAAAATATGATGTTTGTAGAAATGCTTGTCTTTCTTATAGATCTTTTGAAGATTCTGAAAAACAATATCAAAGCTTCCGCGACCATTTGGGAAAACTCGGTGCTTGTCATGTATTGAGGCTGGACCATCGCAGCTCACCGTTATTGAGAATTCTTTTTCCATCAACCAAGAAATCCGTTCATCATCTAGAAGAGTTCCATTCGTTGTAATTGAAAAATCCAAGCGCCTATCTTGACCATTAATTTTTTCCACCTCTCGGGCATATTCGCAGCATTTTTCGATAACATCAAAATTCAATAATGGCTCACCCCCGTAAAAACCAATAGATACTTGTTCCTTTCCTTTTTTATGAGATAAGTAATAATCAACTGCCGCCCTTGCAGTCTCAATTGATATATTACGAGATCCACGTTGCCGATAGAATTGATATCCTCCTGAAAAAATACAATAATCGCAGCGCATATTGCATGAATCGGTAGCTTCGATTGTCAACATTTTTGACCCGTTGCGTATCTGTGCGGCAGTAAAATCATTGCAAACGGGAGCTACTCTTTGTTTCAGTGGGCCTGATTGAAATAAACCATAATTGTCTGATAGCTCTTCCAATTTGTCTGAAGCACTTTTAACCATTTGATTATCAGGTTTAATTGAACCAATGATATTTTCTTTTGGGGTTTCTCGAAGCGAATCGACTAATTCGAACATCTCAGCGGTTACTCGCATCAAACGATTACTCCTGGCGTCATAAAGGTAATAGCCCGAATCCGTTCGTATTTTCTTTACAAGGGGTTTCCATGTATCGGCTTGCATCTTTAATTTTCTATTTATTAAAATGAGGAGGCGAGCTGTCTGATGCCCAAAAGGCAATTATTTTCAGAATGCGTTATTAACCTTCGTAATTTGAGGCATTAGAATGCCACTGATTAGTCTCCTTTTTAGTCATACCAGGAGTTGAACTGGTTACTAAGTTCCCATGTTTATTGATGCCAAGTGGGCAAAGACAAAGGCAAGTACAATTACACCCACAACCACATTGGCATCCAACTCGGGGACTCCCTTGCATCATTGTTAAGCTATGGGATGACCTAACATCATCAAGCATATTCCCTCCTCTGGTACTACTATTCTACTTACTCAGTTAGCTCTCCTCCTCATATATTAATTATATACCTATCGTCAAGCAAATTCCTTTTTATGGTATCTCAATACAAAGCGGTAAACAAACCATCCTCCACAGTGCATTATTAGGAATTGATTTCCAGCTGTCCAGGGATTAGATATGCTCGATGGTTTAGCTTTTATATGACAGCTAGGATTTCTGGGTTCGTGAAGCTCGGAAGCTAGGCTTTATGGCGCCTCGGGCCTGTAAGGTTATTTGACAGCACTCATTAAAAATTCTCTTTCCACTTCAACCATAGACGGCAGAGTCCTGTCAGGCCAACCAGGGTGATGACAATAATCAGATACATTAATATGACCCGGTCGAATCCGACCATGGGTGCACTATCTCTTAGGAGAGTGTACGGTGCAACGCCTGAAAATTTAGCCATTGTGTCCAAAGCTAAGGAGTGATAATTTTGTATTACATAGTAGGCAGCCACATCCACTTGCGATAATAGCTGGACCTGGGTGCCGAATGAGACCCGCCATAGGAAAATGCCTAGGATGCCGGCCAATATGCCCGGGAACACCGCTGACCGACGTGAGTGGAAGACGCTCCCAACCAAGATTCCGACCGATGCGCTTAAACCTAGGATGGGCAGCCCGTCCAGCAGAGTGAATCTGACAAAGAAGCTCACCATGTCGACAGGCACTCCAACTTGGAAGGCATTCTGGAAGACCCCTTGGAGTACACCGAAGAACGCTCCTAGCGGAATCAAGCCGACCATCATCACTGTTACGAGTACACCTAGGACCTTACCAACCAGATAGCTACCTGCGCTTATAGGCATGCTAAACACTAGCTCTGCCATCCCGAACGAGCGATCGGAGGGGAGGCTCGTGGAAGTGGAGGCTGGAAGGAGAAGGAAGGAGGTGAGGAGTAGAATGGGCCACACTGATGGTAGGGATAATACAATATCCTCGGCTATCGTACTTGCAGCTATTTGTCGATAATAGTCGACGGGTAACCCCTTTTCTTTTAATCGTTCAATCATCGCTGGGCTTTGTAAATTATAACGAAGATTCTCCTTGGATATACTCAAGTTGGAAAGTCCATCCCACAAGAAGGCACCTCCGACCACTAAACCGATTATAAGGGTGGTCACTACTGGCACGCCACGTCGCAGTCCGAAGCGGATTTCGGTGCGGCTGATGGCAAAAATCTGCCAAAGAGTTTTCATAACATGCTCTTTCCTAGCGACTTATCAATTCCTCAGCAGGCCGTCGCTGCCATTGAGAGGGCTTTCGATCGGACCGATTGTTGCAAACTTGCATGTTATATTTATAGTTATGATCCTTGCCAACGGACATTAGACCAGTCGTATACCTTGATAAGAATATCAGTCGCAAAGCCTGCCCGCTAAAAATTTAGTTAGCTCAGTACGGGTCGGGATCCCGGGACGAGCTCCAAGGCGGGTGCAGCTCAGGGCGGCGGCAGAGCTGGCATAACGCAAAGTCTCCTCCCAGGCTCGCCCTTCCGCTAGGCCGACTGCCAGTGCACCATGGAAAACATCACCAGCCCCGGTGCTGTCCACCACCTTGACCTGGAAGGCGGGCAAATGTTGGACTATTCCTGCCTTGCACCACACCAACCCATCCTGGCCCAAGGTGATAATGATCGTGGGTGCCAATTGATTCAACCTAGCTGCTGCCCACTCCGGGTTTGCCTGACCCGAATATTCCATTGCAAACTTTTCCGAGCAGACTAGGTAATCGACCTGATCTGCCAGCGTGTGAGTTCCGGCGTGGACCGATCCGGCGTCCAGAATGATGGGGACGCCGGCTTGTTTCGCGATGCCCGCCAGAGCAAGCGAGAGCCAGGGCTGATGACCGTCGAACAAGAGCACCCGTGGATGCACCCCGGAAAAATCCATACTGTCTTGCGGCAGGTAATCCGTTTCCCCATGATAGTTGATAACCGTGCGCTTCCCATCGGGCTTGACCAGGATAGCTGAGAGTGGGGTCGGGGCGGATCCACGGATGATGAAATTGGTGTTGACGCCCTCGTCGTGGAATTCCTGCAAATGCCGGTCGCCCCAGGGATCATTCCCCAGGTAACCAGCGAAAGCCGCGCGCAAGCCCAACCTTGCCACGGTCACAGCAGCGTTGGCTGCTGGTCCACCCCCGGTGCTGACCAATGCATCGGCGACACCTTTTTCGTCCGGGCCTGGATGGTGCGGGACGACGAAGGTCAGGTCGAAACAGGCGTGCCCGACGCACAGGACGTCAATGTCTAGCTTGGGAGTAGGCATATAAAGTATAGATTAAGATAATAGCGCACATTAACTGAACGATCGTTTGCCATAAGTCAATGTAGATGAACGATATAGTTTCAAGAATAATCCTGATGAATTGATCCCACTATCCATCCCAATCATTATTCATCTCTGGTGAAAAGGCCGATTCCAAGTTTATCTCTTTTGGTTAAGAAGACATCTATTTCATTTTCAATTGTATCCTTTCATATCTGAAATAGTAATAGATTTCCGCTTAGGAGGGAGGGCCAGCCTCATTCGATCAATGTGTGCCGGGCTTGCTGTAGTAGAATCTCGGCCGGATCAGATTGAAATCCATATAGAACTATGGTGGACATTTCGGTTTGAGTCCCTGTTCTATTCTCCCGAGAAAAACCTGGTTATTGTAGATCTGGAACACTAGGATCCTTAGGATGGTTTTTGCACCCCTAGTCAATCGATTCGGGAATCGACAAATCCCAACCCACAAACTTGCTCAAATTTTTAAATAAGAGTATTATTGTAAACCTTTTGAATCCAGGTCGATTATAACTCGTGAAAACAAGAGAGTTTTGTTTTTCTGGGTACAGTATATGCAAGAATTCCGCTACTGCTGATTCGGAAAATTACGGTCGTTTAAGGATATCAAGAAGGTAACTTATGAAAGCTGTTGGTTATCGACAATCACTTCCGGTTACTGAAGCGGATTCGCTGATCGATATAGAACTCACTGATCCGGAACCGTCGGGCCGGGACTTGCTCGTGCAGGTGAGAGCCGTTTCGGTCAACCCGGTTGACACCAAAACCCGCATGCGTTCCGCACCTCGGACCGGCGAGGATGTAAAAGTGTTGGGGTGGGACGCGGCAGGAATTGTACTGAAGACCGGACCGGATGTACAGCTTTTCAAACCCGGGGACGCGGTCTGGTATGCAGGCTCCATCGATAGGCCGGGCAGCAACTCGGAGTTGCACCTGGTCGACGAACGCATTGTCGGTAAGAAGCCCGTTTCGCTCGGATTTGCCGAAGCCGCTGCCATGCCGCTCACAACGATCACGGCATGGGAGCTGTTATTCGAGCGTTTCGGCGTAATGCCGGGGAAATATCCTACTGATGCATCGCTTCTGATCATCGGCGCAGCAGGTGGGGTGGGGTCGATCCTCACACAGCTGGCCCGCAGGCTGACCAGTATGACCGTAATCGGAACGGCTTCCCGCATAGAAACCAAAGATTGGGTTCTGTCACACGGTGCGCAATATGTCATCGATCACAGCCAGTCGCTTCCGGATGAGTTACGGCGCATTGGTATCCCGCAGGTGAGCCACGTCGCCAGCCTGACCCAGACTCCGCTGCATTATCCCGAGATTGTCGAGTTGCTTGTACCACAGGGCAAATTTGCCCTGATCGATGACCTAGGGCAGAGCGACATGGGTCTGCTTCGCCGCAAGAGCATCTCTTTTTATTGGGAATATATGTTTACGCGTCCAGTATTTGCCACAAAGGATATGGTCGCTCAGCACGATCTGCTCTGTGAAGTGGCCGATCTGGTTGATGCCGGCGTGATCCACACCACACTCGGTGACCATTTTGGACGCATCAATGCGATAAATTTGAAGCGCGCACACGCACTAATCGAAAGTGGTAAAGCCAGAGGTAAGATCGTGCTTGAGGGTTTTTGATTGCCTCCCACGGAGGCGTGTAAATTGGGGGAAATGTGTAAGTTGTGGGAAGCATGGTCCAGATTTTGCCTGTTTCACTAGCGGCCGGCTCGCCTACCCGTTTTCCGAATGGATGGGTGTATTACACTGAGGCGAAGGACTTCTCTGAATAATTTGAGGCGAGCCTTTGAAAACCAGGAAGCCAAATTTATTCGGGCATATGGGAATGATGATACGCGGATTTAATCCAAAAACTTCAGTCCCCTGGTTTTCACGATACGCACAATTCCAAAAATGATGGGGATGCCACCCAATAAGATCACCAATTCGCTTACAGAAACCGCCCCAATCAAGAACCAGATCCCCCCGGATCCGAACATGTAAAGCATTAACCCGACTGCCGACCCCGTCGTCAGTGCATAGATTGTTAATGGGATAACCGGCCAGCGCTTACGCAGTAAGATGTAAATACCCCAAGCGACCACGCCGCCCGCCATATCCGTCAGCGGCATCCAGACCAGCTCCCAGGGGCTGACGAAAGGACTGGCCAAGTTGGCAAAAAAAGTGCCGATTCCGATCCCCAAGGCAGTGTAGGGGTCAAATAAAACAAACACCTTGAGAATTTCACTCACCCTGAATTGAATCGGTCCATAACTAATCGGAGCTATGGCAATCGTAAATACAGCATAGAGAGCAGCAATGATTGCAATTTTCACCACTCTTTGTGTAGACAATTTTGCCATCGTCAGATACGATCTGGGCTTGATCATAGGGATCCTTTATTTCCACTGCGCGGGGTGGAATTATACCCTGTTGATGGGCGTGGAATTTCGCTCAATCCGGATATAAAAGGAGAAGAAATAACCCGTTCTTCCGAGAAAGCAAGAAAAGCGTTTTCATTGAAGACATCCAAAACAAACCGATGGTCTTCAAACGGTCCCCTGGGGCGATATTTGGCCGTCTGCATTCTTTTCAATTGAAAGAAGGTTCCTCTGCCAGAAGGGGAGTACTATAATTATGAAACAAGTCTCAAATGCAACTTGACACTCACGCCCATAAAATCTATCATGTTTTCGAAGGGCCGTTGAATGGTGATTAATCGCGAAAGCAGTTAATCAACACCGTTGGGTTGGCTCAATTACAAATCCTAACCATCGATTTTGATCCCACCGTATCCGTCCGGAATCAACCCATCGAACAGGGGCAATCGAAAGTGGAATTCACTGGATATTTGAATTTCTGATTTACCGCCCGGCTGCTGCTGGAACGCGTCGAGACATTTAAGAGGAGCACTTGTCCATCTTCTCCAACTAAATTGATAAAGTATATTGCCACCAGTAGCACACGGCGGGCGCTCTAATTCTTGGGATTGGAGCTCACCGGAGTCCGTTCTTAACCTTCCATACCGGGGACGTGCCTACTTGACAGGAATCCGGTACAGCTGAGATCAACTTTCTCAATCTGGCCATAAAATTGCGCCCGTCAGGTTTCGACGGCTTAATCGGTATGGAATTTCGCCTCCCGACCACTGAAGTGGAAGCCCTCCGCTGAGTAAAGGCGATCTTTCAACCGGATTAGACCAGGAAGTCGCTTTCAGAAGATGGCGAGGGATGGACCAGACGCCTTTCTGACCCACCCAGCGACTTTATCGAATACACACAAAAGACCACTATGATCATTAAAGATAAAACTGCTCTTATCACGGGTGGGGCGATCCGGGTGGGCCGGGCGATCACCCTTGGGCTGGCCGAAGCGGGCGCCAATGTGGTGATTAATTACCATCGGGACGCAGAAGCTGCCGCGCGGACTGCTCAAGAGGCTAAGATGTTCGGCGTTTCTGTTTTGACTGCCCAGGCGGATATCTCCGATTGGGAACAGGTCAAGCGTATGTTTGCCCAGATCCACCGCAAGATTGGCCCGATCGATATACTTGTCAACAATTCTTCCGGCCTCAAACCAACGCCGCTTCCGACAGATTCAATTGAGGCCTGGCAGGAGGTCACGGGTATACTGGTCAACGGGGCGTTTTATGTCTCCAATCTGGCCGCAATGGATATGCTGGAGAAAAAACAGGGCGCCATCGTCAATATCATCGACCTCACGCCCTGGGAGGCATGGTCCGGGTATGCTGCACACGTTGTAGGAAAATCGGCCCTTTTGGCGCTGACCCGCCAGCTGGCCATCGATCTGGCTCCCCATGTGCGAGTCAATGCGATCGCTCCAGGACCGATTTTGCCCCCTGTAGGCTATTCTCCCGAAAAAATCGAAAGAATAGCCGCCAAGACCCTTCTTGGCCGCTGGGGTACTCCGGAGGATATTTCGAGAACTGTGAATTTTCTCATCGAGTCAGAATATATCAACGCAGAGGTGATTACCGTAGACGGCGGCGAACTTTATGGTCGCCGGAAAGCAGGAGCTGATTAAACAATCTTTGGAGAATCTAATTATAGGTGTAACTCGAAGGATGACGCATATTATTACAGATTAAGGGGGTACAGCCTGGATTCGTACAGAGAAGTATCACAGGCGCTCTTCGTCTTTTTTTAATTCTTTGTATATAAACGGTATTATCCATGCTGCCGGATGAAGGGGAAATACACCCAGGAAATCACCCCGAAGACGAACATTATCGCCGCGCAGGCCATCGCTGTGACCGGAGCGCCGAAGCTCTGGGCAATGGCCCCGGTCATCAGCGCCCCCATGGTGTAGGCGCCGTTCATTACCATGGCATATACGCCCATTACCCGTCCACGCAGGACGTCGGGGACCTCGGTCTGGATCAGGGAATTGTTGTTGTTGGTCATCAGCATCATGCTCCAACCGATGACGACCAGGATACCCAAAGAAAGCGGGACCCAGCCTACCCATGCAAAAATAAAGAGTGCCACCGGCATGATCAGGGAGCCGAGCATCCACAGTTTTCCGCGGATCTTTTGCCTTCCGAGAGAAGCCAGCATCAGCGCGCTAACGAGGGCACCAAAGCCACGGGCTGATATCAACAGGCCGTTGGTGGTCACGTTGCCGTGCAGCACGTCCGTTGCCCAGGCCGGCAGCAGGTTTAAAAAACCAAATCCGAAGAAGTTCACCATCCCCACAGCTCCGGTCAGGCTGAGTACCAGAGGGTTGGAAAGGACGTAGCGTACCCCCTCAGCAATTTCCGCCATGGCGTTCGAACTGCGTACAGGCTGGGGCTCCAGTCTAATGTGCATCAAGAGCAAAGCCACGATCACGGCGACGAAGGAAAGGCCATTTATCATGAAGCACCAGGCCGGTCCAAAAGCAGCATAGGTCAGGCCGGCGATTGATGGTCCAATGACCGTGGCGATATTGTACATGGTCGAGTTGAGGGCGATGGCGTTATTCATATCCTCGCGCTCGACGAGCTCAAGCACAAACGAGATCCGCGCGGGGGCATCGAAGGCGTTCGCCACCCCCAGCAGGAAAGCCAGGACCAGGATATGCCAGGGCTTGACGATATTGGCAAAGTCCAGGGCTCCCAGGATGAAGGCCAAGATCATCATCGCGGTTTGCGTGATGACCAACAACCTCCGGCGGGAGATCCGATCAGCGACCCAACCGCCGTACAGGGAAAACAGTACGGTCGGCACTCCCGCCATAAAACCGACTAGACCCAGATAGGTCGTGGATCGGGTGATCTGATAGATCAAATACCCCTGGGCTGTGCTCTGCATCCAGGTACCCATCAGGGAGACCATTTGGCCCATGAACCAGAGCCGGTAATTGTAATGTTTAAGTGCCGCAAAGGTCTCGTTCAAATGCAAATTTAAGCTGACCTTATCAGGCGAATTATTATTTCCCAATCTGGACCTCTAAAAAGAAGGATATCGTGCAGAGAGACAATCGTGAATTAGTCGAGGTAACCCGCACTTACGGGCTACCCCTTATGGATCCGATTTTGAGTTACCTGCTCTATTCACCGCCATTTGGGTATTTTCAAGAAGTCGATCATTCATCCGACCGGAGAGTATTGTAATCTCAATCCTCGAGCCCGCTCGAACACGATTAATTCTTCTTCAAGATATCGAACGCTGTCGATACCAGACTAAAGATTTTCAACTCAATTTATTGCAACTTAATATTGAATTCGCCAGACCGATTCGGCGTCGGCGCTTTTGCTTTAAAAATATTGGATGCGGTTTGGGCAACTATGGTATAGCTGTTTAGAAAAGCTGGAATTAAGATTGAATTTCCTTGATGAAATTCTTGTTGTTTTAACTGGTACTTTTCTCGCCACCTTATTTGGATATTACCCTTGGTTATGAGTAATATCTCGGGTGAATTTCCTGGACAAGAATCTATTTTTCTATATTTATTTAATTTGATAACGCTAATTCTGAATTCTTCAGCTACAGTGTCGTAAACGGTTTCAAATGGATCGATCGGATGGGCGGATACATGTATATTATGGGGTGCATAGCTGATAATATTTGCGAGCGTTTTGAGATCCTTATATTTAGGGGTTAGGCCTGCTCGAACCACATTGTCAGAAGTAGCCATACATTCGACGATATTCCCATTGACGTATGCATGCAGGATCCCTGGACTGGTGAAGATTGCCTCTCCCTGTTGTATCTGGACTAAATTTAACAGGAACAAGAATAATAGCCCAACATCACCAGGATATTTGTTGGTCAGCCGCAGGAATATGTCTTCGGTTTCATTTCTGGCTCCTGATTTTTCAATTCGTTTCTCAATGCGAGCAATTAAACTTGAAAGATATCCTTCCTGAAGAGAAATATGGATTAATGAATTGCAAATCGCGCGTAATATTGCTTCTGATTTTTCGACCGAGGAATCAGTTCCGGTCTTATCCTTTGGATTTTGATCCTGAGTAAGAACTTTCAATTCCGGGTATTCTTCTAATGTGTCGACCAATTGATCATAATCCTTGAAACCCAAAAACGCAGTGAGCGAGTCTAGTGCAATCGCTATTTCCGGTTTGTGGTTTTCGTCGGGGTAATTGATCGGATCTTGACCATGGAGAATCTTGGCTTGAACACGATTGGGATGAGCTTGAATGGATAATGGCTCCGCAATCGACAGGACTTTGAGGAGAAAAGGAAACTTTGTGGAAGCTCCCTGGGCGCCCATCGATGTGCCCAGTATTTCGTGGGGGAAATCATCGATCAATTTATTTAAAGGTACCCAGGTTCGGCCAATCAAAATATCCGAGGGAGCAGACGGGTGAGCACCCATCCATAGCTCCGCGTATGGTTTGTTTATTTGGGGATCAAGCCCAAGAAGCCTGGGGATAAAAGCGTTTTTCCCCATTGTCCCCCAGGCATAATTTTGAATCTTGTTTTTCATTAAGTAGGGTCTTGGGTACATAACTTGTGCACGTGATCCAATCGATGATTGATTTATGAAAAATGAATGTCTCAATTGATATCTTACAGAGGAACTATAATGATGTTGATGTAGGCCTTCCTTATGAATTATAGTCTATTCGGACAGGGGAGCTTGCGGGGTGCCATCCATGCCTGAAAGCCGGCAGGAGGGTTTTTGAGGTGCCGGAGAGCTGTTTGCTCTCCGGCACAAGTCTACGGTTTGCCTGGGTCGGGGGACGAGAGACATGACTCTTCCCGAATTCAGGGATGGGTCATGTCTCTTTGAGCTTTTGTATCTATTTCGTAGGAGCTCCTGTCCTCGCGTCAGAAGAAAGGCGCAGGACCTTCCGGGCCGGAAGTCGGCCAGCTAATATATTCTGGATCACCTCGTAAGCGGCATCCGGTGAAGCGCCGCCAGCCACTGCGTAGATGACCATCTTCAGCGTGTCGCTGCCTGCGAGTCTCTCCAGGTCGGCATGTGCGGCGAGGAAACGTACGGCCTGCAGGAGGCGGGCGGCATTGACCTCCCGGGCTGTCGTCCTATATTTCGAGAGAGTTGTATCCCCGATAGTGACGAAATCGATCGGGATCACGGCATCGCCGAGGCGTGCAACGCGCAGCGTGCCTCCCAAGGAAGGGGTATCCTCCTGGCTCAGGTTCAATGGACAGGTGCAGTCAAACGCGAGGTACCCGAAGCATCGATCGTACTCCTGCGCCGGTCCGATGAGGGCCTGGAACGGGCGGTAAAGCTGTCCGTCCTTTGCAATGAGCCTGGCGCCGCAAGTAGGACAGCGCATGTCAGGCAGGTAGCCGATCTGGTCAATGCTCAGATCGAGCAGGTAGGGTTTGAGTGTATTCATGTTTTCCTTCTTTCTGTGGGGGAGCCTCTCCGGACGTAGGTCTAACTGGCGTTCGGAGAGGCTTTTCAATAGAGAGTGGATTATTTTCTATTACGAGAAGCCCAGGCCGCGCTCTTTAAGCGAAACGAAGCGGCTTCCACCGATGATCAGGTGTGAAGTAGGCACAAAGCGCCTTGCCCGCATTTCTGCGGGTAGGTTTCTTCATACCCCTTCCCGAACCGGACATGAGACTTTCGCCTCATCCGGCTCTCCAGTTCCGAAGTGGTATCTAGCAATTCTGCGACTGACTTCGCTTTGGGGATTGCGATCTTTGCGATGACAACTTGCGCAAAGTGCAATCATCTTGGCTTGGTCGTTTTGTCCGTTTACCTTATGTTTCCGGATATGATGTATTTCGACCCTATCCTGACTTCCACATAAGGCGCATCGGTTATCGTCCCTGCGGCGTACTTCTTCCCGCTTTTCCGTCCAGTCCTCACCATAGAAGCTGTTGGTTCCATCCCATTCTCTCTTGCCCGGATAGGGGTCGAGATGGTAGGGTAGGTTAACCGGCTTGGTTGGATCCAGGTACGGATTGGGACGATGTGCATATCGCTTGTATTTGATGGTTGTCATGGATGTATGGTAGAGACTTACGCCATTTGCCACCCATGTGAGCCACCGATCTCCTCTGCGATAGTATTTCTTGTAGACCGCTCTGACCCGCTGCCGTGTTTTCTTGCACAGCCAGAGTTGCATTCGTTCAAAGGCATAATGGCCTATGTTGTTGAATGTAGAGCTGGCGCAGGAATGGCGAAAGTAATTTGCCCATCCCTCAAGCAAGTAATTCATGGCTGTTATCTTGTCTTGGACACTTGCGAGCGTGGTGCCTCGTTTGGTCATAGACTTGATTTTGCCTTTCAGCTTCATCACACTTTTCTTGGACGGGTAATACCGGAGTTGGTTGTAGCCTCTGGCATTATCGATGTGACGTTTCATCGTAAAGCCGAGAAAGTCATAACCTTCTGTGATATGTGTGATGTGGGTCTTTTCCTCCGACAGTTCGAGCCTTAGGTGTTCACGCAGAAAGGCGCTCAATTCAGCTTTCACTACTACGGCGCCTTCTTTTGTGCCGTTCCAGGCCACAACGAAGTCATCTGCATAACGGATGTAGAAAGCATTACCTTGCTTTCTATACCGTCTTTTGTTCTTCTCGCTGGGCTCTAGTCCGGTGTACTTCTCAACCATCCACTTATCTATCTCATGGAGATAGATATTCGCAAGTAGAGGTGATACGACACCACCTTGGGGCGTTCCTTCCGGCGTTCTTTTGAAAAGTTGTCCTTCCATTACTCCGGCTTTGAGCATTAGCCAGACCACAGATAGCAATTTCTTATCCTGTATTCTCCTGCGTAGGAGGTGGATAAGGATTTTGTGTTGGATATGGTCGAAGCATCCCACGATGTCGCCTTCGATGACCCAGTTCATCTGCTTATGCTTGGGTGATGTCTGCCGATGCAGATAGGCCAATGCGGTGTGGCAACTTAGTTGGGGTCTAAAGCCGTGACTGCATGGATAGAAGTCGCTTTCGAAGATTGGTTCTAGGATGGCTTTCACCATCATTTGAACCAGCCGGTCTGTCAGAGTTGGGATACCGAGCGGGCGTTGTTTCCCGTTGGGTTTCGGGATGTATACCCGACGCACGGGTTGGGGTTTATACGTTCTGGTTTTCAGGGCCGTTCTTAGGTTGGCAAGGATTTCATCCCTGTGCTCTATCGCAGTCCTTTTGTCCATCCCGTCTATTCCTGCCGTGCGTGAGCCCCTGTTAGTCATGAGCGTCTCAAATGCCCAGACCATAAGCGGTTCCCATGTGAGCAGGTCATACATTTTGGTAAAGCGATGCTCGGGACATTCTGTCGCTTTCGTTGCCAGCCTCCTTTGGAGTTCGGACACCTTTGTCCGACACAACTCTTCTGTCGGTGTCACAATTGGAGTTTCCATAGTTCTTATTCTCCTGTTAGCGTCCTATTGTTTTAGAAGGCTTTAGAACCTGCCGCCCTTCGCCATGTGCTAGGCTTTCCCTAGCTCGGACTACTACGGCGGCTCCGCCAGCCCATAAGCATTTAGGCTTCATGCCAGCCGAACCCTTTTCGGGTGGCCTATGGGCCTTCTCGTGTTGACGTTGCTGTCGTCAGCATATGAGCTTAGGCACTCTCTATTCGCCTGTGCCTTCTCCTTGAAGGCTCGACAATCTCGTCCAGTCCTTGCCTACCTGACTGGTCGTGCCCCTGGACCAAAGGGCTGTACCATCGTCTCGATCATGACTAGGTTAGATTGTCTCTTACCCATATCTCCACCATTCGGGGTAAGTCGAGTTTCGAGGCGGTTCGACTAAGAGTTCGCTTTCGCTTGCCTTACTCATACTCAGCCTTGCGGTCAGAGGACGGGTGGTTTTCATCCTGTTCCCGCTTGTTCCCAGGGCTTCAGACAACGGAGGGCATATCATCCGCTGCCTGCCCGGTCAGGCTCAGACGGGGTAGGCGTCTGTCTCTTTCGAGCATTACAGCAACATCCTTCACGACGCACGGTCGAGCAACTCGATATCCAAGAGTTTCCCGGCCTGTACCATGGCGCGTGTCACGGAGATGTCATCCGGAGAAGGCGTGGGGTCCGCGCTGGGATGATTGTGGGTTGCAATAATGGCCGGGGCCATACGCTGGATGGCAGGCTTGAAGACCTCCGCCATGCGCACCTGGGACGAATTCACCGACCCGTGATAAACCTCTACGATGTCCAGCACGTGATTGCGATTGTCCAGCAGGATGACCTTCAGGTATGTAGGGTAGGCGGCTGGCGAGGTACGTCTCCGTCCTTTTCCAACCGCCCCCCTCCGAACCGGACTTGATACTTTCGCATCATCCGGCTCTCCCGTGATTTCTAGCTATTCGCTAAAGCAGGGAGTGGTTTTCCAGCACTGATCAGATAGTGACATTCTCGACACACTACCAACGTCTTACGTTGTCGGCTTGCCATATATCGCTTCCAGTCAGTGCGTGCGTTTTTGGGCCCCATCACGTTCTTTATTGCCTTGATGTGATGTACTTCCACGTCGCCTGTTTTCCCACAGATCTCACACTTGTCTGCGAGCAGACGTTGTATGATTTCGGTGCGGGATGCTTTGGCGTTGTATGGAATGGGCAATTGGTCATACACCGTCGTGAACTGCTTTCGTTCCATGGAAAAGCCTCCAAACGTTGCAACCAATGGCTTTTTACCTTCTCGGTTCACTCTGACCTGAATGCATTTCAGAGTTTTCCCCTTTTCTGTCTTTATGCTTGTTTTATATTTACCAAGCATTACTCTGACTGAGCATTTATGCTTTGCCGCCAGAGTTTTCATTAGGGATTGCTCCATAATCCACTTCAAGTCATGGAGTCGGCCTACATTGGTGGCAAGGGCGTAGTACTGGTACAGTCCTCTCAACTTTGTTTGATAATCATGGACTATGGAAAAGTCCTGATTGATCATTAGGAAGGAGTTGTGTATCGGTTTTCCGTCCTTCAGGTATGGTGCGCTTTTCTTCTGGATTACGCTTTTGGGGAGCAGCAATGCGATATGGCCATTTACAGACCGTCTTTTAGTAAGGTCCGCTCTCATGGTTATTTTTGAATCGCAGCTTTGGTTTTGGATTTCGTATCCGAGGAAATGAGCGGCTTCTTGGGTTGCATTGGTAATCAATGTTTTCTCTTCTGATAGGTTTAACTTCAGTCTATCGAGGAGAAATTCGCTGATTTTCCGCTTTAGTTCCAGGGCATCCGATTTAGGGCCAATTATGCCAATCAGGAAATCATCGGCATACCTGATATATCGAGTTCGTCTAAAATTGGGGTCGCCGAAGTCTTCTGATGGGAGTTTCCTCATTTCTTTCAGGAGGGCTTTAGCTTTGACTCGGTCGCCCTTGGTTTTGGCTCGATCTCTTCGGTTGTTTAGCCTTTGGTATTCCAGATTGGGTGCTCTCCGTATTCCTTTGTTGTAGGCTTGGATGCATTCTTCAGCGTAATGGTCGAGCTTGTCCAGATAGATGTTCGCCAGTAGAGGTGACAACACACCACCTTGCGGTGTACCGCTGTACGTTCTGTTGTATGTCCATTGCTCCATGTATCCGGCTCTTAGCAGGTTTTGGATTAGCCTTAAGAAACGGTTATCCTTGATTTTCTCTGCTAATATGCCGATCAGCACCGAGTGGTCAATCGTATCGAAGAATTGAGAAATATCCCCTTCGATAAACCATTTAGTGCCAGTCCATGTCCGTACTTCGATTAGGGCTGTGTGACACCCCAGACCGGGTCTGAAACCGTGCGAGTGTTTGCTGAACTGGGGTTCGTAATACGCCTCCAGTATGGATCGGATTACTTCTTGCAGCAGTTTGTCACTCCAGGTTGGCAGTCCCAGTGGTCGGAGTTTTCCATTGGCCTTTTTGATGGAGATGCGTCTTACAGGGGTCCATCGATATTTTTCACTCTGAAGAGCATTGATAATGTTATCAATTCTCTTCATGGACATTCCATCAACGGTTTCCGGTGTAGCTCCGGGCGTCATTGCGCCTTTATTCGGGTACAGTTTGGCGTAAGCCCTCAAGTAGAGTTCTGGGTTATACAGCATCCTGTACAGTCGTTCTACTGGTTGACCTTTTCTTCCACGTTCCTGCATGACAGCATAGATCGTGTTGGCGGTTTGCATTTCGCATACCTTCCTTTCTGTTAGCTGTCTTAAATCACCTGCCGCCCTTCGCCGTGTGAACGGCTTTCCCGTTCTCTGACTACTATGGCGGCTCCGTCACCATGGGCCTCGCGGCCTTTAGGCGATCACGATTTCCGTCAAACGAGTACTTGTTCTAGTGCTGGTTAGGTTGCCCACTCATCTCTTAACCGCTTCACTGGCGGCCCCACCATTATCTGGGAGTTGCACCGGCCACAAGAATAAGCTGGTGCACGATAATGGATACCGGTTTCACGCGATTTCCGGTGCGTGGCTCGGATACACATGGGTAGATTGGGCTTCAAGCAGTGTAGCTTTAACCATACAGCGCGGGACTTGCGGAACTGCGCTCTTTGTCGCTTTCAGAACCATTCCGCTTTACCAAAATGCTAATTTCCCCTTCAGGTTTCCCATCCAGGTTATTTGGTTGTCCCCAGAACTATCTCCCAGTTCTGGCTCACTGCGTGAGCGATACTCCTTTGCGTTAATCGTCGCACTCCTGTTCCAGCAGGCTCATCTCATACTGTACGAGGGCTGCAGCATCGGCAGGCGAATTCACCAGCGGGCGTTCGCTGGTCGGCTCATGGAGTTTGAACCCCAGGGCTAGGGCAGCCTTAAGGCGCACCGCTGTGTGCTGTCCGACTCCCGCCACCTGGGCGAGCTCGGACACATGTGCCTTGTGGATACGCTGGATGTCTCCACCGAAGTGGGCGAGGAGACCTTCCGCCACCTCGATCTGCTGTGCTCCGCCGATGACTGCAGCCAGGAGTTCGATCAAGCTGCATCCGGCGGCATTAGCACTGACGCGGTAGGCGGGCTGCTCCCGCAGGGGCAGCGATCTCAGTTTGGTGGGTCGGTAAGCGGGGGGGAATTTCAAGAGGGTGTCCATCATCCGTTCCTTTCTGTGAATAGCCAGGGACGGATGGGTCCCCCTTGGGGGGCGGACATCCGTCCCCGGCGAGGGGGAGTACGAACTTCTTTTTATGGTGCGTTTCCTTTAGGCCAGAGAGACAGCCCAAGTATTATGCGCATAGCTTAATATAGCGTAAAGGTCAGCAGATACGACCTTTGCTGGGCACGGCGGCAGACCGCCTGCGGCCTCCTTTCAAAGTTATTGAAAGGGGATACGTGTCGGGCTTAGGTGATATTTAGAGTGCAGCCCGGGATTGAAGCAGATGGGAGCCGCTCAGGGTCGTACCCATCCGGGAAGGAGAAATCTGTGCACGCTTGAAAGTGGGCCGGGTCAAGGCCCAGCCTCTTCCACTTCTCCGCGTAGGCCGTTTGAAGAGCCTGTGCCTGGTGCTTCCAGTAGCAGCCTACCCCGCCTTTTTCGCACCGCCAGCCGAGGCCGCGGTTCCTTGATGTCAGATGGGGGTCATATTGCACTCCGGCACCGCAGGTTGGGCACTTGTGTGGGACTGTTGGGAAATACCCTGGGCGCGGCCTTTTGGCTTCAACACCTTGTTCATTCTGCAAATAGTATTTGACCGCTGTTACAGCCGGGCAATCCTCTTCCAGGCGGCAGGTGCAGAACAGGTCGTGGGAAACGATATGCACCTGCGGACGGACATCCGGACCGAAATCGACCTGGTAGAAATAGGTCTGGTAGACCCGGATGATCGCCTCCTTGAGGATGCTGGTCAGGATACGCTTGACATCCGCGCTTCGCCGCGCCTGCGAAGCGCTCAGGCGGCGGTCGAGGACGAGCGTGGTCGCTTTGATGGGTGACATATTCTTGCCTCCGTCTGCTTGTTTCTCAGGTAGTCTGCGAGGGAAATAAAGATCTGTGTGCCGGCGTTCATGAGATGCCTCCTTCGAGCGGCGGCTCCTCCGCGGAGATCCCATGCGGTATCTCGCCGGAAAGGTTCGTGGCTTTCAGAACGCGTTTCGGGGCGGGGTCCAGGAACTGGACCTGTGCTGCGTTGACCTCAAAGTCGGCGCGCGCTCCGCCGTCCTGGGTCATCCAGATCACTGGCCCGCCCTTCTGCGGTCCGTCTGTCTGGCTGCCCGTGATCCTGCCGGACACAAGTACATGGCTGCCTTTGTGCAGGAACTCGCTGCAGGGAGCGGCGAGGTTGCCCCAGGCCGTCACTTTGAAACGGGTCAGCGTTTCGACTGGTTGGCCGGAGCCATTTGGGTGGATGTCGTTGTTGGCCACGATCAAAGTCGTGACCGACGTCCCTTTGGAGGTGGTGTGCATCTGCGGTTCCGTCATCAGGTTGCCGTCGAAGATCACTACTTGTAGGTTCTTTTTGCTCATTTTCTGTACCTCGATTCTGTTGGGTTCTGTGGAAGTAATTCGGAGTGGATGGGATAGGTAACGCTTATCCGGTTTGCCTCGCACTTCACCGGCGTTTCAGTCGCCGCCATCCTGAATGGTTTTGGATCGTTCGGGATGAGGACCTCCTTTCTGTTTTCTTTGGATTCTGTTTTTCTTTTTGAAATGCTACCTACGAAATACCTGGCCTCGCGAGGAGAGGGCCAGCTAACGAAAGGAAAGTGGCTCTGCAGGGCAGAGGCACACCGAAAGGCTCAAACGTTCACGTTTGGACCCTCGGGTGTGCCCCGGACCGCGGTTCGAGGCCACAATCGGTTAGCTTGAACTGCTGTCGCTGGACGACCGGACCTCCCGGCCATCCAGCTCTTCGTGATCGCTCTGCGTGGGTACGTGTGGGTGAGCGATCGAACTTTCTCTTCGATATGCAGTCTTCGGCAGTCGCACTCTGCTTCCGAGCTGGTTTGTCAAGGTACGGATCGAACAAAAAGGGTGATTAAACAAAAAAACGAGAGAAGCCCGCGTATAAAAGCGGGAAGAAATGCTTCTCTCGTTTTGGATCTCGCTCACCGGTCACGAGGACGGAGCGAGTCGATCGGCTTACTTGGATGGCCAGGGTAGGCCGTCCTATTCAGTTGTAGGACAAACTTACTTCTTTTTACCCTTGTCTTTCTTTTCAGGTTTTTCTGCCACTTTTTTCCCGGATGCGGTTGGCGGGGACATCGGCTCTGCATTGAGACTGGATTCCGGGACCTTGTCGGATTTTGAGGCCACTTTCCTTATCTCAAGCTTAGCGGCGGTCTCGGCAGAGTCCTTGCCGGGCTGCAGGCCGCCCACCAAGGGCTCGGAGGAGTCCTGGGCTGCTGCGGTGTCGTTCAGGGCGGGTTGCATTACCGCACCCTGCGAGCGCTTGTCTCTGTGATCCCTGCGCCCGCCCGCCAGTCTGGCTCCAGGAAGATGAGGATACCGGAACTCGAGGGTGGTGCAGCAGACCTGGACAGATGGCCGGGAAACCTGGATGGAGGCGATCTCGTGCGGCAGACCGATGTGGAGCTTGCAGTGGGAGAGGATTTCGCCGATCGTCTCGGGGATATCCCGGCCTTCCATGCGCCCGCGCACCAGGAGATGCAGCCCTTGTGTCGCATGCTGCATGTCGAAAGGTACCGACGGATCCAGGCGGACTGTGACGTAGTCAGACTCGACCGGAACCCTTCCGCCTGTCTGCCCGCCTCGTTCGGGAGGGCGCTGGTTTGCCAGCCGCAGGTAGCGGTAGGGCTCGTGGATCCAGGCTCGCACGAGATACCCTTCCAGGGTGACCTGGTTAACCATGCTCAGCAGGGTCTGAGTACTCTCTTTTCGGGGTGGTGTGGGGTTTGCAGTGGGCGTTGTCATATTTCTGTTCTCCTTTCTACTTGCCTGATTCGGATGATTGCGGGGCGTCTTGAAAACAAAAATAGACGCCACATCTACAGCGGAAATGCTGCTAATGTGGCGTCCTAGGAAGGCGCCCGAAGTCTGGCTGACGGGTTCGGCCGAGGAGATTTATTCCTCCTGGCCGATGGTCCTTTCGGACCGGTTAAATATATAATAGCACGGAATGAGGGTCTGTCAAGAGTTTACCAATAGCATCCTTAAAAGCGTTGTTTGTAATAAGGTTTCAACCCTCCATGTTGGATGCGTCTGGCCTGGATTCATGGAACGGAAGCGGGGCCCGGCGCCGGATGAACGGAGAGCACCAGGGGCAGCCGCGGGGTTTGGTTGAAGTCAAAATCCAGGACCAGGTTACCAAGCTGGGGCGCATTTTCGCGCACATCCGGCCGCGGGTCCGGTCGGCCGTCTGTGGTCGGGTCGATGCGCTGGCCGCCCAGGAAGACATCTTCCATGAACTTGACATAGGCATCGTGGCTTAGGGTCTGGTGATCAATGAAGCCTTTTTTGGCGTAAGGGCTGATCACGAGGCCCGGGACGCGCAGGCCGTAGCCATTTTGATCCACCTGGGGAGGCACGACGTGATCGTAAAAACCCCCCCAGTCATCCCAAGAGAGGAAGACTACCGTGCTGTCCCAATCCGGACCCTGCATGACGGCATTGATCAGGCTGGTCGTCCAGGCTTGCCCGTCGCTGACCAGCGCGGGTGGGTGCTCGCTATTCGCGCCGCTAGGGGTGATCCAACTGATGGCCGGCAGCGTCCCGGCTTTTGCGTCCTTGTAAAAATTAGTCACGTCTGTTATGTTCTGCAGCTGGCCATCATCCTTGACCGTGTCAAAATAAGGCAGCGGGTTCCAGATCCCTGGTGTCTTGGCATCCTGGTGGACCGGCGGGCAATCCGCCTCGTCGTCAGCACAGTCCGGTTGGGTTCCGGTCTGAACGTAGTATTTCCAGCTGACGTTGTTTTTGAAAAGCAGGTAGGTCAGGTCCGTCCAGGCATAATCGGGATTGACCGGGTTGACTTTCTTGCTTGGCTGGAAATCGGGGGGATTCTGGGGGGACTGGAGGGCGTTGATGCAGCTCATCGGGTCGCCGGCCTGGCTGCACTTTGCCGACCATTCGGAGACCATGAACAGGTGTTGGGGCAGGCTCCAGGAGGCGTTGGGCTCGAACAATCGGTCCTGCAGAACGAAGTTTTCGGCGTAGGTCCAGTAATTGGGAATTTCCCGGGCGTCATGGTAGCCCATCACATCGGTTTTGGACGTGAGGCCGCAGTCCGGGTTTAAGCTGTTCTGGCAGACAGCATTCCCGCTTTCGGCTTGGGCGATGAAACCGTCCATCTTGCCGCCATCGATATCGGTGGTGGCATTCGATTGTCCGTGTGGTCCGCCGTAGTTTTCGTTGGCCGGATCGTGGTACGGGTAGACACACTGTCCGGTATCGGGATCATTGATACAGACCGTAAATTGACCGTTCTGGACCGGGAAACCATCTGCTTCTGGATAGGTGCCAAAATATTGGTCGAAGGAGCGGTTTTCCTGCATGATCACGACGATATGCTTGATCTTGGCGCGGGCCTGGGTGAGGGGATCGACGCTTGTGGGCACGCTGGTAGCGGTGGAGGTCGGTGTGGACGATGAGGCTGGTGTGGGTGATGAGAGCGGTGTGGGTGATGAGAGCGGTGTGGGCGTCGCGACCGGACCGACGCTGGATGGGTTGGTGGGAGCCAGAGTTATGATGACTTGCGACGGCAGCGAACAACTCGCCAGCAGAAAGGCAAAGATCATGAAGACGGTTAAATATTTTCGGGCCATACCGCTTTTCCTTTCAATATCCTGTCAGGATACCCTGGCGTCGTTATCTGAGTATTAGCAGATTGTAAAAAAAAGGTAAAGTCTCATTAGCTGTTAATTGAAAGATAGCTGGACCCACAGTCAATCACATCGTGCCCAATACCGGGAATACAATGCAAAACGGTGGGATCAGGATTCAGGCGGTCGGATCCAGGTTCCACAAATGAGCCGGGGTTTTGCCCGTGGAGGTGAAGTTGTCCGCCTCGACGATTTTCATACTGGTTAGATGAATCTTCTGGCCGTGTACTGGAATCATATCACCGTTACTCCGCTGAGCTATTCAAGATAGTCATAATCGTACCTTGGTAGAATTGAACTCGCAGCCCCTACCGAATGGCAGCTTTCGGAGAATTTGCCCGATCCACCGACCGGCTGGCAGTTCCTATCGAACACATGGCGGGGGATTGGGAATAATATTTAACCTCCGAGACTTAGATTTCAGGGAAAGTGTCAATGAAATTCTATGGGGTGGGTCGTATATTATTCCATCCAGACCGGAACCTAATGGGCACCAGTTGCGTCTTAAAAGAAAATATAGACCAGGCAGAGGAGAAATAAAATGAAACTCTCATTAACCGTATTGATTTTGCTCACAGCCGTGGCTTGTGTGCCTCAAATAGTCATATCTTCGCCGACCCGGTTTCCCCTCCCCATCGTTACCGCTACCGAAAAGTCGGTTTCTTCGCTTGTGGTTTCCAGTACTCCCCTGCCTGCGTGTCCCTGTCCGAGCGGCGTTGTTACTCCAAGTCAGTCTCAGAGTGCAGGAATCGGCCAGTCTCCCATTATTTGCAATTGCCCGGCCATACTCTTCCCACCCACGATTTCGGCCACCGATGTAGGATCAAGTTCCTCGGACATCCCAAAACAAGGGATCACTTTGGCAGATAATGGAAAGTCTTTCATAGTACATACGGGGGAGAGTTTCCTGCTCAACCTTGGGGGTGGCTTCGACTGGACGGTCGATATTGACAACCCAAATGTGCTGATCAGGTTAAAAAATGTGAACGTGCCGTTTGGAGCCCAGGGGATCTATGAAGCCGACAGTCAGGGGCAATCCTCGCTCACGGCCGTTGGCGATCCATTTTGTCGTCGCGCAATTCCAGCGTGTGAGGCACCCTCAATCCTTTTCAAGATCACCGTGATCGTCCAATAGGTGATTAAAAGCGTTCGACACAGGAATTCGGTCCGGGTGTGGGGTAATCATACCTGGAGCTCATACTCGCTCGGTTGCAGGTGGGTGATCCTTTGAGTAAGTTGAAGTTCACAAATCGGCTGTTTTCATTTATGATGGGGTTCGTTGATCAGTATTTGGCATTTCCCAGGAGTTGTTTTCCTGGCGTGAACCTCATTATAGAGATTTTTACCGGTCGATCAAGTCCTTATAGCGAAACGGTCAGGTCGCTGGTTAACGAACGGATGGTAGAAATGAAAAAACGCTTTTTCCTGAACATAAGGTTACCAGGATAACCGCGGCTCTTTAATAAATCGTAAAACTGTCGGCGAGATAGTGCATGATCGCTTATGGAGATTCAAGATGGCAAAACAATCTGTTGGAAGGACGGCGCTTGGGACGGCAATATGCAGGTTGATCGAACAGTACCAATCCGACGAAACCCGGTTATTTAATGATCCGGTGGCCAAAGAGCTGGTGGGCGCACCCATCCGGGTGATGATGCAACTCGCCATGATGCGGAACTATACGATCAAACAGACGGATGCTGTCGCGCCAGGAATATTCGGTGTGCAAATTTGCCGCACGCGTTATATCGATGATGCTGTCCAGGCGGCCCTTTCTAAGGGTATTAAACAGCTCGTGATTCTGGGCGCGGGATTGGATACGCGCCCTTATCGCTTGCCCGGGATAAATGGTGTAAGCATATTCGAAGTCGATCTACCAGCGGTGCAGAACGACAAAAAGATAAAGATCAAAAAACTATTTGGACGATTCCCGGAAAACGTTGCTTTCATCCCGATCGACTTCGATACGCAGAGCCTCGAAGCAGTATTTTCCGGTACGACGTTCGATCCATCCAGGCCGGTGGTGTTTATTTGGGAAGGCGTGACTCAATACATCTCGGAAGAAGCTGTCCAGCGTACGTTAACCTTTGTTGGAAAATCGGCTCCCGGTAGCACCCTGGTGTTCACCTATGTCTTGAAAAGCATTGTTGAGCGTCGATCAGACATACCGGGAGCAGAACATATGATGGACGTGGTTGCAAAAACTGCTCCCTGGGTTTTTGGCATGGAACCTTCCAACCTGTCATCCTTCTTGAAACCAATTCATCTTGCCCTGGTCGCAGACGTTGGCAACACGGATTATCAAGAAAAATACCTCAAGCCCCTGGGACGCAACCTGGTTGTTTTTGAAGGCGAGCGGGTTGCTCAAGCGACCATTGTTTAAGTTTTGGAATCCACCATCGGTAATAGCTGCTGTTTAATGAGCTTGGTTGCGATGCGCCAGCGTTGATTCCGGCGGACATTTACTGTTTGCTGATCAAGTATGATACAAACCGCCCATTTACACCTTTCGCGAATTGAATCCAAAGTTGTGCGGTCAAGGAAAGGAGTTTCAGATGGCTCAACCTGTTGCAGTTCTCTGGCCTGATCGCTACGAACCCCGCAATTGTCCGGTCCATGTCCGCAACGACCTTGAGATGGGAGCGCCGCAAGACCATGTCTGGGCGTGGCTTGTCCGGGCAACGCTTTGGCCAACCTGGTACGTCAATTCCGCGAATGTGCAAATCCTTGAAGGGGGTGATCCAGATCTCGAAAAGGGCACGCGGTTTCGCTGGGTAACATTTGGTGTAAAGATTACTTCCGAGGTACTTGAGTATGTTCCCGGTGAGCGCATCGCATACGATGCTCACGCTTTCGGAATTGACGCATATCACGCCTGGCTTCTGCTGCCAACCCCCAAAGGATGTTATGTGCTGACCGAAGAGACGCAGCACGGGTGGCTGGTAAGATTCAGCAATCTATTCATGCCGAACCGAATGCATAAATTCCACCAGATATGGCTTGAAGGGCTTGAAAGTAAAGCCAGGAGTGGTTTACCGCCAGCCGTATAACCTTCCGTACTGGCTGGCTTCGATCACGAGAAATGAGATCGGTAGGATGGGAGTCCGCCCTGGCCAGATCTTGACACGGCCCAGCAATCTGGCTCGGCTCTGGAACCATTCAGAACACAGATGACGTTGGTGCCAAGGTTCAGAAGCTAACCCATTGATAGCACTAAGGAAAGTAAGCATGATGACAAAGAATAATATGATCATTGGTGCACACTCGATAATCTACAGCAGGAAACCCGCCGCGGACCGTGCATTTCTTCGCGACATTCTTGGGCTTTCCAATGTCGATGTCGGCGACGGATGGCTGATCTTCGGGTTGCCCCCTGCAGAGCTAGCGATTCATCCCTCCACCAAGAACAACGTGCATGAGTTTTATTTCCTTTGTAAGGACATCCATGCATTTGTTGGGACCATGCAAGCGCAGGGTATTTCCTGCGACCCTATCCAAAGCCTCGACTGGGTGAACTTTCTAAAATTAAACTCCCCGGGGGTG
>Ga0116137_1000587_pt1 | contig 28793 bp, 26 predicted proteins | sample June2015DPH_20_1_3_FD_88973 | JGI IMG/M metagenome (GOLD analysis project Ga0116137, IMG submission 88973) | Peatland microbial communities from SPRUCE experiment site at the Marcell Experimental Forest, Minnesota, USA - June2015DPH_20_100 | ecosystem: Environmental > Terrestrial > Soil >...
CGAACTGCTACCTGTACACGGTCAGAGGACCGGGCGCCAATGGGTCCAGCGTTGCGGATACCGTTGCCGGCATCGCGCGCTTCTTCGGGGTCGATGTCGACGCGATCTACGCGATGAACCCGTGGGCGACCTCCGGCATCCAGCCCGGCCAGAAGCTTAAGATCCCGCCTCCGACTCGCTGACTCGGGCCGACAGGAGGCGCCGCAGCCCGCATGGACCTACCCGCTCGGCGCCCCGCCGGGCGACCGGACCCCGCAACCGCGGGCCCAATGGCACTGGCCGGCGGATGTCCCACCGGCGCCTCATAGGGCTGCGTCCCGCCGGTTCGGGCCGCGGCACAGCGACGGGCCGGGCCAATCCGGCCGGCGCCTGGATGGGAACTGGATAATGGGAATCGTCTGGCAGCCGGGCATGGCGACCGGTACTCCGATCCTCGACGCCCAGCATCGATCGCTCGTGGAAAGGGCTGCCGCCCTGGTTTCGGCCCTCGAGGCGGGCAGCGGGCGGCCCGTCGTGGAGCGGGCTCTGCGGGAATTCGGCGACTACGCGGTCCGCCACTTCTCCATGGAGGAGGATTGCGCGCTGCGCGACGGATGTCCGGCACTGCAGTGGAACGGCGAAGCGCGGGCTGAGCTGATCAAGGTCATGGCCGGCTTCCGCCAGTCGTACGAACGCAGCGGAGCCACGCCGGCGCTGGTCGAGAGCCTCTCCTGCCAGCTCTCCGATTGGGTTGCTCGCTACATCCCGGGCCCCGCGAGCATGGTCCGGCCCTGCGTCTCTAACCCACGTTAGCGAACAGCCTCGCGAAGCCCGGATAGGCCAGCAGGGGGATCACGTCGAAGTCGATGAGCCCCGCCGCGACCAGCGGCAGCGTTGCCAGGACCCGGCGAGCCTCGGCTGCGTCGCCGCACTCCAGCATCAGGACGGCCGCGGGTTCGTCAGCCCGGAAGTAGAGCTCGCGGATCGTTCCGGCCTGGTACAGCTCCCACGCCCGACGAGCCTCAGCCGCGGATAGCTCGCCAGTGAACCGATCGTGGGTCACGCCGGGGACCGGCCGCTCGAGGGCCAGAATGCGCATCGTTCTCCTCCGGGTTCGGCGGTCGACGCCGCGGCGACCGCCGCCTGGATTGTCGCGCCCGCCGCCGCCGCCCGCGAGCCGGCCGTGCGCCGCCCGCGAACCGGCCGCGAGCTACCGGGGAGAGGCGTCGCGACGGGCCGTCAGGCGGCCGCGGGATCGACGATCCGTCCCAGGAAGAGGATGGCACCGGTCCGCTTGTCGCGAAGGGCGAAGAGGAACGGCCTGTCCACGCGGAGGGTGACCGCCTTCATGGGAGCGGCGGTGGCAACCGCCATTTCTACGGCCGTTGCCGCGGACGCTGCGGTGCCGTTCTCGTCCACCTCGATGTTGGCCTGATGGACGACATGCGAGATGTAGAGCCTCTCGTCTGATGTGATCCCTGAGAAGTCGGCCCGATCGGGATCCACTGCCAGCGGCATGCCCAGGCCGGCCAGCAGCGCTGCCAGGTCGGTCTTCGTCTCGGTCTTGAAGCGGGGCATTGAGAGATCGACGGTGGCCGGCTGGAGCGCGTTCGTTATCGAGGCGAACTTCGCGGCATTCAGGCTCTTCTCGAAGGCGGCCATGTCGTCGGGAACGATGATCGTCATCGCCAGCGATCCGCCGACGTAGGGAAGCTCCACTGCCTGCCACCCGGCACCGGCGGCATAAGGCTTGTTCGAGGCATCGCGCATCGTCGGAACCGAGACCGTCGTGCCGTCGGGGCGCGTGAAGTCGGCGGGGGTCGTGACCGTGGCCGAGAAGGGCTCCAGCCAGGGCGCCTTGAGGTAGATGGCGTTGACCAGGACCAGGCGGGTCAAGGGGCTCAACTGGTCCAGCAGCTTCGGGATCCGATTCTCGGTCTGAGCCCTGACCCAGTCGTCGATCAGCTGGCAGGCGCCGTCCGCGTCGTTTCGATAGTCCACCAGGCGAAGCCCGGCGCCGTACCGAGACGCCAGCGTGTCCAGGTAGGCCTGCTCGACGTGCATGCCGCTCTGGGCGACGGGGGCGTTGGCAATTCGGAGGCTGACCTCCTGCACGTTTCCGGCGCTGTCCGTGAACCTGCCCGACACCGCTGCCAGAGCCTCGTCCAGGGAGCCGAACCCGGCGCCGCTCGCCGCGCCGGAGTCGATGTGCAGGACCATGTCCATCTGGGTGGCCGTCTCGCCGCGTGCCCCGGCGTCGGCCATGGCCAGGGCGATGGCGATGCTCGTGGGCGAGAACACGAGGTTGCCCTCCAGGGCCGCGATCTTGCCGTAGACGTCGAGACCGAAGGCTGTGACGTCAGTGGCGGCCGTGCTGGCCTCTTGCAGCGAACCCGGCGCCCGCGACGCCGACGAGGTGGCCAGGCCGATCCCCGCCGCGGCGGGGGAGGCGCAGCTCCACACGAAGCCGCCGGCTAGCAGCAGCGCGGAGATACGGATCGAGGCCGTGGTCCGGCATACCCGGACGAGATCGCTTGCCTCGCTCATGATCCGCCCTCCTGGATGCCCCGGACAATCCGCCCGTCGCCGCAAGGACGCGCTCGAGGGTGGACAGGTTCCCCCGGGCCGCTCATCAGGCACCACGACGAACGCACGTTGACGTGTTGCGGGGTGGGTGTATGATCCGCCAAGTGGCGATTTGTGGTGGTTGGTGGTGGAGAGTGAAGGCAACGCCCTAACTTCGAGCCACCGAGTGGGGAAGGGCCCCGATCGGAGCACCAGCCGAGCCCGGATCCACGAGCCGCCGGCCACCGGAAAACGCGGCGGACCGCGCACAGGCGAGCGGGCGACGGATCGATGTTCACCGGCGAATACAGGCACTCGGTGGACGCCAAGGGTCGGGTAGCCATCCCGATCCGTTTCCGGGCGCCGCTGGGCGAAGGCGCCATGCTGGCCCGCTGGGTCGACGGCTGCGCCGCCATCTTCCCCAGGTCGTCTTTCGAGGAGCTGGCCGACAAGGTCTCCAGGCTGCCGATCTCCGACGAGCGCGCCAGGGCCTTCTCGCGCTTCCTGTTTTCCGGAGCCTTCGAGGTCGAGACGGACCAGCAGGGCCGGATCCTGCTGCCGGCGGCGATCAGGGAGTGGTCCGGGGTCGGGGCGGACGCCGTTGTGGTGGGGGCGCGGGACCACGTCGAGATCTGGAACCCGAGTCGGTGGGAGAAATCGCAGCAGGCGGTGAACTCCGCCGATGCGCTGGCTTCGCACCTGACCGGGCTGGGCATCTAGCGATGAACGACAACTTCCGGGATCCGCTCGGTTCGGCTTCCGACGGCGCGTCCGTCGAAGGCTCTCCCGAGGGGGGCGCCGAAAGGGAGGTAGGGCACCTGCCGGTGATGGCAGACGAGGTCTTGGAGACGCTCGCACCGCATCCCGACAGCCTCCAGATCGACGCCACCCTCGGTGGAGCCGGGCATTCCGAGCGGATCCTGGAGGCCAGTGCTCCTGATGGCCGCCTCCTCGGACTCGACGCTGATGGGGCGGCCATCGCCAGGGCCCGACGGCGCCTGGCGCGCTTCGGCGATCGGGTCGTGCTGAGCCAGGCCAACTTCCGCGAGCTGGCGCAGGTCGCGCCCCAGGCCGGGTTCGGGGCGGTGGACGGACTCATGTTCGACCTGGGCCTGTCCAGCTACCAGCTGGCCGACGTCGCGCGAGGCTTCGGCTTCCGCGCCGGCGGCCGACTCGACATGCGCTTCGACACGAGCCGCGGCCGGACGGCGGCAGACCTGCTCGCGACCATGTCCGCAGCCGAGCTCACGGCGCTCTTCCGCAAGTACGGAGAGGAGCCGTTCGCCGGGCGCATCTCGCGGGCGATCGTCGAGGCCCGCGTCAAGACGCCCATCGAGACGGCCGAGCAGCTCGCGGCGCTCGTGGAGCGAGCGGTACCCACGCGGCCGCGGGGACGCCGGGTCCACCCGGCCACGCGCGTCTTCCAGGCGCTCCGAATTGCAGTCAACGACGAGCTCGGCGCTCTGCAGGCGGGCCTCGCCGCCTCCCTGGTGCTGCTCCGGCCGGGCGGCCGCCTGGTCGTGTTGAGTTATCACTCCCTTGAAGATCGGCTCGTCAAACGCTTCATCGCGGCGGAGCAGCGCGGCTGCGCTTGCCCGCCGGAGATCCCGGTCTGCGTCTGCGGCCGGCAGCCCCGTCTCCGATCGCTCGGCAGGTCGCGAACGCCGAGCGCCGCTGAGGTCCAGGCCAATCCTCGTTCTCGGAGCGCGCGACTCCGGGGCGCGGAGCGAGTGGCCGCATGAGCGCCGGCAGGGAAGGTGGAAGCCGATGAGCAAGCGTCACCAGGCCAACCGTCGCCGCAGCTACGGCCGCCGGCAACATGAGCTGCACGAGCTGCACGAGCGGGGCGACCGGCGCAGCGGCGTCGCGGACCCGCTGGACGGAGCAGTCCTTGCCGATCGCGAGTGGCGCTGGAGTCCCAGCCGGTTCGCCCGCAGGGCGAGCGAGGGCTGGCCCCAGCCCCAGGGGATCTGATCGATGGCCGCTTACCAGGGTGCGCGGCCGCGCTCGATGTTCCTCCCGCGCCGGCGCCTGGAGGAGCCAGTCCTCCGCCCCCAGGCGCCGGCGTTGCCCCGCCGCCGGTCGCGCGTCGCCATGCGCGCCAACCGGCGACCGCGCGCCGTCGGCTTCGTCATCGGGGCGATCGTGGTCGCCTTCCTGCTCAGCTTCTTCTCGCTCGTTCAGACGGTCCGCATCTCGGCCAGCGGCTATGACATGCAGCAGCTCAACGACCAGTTCGTACAGCTGCAGAGCCAGCGTCAGCAGATGCTGTCCGACGTAGATCGCCTCGGTCGTCAGTCCGCGATCACCCGCCAGGCGATAGCCGATGGCCTGACCCAGCTGCCCCCGCCCGTCATTCTGCCAGCACGCTAGGGGCCGACGCCATGCTCGGTCGGACCGATTCGCGAGGCCGCCTCCTGCTGCTGTTGCTGGCGACGCTCCTGGTATCGACCGGCATGATGGCTCGCCTCGCGTACTGGCAGATCGGGCAGCACTCCTCGTTGGCGGCCGCCGCGGCCGCGGACTCGACCTACGAGCGCGTGATCCCCGCGCAGCGGGGTACGATCTACGACCGAACCGGCACGATCGTCCTGGCCCAGACGATCATTCTCTACCGCGTGATAGGCGATCCGCACGATCTCAACGACACCGAGAGGGACCAGACCGTGGCCGCCCTCATCGACTACCTGTCCTTGAGCGATGAGGACGCGGCGCACGTCCGTGCTGCCATGGCTTCAGACTCGTACTACGTGGTGCTGGCGACCGGCGTCAGCTCCCAGGTAGTGCAGGAGATGCTCGCCCAGCAGGCGGTGGGCGGCCTTTTGGGCATCACCTTCGAAGAGCAGCCGGTGCGCGTTTATCCTCAGGCCGGCGGAGCGCCGAACACCTCGCTCGCCTCGCAGCTCCTCGGCTTCGTCAACGACGCGGGCGACGGTCAGTACGGGCTGGAGCAGGAGTACAACACCCTTCTCGCCGGACGCCCGGAGGTCGTGGAGATCGACCCGAATGTCCCGGGGCCGGCCGGCACGCGGATCGTGGACAAGGGGACACCCGGGGAAGATATCCGCACGACCATCGACGCCAGCCTCCAGCTTCAGCTCGAGAAGGAGGTCTTCGCGGCCTGGATAGCCGACAGGGCTAAGACCGTCTCTGCCGTGGTGATGGACCCGACCAGCGGCGCGGTCCTGGCCGAGGCGAGCTACCCGGCGTACGACGCCAACAACTTCGTCCAGACGGCCAACCAGGATCCCGAGCTCTTCCAGGATCCGGTCATCAGTGAAGACTACGAGCCCGGTTCCGTCTTCAAGATGCTCACCGCCTCGGCGGCCCTGGAGACGAAGACCACCAGCCTCTCGACCGAGATCGATGACTACGGCATTCTCAAGCTGCCCGGCGGCCAGGAAGTCGACGACGCCGACCGCAGGGCCATGGGCTGGATGACCTTCGCCGACATCGTGGCCTGGTCGCGCAACGTCGGCGCCTCGCAGGTCGCCTTCAGGCTGGGCAAGACCACGAGCGCCGCGTCCGAGGCGCTGTACCAGACCTGGGAGAGCTACGGCATCGGCCAGAAGACCGGTATCGATCTCGCCGGCGAAGCAGCCGGCATAGTCCGCAATCCGGCGCAGGACAGCTGGGCAAAGATCGACCTGGCCAACGCTTCGTTCGGCCAGGGTGTCGCCGTGACGCCGATCCAGGTCGTGCGCGCGTATGCGGCCATGGCCAACGGCGGCACCCTGGTCACGCCGCATGTGACCATCCCCGATACCACGGTAGGTGCGTCCGCGAGCGCCACGCCCGCGGCAACCCGCGTCATCAGCACGAGCCTGTCCAAGAGCCTGACCGGGCTCATGGAGCACGTCGTCACCGCCGTCCCGTCCTACGCGGAGCGCACCTACATTCCGGGGTACTACATCGGCGGCAAGACCGGCACGGCCCAGATCTGGGACCCGACCCTCAATGGCGGCAAGGGCGGCTGGAAGAAGGATGACTACAACTACAGCTTCTACGGCTGGGTCGGGCACAGCAAGCCCGACCTCATGATCGGCGCGGTGATCTTCGAAGGCACTCCCACCCTGATCAGGCAGGGCGTGCTGGACATGCCCGTCCAGTCCTACGAGCTGTTCCGTCGCATCGCCACGGACGCGGTGACGTGCGAACAGATCCCGCCGAATCCCAACGGGCCGCCTCCGCCGGGAAGCGGGAAGACGACGCCGGAGGGGTGATAGCGGTGTCCCGCACCGGCGGCTACCGGCTGTGCGACACTGACGAGGTGACCGACGCCCGCCTACCGGAGCCTCGGCTCGGCGCGGGGCCACTCACCCTGACTGCGACCGAGCTCGCCGCCGCGACAGGCGGCCGGCTGCTGCATATCTCCGAGCGACCGATCCGTGGCGGAGCCGTGGATTCGCGGCAGGTCCGGGCCGGCAACCTGTTCGTGGCCCTGGCCGGCGAGCGGACCGACGGCCATCGCTTCCTGTCCGACGCGGTCGCGGCCGGGGCCGCGGCCCTGATGGTGGCCGATTCTCCGGCGCTGGCTCCGGCCATCGAGGCCGCCGTCGAGGCGGCGGCCGAAGCGGGCGGGGTCAGCGTGGTGGCCGTCCCGGACACGCTCCTCGGTCTCCATGCGGCCGCCGCGGCCTGGCGTGGGCGCTTTTCGCCCCTCGTCGTCGGCGTCACCGGGAGCATCGCCAAGACCTCCACCAAGGAGGCCATCGCCGCCGTCTTGTCGGAGCGGTTCGTCACGCTGAAGAGCGAGGGCAACGCCAACAACGAGGTCGGCCTGCCGCTCACGGTGCTGAGAATGGGTCCGGAGCACCAGGCGGCCGTGCTGGAGATGGGCATGTATGTGGGCGGCGAGATCGCTCAGCTGGCCGCGATCGCCCGCCCCGCGATCGGGGTCGTGACGGCCGTCCTGGGGGTCCATCTGTCGCGCATCGGATCGATCGAGGCGGTGGAGCGGGCCAAGGGCGAGCTGGTGGAGGCGCTGCCCGCCGACGGGGTCGCGGTGCTCAACGCCGACGACCCGCGAGTCGTGCGGATGCGCCACCGAACCTCCGCCCGCCCGCTCACCTACGGGTTCGCACCCGGGGCGGACGTGTGCGCCAGCGACGTGGAATCCGCCGGGCTCGACGGCATGAGATTCACGCTCGTCGCGCCCTGGGGTCGGGCGCTCGTGTCCAGCCCGGCCCTCGGTCGCCATGGGGTTCACAACGGACTGGCCGCCGCGGCGGTGGCCCTGGCCGCGGGGTTGGACATGGACCTCATCGCCACGGGCCTCGGCCGTGGCTGGCAGGCGCCGCACCGGGACCAGATCGTGCACGCCGGCGCCGTGACGATCCTCGACGATTCATACAATGCCTCTCCAGCGTCGATGATCGCGGCGCTCGAGCTGCTGGCCACTCTCCCCGGCCGTCACGTGGCGGTCCTGGGCGAGATGCTGGAGCTCGGCGAGGCGCACGACCGGGGCCATCGCGAGGTGGGGGCGGCGGCCGCGGCTCTTGCGGAGATGGTTGTAGTCGTGGGCGACCGGGCGACCGGCATCGCGACCGGGGCAGCTTCGCTCGGCGAGGCGGTCCTGGCGGTGCCGGATCGCGAAGCGGCCCTCGCGGTCCTGCGCGACAGGCTGCGGCCGGGCGATGCGGTCCTGGTCAAGGCGTCGCGCGCTGCCGAGCTCGAGTGGCTGGTCGAATCGCTCGTTGGCGAACTCGGGGGCCGAGGAGCCGAGGAGGATGACCGTTGAACCTGCACGAGGTCGTGTTCATCCAGGGGCTGTTGCTGGCATTCGCCTGCGTCGTGATCCTGATGCCGCCGTACATCCGGCTGCTGCACTGGCTCGGCATGGGCAAGAAGATCCGGGAGGAAGGGCCGGACTCGCACCTGGTCAAGCAGGGCACGCCGACCATGGGTGGAGTCCTGATCGTGGCCGTCGTCCTCGCGATGGCCTACGTCTTCGACGCCATGGATGCCTCGACCTACTCGCCGCTCGTCGTCCTGGCACTGGTGGGCGCGCTCGGCGCGGTCGACGATTTCCTGAACGCCCGAACCGGCATCGGCATAAGAGGCCGCCACAAGATCGTCTGGCAGACGGTGGTGGCCATCGGCGTCGCCATCTACGTCCAGAACCACTTCGGCTTCAACGGCGTCCGGGTCCCGTTCGTCGGCGACGTCGAGTTCGCCTCGGTCATCCAGATCCCGTTCACCGACCGTGGCATCGAGGTGGGGGGATTCTTCTTCATCGTCGTGGCCGTGATCGCGATCGTCGGCGCCAGCAACGGCGTGAACCTGACCGATGGCCTGGACGGCCTCGCCGGCGGCACGCTCGTCTTCGCCTTCATCAGCTACCTGATCATCGCCATCCTCAACCAGCCCAAGCAGGACGATCTGGGCCTGGTCTGCGCCATCGTCGTCGGCGCAATCATCGGCTTCCTGTGGTTCAACGTGCACCCTGCCCAGGTCTTCATGGGCGACTCCGGCGCGCTCTCGCTCGGCGGCATGCTGGCCGTGATTGCCCTCATCACGGGCCAGATCATGATCCTGCCCTTGATCGGCCTGATCTTCGTGCTGGAGACCGCTTCCGACATCATCCAGGTCGGCAGCTACAAGCTCCGGCGCAAGCGCGTGTTCCGCATGGCTCCGCTCCACCACCACTTCGAGCTCGGCGGCTGGGACGAGGAGAAGGTGACGATGCGCTTCTGGATCGTCGGCGCACTGGCCGGGATGCTCGGGGTGACGCTGTTCGTCGCCTCGATCCCGAAGCCGAAGTAGGTCGCCATGGCGAGACGGGTCGTGGACCTCGACCGGCTGACCGCGGCGGGCGTCCGCGACGGCGAGCTCGACGGGCGCTCGATCACCGTGCTCGGCCTGGCTCGCAGCGGCATCGCCATGGCGCGGTTCTTCGCCGATGCCGGCGTGCGCGTGACGGCATACGACGGCAAGCCGGCGGCCGAATTGGGGCCCGCGCTGGAAGCGCTGGGCGGACGAAGGATCGAGCTGGCGCTCGGGCCCGAAGTCGAGCCGGCGAGCGCCTGGGCCTCCGCCGACCTCGTCGCCACGTCGCCGAGCATCAGCCCGGACTTTCCCACGACCGAACCCAGGCTGCGGGCGGCGCTGGCCGCCCTGGTGGCGGCTCAACGGGCCGATCCGCTGGCAGCGCCGGCTCTGGTCAGCGAGGCGGACCTGTTTCTGCGGATGTGCCCCTGTCCTACGGTCGGCGTCACCGGCACGAAGGGCAAGACCACGACCGCGTCCCTGGCCGCGGCGCTGCTGGCCACGGATGCCGACCACCCGGCGATTCTGGGCGGAAACATCGGGCTGCCGCTGATCGAGCGGCTGGCCGACCTTACGCCCCGGCATCGGGTCGTGATCGAGCTCTCGGAGCTGCAGCTGCCGACGCTGTCGCGAGGGACGACGGTAGCCGCCTACACGAACGTCACCTCGGATCACCTGGATCGGCACGGGTCGCTGACCGCGTATCGGGCCGTCAAGCGGCGGCTGGCCGAGCTGGTGGACCCGGCGGGGGCGCTGGTGCTCAACGCCGAGGACCCGGTCGTGGCCGCGTACGCGGATCTGCGAGTGGCTCCGGTCGTGACCTACAGGCGCGATCGGCCGCTGCCGGGTGGGCTCGGCATAGAGGACGGCTGGATCGTGGCCGCGGGCGTTCAACGGCTGGCCCCGGCCGGCGGCGCGGCGGCGGTGGGGTCGGGCGGCCGGATCATGCCGCTGGCGGAGCTCGCCATACCGGGTGCCCACAATGTCTCGAACGCGCTGGCCGCCATTGCGGTCGCGCTCCTGTTCGGCATTCCGGCCGCCGCGATCCGCCGCGCCGCCGCCGCCTTCGCGGGAGTGGAGCATCGCCTGGAACTGGTCGCAACCGTTGACGGCGTGCGCTTCATAAACGACTCGCAGGGGACGCAGCCGGACGCGGTCATTGCGGCGCTGCGAGCCTTTCCGCGGCCGCTCGTGCTGATCGCCGGCGGGCGCGACAAGGGCGTGGATCTCTCCGGACTGGGACCCGTCGCGGCGGAGCGAGCGGATGGCGCCGTCCTTATCGGCGAGTCCGGACCGGCCCTCGAAGCTCTCTTTCGCGAGAGCGGGGTGGCGCGAGTCGAACGGGTGGCCACTCTCGAGGCAGCGGTGAGTCGCGCCGACGCGCTGGCGCGAGAGGCGCTGGCGCGACAGGCGCTGGCGCGCGATGCGCTGGCGGCACCGGACGCCGGCGGCGCCCAAGCCGAGACCCCGGCTACGGTGCTGCTCAGCCCGGCGGCGGCCAGCTTCGACATGTTCGTGGACTACGCCGCGCGCGGCGTCGCATTCCGTGAAGCGGTTGCCGCACTGGCCAGCCGTCGGGCTCGAGGGCGATTCGATGAGTGACCAGGGGCCGGGCCGCAGGGGCGGTTACGCCGGCCGCACGTACGAGCAGGTCGAGCTCGAGCCGGTCAGCCGCGCCGGCGCCGGCCGCCGGCCGGATCGACCGGCCGCCGCAAGGCCGCTGCCCGTTCGCCCACCGGCCATCGGAGCCAAGGGCGGGCCCAAGCGCGAGCTCCACGACCCCGACTGGGTGATCGTCGTCGCCGTCGTTGCCCTGGGAGCGGTCGGGATCCTGATGGTGTATTCGGCCTCTGCCATCCCTTCGTACGCGGCCAGCCAGAACACTTTCGAGATGGTGGCGCCCCAGATCGGAGCTGGGCTTGCCGGGCTGGTGACCATGATCCTTCTGGCCCGCCTCGACTATCGCTACCTGCGCAAGGTCAGCCTGGTCCTGGCGATCGTGGCCCTGGTGCTGCTCGTCGCCGTCCTTATTCCGAGGATCGGCGTCTCCGCCAACGGGGCATCGCGCTGGATCAAGCTGGGCCCGCTCTTCGAGGTCCACCCCTCGGAGGTCGCCAAGCTGGCCATGGTCGTCTACCTCGCGCACTGGCTGGCTACGCGCGGCACGCAGATCAGGAGCTTCTTTCACGGCACGGTGCCGTTCTGGATCATCGTCGTGCCGTTCGTGGTGCTGGTCGCACGCGAGCCCGACCTGGGGACGACCGCCATCATCGTGCTCATAGCCCTGACTCTCTTCTTCGTGGCGGGCTGCAACCTCCTGCATCTCGGCATGGCGCTGGCCGGAGGTATGGCCGGCGGCGCGGCGCTGGTATTGGCCATCGGCACGTACCCGATGCAGCGGATCCAGGTCTTCCTCGACCCGTGGTCCGATCCCGCCGGCGCCGGCTACCACACGATCACGGCCCTGGAGGCGCTCGGGGCGGGCGGGATCCTGGGCACCGGACTCGGCAACGACAAGGTGCTCGTGCCCAACGACTTCAATGACTTCATCTTCTCGGTGATTGCCCAGGAGCTCGGCTTTGTCGGCGGCGTCGTCGTCATCTGCCTGTTCGTCGCTTTCGCCTGGGCCGGCATCCGGACAGCCCTGCGGGCCCCGGACACCTTCGGCGGGCTGCTGGCGGCCGGGATCACCGCCTGGATAGTGTTCCAGGCGTTCGTCAACATCTGCGTCGTGCTGGCCCTGGTGCCGGTGACCGGTATCACGTTGCCGTTCGTGTCCCAGGGAGGCTCATCGTTGGTCGTCAGCTTCGCGGCGGCGGGAATCCTGCTATCCGTCTCGCGTGAAACCGTAGAGCGAGGTTGGGTCAGTGCGTCTGTTGATCGCGGGCGGGGGTACGGGAGGACACATATACCCGGCTCTCGCCGTGGCACGATCGCTGCAGACTCGACCGGCGGCACCTGAGCTGGCCTGGGTCGGCGGCCACCGCGGCCTGGAGTCGCAGGTCGTTCCGGAGACGGGGATACCGTTCCGGCGACTGGCCCTGCGCTCGCTGCGGACCGTGGATGTCGACATTCATGCCGTGCTCGATCCGGTCCGGCTGTGTCTCTCCGTCCTCCAGGCCTTCGCGATGTTGATCGCGCGGCGACCCGCGGCGATCTTTGCGACCGGCGGCTACGTGGCGGTCCCCGTGCTCGTCGGCGCGTGGCTGCTGCGCATTCCGGTGGTCATGTGGGACGGCAACGTAGTGCCGGGCCGAAGCGTCCGCTGGACCGCCCGAATGGCCCGCTGTCTCACGGTCAGCTTCGAGGCCACGTGCCCGGCGCTGGGCGGCGGCAAGCCCTGCTTCGTCACCGGCACGCCGATACGAGACCCGGGCAGGATCGATCGCGCGGCGGCTCGGGCAGAGCTGGGCCTGGGCCCGAACGACCGGCTCCTGTTGGTCTTCGGCGGCTCGCAGGCGGTCCGGCGCTTCAACCTGGCCGTGGCCGAAGCCCTGCCCCGACTCGTCGAGAAGGTGAGCGTCGTGCACGTGACCGGCGACGCGGGGTTCGAGGCTGCGGTCGCTGCGCGGGGGGCGCTCCCGGCGAACCTGCGCGACCGGTACCGCCCAGAGCCTTTCCTGCGCCAGGAGATGGGCGCCGCCCTGGCCGCGGCCGACATGGTGGTGGGCCGGGCCGGATCCTCCACGCTGGCCGAGGTCGCGGCCTTCGGACTGCCCATGGTCGTGGTCCCGTACCCCCACGCGGCCGGGCACCAGCGACGCAACGCGGAGGAAATGGTCCTCGCGGGAGCGGCGCGATTGATCGAAGACGAAGCCTTCGACGCGAAGACGCTGCTGGCGGCCGCCGCCATCCTCGACGACCAGGCGCAGGCTGCCGCCATGGCGGCAGCCGCCCGCTCGCTGGCGCGGCCCGGCGCCGCAGAGGCCGTGGCGGAGCTGCTGCTGGCGGCCGCGGAACGGCGCCCCTTCCCGACGGCGGAGGCGATCGACGCAATCTCGCGGAGGGCGGGCTCGTGACCGCCACTCGCGCCACTCGCGCCACTCGCGCCGCTCGCGTGGCGGACGCCGCCGCGGGCGCCTGGGCCAGCGTCGCCTCCGAGATCGCCCGGACCACCGGCGTCAGGCCGCGCTGCGACGTGCCGCTCGCGCCGCTCACGACGATGCGCGTCGGTGGCCCGGCCGATCTTCTCGCGATCGCCCACGACGCCGCGCAGCTCCGCGCCCTCGTCGGTTTCGCCCGCGCGGCCGGGCTCCCTCACGTCGTCATCGGTCGCGGCAGCAACCTCGTGGTCAGCGACGCCGGCATCCGCGGCCTCGTGATTCTCTGCCGCGCGGAGGGCTGGCGCATCGAGGGGCGCAGGCTCGTCGCCGAAGCGGGGCTTCCGCTGGCCCGCGCCGCCACGCTGGCGCAGAAGGCCGGCCTGGCCGGACTCGAGTTCGGCCTTGCCATCCCCGGAACCGTGGGTGGGGCCGTGTGGGCCAACGCCGGCGCTCACGGGTCGGACATGGCCGCCATCCTGGAGTCGGCCCGGATCCTGCGTGCCGACGGCACGGAGGCGGACGAGTCCGCGACGGGACTCCGGCTGGCCTATCGCGAGAGCCGCCTCAAGCATCCGGCGGAGCAGGGGAGCGGCGCCGCCCCGGACGTCGTGCTGGAGGTCGCCTTTCTCCTGACACCGGCCGATCCCGCCGCCATGAAGACCCGCCTGGACGAGATTCGCCACTGGCGCCGGGAGCATCAGCCGCTCAACCGGCCGAGCGCCGGCAGCGTCTTCCGCAACCCACCGGGAGATTCGGCCGGCCGCCTGATCGACGCGGCGCGTCTCAAGGGCACTCGGGTCGGTGGCGCCGTGATCAGCGACAGGCAGGCCAACTTCATCGTCAACGACGGGCAGGCAACGGCCGCCGACATCCGGCGCCTGGCCGAGATCGCCCGGGCGGAGGTGGCGCGCAGGTTCGGCGTCGAGCTGGTATACGAGGTTCAGTTCCTGGGGGATTGGTCCGACTGGGGCCAGGAGGCGAGATGAACGGCGACAAGGCCGACCCGAAGACCCGCGTGACCGAACGCCGCATGGAGGGCAAGGCAGTGGTGGTGCTGCTCGGCGGACCTTCGGCCGAGCACGACGTCTCGGTCGTCTCGGGCTGGGCGATCGCCGATTCCCTGGCTGCCTCCGGATTCGCCGTCGAGCGCTACTTCATCGACCTGTCAGGCCGGTGGTGGCAGGTTCCGGCCACCGCGGCGTCGGGCCGTCCTCGGCCCGGCGCCTTCGACGACCCGGCGGTCCTCGGTGCCCACGGGCCATGGCAGCCCGGTGCGGCTCTCGACCGCCTCGCCTCGCGGCCCGTGGCCCCAATCGTCTTCCCGGCCCTGCATGGGCCGTTCGGCGAGGATGGCACGGTCCAGGCGCTGCTCGAGGCGTACGACCTCCCGTACACGGGTGCGGGTGTGGCCGCCTCGGCGGTTGGGATGGACAAGGCTCTCTACAAGCGTCTCGTGCGCGGGCTGGGCATGCCCGTGGTCGAGTGGCTCGAGGTCACGGTCGCGCGCTGGGCGAGCGACCGCCAGACGGTTCTCGACGAGGTCGCGGCTTTCTCCGAACGCTGCCACGAGCGGCGGCTGATGGTCAAGCCGGCCCGTCTCGGATCGTCGGTGGGAATGTCGATCGCGCACACGCCGGCGGAGCGCGGGCGGGCCCTGGATGAGGCCTTCCGGTTCGACGGCCTGGCGATCGTGGAGCGCTACCTCGACCACCCGCGCGAGCTCGAGGTCGCCGTCGTGGGCAACGAGCCGGACGGCCTGGAGGCCTATGGGCCGGGCGAGATCTTCCCGGGTCGCGAGTTCTACGACTACGTCGCCAAGTACACCGACGGGGTCTCCCACGAGAATCCGAAGGCGGAGGTCGGGGAGGCTCTGGGCAATCGAATCCGCGGGCTCGCGCTCGACGCCTACAGGGCGATCGGCTGCGAAGGCTTCGCCCGGGTGGACTTCCTCCTGGACGGCGATACGCTCTACCTCAACGAGATCAACACCATTCCCGGCTTCACGCCGATCAGCCTCTTCCCCCAGATGGCGGCCACCGGGCTGGGCAGCTTCGGGGCCGTCTGCCGCCGCATCGTGGAGCTGGCCGAGGAGCGGCAGGCAGCCCGCGTCCGGCGCCGCCTGACGACGGCGGACCTGCCGCGCTGAGCCGATGAGCCGCCGAGCGTGGGACCGCTGCCGATGAGGCCGGATCTGCCGCTCCGACGCCCCGGGATGCAGGTCCGTCGCAAGCCGATTCGGCGCGCCTCTCCGCGGCTGCGCCTGGCTCAGATGTACGGCCTGGTGCTCATGTTCCTGTCCCTGGTGACGGTCATCGCCCTGGGCGACTCGCCCGCCTTCGCGGCGCGGCACCTCGTGGTGAACGGCGCGCGATTCACCGGCGAGGCCGTGGTCAGCGAGATCGTCGGCATGGACGGTTCGCCGAACCTCTTCCGCCTGCGCACCGATCGCGTTGCCGAGGCTCTCGTGGAGCTGCCCGCGGTCGAGTCCGCGAGCGTGGAAGTTCGACTGCCGGGCACCGTCGTGGTGACGGTCGTCGAGCGCCAGCCCAAGCTCATCTGGGTGATCGGCGCGCGGCGGTATGTCGTGGATGACACGGGGCTCCTCTTCGGCGAGGTGGATGCGGCCGGAAACCCCATTGGTCTGCCCGCCGACTTCGGCGCCGGCTCGACCGCCTCCGCCAGCCCGGCCCCCTCGGCCCCAGAAACCCCCAGCGCAACCCCCAGCGCAACCCCCGGCGCCGGCCCGGCCCGGGCCTCCACCGCTGCCTTCGCCGCTGACCCGCCCCAGGGCTACCTTGCGCAGCCGGCCCTGGCCGCCGCCAAACCCACGCCCAAGGCCACTCTCAAACCCACGCCCAAGGCCACTCCCAAACCCGCGCCCAAGGCAACTCCCTCGCCCACGCCGCAGCCGAGCCCCACGACCACTCTGCCGCCGCCTCCCTCGCTGTTGCCCGTTCCCACGCCCGATTCCGCGGCTACATCCGGACCCGAGGTGGTGCATCTGCCGGTCGTCTACGACCGCCGCGCCGAAGATGCCGGTCTGACTCTCGGTGACGTCGTCGATCCGATCGCGCTCGATGCCGGTTATCGCCTGGCCAGCCTGACTCCCGCCGACGTCGGCAGCCAGGCAGCCAGCCTGGCCGTCGTGCTCGACGACCAGTACGGGTTCATGCTCAGTTCCGGTCCGAACGGCTGGGTGGCCGAGTTCGGCTTCTACACGGAGACGCTGCGCAAAGACACGGTCATACCGGAGCAGGTCCGCGATCTGCGGTCGTTGCTGCTCGACAAGGGCGAGGACCACGTCGCCTGGGTCTGGCTGGTGGCGGATATCGCCGGCAACGGCCTCAACACCTACATCCCCAGATGAACGGCGATGTTCGATTAGTGCCGCCGGACGCGGCCGGATCGGTCAAACTTAGGAGGACGGAGCGAGGACACTAGACCGAGGACGGAGCGAGTGGAACGCGAAGCGGTACTGGTTGGCATCGACGTCGGCACGAGCAAAGTCTGCGCGCTCATCGGTGAGGTGGGCCGCGATGGCGGCCTGACCATCGTCGGCAAAGGCGTCGTCCCGTCGGCCGGCCTGAAGAAGGCGGTCGTCGTCAACATCGAGCAGACGGTCCGGTCCATCACCGGCGCCGTCGAGCACTCCGAGCGATCTTCCGGCTACCAGATCGACCGTGCCTTCGTTGGCGTCGGAGGCCAGCATGTCGAGAGCCAGAACTCACGCGGGGCGGTCGCCGTCAGCGGCCACAGCCGCGAGGTGACGCGTGAGGACATCAACCGCGCCACGGAAGTCGCTCGGGCGGTCACGATCCCGTCCAACCGCGAGGTCCTGCACGTCCTGCCGCGCGGCTTCATCGTGGACGGCCAGGAAGGCGTCAAAGACCCGCTCGGGATGAGCGCCATCCGCCTGGAGATCGAAACCCACATCGTCACCGCGTCGGCCACGGCAGTCCGAAACCTGGCCAAGTGCGTGCAGTCTGCCAACGTCAGGATCGACGAGCTGGTCGCAGCCTCGCTCGCCTCGGCGGAAACCGTCCTGTCCGACACCGAGCGAGAGCTCGGCGTTGCCGTGGTGGACATCGGCGCCGGTACGATCGACCTGGCCCTGTTCATCGACGGCCAGGCCTACAAGACCGCGGTCCTGCCGGTCGGCGGCAACAACGTCACCAACGACGTGGCCATCGGCCTCAAGACGAGCCTTCAGGTGGCCGACGAGCTCAAGATCCAGCACGGCAGCTGCGACCTCACCACCATCGCCCCGGACGAGATGATCAGCGTTGCGATGCTGGGCGAGCCGGCCGGCCGATCGATTCACCGGATTGAGATGTGCCAGATCATCGAAGCCCGGATGCGCGAGACCTTCGAGCTGCTGCGGGCCGAGATCCGCATGGCCGGCGAGGGCATGCTTCCCGCCGGCGTGGTCCTGACCGGCGGCGCGGCCCAGCTCGCCGGCGCGGCCGCGCTAGGTCGCGAGGTTCTCGACATGCCGGTCAGAGTCGCCGGACCGATGGATGTGGGCGGGCTGACGGACAACATCCTCAATCCGGCCTACAGCACCGCCATCGGCCTGCTCCTGTGGGGCGCGAAAGGTCTCGATGGGGCCGACGGCTCGCGCTTTGAGTCGGCGCCGGCCGGTGGGGCGGTCGGCCGGTTCCGCGACGCGCTGCGCCACCTGTTCCCGTAGATCGAGGGGCGCACTTGAAGACGGCCGAACTGACGGTCCAGACCGGACGCCACCGCGGACTGCACGACCTGACCGCTGCCTGCGAGCGGTTCGTCGCCGGCGAGGGCGACGGGCTGCTCGTGGTCTTCGTGCCGCACGCCACCGCCGGTCTGGTGGTGATGGAGCTTGGCGCTGGCTCGGACGTGGACCTGATGGCGGCCCTGGACCGGCTGCTGCCGCGTGGCGCCGGCTGGGTCCACCAGCACGGCGCGCCGGGTCATGGCGCCGATCACGTGCTGCCGCTGCTGGCGCCGCCGTCGCTGACGGTGCCCGTCGTCGGCGGTCGGCTGACGCTCGGCACGTGGCAGTCGATCGCTCTCCTGGACCCCAATTCCGACAACGCCGAGAGGACCGTCCGGCTGACCTTCATGCCCGCCTGAAACCGCCCTTTCGGGCGGCCGGGGACGGTGGCCCCCGGCCATTCCGTCAGTGGTTCCGAAGTTCGCACGCCTGTTCTCAACCCACGCTCAGACATCGCGTTTCAGTGTGCGGTTGACAGGGCAAACGCGCCGGGTTCGGCGTATACTGATCGGCATCCGAGCCGACCCTGTGCCACGCTTCACCTCTACTAATCTCGGGCGGCCGGACCGAACGACAGGCATCTGCCGGAGAGCCACCGGAGGATAGGAAATGCCGCTACGGTCCGATTCCGAGAACTTCGCGCTGATTCGTGTCATTGGTGTCGGTGGCGGCGGGTGCAACGCCGTTAACCGGATGATTCGCGCCGAGATGATGGGCGTGGAGTTCATTGCCCTGAACACCGATGCCCAGGCCCTTCTTCAGTCGGACGCGCCCCACAAGATTCGAATCGGCGACAAGATCACTCGCGGTCTTGGCGCGGGCGGCGACGCCGCTCTCGGCCAGAAAGCGGCCGAGGAAGACGCGGAGAAGATCACCGAAGCGCTGCGCGATTCGGACATGGTGTTCATCACGGCCGGACTGGGCGGCGGCACCGGCTCTGGCGCAGCCCCGATCGTGGCCGAGATCGCCAAGGACCTGGGTGCGCTGACGATCGGCGTGGTGACCAAGCCCTTCGCCTTCGAGGGCGTCCGCCGCAAGCTGGTGGCGGAGCGATCGGCCGAGGACCTCAAGACCAAGGTAGACACGCTGATCACGATCCCCAACGACCGGCTGCGCGACGTCGTCCAGAAGAACACCTCCCTGGTCGAGGCCTTCCGTTTCGTGGACGACATCCTGCGGCAGGGCGTGCAGGGGATCAGCGACATCATCACCGTGCCGGGCCTGATCAACCTGGATTTCGCGGATGTCAGAACGATCATGAAGGATGCCGGCTCGGCTCTGATGGGCATCGGGCGGGCCACGGGCGACAACCGCGCCCTGGACGCGACCCGACAGGCGATCGCCAGCCCGCTCCTGGAGGTCAACATCAACGGCGCCCAGGGCATCCTGTTCAACGTGACCGGCTCGTCGAACCTGAGCCTCTTCGAGGTGACTGAGGCCGCCGAGGAGATCCGTTCCGTGGCGGATCCGGAGGCGAACATCATCTTCGGCACGAGCTTCGACGACCGCCTCGGCGACGAGGTCATGATCACCGTCATCGCCACCGGCTTCGACGCCACCCGCAAGCGGGAGTCGTCGCGGCGCGAGGCGGCCGCGGCCGCGCCCGGCGCGAGCTACTCGCAGCGCTTCGACACCGCGGACTTCCTGGCCGAGCTGGAGCGCCAGCGCATGCACTCGGCGGAAGCGGTGCCGGTCCACGCCCGCGGCGCGGGTACCTACGGCTCCACGGGTGCCCTCGACCGAGCAGCCGTGCCGGTGCCGATCCAGACATCGTCCGTTCGGCGACCGCAGATCGATCGGCCGCGGCCCACCTACGACGACACGGATCTCGAGATCCCGAGCTTCCTGCGGCGCCCTCAGCAGGAAGAGAAGGGGTAACCCTCCGCCGCCTTGGCCGGCCCTGATCCGAAGCCAGCAGCCGAGTTCGCCGCGGCGCGTTTCCGCGTCCTGTCGGCCATCGCCGATGCGTGCCGGCGTGCCGGCCGCGATCCGGCGGGAGTCCAGCTGGTTGCCGTCTCCAAGACCGTTCCGGTCGCACGGCTGGAGGCGGCGATCGCGGCCGGGCTGACCGTGCTGGGCGAGAACCGCGTCCAGGAGGCCGAGTCGAAGGCACGCCTGCTGGCCGGCGCGAGCTGGCATCTGATTGGGCCGCTGCAATCGAACAAGGCGCGTCGGGCGGTCGAGCTGTTCGAGGTCATCGAATCGGTCGACTCGCTCGACCTGGCGCGCCGGCTCGACCGGCTGGCAGGCGAGCTCGGGCGGGCGCCACTCGACGTCTTCCTGCAGGTGAACGTCGATCGCGACGAGGCCAAGGCCGGCTTTTCGCCCGAAACCCTGGAGGCGGAGCTGGCCGATCTGGCGGCGCTGCCGAACCTGCGCCTGCTGGGCCTGATGACCGTGGGGCGGCTGGTCGGGTCGGCCGAGGAGGCGCGGCCCACGTTCGGGCGGCTGCGCGAGCTGTCCGAACGGCTGCACGGCGCGGTGCCCGGGCTGGGCGCGGGGCTTTCGATGGGCATGACGGACGACTATCCGGTGGCGGTCGAGGAAGGGGCCACGGTCGTTCGCGTCGGTCGAGCGCTCTTTGGGGCGAGGTAGGTCGGGTAGGGGATGGCGCCAACCATTCGCGCCGGCGGACGGAATGCGCAGCCCGTCCCGGTGGCGGGTTTCGACAGTGCGACGATAATCGTTCGGTGATGGAATCCGCCTACCGCTTCGCCGACCGCACGCGTCGCTCCGAGGTGCGTTTCGCCGTGCGCCTCACGCCCCGCGCCGGGGTCGATCGGGTGGACGGTGTCAGCGACGAGGGCGTGCTGCAGGCACGGGTCGCGGCGCCCCCCGTCGGCGGCGCCGCGAACTCGGCCATGATTCGGCTGCTGGCCGACGATCTGGCCGTGCCGCGCAGTGCCGTCCGCCTGGTCGCGGGCGCCACCGGCCGCCACAAGCTGGTCGTGGTCGAAGGCGTCTCGCCCGAGGACGTCGCCGCGCGCTGGCCCGGCCTCAAGCTGTAGCTGCCGGGCCGAGGAGTGGCGCTCGGGCAGGGCCCGGCGTTCGGGCGGGGGAGCTGCGTTCGGCCGTCGCCTTCGATTGCCCTGCCGCTATAATCGGCCTCCGTCGGCGCCCCGGCGCCCGTTCTCGTGGGCGATTAGCTCAGCTGGTTAGAGCGCGCGGTTCACATCCGCGAGGTCACTGGTTCGAGTCCAGTATCGCCCACCAAATCCTCCAGTATGCGAACCTCTGATACCGGCACCCGATAGGTAGGCCGGATATCCCCAGGCGATACCGTCCTGATCTCCTTGTCTACATGAACCTCCACATTGCGGCAGCAGGTTGCGCGCCGACGGGGACCGCCTCCCGGATTTCTGCCGTCAGGCCCCCTACCCGGACATCCACCCTCAGGATCTCCCGGAGGTCTCCCGATTGGAGCGGCGAAAAGAGCGGAAACTCGTATCCCGGGTCCACAAGAGTCACGAGCCACAGTGATCTGCCGGGCGCCAGGTGGACCGCACCCTCCCAGCCTAGACTGGCCACCTTTCCTGCGTCTACGATGCTCGAAGCGTCGATGTCCTGCCAGCCCGTAAAGAACGCGGCGGTCGGCCGGTGCCAGTCGTACAACTCCACTCCGAGCCGCTGCGCCTCGCCGCTTGCGACGAGGTAGTACTCAAGCAGAAAGAAGGTCTGGGCATTGAGAGTGATGACCACGTCGCCCGGACGGACACGGTCGGCCAGTTCCTGCACGACTTGACGCCCTGGCTCGACGGATTTCGCCCGAGAGGTTGCGACAACCTGCGCGGTTCCGATTGCCATCGCGCCAACGACGAGCAGGGCTAAGAGTGCCGCGAGTAGCCCACCGGGCAGGCGGGTTACGACGAGTCGCGGCTTCGTGTGCCGGGCAATCACCACGACTCCTACGCCGATCGCGACGGCCAACGGCGGCAGGGCGCTGCCAAAGTATCGAGGGTCGTAGATTGAGTTGAACTGCGAATATGCCCATACGGCCGGCACGAGGCTCGCGCCGAACACCACAGCCAGCGACAGCAAGCGACTGTTCTGAGGGTCTCGGTCGGGCTGCAGATCGGCGTCGCCGGTGGCCGTACTCGCCGGACGCCGGTCGCGCCATAACGCGCCAAGCCCCAGCAAAGCGCAGGCGCCTGCCACCACCACGGCGAGAGCCCACACTCCCCCCTGATCGCCGAGGAACCACGCCCCTAGAGTGGCCGCCAGGGACCCGATATCGGGTCGAGGGGTCCAGAAGGCCTGCCCGTTCGCGGCCACCGAGAGGAGATTCGGCAGCCACGGCGTGAGGCTGAGTGCCCCAATCAGAACGCAAACCGTTGCGGTCGCAGCGACGCGGATCCGGAGCCACAGGAGCGCGATCAGAGCAAAGGCAAGTTGGAGTCCGGCGGTCGGTATTCCGAGCGACAGCGTCCAGACCTCGCCCGCGACCAGAAGGAAAAGCCCAACTGCCACGGCGCGACGACGCCACGGGAGCCAGCCCCGCCCCCTGGCTACGAGGAGCCAGAGGAGCCACCAGCCGGTGGTCGCGAAGAAGGTTTCGAGGCTGTACATGCGAGTGTCTCTGGAGCTGATAACCAGCGCCGGGGAGAGCGCGACCAGCGCTGCGGCTATCAGAGCGGATGTGCTGCCCACCGCGTCACGTGCCCATCGCCAGGTGACAACCACAGTCCCAATGCCGACGACAACAGAGAGCGATCGGAGCGCCGCCTCGGAGTCACCGAGGAGCGTCATCCAGCCCTTCAGCAACAGCACATACAACGGCGGGAATGTCTCGTGGGAGGACTGCCCGAGCAAACCGCCAAGCGGTTGGCTCGCCAGATACCAGGACGCCGCTTCGTCGCGGACAAGCTGAGGATCCCCTAAGAACGCCGTTCGGACTACGACGCCCAGCGCGACGATCGCAGCGAAGGGCATCGCTTCAAGGAGGCGACGAATCGCAACCTCGCGAGTCAGACTGAAATCCGACAGGAACCGGTGCCCTCTCAGGGGTCTGCCCTCCTGGACGGACGGCGCCGCGATTGGCGCTGGGCCTTTGACCGGCTGCGCCGCACGCCGCCGGAGAGCGAAGTGCGGTCCTCCAAAGGTCGATGCACCTTAGCAGACCTCGTCAGCGCGGGGGGAAGTGCGTTGACCAACGCGGGTGTCCAGCAGAGTCTGGCAGGATGGGTTGTCTAGTCTCGACCAGACTGGGTTCGCCGAAACCGAGCGGCAACCGCCGGCGACTGCCGGATCGATCCAACCGCCCGGTTCGCATACTGACCAGTCTCCTCCACCATTCCCCCTCAGGCCATGGTCTCGCAGACAGCACACCGCCTCCGCTCTGAGTAGTATTACTCACGATGTTGAGTAACTCGTCGGGACCCAGATTCGAGCGCCGGGCCGGAGCCGAACTGGAAGTCCGACTGCGAGAGCCACGGCGCTTCATTCAGGTCGTAGCCGGGCCGCGCCAGGTTGGCAAGACGACGCTCGTAAGCCAGGTGATCGAGCGGCTAGACGTGCCTGTGCGCTACGCGAGCGCAGACGAGCCCACACTCAGAGGCTCCGAGTGGATAGCCCAGCAGTGGGACGCGGCCCGCCTGGAGGCCGGAGATGGACCGGCCGTCCTCGCGCTCGACGAGGTCCAGAAGATCCCCGGCTGGTCGGAGACGGTGAAGCGTCTGTGGGACGAGGACTCGCGCTTTCGGCGCAAGCTCCAAGTCGTCCTTCTGGGCTCAGCGCCGCTGCTCGTCGAGCGCGGATTGTCCGAGAGCCTGACCGGCCGCTTCGAAATCCTCCATTTGTCGCACTGGTCGTTCGATGAGATGGCCGCTGCGTTCGGCTTCTCGCTGGATCAGTACCTCTACTTCGGCGGCTATCCGGGCGGGGCGCCGCTCGCCGCAGACCCTGGACGCTGGGCCCGGTACGTCCTGGACGCGCTTATCGAAACCACGATCTCGCGCGACGTGCTGCTGCTGACGCGGGTGGACAAGCCGGCGCTCATGAGGCGAGTGTTCGAACTGGGTTGCCGCTACTCGGGACAGGTGCTCTCGTACACGAAGATGCTTGGCCAGCTCCAGGATGCCGGCAACGCCACGACGCTGGCGCACTACCTCGAGCTGCTGGCGAGTGCCGGTCTGATCGTGGGCCTCCCCAAGTTCGCCGGCCAGGCGGTGCGGCAGCGCGGGTCCAGCCCCAAGCTCCAGGTGCTCAACACGGCATTGCTCGCGGCGACGAGCGGGCTCGGGTTCGACGAAGCGCGGGCCGACCGGGCCTTCTGGGGCCGGCTTGTGGAGTCTGCCGCTGGCGCCCATCTGGCCAATGCGGCGGAGGGGGGCAGGTTCAAGCTCTTCTACTGGCGCGAACGCAACCGCGAGGTTGACTTCGTGGCTCGCTCCGGGCAGCTGACAACGGCGATAGAGGTGAAGAGCGGGCGTTCGCGCGACGCGCTGCCGGGCATGGAAGCATTCGCCATCGCCTTCAAGCCCGGCCGTACCCTTCTGGTCGGCGGCGAGGGCATACCCCTGGAGGACTTCCTGTCGAAGCCAGCGACTCAGTGGGTGTGCGCCTGAGACCTATGCCCAATGGCCAGCGAGCACCGGACCGTTCCGGCGGGGCGGTTTGCCGTCTGTCGGACGAGGACCATCAGGTTGTCCAGCAATACACGACGACATCAAGAGCTACGCTTACCCGGGCGACACGGATATCAAGACCTTCTCGCCGTCGATCGTCGCGAGGCAGTAAGTCGGAAGATCATCCGGGCCGGGGGGCGGCCCGAACTGGCAGCGCAAGGATGAACGACCGGATGGAACGGCAGCTTCTCTCAGGCGACGAGGCGGTCGCGCTGGCGGCGCGCGACGCCGGCGTCGCCCTTGGCACCGGCTATCCCGGCACCCCTTCCACCGAGATCCTCGAGGCCTTCTCGGAACTGGGCGGTCGGGCCCAGTGGGCGCCCAACGAGAAGGTGGCGCTGGAGGTCGGCCTTGGGGCCGCCTTCGGCAACGCCCGGACCCTGGTCACCATGAAGCACGTCGGCCTGAACGTGGCGGCCGACCCGCTCTTCACGGCCGCCTACACCGGCGTCTCCGGAGCCCTGATCGTCGTCAGCGCGGACGACCCCGGTATGTCCTCCTCGCAGAACGAGCAGGACAATCGCCGCTACGCAGTCGCGGCCGGGCTGCCGGCGATCGAACCGTCCGACTCCCAGGAGGCCTACGACTTCTTCTTCGCCGCCATCGAGATCTCGGAGCGCTGGCACCTGCCGGTGCTCTTCCGGATGACGACCCGCGTCTGCCACTCGAAATCGATCGTCGTGGCGCGCGATGCCGCCGGCCGGGAGCCGGCCCGAACGACCCATTTCGAGCACGACATCGCTGGCAGGGTCATGATCCCGGCCTACGCCAGGCCGGCCCACCGCCGCCTGCGGGCCCAGCTGGCCGAGATCGCGGCCTGGGGCGAAGATGGCGCCTGGAGGGCCGCGCCCGGGGCCGCCCCGCTCAACCGCCTCGAGCCCGGCGACGGAAGGCTCGGCATCGTCACCAGCGGCGTATCGTACCTGCACGCGGTTGAAGCCGCGCCCGGCGCCGGCTTCCTGAAGATCGGGCTCGTGAACCCGCTGCCGATCGAGCGTGTCCGCGCCTTCGCCGCCTCGGTCGAACGCTGCGTCGTGGTGGAGGAGGGCGATCCGCTCATCGCCGACTCGCTGCGCGCCGCCGGGATCGCCGTCGAGTCGAAGGCCGAGATGTACCGCTTCGGCGAGCTGGACGTGCCGCGCGTGCGCCGCATCCTCGCCGGCGACGTCAGCCCCGAACCTGCCCCACCCCGCGGCAAGCCGCCGGAGCTGTGCCCGGCCTGCCCGTACCACACCGTCTACGGCACGCTGGCGAAGCACGACTGCATCGTGGCCGGCGACATCGGCTGCTACACGCTGGGCGTTCTGCCCCCCTACAACGCGATGGACTCGTGCGTGGCCATGGGCGCCTCAATCGGCGTCGGCCTGGGGCTGCGCCACGTCCTGCCGCCAGAGGAGGCCCGGCGCGTAGTGTCGATCATCGGCGACTCCACGTTCGTCCACTCCGGCATCGGCGGCCTGGTGGAGATGGCCTACAACCCGCCAGCCACCGGCCACGTGGTCGTGGTGCTCGACAACGGCACCACGGCCATGACCGGCCAGCAGGAGCACCCGGCGACCGGCCGGAGGCTCGACCACGGCCCCACCAACAAGCTCTCCATCGAAGGCATCGCCAGCGCCATAGGCATCGGCAGCGTCACCGTCATTGATCCCTACGCCGATCCGGAAGGCTTCGAGCGGCTGTTGCTCGAACGCCTGGCGGCGTCCGACCTTTCGGTCATCGTCGCCCGCCGGCCGTGCATCCTGGCGGCGGCCGACATTCGAAGGTGGGAGAAGCAGGCGGCCGAGCTTCGAGCCAGGGCTTCCGCTCAGGCGGCCTTCGACCTGCCGGGTGGCGACGAATGAGCGCGCCCGGAGCTTCCCGGGTCACCAACGTGGTCATCGCCGGCCTCGGCGGCCAGGGCGTCATCAAGGCCTCTGACATCCTCGCCGACGCCGCCCTTCGGGCCGGCCTGGACGTCAAAAAGGCCGAGGTCCACGGCATGAGCCAGCGCGGCGGCTCGGTGAGCTCCGACGTTCGGTTCGGGCGGAAGGTTCTCTCGCCCATGGTGCCGCAGGGCGAAGCGGACTTCCTGCTGGTCTTGGAGCCATCCGAGGTCGAGGTGACCCGTCCGCTCCTCCGGCCCGGCGGCGTGCTGCTCGACCCGGGTCTCGTCCCTGGCGCCGACCTGCCCAACAAGCGAAGCCTGAACGTCGCCCTGCTCGGCGCCCTCAGTCAGTACCTGGACCTCCCGCCGGACGCGCTCCCGGAGGCCGTTCGCGCCGCTCTGCCGGAGCGCCTCCACCGCGTCAACGAGCAGGCCTTCGCGCTGGGCCAGAAACTCGCCGCGCGGCAGGGCACAATCCGCTAGGCGGGAACCTGTCCGTCAGGGCCACCCGCCGGGGCCGATGCCCCGCCGTCAGAGGAGGCCGCGGTGAGCGCCTGGAATGATCCGCCGGGTGGATTCCACCCGGTCAGCATGCCCGACTACCTGCCGCGCCGGCAGCTGGCGGCGATCCAGCTGCAGCGGTTGCAGTCGGTGGTCACGCGCGCGTACGTGCGCGTGCCTCTCTTTCGGTCGCGGATGGAGGAGCGCAACCTCTCGCCCTCCGCGGTCGGTTCGCTGGCCGACCTCGCCAGGCTGCCGTTCACGGTCAAGACCGACCTGCGCGACACGTACCCGTTCGGGCTCTTCGCCAGCCCGATGGAGGAGATCGTCCGCCTCCATGCCAGCTCGGGCACGACCGGCAAGCCAATCGTCGTCGCCTACACCCAGGCCGACCTCGACGTCTGGAGCGAGGTCATGGTCCGCAGCTTCGCGGCCTGTGGGCTCCACCGCGGCGACGTGGTCCAGAACGCCTACGGCTACGGGCTCTTCACCGGTGGTCTCGGCGCGCACTACGGCGCCGAGGCGCTGGGCGCGACGGTCATCCCGATCAGCGGCGGCAACACCGAGCGCCAGCTGATGGTCATGGCGGACTTCGGCGTCACGGCCATCTGCTGCACGCCGAGCTACTTCCTGCACCTGCTCGAGTCGGCCAGGGACATGAAGATCGACCTCTCCAGGCTGAGAGTCGGTGTCTTCGGCGCCGAGCCGTGGAGCGACTCGATGCGCGAGCGCATCCAGGCCGACAGCGGCATCCGCGCTCACGACATCTACGGCCTGTCCGAGATCATCGGCCCCGGCGTGGCCGTCGAATGCCTCCACCAGCACGGGCTCCACGTCTTCGAAGACCACTTCTACCCCGAGATCGTCGATCCGGAGACAGGCGAGGTCCTCCCGGACGGTGCCGAGGGCGAGCTGGTCCTGACCACGCTGTCCAAGCAGGCGATGCCGATGATCCGCTATAGAACGCGCGACGTGACGGCGATCATGGCCGAGCCGTGCGAATGCGGACGCACCATCCGCCGCATCCGCCGCATCGGCCGCCGCTCGGACGACATGGTCATCATCCGCGGCGTGAACGTCTTCCCGTCCCAGGTGGAAACGGCGCTGCTGCGGGTCGAGGGCACGTTGCCGCACTACCAGATCGTTCTCACGCGCGACAGGGGCCTGGACCAGATGGAGGTCAAGGTCGAAGTCACGCCCGAGGTGTTCTCCGACGAGATCCGCAAGCTCGAGGCGCTGCAGCAACGGCTCGAGGCTTCGATCGAGAACATCCTGGGGCTGCGGGTGACGGTGACCCTCGTCCAGCCGCGCTCCCTCGCCCGATCGGAGGGCAAGGCCAGGCGCGTGACGGATTTGCGCAACCTCTGACGCATCCACGGGAGTACGGCGGAGCAGCTGCTCCGCCGATGGAGGCCTTCCATGAAGCTCAAGCAGCTCTCGCTCTTCCTGGAGAATCGCCCCGGCCAGCTCCGCGCGCCGTGCGACGCGCTGGGCAACGCCGGCATCGACCTGCTGACGATGACGCTGGCGGACACGGCGCAGTTCGGCATCCTGCGCTTCATCGTCGCCGACCCCGAGCGCGCCAAAAAGGTGCTCGAGGCGGAGGGGATGATCGTCAGCGTGACCGAAGTCGTGCCCGTCCAGGTCGACAACCGGCCCGGCGGGCTGGCCGCGGTGCTGGCCTCGATCGAGGCGGC
>Ga0116137_1000592_pt1 | contig 28600 bp, 30 predicted proteins | sample June2015DPH_20_1_3_FD_88973 | JGI IMG/M metagenome (GOLD analysis project Ga0116137, IMG submission 88973) | Peatland microbial communities from SPRUCE experiment site at the Marcell Experimental Forest, Minnesota, USA - June2015DPH_20_100 | ecosystem: Environmental > Terrestrial > Soil >...
CCTCCTTGGGATGTGTGCACCCACTGGGTGAACACAAGCAAACACGATGCCATCGCCCCTCACCCCTCGGTACGCAGGCCGGATTGCGATCCGCCCGGAAAATCTTAGCCAGAGATTAGGGCCCCAGGTGGCAATCCGGCACTCGGGCAATCAGGCAATCTGGGTTTCCGGTTGCCTAGTTGCCAGATTGCCTAGTTACCCCGTCTCAGCCCTGCTCGATGGGGACGTGCCGGACGATCCCTTTCCGGCCCACCGGCACCAGCCCCTCCGCGCTCTTCTGCTCCTGTTCCAGATGCTTGAATTCCGCTTCCATCCGGCGGAGCATTTCCTGGAACATCTCGTTCATGCGCTGCTGCGTCTCGTTCATGCGCTCGCGCATGTTGAGGACGACCTCGACACCCGCGAGGTTGACGCCCAGATCCTTGGTCAACCGCAAGATCAATTCGATCCGCTCGAGGTCTTCCTGGGAATAGAGTCGCGTGTTCCCGTCGGTTCGGGCCGGGCGGAGCAGACCCTCCCGCTCGTAGGCGCGGAGTGTCTGCGGATGGATGTCGAACATATCCGCCACCACGCTGATCATGTACAGGGCACGCTTCTGCTTAGGCATATTCCCTCAGTCGCGGTCGCGCCGCGGATCGCCGGAGTTCAGCCGGGCGAATTCCCGCAGCAGCTCCTGCGACCGTGCATCCAGATTCCGCGGAGCCACGATCTTGACCGTCACGAACTGGTCACCCTGCCCGCCGCCCTTGAGGTGAGGCACCCCCTTCCCTCGCAGGCGAAAGACCTGGCCACTGCTGGTCTCCGGGGGGATGCGCATCGCGGTCGTCCCGTCAATCGTCGGCACCTGGACCCGGGCGCCCAGAGCGGCCTCGGTGATCGTGATCGGCACCTCCATATAGAGGTTGTCTCCCTTGCGTTCCAGCACCGGGTGCGGCCGGACCCGGGTGATGATGTACAAGTCACCCGGCGGGCCACCGTTGCGGCCCGGTTCTCCCTTGCCCTGGAGGCGCACCCGCGAACCGGTGTCCACCCCCGGAGGAATCTTCACGCCAATGCGCTCGGTCCCGAAGGCCAGCCCGCGGCCACCACACGCCGGGCAGGCCTCGCGGCTGACCTTGCCGTTGCCCCCGCAGCGTGGACAGGCCCGGCTCGCCCGCAAAAGGCCGCGGCTGCGCAGTCGCCCGCTGCCCCCGCAGTCAGGACACGTGTCCAACGGGCTGCCTGGTCGCGCCCCCGAGCCACCGCACCGGTCACACCGGGAGTGCTTCTGGAGGTTGATCTCCGTGGACAGGCCACGAACAGCGTCCTCGAAGTTGATGTCCAGGCTGTAGTGGAGATCCTCTCCCTTGCCGGGTCCTGACGCCCGGGCGTGCGCCTGCTGGCCAAAGAAGTCCGAGAGGACATCGCCCAGGTCGCCGAATCCGCCGGACCCGAAATCGAACCCCCCGAACCCGCTGCCCGGCTGGGGCCCCTGTGCTCCGGCCGCAAATGGCTCGTGGCCGAACTGATCGTACCGGCGGCGCTTCTCCGGATCGCTGAGGACCCCGTAGGCCTCGCTGATCTCCTTGAACTTCGCCTCGGCTGCCTTGTTCCCCGGATTGACATCCGGATGGTGCTTCCGCGCCAGCTTCCGATAGGCGCGCTTGATGTCCTGCTCAGAGGCGCCTCGTGCCACGCCCAGGACACTGTAGAAGTCCCGTGTCGCCATCCCTTACACCCGTGGGCAGCCGGTCGGCTGGTTCATCAGGCCGTCTCCACGGAGATGATCCGAGCGGTCGCCTCCGGTCGCTTGGGTAGCCGGATCTCCAAGACGCCGCTTCGATAAGTCGCCCGGACGCCCTCCGCATCTACGATGGAGGGGAGATTCAGGCTCCGGGAAAATGGTCCGTAGCGCCGTTCCATGCGGATCAACTGGTCCTGCCGGAACGCCGGATCGGGGTGCCGCTCACCCTGGATTGTCAGGACGCCTTCCCCGATCTCGATCTGGATCTGATTCTGCGGTATCCCCGGCAGTTCAACCAGGACGCGAAGGTCCGTCGGGGTCTCGCACACATCCATGGGCGGCGCCCAAGCCCTCTCCACCGGCTGGACGCACGCGGAACCCTGGCCCAGAAAGCTCTCGAACAGCCGGTTCATTTCTTGCTGGATGGCCGTCAGGTCCCCGGACGGATCCCATCCCGGGCCCAGCCACGACTGCGTCCCCACACGCCGCCCCTTTCTTCCTCAGTCCTAACCGACCCGCCAGCGATCAGCCGTGAACCGCCAAGCGGGGTCACCGAACCTCGATGGCAATCTTCTTCGATTTGGCCTCCTCAGCCTTCGGCAGCGTCAGCTCCAGGACGCCATCCCGGAAGACGGCGCGAATCTTGTCCTGTTGGATGGTCGCGGGCAGCGTGAAGCTTCGCTGGAAGGCTCCGTAGGCCCGTTCGATCCGAAGGTAGTTCTCCTGCTGCGCGTCCTTGGCGAAGCGCCGCTCGCCCTTGAGGGTGAGCGCGTTGTCCCGGATCTGGATCTCGATGTCCTCCCGGGACAAACCGGGCAACTCCGCCTTCAGAACAATCGTCTCCGGCGTTTCGTAGATGTCCACGGTCGGCGTCCAGGTGGAAGCGGCGATCCCCTCCTCCGACCGCGAGCGGGAGAGCGTCTGCTCGAAGAGCCGGTTCATCCGATCCTGGATGGACAACAGGTCGCGAAACGGGTCCCACTTCACCACGGCCATGCGCGTTCCCCTCTCTGACGCCGCCAGGCGCCGCGATCCGCGTCCGGCTGGATGCGCGGCCGCCGGCTCATTTCTTGTTCTTGCCGATGTCTTCGAACTCCGCGTCTACGACCTCGCCCTCGGGGGCGGCCCCACCTTTGGCCTCGGACTCCTTGTCCTCCCCGGACGCGGTCGGCCCCTGCTTCTCCCGGGCTTGCTTGTACATCACCTCGGCCAGGCGGTGCGAGGCCTTGGTCAGCGTCTCCATGGCCCGGCGGATCTTATCCATCTCCTCGCTCTTGAGCGCTTCCTTGGCCTCCGCCAGGGCGTCCTCGATCGGCTTGATATCCGCGACCGGGATCTTCTCCCGGTTCTCGCTCAACATCTTCTCGGTGTTGTACACGAGATTGTCGGCCTGGTTCCGGGTCTCGATGTCGGCCCGGCGCTTCTTGTCCTCCTCGGCGTGGCGGTCGGCATCTTTGACCATCTTCTGGATATCGTCCTTCGACAGGCCGGAGGAGGCGGTGATGGTGATGGCCTGCTCTTTCCCGGTGGCCATGTCCTTGGCCGATACGTTGACGATTCCGTTGGCGTCAATGTCGAACGTGACCTCGATCTGTGGCACGCCCCGCGGGGCCGCCATGATGCCGACCAGGTGAAACTTGCCCAAGGTCCGGTTGTCCCTGGCCATCTCCCGCTCGCCTTGCAGGACGTGGATCTCCACGCTCGTCTGGTTGTCCGCCGCGGTCGTGAAGATCTCGCTCTTCCGCGTGGGGATGGTGGTGTTCCGCTCGATCAGCCGAGTCATGACCCCGCCCAGCGTCTCGATCCCCAGGCTGAGGGGCGTGACGTCCAAGAGGACCACGTCTTTGACGTCCCCCACCAGGACCCCGGCCTGAATGGCGGCCCCGATGGCCACCACCTCGTCCGGGTTCACGCCCTTGTCAGGCTCCTTGCCGAAGAACTCCTTCACCAGCTGCTGGACCCGGGGCATCCGGGTCTGGCCGCCCACCAGGACCACCTCGTCGATCTGGTTTGGCTCCAGCCCCGCATCCTTCAGCGCCTGGCGGCAGGGGCCGATGGTCCGCTGGGCCAGATCCTCCACGAGCTGCTCCAGCTTCGCCCGGGTGAGCTTGATGTTCAGGTGCTTGGGGCCCGAGGCGTCGGCCGTGATGAAGGGCAGGTTGATCTCCGTCTCCAACGTCGTGGAGAGTTCGCACTTGGCCTTCTCGGCGGTCTCTTTCAGGCGCTGGAGGGCCATCCGATCCTTGCTGAGATCAATCCCCTGGTCCTTCTTGAACTCGTCCACGAGCCAGCGCATGACGCGCTCGTCGAAGTCGTCGCCGCCCAGGTGGGTATCCCCGTTGGTGGACTTCACCTCGAAGACGCCCTCGCCCAGTTCCAGGATGGAGATATCGAAGGTGCCGCCGCCCAGGTCGAAGACGGCGATCTTCTCGTCCTTCTTCTTCTCCAGCCCATAGGCGAGCGACGCCGCCGTCGGCTCGTTCACGATCCGGAGAACGTCGAGGCCGGCGATCTTGCCCGCGTCTTTGGTGGCCTGGCGCTGGCTGTCGTTGAAATAGGCCGGCACCGTGATCACGGCCTGGGTCACCTTCTCGCCCAGATACGCTTCCGCCGACTCCTTGAGCTTTTGGAGGATCATGGCCGAGATCTCGGGTGGCGAGTACTGCTTCCCACGGGCCTCCACCCGCACGTCCCCGTTGTCGGCCTTGACCACCTTGTAGGGAACCAGCTTGATCTCCTGGCTGACCTCCTCATACCGCCGGCCCATGAACCGCTTGATCGAGAAGATGGTATTCTCCGGGTTGGTGATGGCCTGGCGCCTGGCCACCTGACCAACCGGGCGCTCACCATCCTTGGTGAACGCGACCACGGAGGGGGTGAGCCGACCACCCTCGGCATTGGTAATAACTACGGGGTCGCCGCCTTCCATAACGGCCACCACAGAGAAGGTTGTTCCCAGGTCAATTCCGATGACTTTTCCCACGGTTACCCTCCTGGCTGAGTGACGTCCTTTCAGGAACTAACAACCATTGTGTGCTGTTAATCCTCCAAACTCATACGGCGGATAATATAAAACCTGAGCCGGATCCTGTCAAGGCCATTTCAGAAGCCATTTCAGAAGCAGACGCGCATTCGGTGGAGCTATCTGGCCATTCAGCCCAGTCTCATTCTCATGCTTTCATCCAGGGATAAAATGTCTCCCGGCGATGAGCCATGGCCGTGCATTATCTTGACACTTCCGGCTACCTGTCCTTTAATGTGGTCAACCTCCTTCTTGAGGAAGGCCTCGCATGTCCAACAGCCGATGGTTCAAAGTCCTGACCCTGGCACTGTATGCACTCGCCTTCTTCAGCCTGGGGATCTATGTCCACGGAGCCCTGACCAGACCGTCCACGACAGGATCGAGCCCCGCCGGGAGCATCCCTGCCCCCTCCCCCCTGCCGGCCTCCAAAGGGGGAGGCGCTCCGCCCGAGAATCCTTTCGTCCGCGTGGCGGAGATGGTGACTCCCGCCGTGGTGAACATCAGCACGGTCACGACCGGCAAGGGCAGGACCCCAACCGAGCAGTTCCGCCCCTTCGGCAACGATCCATTCTTCCGGGAGTTCTTCGATCGTTTCTTCGAAGGCATGCCGCGCCAGCGTCGGCAGACCAGCCTCGGCTCCGGGCTGATCATCGACAAGAGCGGGCTGATCCTGACGAACAACCACGTGATCAAGGACGCCGATGAGATCACCGTGAAATTTGCCAATAACAAAGAGGCCAAGGGCACAATCGTGGGCACCGATCCGAAGACCGACTTGGCCGTGATCCGCGTCTCAACCACGGAAGACCTGCCGGTGGTCGTCCTCGGAAACTCGGACGCGCTCCACGTGGGAGAATGGGCCATCGCCATCGGGAACCCCTTTGGCCTGGACCATACGCTGACGGTCGGAGTGATCAGCGCCACCGGTCGCTCCGAGGTCGGAATCGCCGCCTATGAAAACTTCATTCAAACGGACGCCTCAATTAATCCGGGGAACAGCGGCGGACCGCTCCTAAACATCCGGGGTGAAGTTATTGGGATCAATACGGCCATCGTGGCCTCGGGCCACGGCATCGGATTTGCCATTCCTGTCAACATGGCCCGCAAGGTGATGGAGGACCTCGTCAAGAAGGGAAAGGTGACGCGAGGGTGGCTCGGCGTCGGCATCCAGTCGCTCACTCCTGAACTGGCCAAGAGCTTCGGCGTGGGCGCCGACGAGGGCATCCTCGTGAATCAAGTGATGCCCAAGAGTCCCGCCGAGGCGGCGGGACTGAAGACCGGGGACTTGATCCTGAGCGTGGACGGGAAACCGGTGAAGGATCCTCGAGAACTGCAGCGAATCATCGGGGACGCAGAGATCGGCAAGAGCATCGAGTTCACGATCCTGCGCGACAAGGCCAGGCAGACAGTGAAAGTGCAGGTGGGCGAGATGCCCGCGTCCTGATGCACACGATTCCAACGCCGACCTGGGAGGCGAGGCATGTCGGTACGTTCACGAGGCGGCGGGACCATGGTGGTTCTGGTGACCTGCCCCCGTCAGATGGTGGGAGAAAAGCTCGCCCGCGCCCTGGTGCAGGAGCGACTGGCCGCTTGCGTGAACGTGATCCCGGGAGTCAGCTCGATTTACCGCTGGGAAGGAAGAATCTGCCGCGACGCCGAGGTCCTGTTGGTGATCAAGACCCGCCGGTTGCGCTTGGCCGCCTTGATTCGACGGGTTAAGGCGCTCCACCCGTATTCCGTTCCTGAGGTCATCGCCCTCCCCCTCGTGGGAGGATCGGCCTCCTACCTCTCCTGGGTGCGTGACTCGACGACATAATCGGAGAATCGAGCAGGGCATCCTGCGCCGCCGGCTCTATCCCTCTGCTGGCCCTCGGCTGAAGACCCGGCGTTTCCGCCACCCCAGGCTTGAGGCGCGCCATTTCTGTCCGGCGGGCCCGTTGGAGGGGAGCTTCGTACGCCCGTATCCGCAAGTCTCATGCGATCAAAATAAGATTGAAGAAGGGCCCTCTACCAGGCCAAATCGCTCGAATAACTTGACAAAGACGGACGCAAACGGTAAAAGAAATGCGATTTTCGCGCCCGCTTGTTCAGGGGCCGCCAAGGACGCCCGATAGAATTCATCAACCCCCGTCGATCTGCCGGCGGCAGGTCGTGGCGGAGGAAATTGATGGGGCTTCGGCAACATCCTGGACCCCTGACCATCTCCGGCTTCGGTCTCATCATCTCACTCATCGGCGGCTGCACGCTGGCTCCCATGCCGGGTAGTTCTTTTTCCAGCCACCAGGGTGAGGTTCTGGTTAATTTTCCCACCGGGCTGAAGCTTCCCGCAGGGGAATCGCCGTCTTTCGCGGCCCCCGCCTCATCCACCCGGCCGACCCCCGTCCAGACCCCAACCCCCTCGCCTCTCGTTCTGGCCATGCAGCGCGCCGACTCGCACTACGAGCGGGGGCTCCAGGCCATGCGCCGCGGGAACGCGGACCAGGCTGAGTGGGAATTCGATGCCGCCTTCGAAACGCTCCTGGACGTAAACCTCGATGGCCAGCAGGGGACGGGGCTCCTGGAGGCGACGCGACTGCCGGCATATCCTCCCTCGCCGTGGCTTGGCGCCCTGGTGAACCCGACGCGGACGCTCACCCCCGAACCGGTCGCATCCGGGAACGTCGAGGAGCCGCCCTTGGAGGCACCGGCCCTCCTGACCCCAGAGGACGTGCAGGCCGTGACCGGGCCCCAACCGGAGGAGGTCAGACCCCTGCCGGAGCCGGATACTGGCAAGCATGATATCTCCGTCGTCTTCAACGACCAGGTCAAGACCTTCGTTCAGTATTTCCAGAGCCGGAAGTGGGGGGTGATCACGCGCGCTTTCGAGCGGGCCAGCCGCTACCTCCCCATGATGCGGAAGATCTTCCGCGAGAAGGGCTTGCCGGAGGACCTGCTGAATCTGGCCTTCATCGAGAGCGCGGTCAACCCCCGGGCGACCTCGCGCGCGAAAGCCGCAGGGATCTGGCAGTTCGTGCCGTCCACGGGACGATTGTACGGTATGCGAAGCTCCTGGTGGCTGGACGAACGGCGGGATCCCGAGAAATCCACCCGCGGCGCGGCTGAGTACTTGAAGAACCTGTACAACATCTTCGAGTCCTGGCCGCTGGCCCTGGCCGCCTACAACGCCGGGGAGGGAAAGATCCAGGCCGCGATCCAGCGCCAAAGGACCCGGGATTTTTGGTCCCTGCGCCTTCCCAAGGAGACGCGACTGTTCGTCCCGGCTTTCATGGCCATGACCATCATCTCCCGGGAACCGGAGCGCTACGGCTTTTCACCGCCCCCGGAAGAGCCGCTCGAGGTGGAGACGGTCTCCCTGCGGCACCAGACCGACCTCGCCCTCATCGCCCGAATTGCCGGGACGACGGTCGAAGAGATCCGCGACCTGAATCCCGAAATGATCCGTTGGGCCACCCCACCCAACCTGTCCAGTTACACGGTTCGCATCCCGGTCGGTCGCCGCGACGCATTCCTAGAAGCGCTCGAGCAAATTCCGCCCTCCCAGCGGATCACCTGGATCCGCCACCAGGTCCGGAAGGGCGAGACTCCGGCGGGCATCGCCAAGCGGTACGGAATGGATGTCCAGGTCGTCCTGGAAGCGAGCGGGCTCCGCAAGCGGCAGGCCTTCCTCAGGCAGGGCGCGACGATCCTCCTTCCCGCCTCCGCGGTGGGGAGCAGCCTCGCGCACGCGACGGAGGCGAAGCGGGCCAGCCGTTCCACTGCTCGCCCTACGCCGGCAAATCGCTACACCGTGAAGAAGGGCGACACGTTGGCCGGGATCGCCCGGGCCCATGCCGTGTCCCCGGAGGACCTCCGCCGCTGGAACAACCTGTCGCGGGACGCGGGGCTCCGGCCGGGGCAAACCCTGACCATCCGCCGGGCACAGCAGGCCCGTGCGGCCAGCATCCCTGGAGCCAGGCCCGCCGCGGGTTCTCCGACGCCGGCTGCTTCGGGAGGGAAGCGCTACATCGTCAAACCGGGGGACACCCTGTGGGCTATCGCCCGGGCCCATGCCGTGTCCCCGGAGGACCTCCGCCGCTGGAACAACCTGTCGCGGGACGCGGGGCTCCGGCCGGGGCAAGAGTTGGAGATCAGGAGTCCCGCATCATAGGTTATGGCCGACCCAATCCGCCGACTCCTCTGCCACGGGCCTGACCTGCCCATCGCATCTCGATCATCTCACACCCGATCGAAGTAACGGGCACGCATGCCGCACCTGGAACTATGACCGCACAGGAGGACACCCGATGACCAAGATCGAGCGAGTGCGGGCGGCCCTGGCAGGCAACCCGGTGGACCGGCCGCCCTCCAGCATCTGGTATCACTTCGGAAACCAGCACGCCTCGCCGGAGCGGACGGCCCAGGTGCACCTGGAGTTCTTCGAGGCCTACGACCTCGATCTCCTGAAGGTGATGAACGATTACGACTACCCCATGCCGGAGGGCATGGAGGTCATGGCCACGCCGGAGGACCTGAAACGTCTCGCCCCATTCGACGTGACCCGGACGCCCCTGGGCCAGCAGCTCAAGGCGATCGAGCTGATCGCCAAGTCGCTCGAGGGCAAGGCCCTCTTCGTGGACACGGTTTTCAACGCCTGGAATACTGTGTGCCGCAATCTAGTCAAGGAGGCGATGGAGCCCCTGATGACCGCGCATCCGGAGGCGCTGGAGGCCGCTCTCCACGTCGTAAACGACAACCTCATCCAGTACGCCCTGGCCAGCCTGGAGCGGGGGGCCGCCGGGATCTTCCTGGCGGTGCCGGCCTCCGCCGAGAGCGTCACCCTCGAGCAGTACGTCCGGTTCATGCGGCCGTTCGATCTGAAACTGTTAGACGCCATCCGCAACAAGGGGGAGTGCCATATCCTCCATGCCCACGGCGAGAGACCCTACCTTGATCAGGTTCTGGATTATCCCGTCCACGCCCTATCCTGGGCCGACCTGAACGGTGGCCCATCCATTGCCGAGGTCCGTCGGCGGACCACCCTCAGCCTGATGGCCGGCCTGGACCACATCAAGTTTCCATACGTCTCGGCCCGAGCGATTCGCGACCAGGTCAAGGCGGCCCGCGCCCAGGCGGGCAACACCAAGTTCATCTTGGCACCGGGATGCTCGGTCCCGACCTACAGCTTCCCGCCCCTGATCAGGGCTGTGCGGGACGCTGTTCGGGCGTGAGTCGGAAGGATCCCCTGCGGATGGGGTCCCCGGCGGGCCATCTGCGGCGGCGGGCCGCCGTACTCCTCCTTACTGAGCATGCCCTCCGCTTGCCTCTCCGGACCCATGGCAAAGCCCCCGCGGGGGGCGGATAAGCCTCTTCCTTTCACTTGACCGGCCTTTCCATGTCAGGAATCTGCGTTTCGGGGCGTACAGCCCCGGCCTACACGGCTTCGGCGCACGGCCGGGCACCCGACGATAGGGATGCATGCCGCAGCCCGTGCAGTGGTGTCAAGCCAAGAATGCCCTGGACGGACGTGGTAAGAACGACGGACGGTCCAGGTGGTTAGAGGAGGGATACCCTCTGCGGACTAGGTGGTGAACCGCTTGATGATGAATCGCCGGATAGCGTTGCGCTGCTCCTGATCCATCCAGACGAAACGGAGACCGTGGCGGAAAACCTGACCCACGCCGGCCACCATCTCGGGTGGGCCGGTCCAGACGACCTCCGAGACGGCACGCAGTCTGGAGTCGCCGGTCCGGAGGCTGATCTCGAGCAGGTTTCCCTTTCCGCACGGCTGGGGCAGTTCCAGCATGACACCGCCCTCGCTGAGATTCCGGATGAGTCCTACAATCCTCCCCGTGCCGGCCTGGCTGCCACGGCTGCGCAATCGGCAGATCGCTCCGATCTCGACGTTGAAGCGGGGGTAGCGTCGCTTGGGGTGATCATCGGCCGGGGCCGTCGCCTTCCCAGGTTTCGTCTTGGGACGGCCGACCCGCAGAAAGAGAGCCACGTTTTGGGCGAGGCGCTCCAGGCCGACAGGCTTGGGGATATACCCGATGCAGTGCCGGAACACCTCTTCCGCTCGCGTGCCCGAGATCTCCTCCGCGGTAAGCGCCGCCACCACGATGCCGGCCGTCTTGCGCTGCTCGCGCAGTTTCTTGGCGACCGATAAGCCGTCCACGTCCGGCAACCCGAGGTCCAGGAGGATGAGATCCGGAGGCTGCTGGACGGCCAGCGCATAGGCTTCAGTGCCGGTGCCGGCTTCGATGACCTCGTAGCCCAGGCGGCTCAGGGTATCGGCCAGGGCCACCCGCAGAGAGTCATCGTCCTCTACGATCAGCACCGTCTCCCCGGACATGCCGGCCTCCGCGCGGAACAAACTGGACACTAGCGATCAGCCAAGGGCGAGTCAAGGCTTTTCGCAATACCCCGGACCCGGCAGGAGAGAACGCAGGATTGCAATGGCGGTTTAGTCGAGTATAATTCCTCCACCCGCGGTGGCGACGCGGATTACCAACCGGAGCGAAAGGAGGAGGATCCCATGGGAACCATGAAAGAGTTTGCGGGGGTATTCTATCGCGAGGGAGCGTTGGACCCGAAGACCGCACAGTTGGTCGCCCTGGCCGCCATGGCCGCAGCCGGCTGTACCAGCTGAACGCCGGCTCGCTTCGCGGCCGCGAAGCAAGCCGGCGCTACGGAAGACGAGCTCATGGAGACCCTGTACTACGCCATGCGGGGGCCGCCCGGGCCGCCTGGAGCACCATCAAGTACATTGACGGGATCGAGGATCTGAACAAGAAGTGGAAAGAGAAGTACGAGCGCGCACCCGGGAAGTAACTCTCATCGGTCAGGAAATCGGCACGGCCCCTCCATCACTCGGAGGGGCCGTGGCTTTTCTGTCAAGTCAACTTCCCGACGCGGCAGCCCCGGCGACCTTGGCCTCCGCCGCCAGGATCCTGGCATGCGCGTCCTCGACGGCCTGGGTGAAGAGCTTTTGCGCCACCACCTCGTCGAGCGCGTGGGTGCCGATCATCAGGGAAAGGCTGTTGGGGCTGCGCCCCGTCTCTGCGACGAGCTTGGCTGCCCCGAGGACGACCTGGCAGGCCGCGGGCAGAGCGACGTTCGGAGGCAGATCGTGCGCGATGGCAGCATCGGCGAGGGCGGTGATCACCGGGAACACGTAAGTCGGCCCTACCGCCGTCAGGGCCGTAGCGATGGCCATTTGCTCCTCGGGGATCTCTTTCGCCTCGCCGAATACCTTCAGCAGTTCTCGGACCTCGCCCGCCTCCATTCGGCCGACATGACTTCCGAAGCAAAACGGATTCATGCCCTCCCCGATCCAGGATGGTGTATTGGGAATCAGGCGCACCACGGGTACTGGCTTGCCGATAGCCTGTTCCATGAGTTCGGTAGAGACAGCGGCGGCCAACGAAAGGACCATGTGGTTAACTCGCAACGCAGCCGCGACCTCTCTCAGGACCGGCACGGCGGCCAGGGGTGGCACGGCCAGGAACACCAGATCGGTTCCCGCCGCGACCTCGCTGTTGCTCTGGGCGGCCCGGACACCAAACGTGGTGGCCAGACGTTCTAGGATTGGTGTCTTGATGTCATAGGCCAGGATGTCTTCGGCCTTGGCCATTCCACTGCCGAGAAGACGGCGGATAAAGACCTCGGCGATGGCCCCCGCACCCAAGAAACCGAATCGTTTACCCGCGAGTGCGTTCATGAACGATCCCCCAGCCCCCCCGCTTTCAGGTGTCGTGCGCCTACCGGAGAGGCGTTGGCACGCTCCCGTTCAGTTGGCGCTTCCGGTCTCGGACAGAATCGCTTTCAACTCTCCGACGGTGGGGACCCTGCCCGACATCACAATTTTTCCGTCCACGATGACAGCAGGAGTGGCCATGACCCCCAACTTCGCAATCTCCTTCACGTCATAGATGTGCGAGATGTCGGCAGCCAAGTCCAGTTGTGCGCACGCATTGATGACGTTCTGCTCCGTCGCCCGGCATCGCGGACATCCGGGTCCAGCAATCTGGATCTTCATGATTCCTGCCTCCGGTCATAATGTTGGGTGGAGCGATGATGTTCCTCGAAGCTCTTGAGGCTGCTTGCCTCGGGCGCACTCGGAACTGGAACACGTAATCGTCGTCAGGAGTATGCCCTTGCAGAAGGGACAACTCATCGATCGGCTCGGGTCGTCAGGGAAAGGAGTGTCCCGCCGTGACGATGTCGTGCAGCGGCAACAGATTAAACAGGTACCCGACGATCAGGATGCCGGCGGTGACCACCCCGATGAACACGGCGATCAGGCGGGGCTTGAGCACCTGCCGCAGGATGATTGCCTCCGGGGTGGAGATGGAGATCACCGCCATCATGAAGGCCAGGACCGTGCCAAGCGCCGCGCCCTTGGCCAGCAAGGCCTCTACCACGGGGATCATGCCGGCCGCATTGGAGTACATGGGTACGCCGATGAGGACAACGAGGGGCACGGACCACCACGCGCTCTTCCCCATGATCCCTGCCAGGAAATTCTCCGGGACATACCCGTGGATGCCCGCGCCGACCGCTATACCCAGGACGACGTAGAACCACACCTTACCTACGATCTCCCGAACCACACCGAGGGCGTAGCGGATTCGCGCGACCCAGTCGAGGCGCCGCTCGGGCCCCCCGTCTCCCATCCGGGCTTCGTACACCCACTCCTCCACGTGCTTTTCCATGTGCAGGCGGCCGATCGTCCACCCCGACACCATGGCGATGGCCAGGCCGGTGGTCATATAGATCACCGCGACCTTCCACCCGAGCATCCCGTAGAGGAGCACCAGGGCGACCTCGTTCACCATGGGAGCCGAGATCAGGAACGTGAGGCTCACACCCAGCGGTACACCGGCGGTCACGAACCCCAGGAAGAGCGGCACGGCCGAGCAGGAGCAGAACGGGGTGACGATGCCGAGCAGCCCGGCCAGCACGGTGCCCACCGACTCCCGCTTCCCGGCGAGGATCCTGCGCGTGCGCTCGGGGGTGAAGAAGGAGCGGACAATCCCCACCCCGAAGACTACCAGCAGGAGCAACATGAGGACCTTCGGGGTGTCGAACAAGAAGAACTCCACGGCACCGGCCAGTTGGGTGCCCTGATCCAGGCCCAGCAGCGCGTAGGTGGCCCAGCGGGCCATGGGCGCCAACTGGCCGTAGATCAGCCACCAGGCCGCCAACGCGACGCCAAGGACCGCCAGATATCTGCCGGTGAGATTGTTCCGCACGGCCGCGGCCTGTCCTATTTCGCTCACCCCCTGCTCCGCAACCGCCATTACCTCTCCTCCTCGCCAGGCCCGTCGGCGGCCTGGTACTGGAGCCTATAAGCAGAGACTCCTCAGGTCCCTCGAATCGGCCCGGCCCTTCGACCACCTCAGCAGACGAACTTACGAGCCTACGGGGGCAGGAACGAGCCGGCGCACAAGTTCCGTAACCCTCACCTCGATCTCGTCCCGGACCTCTCGGAACGTCGCCAGAATCTGGTCGTCGCTGCCCGTCGCCGCGGCTGGATCTTCGAGCGGCCAGTGCAACCGTTTCACCACCGGCGGCAGGACCGGGCATCGCTCGTCTGCGTTTCCGCAGACAGTGACCACCAGATCCATGCTTCGGGCCAGCGCCTCGTCAAACCCTTTCGACCGCTGGCCCGAGATGTCAACCCCCTTCTCCTGCATGACGGCCACGGCAAACGGGTTCAACCGGCTTGGCTCCATCCCCGCACTGTACGCCTCTATCCGGCCCCGGCCGAAATGGCGGGCAAACCCCTCGGCCATCTGGCTGCGCGCAGAATTGCCGGTGCAAACGAACATCACCCTGACCGGACCTGGCATACTCCCCTCCCCGATGCGCGGCGCTCACCAGGGCGAGCGTCAGCGAGAGGCCACTGCCCTTTGAACTTTCGGCGCGAGCGCGAAGTACTTCCGCTGGAACCAGAAGGCCACATTGACAAGACTGATGAGTACCGGCACCTCCACCAGCGGACCGATGACGGCGGCAAAGGCAGCCCCGGAATTCAGCCCAAACACGCCGACCGCCACCGCAATGGCCAGTTCGAAGTTGTTGCTGGCGGCCGTGAAGGACAAAGACGCGCTCTTCGCGTAGTCCGCCCCAAACCTCCGGCTGATGTAGAACGAGGCCAGAAACATCACCACGAAGTAGATCAGCAAGGGAAGGGCAACCCGCAGAACATCCAAGGGCAGACGGACGATGTATTCCCCCTTCAAGCTGAACATCACGACGATCGTGAACAGAAGCGCGATCAGCGTGAGGGGGGAGATGCGCGGGATGAACTGCGTCGTGTACCACGCTTTTCCCTTGAGTCCGATCAGGCTGAATCGGGTGATCACTCCCGCGATGAAGGGAATGCCGAGGTAAATGAACACGCTCTCCGCAATCTGGCGGATGGAGATGTCTACCACCGCACCCCGCAGCCCGAGCCAGGTGGGCAGCACGGTGATGAAGACATAGGCATACACGGAGAAGAACAACACCTGGAAAATGGCGTTGAAGGCCACGAGGGCGGCGCAGTACTCGGTGTCGCCTTTCGCCAGATCGTTCCAGACGATGACCATGGCGATGCAGCGCGCCAAACCGATCAGGATGAGCCCGACCATGTACTCTGGGTAGTCGCGGAGAAACGTGATTGCCAGGAGAAACATCAGGATCGGGCCGATGATCCAATTCTGGACGAGAGAAAGCGCAAGGACCCGGACGTCCTTGAAAACCCGCCCGATCTCCTCGTACTTCACCTTGGCGAGCGGTGGGTACATCATGAGGATGAGGCCGAGCGCGATCGGGATCGAGGTCGTCCCCACCTGGAACGCCGAGATCCAGGTAATGCTGTCGGGCAAGAGATATCCCTGGCCCACGCCGACAAACATGGCGAGGAAGATCCACAGGGTCAGGTACCGGTCGAGGAACGAGAGCCTCTTGGCAACCCCTTGGGTCATCCGGAACCTCCTTCGTTGAGAGAAAGGATGGGGCTTCGCGTGCCTCACTGCCGGGACGTCCGTACCGGGATGCCGACGGCCAGGCTTCGACAAACGCCAGAGTTACCTCTGCCCCACGACGCACCGCCCCGCCTGGCGGAGCGCCAGGCGCCGCCGCAGGCGCGCGTCATCCCGCTTCGCGTCCGGCAGATCCCTCAGGTGCGCGCCCAGGACCTTCAGCAGGGCCTGGTGGACGCCGCTCGGGGCCGCGACCCCGCCGATCCGGTAGTGCATCCACCGACCGCGCCGCCTCGCCTCGACCAGCCCGATGGCCCGCATCTGGCGCAGGTCGCGTGACACCTTGTACTGGGGCATGCGCAGTGCGTCCACCAACTCACAGACACACAACTCCTGGCGGAGCAGCAAGCGGACGAGGCGCAGCCGGGTGGGGTCCGCCAGAACAGCCAAGAGTCGGCACATGTTTTTCATCGGAGTCGAGCCTCACAACATATGCGGATGAGCGCATATATTAATCCCGGCTATCCACGCTGTCAACCCGAGTTGTGAATATGTAGGGGGATGTGAACCCGGAGTGAACGGCACGCATAACCTGGCCAAGCCCGTAGGCGGAGGCCGCGGTCGTCCTCTCGTCCCCTCAGGCCGGGCGGCGGGACAGACGCTTGCGCACGTCAACATGCTTTTTGAGCGGGAGTGTGACCCCCACCCAAGAGCTTGAAGATTTGAAGTGCCGGACGCGGCGCTGGAAGTCGTCTTGCCTTTCCGGCAAAGCTTTGAGAATATCTGGGGGCCCGGCTTTGCCGACGGCAAGGCACGACGATGCAACTCAACACGATGACCGACCTGGCGGGAGGGGATCGTAGGATGCGGAGGAAGAACATCGCCACCGGAACGCCCTGGGAACCCATCGTGGGATACTCGCGGGCCGTCCGCATCGGATCCATGGTGTACGTCTCCGGCACCACCGCCACGGATGCAACCGGCAAGATCGTGGGCCGCGGGGACGCCTACGCCCAGGCGGTCCAGGCCCTGAGGAACATCGAGGCGGCGCTGCACGCGGCCGGGGCCAGCCTGAACGACGTCGTGCGCACGCGGATGTACGTCACGAACATTGACGACTGAGAGAAGGTGGGCAGAGCGCATGGCGAGTTCTTCGGAAAGATCCGGCCGGCCACCAGCATGGTCGAGGTGAATCGCTTGATCGCCCCCGAGATCCTGGTGGAGATCGAGGCGAACGCCGTGATCGCTGATTCGGGCGACGAAGAGACGCGGGCGTGATCGCCGAGGTCGCCGGGGGTCGAGAGGAGCTGCCGTGAAGATTGAGCGGATCGATCACCTGGTTCTGACCGTGCGCGATATCGCGGCGACCTGTGATTACTACTCGCGCGTTCTCGGGATGCAGGTTGTCACCTTCGGCGGCGAGCGGATGGCGCTGCAATTCGGCCGGCAGAAGATCAACCTGCACGAGCGCGGGAAGGAGTTTGAGCCGAAGGCCCTGCGGCCCACCCCCGGCTCGGGCGACCTGTGCTTCGTCACGGAAGTCCCCCTGCCGCAGGTCGTAAATCACATCCGGTCCTGCGGCGTTCAGGTCATCGAAGGGCCGGTGAGGCGAACGGGGGCCGTGGGGCCCATCGAATCCATCTACATCCGGGATCCCGACGGCAATTTGATCGAAGTCTCGAACTATCCGGACCGCGCCTCCTGACCGTGCATCCCGGCCGTTCCAACAGGCGACAGGAGAATCTATGGCTCTGGATGCCCCGAAGATCCGCGATGCGGTGCCGAGCGATGCCGCGGCCATCGCCGCAATCTACAACCAGGGAATCATCGACCGGATCGCCACGCTCGAGACCGAGGAACGCACTCCGGAGGAGCGGCTGCAGTGGCTCGCCGCCCGGGGGCCGCGCCGCCCGGTGCTGGTGGCGGAACGGGACGGGGCAATCGTGGGCTGGGGCAGCCTGAACCAGTTCAACCCGCGGAAGGCCTACGATTTTGTCGCCGACTTCTCAGTGTATGTGGAGCGCGCCTGGCGCGGGAAGGGTGTGGGCGGCGCCCTCCTCCGCGGCCTGATCGCCCGGGCGAAACAGCTCGGGTATCACAAGTTGGTCCTCGCCGCCTTTCCCTGGAACGCGGGAGGGATGGCTCTCTACCAGAAGTGCGGCTTCCGTACGGTCGGGATATACAAAGAGCAGGGGCTCCTGGATGGGAAGTGGGTGGACACCATCATCATGGAGAAGATCCTGTAGTCTCCCGTCCAAGCAATTCGCAGAGTATCTCGCCGCCCCTGGGGTCACCCCTCGGGACGCTACGAGACAGGGGGCGATATGCGGGTCCTGGTCCAGCGCGTTGCCCGGGCGGCGGTTCATATTGACGGGGAGACGGTGGCATCCATAGGGCCCGGCCTGTTGTTGTTCGTCGCCTTCAAGGCCGGGGACGATGACGCCGACCTGACATGGATGGCCGAGAAGGTCGCCTACCTTCGGATCTTCGAGGACGACGCGGGAAAGATGAACCGTTCGCTGCTGGATGTCGGGGGGCAAGCTTTGGCCGTTTCCCAGTTCACCCTGTACGGCGATGCCCGGAAAGGCCGGCGGCCCAGCTTCGATGCGTCCGCACCTGCGGGTCAAGCCCGTCCGTTGTTCGAGAAATTCGTTGACATTCTCGCCTCCTATGGAATAATGATTGCCATTGGCCGATTCCAAGCCGTCATGCAGGTGGAACTGGTCAACGATGGGCCGGTGACAATCATGCTTGATTCACCCGGGAGGGAAGCCCCCCGGGGATAGTGGAGTATGGCCATGGGTGCGACCATCGCCGAGGCCGAGGGGGCCTCGGACGCTTCCACCATGGCTCGCCCGACGCAGCCGGAGGAGAACGGGCGGGCCTTTTTTTGCGTCCGGCGCTGGTACCAGCGGTTCCAGAATTCAGTCCTCCAGCCGGGCATCGATCGTCTGCTGGAGGTCGCCCCATTCCTCACCACCCTCTTGCTCCTGTCGGTATACCCCCTCCTGCGGTATCTCCTGCGGGATCCCTTCCCGGCCGAGGTGTTCCGCTTCGCCTTCATCTCGTTCTGGATCGGCTTCCTGATCGTGAACATGGTCCGGGCCCACAAAACCCGGCAGGCCATCCTCCAGAATCTCGAAGTGGACTGGCTGGGCCGACTCCGCTCCCAGGGGGTCCCCCTCAGCCATTACGTCATTTTCATGCCCCTCAAGCACGAGAGCAACCGGCATGTCCTGTTCCAGTCATTCCTGTCGGTGGAACGGCTGAACTACCCGAAGTCCCTGGTGACGCTCGTCCCCATCGTGGAGGCGGAAGATCGCATCACGTTAGAAAAGCTGGAGGACGTGGTCGCGATCTTCGAGCGCCGCATGCGGGTCGAGCCCTTCATCTACCCCACGGAAGGCCTGCCGGTGAAGTGCAAGGCGACGTCCGTAACCACGGCCGGGCGCCATCTGGCGGGACGCATCGCCGACGGAACGTTCCCGGTGCCCACGGGCGGCGTCAAGGTCCTCATCATCGACGCCGACACCATCCTGCACCCGCAGGACTTGCCCTTCCGCGAGTGGACGCATCGTGAGGAAGACGCCCAGGCGCCGGCGCGCGGCATCCGGGGTGTGGTCCTGCAGTCCCTGACTACCTACACCGCGAATTACTGGAAGGTCCCCATGCTTCCCCGGCTGCACAACACCGGCTTCGTGCTCTACCAGATGGGGAAGATGCAGACCAAGGGCGACTACCTGGTCCTGGGTCCGGGGACTAGCATGGACTTCGAGGCGTTCCGGGCCGTGGATTATTTCGAGCCCAACCGCCACAACGAGGACATGCAGTTCCGGTACAAGGTCGTGATGGAGGGCTACCGTGTCGCGCCGATGAAGATGCCGACCTGGGGCCAGGCGCCGCTCACCACCCGGGAGTCCTGGGGGCAGATCGCCCGCTGGGCACGCGGGGCCGTCGACTTCAAGTTCGTCGTCCGATACCAGCGGAAATTCTGCGCGCCGGGCATGCCTCTCCTCAGAGCCAAGGCGTTCCAGGCACTCCGAGCGCTTCTCGCCAATGCCATGCCGCCGCTCACCGTGCTCTTGCCGGCCCAGCTCATCCTGATCTCCTGGATCAGCCCGTGCGTGCGCGATCTTTGGCCGGTGCCGGTGTTCCTGTCGCCGGACGTCCTGGCCCTGAAGTTGGCTGGGAAGAGCCTGTGCGTGAGTCCCATGGCGGCCTTCAACCTCATTTTCCAGACCATTGTCCTCACCTCGTCCATGCTCCTCGGCCTGGTGGTGGTTCCCCACACGCTGAAGCCGATCATCCATCATCAGGCACCCCGGCGCTGGCGCCCAACGCGCAAATTCATGGAGTGGTTCCGCCTGGTATTCACGCCCATCAACCTGCACAACTACTTCCTCATGGCCACGGCCCAGTTGTACACGCAGGGCAAGCTGGCCCTGGGTCTTCCCATCACACACACGCCGGTCACCAGGAAATGACCCGGCAAGCCTTCAGCCGTCAGCCCTCAGCCCTCAGCCAAAAGCTGAACGCTGACTGCTGACAGCTGACTGCTGGACGATGCGGATCGGGCTCTTCACGAATAACTACCGCCCGCTGGTCAACGGCTTGGCGACCTCGGTGGAGACGTTTGCCCTGGCGTTCCGCCGGGCGGGCCACGAGGTGACCGTGGTGGCGCCGCGATACCCCCGCGTGCCTGGTCGCGAGGAGGGCGTGCTCCGCGTGCCGGGAATCCGTGCCCTGACCCATCACGCCTACGTCCTTCCCGTGGCCTGGTGGCCGGGCGTGGCGAGCGCGGTGGCGGATCTCCAGTTGGATGTCTTTCACGCCCAGCACCCGCTGCTCCTCGGAGCGGCGGCGGCCCGGTGGGCCCGCCGGTCGAAGCGGCCGCTCGTCTTCACCTACCACACCCACTACGACCGCTACGCCCACTATGTCCCCGGCCCCACCCGCCTCGTGGCTCGACTGGCAATCCGGCAGGCCGCAGCCTTCGCCGATCGTGCCGACCTGGTGGTGGCACCCGGGCCCGCTGTCGTTCGCGCCCTCCGCGCCCAGGGGGTGCAGACCCGGATCGCGATCGTCCCCACGGGCGTCCCCCTTCCCATGACTTCTGCGGCCCCACGTCGGATGACCTGCCGCCAAGACCTCGGCCTCGACGAGGGAAACCCACTCTGCCTCGCTGTCGGTCGTCTGGCGAAGGAGAAGAATCAAGGGTTCCTGCTCTCGGCATTCGCCCACATCCTCCCGGATCTCCCGAATGCCCGGCTGGTCCTGGTGGGCGAGGGCGATGACCGTCAGCGCCTCGAACGGCTGGCCCATTCCTTGGGCATCAGAGGCTGCGTTCGGTTCGTGGGCGCTGTTCCTCACGAGGCGGTGGGCGACTACTACCAGGCGGCCGATCTGTTCCTGTTCCCCTCGACCTCCGAGACACAGGGGATCGTGGTGCTCGAGGCCTTGGCCGCCGGCCTGCCGGTGGTGGCGGTGACCTCGGACGCGGCCGCGGATCTGCTCGGTGACGGCCAGGGCGGCGTCCTTACGCCCGAGGACCCAGTGGCGTTTGCAGAGAGCGCTCTGGCCCTTTGGGAACAGCCGGAGCGAAGGCAGGGCGTAGCTGAGGCGGGAAGGCGGATTGCGGCACGGTACGCCCCGGATGCCTGCGCCGCCACGATGCTTGACCTGTATGAGGAGCTGGTCCGATCTTGGCAGGCCGCTCGGGTCGGCGCCTGCGCCGCCAGCCCTACGGAAGCCCGGACGTGATGGAAGCTCACATTGACCGCTTCCTCGAACACCTGGTGGTGGAACGCGGCCTGGCTCAGAACAGTCTGGAGGCCTACCGCCGCGACCTCGCGCGGTACGCGAGCTATCTGAAAGGCCGGCGGAAGCGCGTCACCGCCTTGGATCGGACCGAGGTGCCGCGATACCTTCTGGCCCTCCGCGAATCGGGGTTGAACCCCCGCTCCGTGGCGCGCCACCTGTCGGCCATCCGCCAGTTCCACCGCTTTCTGGTCCGCGAGGGCCACGCGACCGAGGACCCGACGGCCCACCTGGAATCGCCTCACCCTTGGCGGCGGCTCCCCACGGTCCTGAGCAGCGAGGAGGTGGAACGGCTCCTGGCTCCTCGCGAACTGAAGACCCCGCGGGAGCTTCGCGACCGGGCCATGCTGGAAGTGTTGTATGCGTCCGGCTTGCGCGTGTCAGAGCTGGTGGGCCTGCGACTGGCCGATCCCGACCTGGCCGTCGGGGTCGTTCGCGTCCTGGGGAAAGGTGACAAGGAACGGTTGGTGCCGCTGGGGGACGCCGCGGTGGCAAGCCTGCGCGCCTATCTCGCCCACGGGCGACCACGCCTGGAGAAGCGCCGCACCAGCCCCCACCTGTTTCTCGGACGGCACGGTCACGGGCTGACGCGCCAGATGTTCTGGCAGCTCCTGAAGCGGTACGTCCGGGCCGCGGGGATCACGAAGCGCGTGACGCCCCACACGCTGCGGCATTCCTTCGCCACCCACCTGCTGGAGCGGGGGGCGGATCTACGCTCGGTCCAGCTCATGCTCGGCCACGCCGACATCGGCACGACCCAGATCTACACCCACCTCTCCCGCGCCCACCTGAAGGCCATCTACGACAAGCACCACCCCCGCGCCTGAGCGCCTGTCCACATAGGATTATCAGTCTCTGCCCCCGCCCGGCTATTCCTCCTGCGGGCCCACAGACATTCAAAACGCATCTCAGAAAGCACCCGCACTCGACGTGCAGCAGTGCAAGGGCGAGATAAGCATTCGACTGGCGGTCATAGGCGGAGGAGGCCGGACCTCCCGGGGGATTTTCGGCAATCCAAAGGTGGGTGGGAAATGGCAGGATTCAAAGAGCGACGGATTTCGCAGGGATGCCGCCCAGTCGAACGCGGCGGCCATGTCTATGCCGAGAACCGCCTTTCGACAATACCGACGGATCCTGCAATGCCTTGGTTCTGTTCCCCCTTTACGTCATAACTTCGAAGGTCTGTGCCTGGACCTCAATGATTTCTTGGAGTTCGTAACACGCACATTCTTTACAGTCAATTTCCAAGAGGGATCAACGAGAACGCAGGACTCCTTATCGTCGGAAAACTCTTCAGCCGAGTAACGCTTCTGCCCGCTCCCGTATCATGACCTCGATCTTCCCTTTGAAGAAGGCTGCGGCCAGAGGGAGATCGCCAGAGAGCTCCACTTCCGACGGCCTCACAGTCAGCGTCCCGGAAACGGAGAATCCCATGGCAGAGAAACTGAAACTGCCACTGCTCCCGTTCCACTCTTCGCGGAGGTTGCTGATCTTGTCAGCGAATTGAGTCTTGACTTCCCCCAGCAGGCCCTGGATACGTCTCAAGGCCTCTTCTTGCGGGAGACGGTGCGGGACACTCATGTTGAGCTCCGGCATCGGTGTCCTCCGGCCAAGGTTCAAATTGCCACGACGCCCCCGTGGCGGGGACTGCCGGGATTTCATAACACACACATTCTGCGCAATCAACCTTCTCAGCTCCGCGGGATGAAGGAGGGTCAGGCAGTCAACCCACAGTTCAGGTCAGGGATATCACTTCCACCTGAAGGTGCTTCTTTCGGGCCTCATCAACTAGCGCCTCAATTCGTCCGGCCACATCGTCCGGGATCCAATCCGCGCCGCAGAGCGAGCAGACCGTTGCCGGAACGTTCCGGACCACTACAACACCAAAGCCGAGATCGACGGTGAATGTGGTCGTCCCGGGTTTCTTCCCGCCCCCCCCCGCACAGCGGGCAGAGATCCCCACCCCTCATTTTCATAATCTTCTCCTTGTCCTGAAATCCGGCTCGAAATGCTCCGGATCCGGTTCGTACACGGTAATCACGAAAGCGCGCTCCTTCGCTGCATCGAGGGCGGCGACCACATGGATCGGCCGGGTCTGTGTCCACCCCAAGAAGAGCGCCGATGGAAATGACTGGTCGTCGGGATAATCCTCAATCGGCTCGCCAGAGAGAAGCACATCCAATGCGTCGGATCGTCGGATATCTCGCTCCATCATGCGTTCGAGCGCGTGGCGCTGCTATTCTAAGCGCGAGGCGCGAACAGCAGTCCTCATGCGATCCACATCGAGGCTGATTGCCATTCTCTGGTTCCTTGACCTCGGACGCGAGGACAAACGCAGTGCACATTCTTGCGCCGATCGTATTTAGGAATTCCTCGCAGCGCAAGAGGATTGTTTGCAGACCTCCCCACCCTCAGCCTCACCTTGGAGAGAACCAGACACCGAGCTCAAGCAGCATCAGCACGGGGACGATGGGGACACGGAAAGCGTGAACTTGGTTCGATATAGCAGAGGCACCACGGACCCCGGAACCCTGCGGCGCTCGGAGGCCGTGGAGGGATTCGCAGGGTCAGGCGAGGTCCAGCTTGATGTGGAGTTCCTTGAGCTGGGCCGGGTCCACCGGCGAGGGGGCCTGGCACATCAAATCCTGCGCCCGCTGCGTCTTGGGGAAGGCGATCACGTCGCGGATGGATTGCGCCCCCGTCAGGATCATCACCAGCCGGTCCAGGCCAAAGGCGATCCCGCCGTGAGGCGGCGTCCCGTACTCCAGGGCGTCGAGGAGGAAGCCGAACCGCGCCCGCGCCTCGTCCGGGTCGATCCCCAGGGCCTGGAACATCTTGTTCTGGCCCTCCCGCCGGTGGATCCGGATGCTGCCCCCGCCGACCTCCGCCCCGTTCAGGACCAGGTCGTAGGCCTTGGCGCGGATCTTCCCGGGGTCGGTGTCGAACAGTGCGATGTCTTCGTCCACGGGGGACGTGAACGGATGGTGCATGGCCGACCAGCGCTTTTCCTTCTCGTCCCACTCCAGCAAGGGGAAGTCGGTGATCCATGTGATCGCCAGCGCCTCGGGATCGATCGGCTTCAGCTCCTGACCGAAGCGGAGGCGGAGCCGCCCCATGACGTCCGCGGCGGGCTTGGGCCGATCCACGCAGAGGAGCAAGAGGTCCCCCTCTTCGCCGCCCATTCGCTCGCGGAAGCGCTGCACGACGTCTAGCCCCAGGAACTTGGCGATGGGCGACTGGACACCGTCGGGGCCGATCTTGAACCAGGCGAGGCCCTTCGCGCCGAACCCCTTGGCGAACTCCTCGAGTTGATCGAGCTGACTCCGGGAATAGTCGCCGCACCCCTTGGCATTCAGGGCCATGGCCCGCCCCCCGGCATCGAGCGGCTGGGCGAAGGCGCGGAACGAGGTCCCTGCGAAGAGGTCTCCCACGTCTTGGAGCTCCAGGCCGAACCGGGTGTCCGGCGCATCCAGGCCGAAGCGCCGGATCGCCTCATGGTACGTGAGCCGCGGGAACGGTCGGGGGAGATCCACTCCCTTGATCTCTTTGAAGATCTCGACGATCAACCCCTCCATGGTGGAGAGGACCGCCTCCCGATCCACGAAGGACATCTCGATGTCAATCTGCGTGAACTCGGGCTGGCGATCGGCGCGAAGATCCTCGTCCCGGAAGCACTTCACGAGCTGGAAGTACCGGTCGAAGCCGGAGATCATGAGCAATTGTTTGAAGATCTGCGGAGACTGGGGCAGCGCAAAGAACTCGCCCGGGTTCACGCGGCTCGGCACCAGGTAGTCGCGGGCCCCCTCGGGTGTGCTCTTGGTGAGGACGGGGGTCTCCACCTCGACGAACCCCTGGGAGTCCAGGTAGCGGCGCGTCACCTGGTAGAACCGGTGCCGCAGCCGCAGGTTCCGCTGGAGCGGCGCCCGCCGCAGGTCCAGGTACCGGTAGATCAGGCGGATGTCCTCGGCGACGTCGGTCTCGTCCTCGATGGGGAAGACGGGCGTCTTGGCGTCGTTGAGGATGATCGCCTCGTGCGCCACCACCTCCACCTCGCCTGTGGCGAGGTCCGTGTTCTCGGTGCCCGGCGGTCGGCGGCAGACCTCGCCGCGGACGGCCACGACATACTCCGGGCGCATGGCCTTCGCGCGCTCGTGGGCGGCGGCGAAGCGCTCGGGATTGAAGACGACCTGGCCGACCCCCTCCCGGTCGCGGAGGTGCACGAAGATGAGCCCCCCCAGGTCGCGGCGGCGGTCCACCCAGCCGTTCAAGGTGACCACCTGGCCCACGTGGGCGGCCCGCAGTTCGCCGCAATACAGGCTCCGCCCCCAGTCCGTCATCAGACGAACTCCCGCTCCGGCAGCCTGGTCAGGCGATCCACGACCTCCCCGAGGGGGACGGCTCGCTGTTCCCCGGAGACCATGTCCTTCAGCGTCGCCTCGCCCCGGGCGAGCTCGTCACTTCCCAGGATCACCGAGTACCGGCATCGATCCTTGTTGGCCTGCCGCAACTGGCCCTTCAGGCTTCGCCCCTCGAGGTCCACGGCGGCGCGCAGCCCGTGTCTCCGCAGCGTCTGGACGAGATCGAAGGCGGCGGGAAAGGCCTCTGCTCCGGCCGTGGCCACATACACGCCCGTATAGCTCGGCGCTTCTTGCCGGGCCTGCCCTGCCGCCAGCGAGGCGAGAATCCGCTCTTCCCCGATGGCAAAGCCGATGGCCGGCGTCGGCGGGCCCCCGATCTCCTCCACCAAGCCGTCATAACGCCCGCCGCCCGCCACGGCGTTCTGCGAACCCAATGCCGGGTTCAGGAACTCGAAGGTCGTCCGGGTATAGTAGTCGAGCCCTCGCACCAGACGTTCGTTCACCGTGTGCCCGATCTTGAGCCCATCCAGCAGGCGCCGCACCGTGGCGAAGTGATCGCGGCAGGGCGCGCACAGATAGGCCGCGATCGTGGGCGCGCCGGCTGCGATCTGCTGGCAGGCCTGCACCTTGCAGTCCAGGATTCGCAGGGGGTTCTTCGTCAGGCGCACGTGACAGTCCGGGCACAGCCCGCTCCGGTGAGCCTCGGCATAATCCACAAACGCCTGCCGATAGGCCGGCCGGCAGTTGGGATCCCCGATGCTGTTGAGATGCAAGGAAATACCCTGGAGCCCCCAGGCCTCCAGCAGGTGGTGGAGCATGGCCACCACCTCGGCGTCCACAGCCGGTCCCGGGGATCCCACGGCCTCCGCGTCGATCTGGTGGAACTGGCGAAAGCGGCCGGATTGGGGTCGCTCGTGGCGGAACATGGGCCCGATGAGGTAGAACTTCACCAGGCTGTTCTTGGCGCCCAGGTTGTGCTCCATGTAGGCCCGCATGAGCGATGCGGTGGCCTCGGGCCTTAGCGTGAGGTTTTCCCCGCCCCGATCTTCGAAGGTATACATCTCCTTCTCGACGATGTCCGTCCCTTCGCCGATCCCGCGGACGAAGAGTTCGGTGTGCTCGAAGGCCGGAGTGCGGATCTCACCGTAGCCGTAGCGGTCAAGCACGTCGCGGGCGACCGCCTCCAGCGCCTGCCATTTCCCCGACTCCTCGGGGAGGATATCCGGTGCGCCCTTCACCCCTTTGATCACCGTGTCACGCCTCGCGAATTACGAATTTCGAACTTCGAACTTGGAATTTCGATCCGGATTCCGAATTCCGCAATCCGCATTCGGCATTCCGCATTCGGCATTCGTCTAGTATTCCGGCCTCCGGTCGAACCGGTGCGTGGCCTCGATGAATCGGACGGTCCCCGACCGGTACCGCATGACGACGGAGTGGGTTCGCGCCCCGCCACCGAAGAACCGGACCCCGCGAAGCAGGTCCCCGTCGGTCACCCCCGTGGCGGCGAACATGATGTCGGCGCCCCTGGCGAGGTCCCCGATGCCGTAGACCTGGTCCACGTCCTTGATACCTATCCGCCGCGCACGCTCGACCTCCTCTTCGTTGCGCGGCCGCAGGCGCCCCTGCATGTCGCCGCCCAGGCACTGGAGCGCCGCGGCGGCCAGCACCCCTTCGGCCGCGCCGCCGGTCCCCATGAGGACGTCCACCCCTGTATCCGGGAACCCGGTGGCGATGGCCGCGGAGACATCCCCGTCCTGGATCACCTTGATGCGCGCCCCCACCTCGCGGACCGAGCGGATCAGCTCCGCATGCCGCGGTCGGTCCAGGACCACCACAGTGAGGTCCTCGACGTAACACTTCATGGCATCGGCGATGTTCTGAAGGTTCTGCTCGGGGCTCAGGTTCAAGTCCACGGCGCCCTTGGCCTTCATGCCCACGGCGATCTTCTCCATGTGGGTATCCGGCACGTGGAGGAAGCCGCCCTGCTCGGCGATGGCCACTACCGCCATGGCGTTGGCCCGACCCTGGGCCACAATCTTCGTTCCCTCCAGGGGGTCCAGGGCCACATCCAGTGCCTGGCCGTCGCCGCTGCCGATGCGCTCGCCGATGAAGAGCATCGGCGCCACGTCCCGATCGCCTTCGCCGATCACGATGGTTCCGCAGAACGGCACCGCATCCAGGGCCAGCCGCATGGCGTCTACCGCCGCCTGCCGGGCTGCTTTTTCGTTCCCCAGCCCCATCCACCTGGCTGAAGACAAGGCGGCCGCCTCGGTCACCCGGACCACATCCATGGCCAGATTTCGTTCCACGCCCTTCCCTCCATCGCGCGGGTGCTGCCGAGAGCAAAAGGGCGACACGGACCACCACGGCGGGGATCCGGCCGCCCCACAGCCGTCGGAGTATACTGCCCGCTGCGAAAGGGTGTCAACGGAAACATCACGAGGGATACCCAGAGTGGCGCGGACTTAGACGGTGAGAGTGACAGACCATAGCACGGCGATGCAAGCCCCACGTAACTGGAAACGCGAGGGGTGAGATCATTCGAATCCGCGAGTTGCTGTGGGGCGCGCCAGGATCCGGCTCGCTGGGTGGTGCCCTCCGCTGGCGAGCCTAGCAGGCTGCTGAAAAACTCGCTCCGAAGGAGTCCGGGCACCTCCCGGAGCAGGTCGTTCGGGTCATCGATGCTCTTGCGAGCGTCTCCGCATGGTTCCGATTGCCCCCGCCCACCCCG
>Ga0116137_1000595_pt1 | contig 28539 bp, 25 predicted proteins | sample June2015DPH_20_1_3_FD_88973 | JGI IMG/M metagenome (GOLD analysis project Ga0116137, IMG submission 88973) | Peatland microbial communities from SPRUCE experiment site at the Marcell Experimental Forest, Minnesota, USA - June2015DPH_20_100 | ecosystem: Environmental > Terrestrial > Soil >...
AGCCCCTGTCCCCGCGCGGCCGGCGCCCGGGGCGATGGACTCGCTCCGCCGCTTCGTCGGCCTGCCGGCGAACGGCGCCGTGGCCGCCGCACCTGCCGCGGCCCCGCCGCCGCGGCGGTTCCTGCCCGACACCTCCGGCTTTGAGCTCCGGGCCGCGCTCAGCTCCCTGGACGCCCGGCGCCGGGTCGGGCTCCAGCTGGCGGCGCGGTTCGAGATCGAGATACACAAGAAATTCGCCATCGCCGCCTCCTGCCTCGCGTTCGTGCTGATCGGGGCGCCCATCGCGCTCCGCTTCCCGCGCGGCGGCGTCGGGCTGGTCATCGGCGCAAGCGTGGTCATCTTCGGCCTCTACTACGTGGGCCTCATCGGCGGCGAGACGCTCGCCGACGAGCTCATCGTCACGCCGTTCTGGGCGATGTGGGGGGCCAACCTCGTGATGACCGCGGTCGGGGTCGCCCTCTTCCTGCGCCTCAACCGGCAGCGGGTCGCGGCCCGCGGCACCTGGCGCGAGCGATTCAGCGCACTGCGGGATCGGCTGCGCACCGCCTCGGCGCGCGCGCACCCGTGAGGCGCGGGCTGAAGGTCCTCGACCGCTACGTCACCACCGAGTTCCTGAAGATCTTCGGCATCACGGCGCTCGGCTTCCCCGTCCTCACCATCCTCATCGACCTGACCGACCACGTCGACCGCTACATCTCGAAGGGGCTGCCGGCCTGGCGCGTCGCGCTCGCCTATCTGGCCGGCATGCCGGAGCAGGTCTTCCTGATCACGCCCGCGGCCGTGCTGTTCGCCGCCGTCTTTTCCGTCGGCTCGCTGGCTCGCCATTCCGAGATCACCGCCGCGAAGGCCTCGGGGATCTCGTTCCACCGGCTGGTCGGGCCGATCTTCGTGCTGGCCGCGACCGCCAGCGTCTTCGCGTTCTTCCTCGGGGAATTCGCCCCCCTCGGCCAGCAGCGCCGGGCAGTGCTGCTCGACGAGGTCACGGCCCGCTCCCAGACGGCCCGCTTCAACTTCGTCTACCGCGCCGACGGCGGGCGGATGTACTCGATCCGCACCCTGTCGGTGCCCGACCGCGCGATGCAGGGCGTGCAGATCGAGCGCCAAGGCACGGGCCCCGCCTTTCCCAGCTACTTCCTCACGGCGGCGAGCGCCGGCTACGCCGCGGACCGGGGGTGGACCCTCCGGGACGGGGCGCTGCGGTTCTTCCTCGGGCGCGACCAGGAGGTCGCATTCAGCTTCGACTCGCTGCGCCAGCGTGCCATGGCCGAGCGCCCCCTCGACCTCACGGTGGAGCCCAAGGCGCCCGACCAGATGCGGTATGCCGAGCTGGGGCACTACGTACAGACGGTGGACCGGGCGGGGGGAGACGCCAACAAGCTCAAGGTCGAGCGGGCGCTCAAGATCGCCATCCCCTGCACCTGCCTCATCATAGCCCTGTTCGGAGCGCCGCTGGGGATCGCCGGAACGCGCGGGGGGCCGGCCTACGGCGTGGCCGTCAGCCTGGCGACGACCATCGTCTTCCTTACCATGGTACAGATCATGCGGGCCGTCGGGGCCGGCGGCGTGGTACCGCCGCTCCTGGCCGCGTGGATACCGAATACTTTGTTCGGAGCTGCGGGCGCCGTACTCTTCGCGAAAGCCAGGACCTGAGACAATAATGTGACTTGACGACCGTCGTCCGGAACGGAATGTTCTTTGTGCCCTGTCACACCCTTACTGCTGCTTCGGCACGACCGGATTCGACATGCGCCACACCTCATCCCCCAGCCATCCGTTGATGGAGGAAATCGCATGAAGCTACCGTGGAAGATCTGTCTGATCCTCACCTTGATCGCGTTCGCCGGCACGACGGTTGTCCGTGCGCAGGGCGTCACGACGTCGGCGATGACCGGCACCGTGATGGACTCCGCCAACATCCCGCTGGCGGGGGCGCACGTGGCAGCCGTACACGTGCCGTCGGGCACGTCGTACAGCACGACGACGCTGTCCAACGGGCGCTTCACGATCCCCGGCATGCGCGTCGGGGGCCCGTATCGCGTCACCGTGAGCATGGTGGGGTACCGGCGGCAGGTGCAGGACAACATCAACCTGACGCTGGGCGTGGCCGCCGACGTGAACTTCGTGATGGGGCAGGTGAGCGTCGAGCTCGAGGCCATCAACGTCAGCGGCAAGGCCGACCCCGTCTTCAGCTCCGAGCGCACCGGGGCCGCGACTTCCGTGGCGACCGAGCAGCTCGCGGCGATGCCGACCGTCAGCCGGTCCGTCGACGACATGTTGCGGCTGGTCCCGGAGTTCAGCCAGGTGTCGTTCGGGTATTCGTTCGCGGGGCAGCAGGATTACTTCAACAACATGACGATCGACGGCTCCTACTTCAACAACTCGTTCGGCCTCGCCGGTGAACCGGGCGGGCGCACCGGAGTCCCGGCCGTCTCGCTCGACGCCCTCGAGCAGATCGAGGTCAACGTGGCGCCGTACGACGTGCGCCAGGGCAACTTCGTGGGCGCCGGCGTCAACATGGTCACCAAGAGCGGCACCAACGACTACACCGGCTCGATCTACTACGGCTTCCGCAGCAGCCGGTACGTCGGCACGCAGGCCGGCCCGAACAGCTTCTCTTCGGGCACGTTCGATTACCACAACATCGGCATCAACGTCGGCGGGCCGATCCTCAAGAACAAGTTGTTCTTCTTCGCCAGCTGGGAGCAGGATCTCCAGACCTCGCCGGGGACGACGTACCAGGCCAACACGGGTGCCGGCACCGCTGGGGTCGGGGGTACCGCCGGCGGCAACACGACGCGCGTCCTGGCGTCGGACCTGAACACCCTCAGCACCTATCTGGCGACCAACTTCCACTACAACACCGGCCCGTATCAGGGCTACAACTTCAACGTCCCGTCGAACCGGTTCCTGGTCCGGTTGGACTACAACATCAACGACCGGAACAAGATTTCCCTGAAGTACAACGTGCTGAACTCCAGCTCCGACATCCTGATCTCCAACTCGTCGTCGCTCGGGCTCGGAAGCCGCCGCAGCTCGTTGAACTCGCTGAACTTCGCGGCCTCGAACTACGCGATCCTGGAGAACATCCGCTCCACCGTGGCGGAGTGGAACTCGACGATCGGCAGCAAGATGTCGAACAACCTGATCGTGGGGTACACGTCGAACGACGAGAACCGGAACAACGTCGCCCCGCCGTGGTTCCCGGAAGTGGAGATCCTCAGCGGGGGCACCAACTACACCACGTTCGGCTTCGAGCCGTTCACGCCGGACAACCAGCTCATCTATCACAGCTTCCAGGTGCAGGACAACTTCAACATCTACCTGCCGAAGCACACGCTGACCTTCGGCTTCAGCGCCGAGCAGTACCACTCGAAGAACGTCTTCTTCCCGGGTGCGCAGAGCGTCTACGTGTACAACTCGCTGGCCGACTTCTACACGGACGCGAACGCCTATATCGCCCAGTGCGGCAACTACACGGTTGGCAGCCCCCTCTGCAATCGGACCGGGGTCGCGCCAGTGACGGCGCGCCTCTTCCAGTACCGGTACGGGAACATCCCCGGGCAGACGGAGCCGGTCCAGCCGCTGGACGTGCTGTACGCCGGCGTCTACGCGCAGGACGAGTTCCGGCCGACGCGGGACCTGACGGTCACCGCGGGGCTGCGGGTGGACGCGCCGAAGTTCGGGAACACGGCGTACGACAACGCGATCGCGGACACGATGCACTTCCGCAACGCGGACGGCTCGATCGCCCAGTACAACAGCGGCGCGCTGCCGCCGGTCAATCCCCTGCTCTCGCCGCGCCTGGGCATCAACTACGACGTGCAGGGGAAGCACCAGACCCAGCTCCGCGGCGGCACCGGCGTCTTCTCCGGCCGGCCCGCGTACGTCTGGATCTCGAACCAGGTGGGCAACACCGGGGTGCTGACGGGGTTCATCTCCCAGAGCAACACCACGGCGTATCCATTCAACCCGAACCCGAACGCCTACGCGCCCACCTCGGTCACGGGCGGTCCGGCGCAGACCTTCGAGCTGAACTTCACCGACAAGAACTTCAAGTTCCCGCAGGTCTGGCGCACCAACCTCGCCGTCGACCAGCGCCTGCCGCTGGGGCTGACGGGCACCGTCGAGTTCCTGTACACCAAGGACTTGAACGGCATCGGGTACGCCAACGTCAACCTGCCGGCGGCGGAGTCCACCTTCACGGGCCCCGACAACCGGCCGCGCTGGTACCAGCGGCCCGGCTGCGTCCCCCCGCCGGGAGTCGCGAGCTGCCAGGGCTACCGGATCTACCAGCAGGTCAGCGACGCGCCCGTGCTCACCAACGAGGGCGTGGGCCACGCCTACAACATCTCGTTCTCGATCGAGCGGCCGCTGATCAAGGGATTCTACGCCAAATTCGGATACACGTACGGGGAGAGCAAGAACACGGGTGACCCCGGCTCCGTCGCCTACGGCAACTGGACCGGCATCCACAGCGCCGGCGACCCGAACAACCCGGGCGTGGGCTACTCTGCGTTCTCACCAGCAAACCGGTGGTTCGCCGCGCTGACCTACACGGGCAATCTCATCATGCCGGGCCCGACCACGTTCGGGCTGTACCTGGACGGTCATAACTGGGGCAACGGCGACTACGTGTTCTCGGGCGACATGAACGGGGACGGCGTCAGCGGGAACGACCTGATCTGGATCCCGAAGGACACCAGCCAGATGAACTTCGTGCCGCTGACGGTCGGCGCCACGACGTACACGCGCCAGCAGCAGCAGACGGCGTGGACGGCATTCATCAACCAGGACCAGTACCTCAGCTCCCACCGCGGCCAGTACGCGCAGCGCAACGCGGTCTTCCTCCCGATCGTGTGGCGGCTGGACGGCAGCGTCTCGCAGGACATCGGCGCGCTGACGCGGGGCCGGCCGAATTCGCTGCAGCTCCGGGTGGACATCCTGAACCTCACCAACCTCCTCAACAGCAACTGGGGCACCGGCTACACCTTTACGACGACCCAGCCGCTGGTGTACAAGGGCGTGGATGCCAACAACGCCCCGACGTACACGCTGCAGACCGTGGGCGGGAAGCTGATCTCCAACTACGGTTCGTTCACCAAGACGGCGGGCACCGCCGACGTCTGGCGCATCAACCTGAGCATCCGCTACAGCTTCTAGCGATCTCGCTCAGCCGGATTCACGAAGCCGCCCTCCGCAAGGGGGGCGGCTTCATTTCGGGGATGCGGGTCGTGCAGCGCGGCTAGGCGCCCGATGCGTCCGGGGCTCCCGCCCCGCGCCTCAGCCACAGCCACACGCCGTAGGCCGGGAGTCCGGTCAGGATGACGCCGAAGGCGAGCGCCGTCCCGCCGATGTCCGTGAGCAGCGCGTTGCCGAGGATCAGCACCGCCGCCAGCAGGAAGAGGATGGGCGGGAGCGGATACGCCCAGACGCGGACCGGGCGGTCGGCGTCGGGCCTCCGGCGCCGCAGCACGAAGATGGCGGCCGCCGCCAGCGCGTAGAACGGCCAGAGGGCCAGGACGAAAGTGTCGGCCAGCTGCTCGAAGGTCCGCGCGAGCACGTAGGCGATCCCCATCCCCGCGGTGAGCACGATCGCGACCGACGGCGTCTTGAACCTCGGGTGGACCCGCGCGACGCCGCGGAAGAAGAGCCCGTCGTCCGCCATCGCGAAGAAGATCCGTGGCCCCGTCAGCATCGAGCCGGCCAGGGTCCCGAAGGTCGAGATCATCACCACGACGGCGACGATTCCGACGCCCACGCGCCCGACAAGGAGTTGGGCCGCATCGGCCGCCACCAGGGGCGACCGCGCCACGTCGGCCAGCGGCATCAGGTACAGGTAGGCCGCGTTGACGAGGAGGTAGATGGCCACGACCGCCCCCGTGCCCAGCAGCAGGGCGCGGGGGAGGTTCTTCCTAGGGTCCCGGACCTCGCCGCTCACGAACGACACGTCCGCCCAGCCGTCGTACGCCCAGAGCACCGAGACGAGGGCCAAGCCGAACAGCCCCGCGTCGAGCGTGCTCCCCGCCGCCGGCGTCACACCGGCGAAGTGGCCGAAGTCGCCGTGCCCGACCGCGAAGGCCACCACGACGAGGAGGACCAGCGCGCCGTACTTGGCCGTGGTCGTGAGGTTCAGAATGAGGGCGCTCCACCGTACCCCCACGTAGTTGAACGCCGCCGTGACGGCGATCGCGACGGCGGCCAGGTCGTGCACGGCCCGCGCGTTCCCGGGAAGCGCAGGGTCGAAGCCGAGGGACCTGAGCAGGTACTCCGCGAAGACCGTCGCGATCGCCCCGAGGGCGGAGGCCCGGATGACCAGCAGCTCCGACCACCCCATCAGGAAGGCCGGGAGCCGGCCGAAGCCCTCGCGCACGTACACGTAGACGCCGCCCGACCGCGGGTGCATCCCGGCCAGCTCGGCATAGGTCAGGGCGCCGCACAGCACCAGCACGCCCCCCAGGACCCAGACCGCCAGCATCGGGATCGGCGCCGGCACCCGCCGGGCGATCAGCGCGGGCGTGCGGAAGATCCCGCTGCCGATCGTGGAGCCCACCAGCACCGCCACGGCGGAGAACAGACCCAGGCTGCGCGGGAGGCGCTCCCCCCACTCGTCGCGGATCGGGGCTGGCGGCCCGGCGGCCGGAGAGGTGCCGTTCATCCGGGTAGTGTACGCCCCGGAGGAACGCCGGGGAAGTGACGAGGGCGGAAGTCCGCTTCCAGCCTTGGGTTCCGTGCCCAATGACAAGGGAAAGACTCGCCATTACTTTTCGCTCCGGAATTCACAACCATCGGCGGCCCTCTCACCGTGCCCGGCAGATTGCCGGGTGCCGGGAGGCCGGGTCGCCGCGGAGACATCCTGCGATGCACTGGTGGTTTCCGAGCAACGCGTCCAGCGTCGGCGGTCAGGTCGATTCCCTCTTCTACGTGATCCTGTACATCACCGGCGCGGTGTTCGTGCTGGTGGAGGCCGCCCTGCTGATCTTCCTGGTGCGGTACCGGCGGCGCGACGGCCGCCGTGCGACGTACGTGGAGGGAAGCACGAGGGCGGAGATCATCTGGACCACGATCCCCGCCGTCATCCTGGTCTCGCTCGCGCTGTTCAGCCAGCCGCTCTGGTCCAAGATCAAGAGCGCCGACACGTACCCGCCGAACGCGGACCAGCTCGCCGTGGAGGCGAAGCAGTTCGAGTGGCGCGTGACGTATCCGGGGCCCGACGGGAAGCTGGGCACGGACGACGACTTCATGACGAAGGATCAGATGCATCTGGTGGTGAACCACGACTACGTCATCGATCTGACGAGCCGCGACGTGGTGCACGACTTCTTCATCCCGGCCTTCCGCATCAAGCAGGACGCGGTGCCCGGGATGCACATCAAGGTCTGGGTGCGGCCGACCGTGATCGGCACCTACGAGCTCGCGTGCGCCGAGCTGTGCGGCCTCGGACACTACCGGATGCGGGCGGTGGTGGTGGTCCAGTCGGACTCGGACTACGTCGCCTGGCTGCGGAGCCAGGGCGTGGCCACCTCGAGCGCGCCCGCCGCCGCTCCGACCGCGCACGAGGGCACGCCATGACCGCGCACACCGAGGCCGACACGCACGCCGCGCACGACGACCGGTCCTTCATCCGGAAATACGTCTTCTCGACCGATCACAAGACCATCGGGATCCAGTTCCTGTTCCTCAGCCTGTTCTTCCTGCTGGTCGGCGGGCTTCTCGCGATGGGGATCCGGTGGCAGCTCGGCTTCCCCGGCCAGCCGATGCCGCTGGGCGGGTGGCTGCCGCAGTCGGTCGCGCCGGGCGGCGTGGTGGCGCCGAAGACGTACAACAGCCTCGTCACGATGCACGGCACCTTCATGATCTTCTTCGCCGTGATGCCGTTGCTGGTGGGCGTGTTCGCGAACTACCTGATCCCGCTCAAGATCGGGGCGCCGGACATGGCGTTCCCGCGGCTCAACATGTGGTCGTTCTGGCTGATGATCCCCTCGGGCGGCCTGATGCTGGCCAGCCTGTTCGTGCTGGGTGGCTCGTCGGCCGCGGGCTGGACCGTCTACGCGCCGCTCTCGGCCACGCCGGATTACAGCGGCGTGCACCTGGGCCAGCAGCTCTGGTGCGTCAGCATCGTGATCTTCGGCCTCTCCTCGCTCCTGGGGAGCGTCAACTACATCACGACGGTGGTGAACCTGCGGGCGCCGGGGATGACCTGGTTCCGGCTCCCGCTGTCGGTGTGGGCGCTGTTCATCACGGCGGTGCTGGCCATCCTGGCGGTGCCGATCCTCGCCGGCGCGGTCATCATGCTGCTGTTCGACCAGACGATCGGGACGCACTTCTTCCAGCCCGACGTGGGCGGCCAGCCGCTGATGTGGCAGCACCTGTTCTGGTTCTTCGGCCACCCCGAGGTCTACATCCTGATCCTGCCGGCGATGGGGATCGCCAGCGACATCATCGCGAACGGGGCGCGGAAGCCGATCTTCGGCTACGCCTCGATGGTCTACGCGATGATCGCCATCGCGTTCCTCGGCTTCATCGTGTGGGGCCACCACATGTTCCAGAGCGGGATGAACCCGACGCTGGCCAGCACCTTCATGGTCTCGACGATCGTGATCGCGGTGCCCTCGGCCATCAAGGTGTTCAACTGGCTCGGCACCCTGTGGCGCGGCAGCATCCACTTCACCACGCCGATGCTGAACGCGCTGGCCTTCGTCTCGATGTTCATCATCGGCGGGCTGTCGGGGATCTTCATGGCCTCGACGCCGGTGGACATGTACATCCACGGCACCTACTTCATCGTCGCGCACATCCACTACGTGCTGTTCGGCGGCAGCCTGTTCGCGGTGTTCGCCGGGATCTACTTCTGGTATCCGAAGATGTTCGGCCGCCGGATGAGCGAGCGGTGGGGGAAGGTGCACTTCGCCCTGACCTTCGTCTTCTACAACTTCACGTTCTTCCCGATGCACATCCTGGGGATCGGCGGCGAGATGCGCCGGATCTACGACCCGACGATCTACGACTTCCTGAAGCCGCTCCAGCCGATCAACGTGTTCATCACGATCAGCGCCTTCCTGCTGGGGCTCTCGCAGATCGTCTTCGCCGTCAACTTCATCGGCAGCCTCTTCAAGGGTGAGAAGGCGGAGCGGAACCCGTGGCGGGACACCGGGCTCGAGTGGACCACGGCCTCTCCGCCGCCGCACGGCAACTTCGCGGAGACGCCCCACGTCCATCACGGGCCCTACGAGTACAGCGTCCCGGGGATGGCGGAGGACTTCCTCCCGGTCGACGCTCCGCCGAGGGGGGAGGCCGCGTGAGCGCCCACGCCACGGCCGTCGGCCATGCCGCGCAGCCGCAGGGCGGCGTCGGGGTCTACACCCAGAAGGTGGGGATGTGGGTCTTCCTGGTCTCCGAGGTGATGTTCTTCACCGCGCTGATCGGGTCGTACATCATCCTCCGCTGGGGGACCGGGGCCCCGTGGCCGGACCCGCGCACCGTCCTGGCGATCCCGATCACGGCCCTCAACACCTTCATCCTCATCTGCTCGTCGGTCTCGATGGTGAAGGCGTACGCCGCCGCGACCCGGGACGACCAGGCCGGCCTCAAGAAGTGGCTGCTGCTCACGGTCCTGGGCGGCGCGACCTTCGTCTCGGTCCAGGCGTTCGAGTACCACCACCTCGTCGAGAAGGGGTTCCTGCCCAGCTCCGGTGTGTTCGGCTCCGCCTTCTACACGATGACCGGCTTCCACGGCTTCCACGTCACCTGCGGCGTCATCAGCATGATCTGGGTGACCATCCGGGCCTTCCGGGGCAAGTACGCGGGGGGCAACTACCGCGGCGTGGAGACGATCGGCCTGTACTGGCACTTCGTGGACCTGGTCTGGATCATCCTGTTCACCATCGTCTATCTGATCTAGGAGCCGCGTGCCCATGGAAGCCGCCGAACACAAGGCGCCGAACTACATCGCGATCTGGGCGCTGCTCGCGATCCTGACCGTGGTCGAGGTCGCGATCGTGTACTTCCGCCTGCCGCGGCAGCTGACGGTCGTATCGCTGGTCTTCCTGGCGTTGTGGAAGGCGCTGCTGGTGGCACTCTACTTCATGCACCTCAAGTTCGAGCCGAAGCGGCTGCTGTACATCGTCCTGGCGCCGCTCCCGCTGGCGGTGATCCTCGTGGTCGCCGTGATGCACGGGTTCCGCGGCACGTGATCGCCTTCCACAAGGTCCTCATCGGCACGGCGATCGCGTTCTGCGCCTTCTTCGCCGTCTGGGGCTGGCGCGAGTACCAGCACACCGGCACGCCCTGGAGCCTGGCGTCGTCCATCGCCTTCGCCCTCTTCGCCGTGGGCTTCGCGGTCTATCTGAAGTTCCTGCGCAGGTTCCTGGGCAAGTGAGCGATTCGACCTACAACCGTGGGCTCCACGCCTACGCCGTGACCGTCGCGGTCGCCACCGGCTGCCTGCTGTTCATCGGCGGGCTCGTGACGAGCACGGGCTCGGCTCTGGCGGTGCCCGACTGGCCGCTGTCGTTCGGACAGGTCTTCCCGCGGATGACGGGCGGCGTGCTGTTCGAGCACGGGCACCGGCTGGCGGCATCCACGGTGGGCGTGCTCACCGTGATCCTCGCCGTCTGGCTGGTGCGCGCGGAGAGGCGGCGCTGGGTCCGCCGGCTCGGCATCGGGGCGCTGCTGGCGGTGGTCACCCAGGGCGCGCTGGGCGGGCTGACCGTGCTGCTGAAGTTGCCGGTCGCGGTGTCGGTCGCGCACGCGGGCGTCGCGGAGATCTTCTTCTGCCTGACGGTGACGATCGCGCTGGTGACGTCGCGTGGCTGGCTCGAGGCGGTGGACGGTGCCGCCGACGACGGCGCACCGTCGCTCGCGACGCTCGCCGCGACCACGGTGGGCGTCGCGTACCTCCAGATCCTCGTCGGGGCGCTGATGCGGCACAGCGGGGCGGGGCTCGCGATCCCCGACTTCCCGCTGTCGTTCGGCCGGTTGGTCCCGCCGATCACCTCGCCGCTGGTGCTCTACGCGTACGCGCACCGCGTGGGCGCGCTGGCGGTGAGCCTGTGCGTGCTCTGGACCGCCGGGCGGATCCTGCGGCGCCACGCCGGCGTCCCGGGACTCACGCGGCCGGCGTTGATCCTGGTGGCGCTCCTCGCCTTCCAGGTCTTCCTCGGCGCCGCGATCATCTGGACGCGGAAGGCCGTGATGCCGACCACGACGCACGTCGTCTCGGGCGCGCTGATCCTCGCGACGTCGCTGGTCATCGCGCTGCGGGCGCGGCATCGCCTGGCCGCGCCAGCGGCCGACCCGGCGGCCGCCGCCCTGACCTCGACGGCCGCATGAGCGTGACCGCCGGCACGCTGGCCCCCCCCCCGCGGCCCCGGCGTCTTTCCGCGTATCTGACGCTCACCAAGCCGGAGATCACCTTCAACGTGGTGATGACGGCGCTGGTCGGGTTCCTCCTGGCGGCGAGGGGCTCCTTCCACACCCGCCCCCTGCTCGACGCGCTGTTCGGGACGGCGCTCGTCGCCGCGGCGGCGAGCGCGCTGAACCAGTGGGTGGAGCGAGACCTCGACGCGGTGATGCGCCGGACGATCCGCCGGCCCCTCCCGGCCCGCCGCCTCACGCCGGAGGAGTCGCTGGTCTTCGCCCTCGCGCTGGGCGCCGCGGGCACGGCCTACCTCGCGCTCACCGTCGGATTGCTTGCCAGCGCTCTCGCCGCAGCGACGGCGCTGAGCTATCTGCTCGTCTACACGCCGCTGAAGCGGCTGACGTCGCTCGCGACGGTCGTCGGAGCGGTGCCCGGCGCCATCCCGCCGATGATCGGCTGGGCCGCGGCTCGCGGCCGGCTGGACGCGGGTGCGTGGGTGCTCTTCCTCATTCTGTTCTTCTGGCAGATGCCGCATTTCCTCGCGCTGGCCGCGCTCTATCGGCGCGACTACGCGAGGGCGGGCTTCCGGGTGCTCCCGGTGGTGGACCCGGACGGGGCGAGCACGGCGCGGCAGTCGGTGCTCTACACCCTCGCGTTGCTCCTGGTGAGCCTGATGCCGCCGTTCCTCGGGATGGCGGGGCGGCTCTATTTCTTCGGCGCGCTGGCGCTGGGGCTCGCCTTCACCTTCTACGGCGTGCGTCTCGCCCTCGCGCCGCAGAGCCACGCGCACGCGTCGCGCCTGTTCCGGGCGTCCCTGCTGTATCTTCCTGCGCTGTGCGCACTGATGGCGCTGGGCTGACCGACTCCGCAGTCCAGATCAGGGAGCTGCACCACCGCTTCGGCGAGCGTGTCGCGCTTGCCGGGGTCACCCTCGACGTACCCCGCGGCGAGCTGCTCGCCCTCCTCGGCCCGAACGGCAGCGGCAAGACCACCCTGTTCCGCATCCTCTCCACGGCGCTGGTGCCGGACGGCGGGAGCGTCCGTCTGCTCGGCGCCGACGTGGTCCGCGAGCCCCACCGGGCGCGCCACGCCATCGGCGTAGTGTTCCAGGCGCCGAGCCTGGACCGGAAGCTCACGGCCGCGGAGAACCTCCGGCACCAGGGCCGCCTCTACGGCCTGCGCGGCCGGGCCCTCGAGGCGCGGATCGCCGAGGCGCTGTCCGGCGTCGGCGTGGCGGACCGTGCACGGGAGCGGGTCGAGCGGCTCTCCGGCGGGCTCGCCCGCCGCGTCGAGCTGGCCAAGGGCCTGCTGCACCGCCCCGCCGTCCTCCTGCTCGACGAGCCCACGACGGGGCTCGACCCGACCGCCCGGCGGGACTTCTGGACCTACCTCGAGCGCGTGCGCCGGGAGACGGGCGCGACGGTGGTGCTCACCACGCACCTGATGGACGAAGCCGAGCGGAGCGACCGCGTGGCGATCCTGGACGCGGGTCGTCTGGTCGCGCTCGGCACCCCCGCGGCGCTCACGGCGGAGGTCGGCGGCGAGATCATCACGGTGACGTCGAATGCGGCCGACGCGCTGGCCGAGCGCATCAGGGAGCGGTTCTCGTGCCCGGCCGTCGTGGTCGAACGCACCGTGCGCATCGAGCATCCGCGCGCCCACGACCTCGTGGCGCGGCTGGTCGAGGCGTTCCCGGAGGACATCCGGCGGCTCACGCTGGGCCGGCCCACGCTCGACGACGTCTTCGTGCGCCGCACCGGCCACTCCTTCCGGCCCGACGCAGAAGGCGCGGACGCGTGAGCCACTTCCTCCTTGCCGTCTGGACCCTCTGGCAACGCGAGATCGTGCGCTTCTATCGCCAGCCGAGCCGCGTGATCGGAGCGCTGGCGCCCCCGATCCTGTTCTGGCTGCTGATCGGCTCCGGCCTCGGGCCGTCGTTCCACCCCACGCTCGCGCCGGGAGCGGGCGACGCCGGCGGCTATCTGGCCTGGTTCTTCCCCGGCGTCGTGATCCTGATCCTGCTCTTCACGGCGATCTTCTCGGAGATCTCGATCATCGAGGACCGGCAGGAGGGCTTTCTCCAGGGGGTGCTGGTCGCGCCGGTCCCGCGGGCGGCCGTGGTGCTCGGCAAGGTGCTCGGCGGGACCACGCTCGCGATGCTCCAGTGCGTCCCGTTCCTCGCGCTGGCCCCGGCGGCGGGCCTCGGGCTTCCGACGGCCGGCTCCCTGGCCCTGATCGTGGCGGTGCTCGCGCTGCTCGCCTTCGCCCTGACGGCGCTGGCGGCCGGCATCGCGTGGCGCCTCGACTCGAGCCAGGGCTTCCACGCCGTCATGAACCTCTTCCTGATCCCGATGTGGCTCCTGGCCGGCACGCTCTTCCCGCTGGCGCGCTCGGGGTGGCTCAGCACGCTGATGAGGATCGATCCGCTGACCTACGGCGTCGCGGCCCTGCGACGCGGCCTCGCCGGCGGCGCGCCGAGCGACCTGCCGGGCCTGGGCGTCTCGCTGGCCGTCACGGCCGCCTGCGCGGCGCTCGCCTTCGGCGCCGCGGTGTGGGTGGCGTCGCGGCGGCCGGCACGGTGATCGCCCTCGCCGAGCTTCCCGCCGTCAACGCCGCGCTCAACGGCACGACGGCGCTGCTCCTGTCGTCCGGCTGGGTGATGATCCGCCGCCGGCGCATCGCCGCGCACCGGCTCTGCATGCTGTCCGCCTTCGGCGTCTCGACGCTGTTCCTCGCGTCGTACCTCTATTATCACGCGCACGCCGGACTGCGCCACTTCCAGGGCTCGGGCTGGATTCGCCCCGTGTATTTCGCTATCCTCATCTCGCACACGGTCCTGGCGGCGGCAATCGTGCCTCTGGCCGTCGTGACCGTCGCCTTTGGACTGTCGGAGCGCTTCCCCAGACACCGACGCATCGCACGGTGGACCCTGCCCCTATGGCTGTACGTCTCGCTGACCGGCGTCGTGGTCTACGTCCTCCTGTACCGGCTCGCGTGGTAGCGCGGGCGCGCGCCGCGTAGCGCCGTGGGCAACGGAGCGCTGGAGCGGACGATGTTCTGGACGGGGGCGATGATCGCCCTGATGCCCGTCGCCCTGGGGCTCATCGTGCTGTGGGTCGTGCTCCGGAACCGGCGGAAAACGGGCGACGGATCCGATGACCAGACCTGAGGCCGGTGGATCGGGCCGCGCGCTGACGGCGCTGCTGGTGGACGACGATGACGAGCTTGCGCACATCTTCGTGCGGGCGCTCGAGCGCTCCGGTTTCGAGGTGCACCGTGCCCGTACCGGCACGGACGCCATGGGGCTGCTCGCCCACGTGGCACGGCTCGACGCCGCCATCGTGGACCTCGTGCTCCCGGGCGTCGGCGGCATCGAAGTGGCCCGGCGGGTCCGCGCCGCCTTCCCCGCGTGCCGGATCGTCGCGGTGACCGGCCTCTCCGACAAGGCGGTGGAGCGGGCGTTCCTCGACGCCGGAGCCGACGCCTTCCTTTCCAAGCCGGTCGAGCTGCAGCACCTGCTCGACGCCGTCGCGCCCCCCCCCCGGCCCTAGAGCGGCTCCGGCAGCCGACCGCCGTGGCCGTCCACGTCGCCAGTCGCTGCGCCCACTGCGGCCTCGATGCCGGGAGCCCTCCGCGCCGCCCGGATGGACGGGTCTTCTGCTGCGCCGGATGCGAGGCCGTCTGGGGCGTCCTGCACGAGGAAGGTCTGGGCCGTTTCTACGAGGCAGGCGGCGTCGGCAGTCTCGTTCCGCGGCTCTCAGCCGAAGGGCCGGCCCACGCCCCGTATCCGGTGCTCGATGCGCTCGAAGCGGCGGGGGAGGCCGCGCTCGACGTGGTCGGGATGCGGTGCGCCTCCTGTGCCTGGCTCATCGAGCAGTACCTGTTACGCCGGCCCGGCGTGCTCGAGGCGCGTGTGTCGTACGCGACGTCCACCTGCCGTCTGCGCTGGGACCGGGATCGGACGTCCCTCGCCCGCCTGCTCGCGGAGCTGGAGCGGGTCGGCTACCGCGCCCGCCCCGCCGACCCGCGGCTCCGCGAGCGCCAGGCGGATCGCGACGGCCGTCTGCTGCTCGTGCGCACCGGCGTGTCGGCGTTCCTCGCGATGAACGTGATGATCGCCGCTGTGGCGCTCTACGCAGGGGAATTCCAGGGCATCGGCGCCGGGACCAGAGGCGCGCTGCGGCTCCTCTCCGCCCTGCTCGCGGCGCCCGTGGTGCTCTACGGCGGCTGGCCGTTCCTCGCGGGCGCGGTGACGGCCCTGCGGGCCCGCCGCGCGACGATGGACACGCTCGTCGCGCTCGGGACCACGACCGCGTTCGGCGTCAGCCTGTACGGGCTGGCGACCGGAGGCCCGGTCTACTTCGACACCTCCGCCATGATCGTCGCGCTCCTCCTGGCCGGCCGCCTCGTGGAGCACGCGGCCAGGCGGCGCGGCTCGCGCGCGATCCGCAATCTCCTGGCCCTCGAGCCCACCGTGGCGAGGCTGGTCACCCCGGACGGCGCCGCCACGGTGAGCGCGGATGACCTCGCGGTCGGCCAGGTCGTGGAGGTGCGGCCGGGCGAGCGCTTCCCGGCCGACGGCGTCGTCGTCCAGGGGACTTCGACGGCGAACGAGTCGGTCCTGACCGGAGAGGCGGCGCCGCGCCAGGTGAGGGCGGGGAGCGAAGTGGTCGGCGGCACCCTGAACGGCCCGGGGATCCTGAGGGTCAAGGCGCTGCGGGTCGGGGCCGGCACGGCGGTCGCCGCCATTCTCCGCTCCGTCCAGCGCGCGATGGAGTGCAAGGCTCCCCTCGAGCGGCTCGCCGACCGCGTCATGTCGCGATTCGTTCCGGCCGTGCTGACCGTGGCCGTGCTCACCTCGGCGGCCTGGGCCTTGGGCGGTGCGGGCGCCTCCAGGGCCCTCCTGGTCGGCGTCGCCGTGGTCGTCATCGCCTGCCCCTGCGCGGTCGGGCTGGCCACGCCGGCCGCGCTGGCAGTGGCGCTGGGGGAAGCGGCCGGCCGTGGGATCTTCTTCCGAAGCGGCGAGGCACTGGAGAGGGCCAGTCGCATCCGGCACGTCGCCTTCGACAAGACCGGCACGCTCACCGACGGTGCCATCGGCGGCCGGGATGCCGGCGCCGCCGAGGTCCGCGATCGGGTGCGGCTCGGGGCGCCACGCGCGGTCCGCGAGCTGGCTTCGGCCGGCATCGAGTCCTCCCTGCTCACCGGCGACGAGCCTGCTGCCGCCCTGGCGGCCGCACGCACCGCCGGCATCCCGCCCGGGCGCGTGCACGAGCGGATGACGTCCGACGCGAAGTGCGCGGCCGTAGCGCGTCTCCGTGCGGCGTACGGCCCGGTCGCGATGGTCGGCGACGGCGTGAACGACGCGCCCGCCCTGGCCGCCGCCGACCTGGGCATCGCGCTCGACACCGGAACCGACGTGGCGCTCGAGACGGCGGACGTCGCGATCTCCGCGCCCGACCTCACACTCGTGCCCGCGGCGCTCGCCGGAGCGCGCCGGGCGCTGCGCATCGTGCGGCAGAACCTCGGCTGGGCGATCGGCTACAACGCGGTGGCCATTCCGCTCGCCGCGGCCGGCCTGCTGCACCCGATCGTGGCGGCGGGGGCGATGGCGCTGTCGTCGGTCAGCGTGCTCGCGAACTCGCTGCGCCTCCGCCTGGCCCGCTAGAGCGGGGCCACCGGCCGGGCACATGAGGACACTCGAAGGCCGCCGTCGAGCATGCGACGGCGGCCTTCAGAGCCTGCCAGACCGGCAACCCGTGCGGCTTAGGGAGCCGTCAACGGCGGCTGCTGATCGATCATGATGTACGCGGCCGGACCGGCGTAGCTGAAGGGCATGTGGGCGCCCGGCGTGGACCGCGGCAGGATGATGATGCTGAACGCCGTGTTCTGCACCAGCGATCCCGCGATCGGGTTGCTCGACGACGTCCCCACGGTCCCGGCCGGGAAGTTGGCCGTCGCGGCCTGCGTCAGGGTACCCGCGCGAGTGAGCACGGCCTGGAGGGAGCCGACGGCCACCCGAGTGTAGGCGGTCTTGGTAGCGAAAGCCGTGGCCGCGAACGTCGGCGGCGCGACCGGGCTGCCGGTCTGGGCAATCGCGTACGCATCCACGGACGGCCCGAGGCCGGTCGTATCAACCCCCGTCCCGAGGTTGATCGTACGGACCCAGACCGAGTTGTCCGTCGGCAACGCCATCGCCGAGTCGTCCAGGACCATGGCGTGCAGGGTCTTGGCACGGGCGCTTCCGTAGAGGATGAAGGTGTAGTTGTGATCCTGGGCGAACGTGACCGTGGTGTCGAACATCACCGTGCTATCGGTCGCCAGGTCCGTGCTGTCCAGGAAGACGCGAAGGTCGTGCGCGCCGGTCTGCATGGGCTCAAACGGCGGCGAGAGGAATCCGTTACTCGTCCCCTCCGGATTGCCGCCGCTGCGGAAGACCGCCCGGACTGCATTGGGAGCGAACCGGACGATGTCCACGACCCGGAAATCCATGTAGCCCGTGTCCAGCACGGCGTCGAAATAGCGCAGGCCCGCAAGGGGCTGCTGCGCCGGCGTCGACGCGCCCGTGTTCTTCTCGCAGCCCCAGATCGCCGCTCCGAGCAACAAGGCCATCCAAACACGATTGACGGTCATTTCAGGCTCGCTGTCAAAGGGTGTCCACTTATTTGGAACCGTTGTTCCCGTGGCTGGTCGAGGACGGCGCCCCGCCCTGGCCGTTGAGGCTATTGCCCATAACGAACGCAAGAAAGCCCGCGCCCGCCATCGCCGTCGCGACTACCGTGCGGCCCACGCTGAACTGACGCGTACTCAGCGATTCCACGTAGGCCGGCCGGACCGTCACTGGTTCCCCCTCCCACCGTGTGGCAAGACCGTTCTCTCCGATTACCTGCATCACACGCACCACGAATTCCGTATCCGATCTGCTCTCGAGAACTCCGTCGATTGTGACGACGCTCGGGCCGACCGTGCGCGCCAGCTCGACCCGCCCGAGATCGTTCAGCTGGACCTCCACCCCGACCCCGGGCGCCGGTGCCGATTCCACCGGCCGATAGCTATAGCAACCCGCCAGCGCCGCCGGCGCGAGGGCAAGAACCCCCCACGCCAGGCGGCCCAGCATCCCTTGGGCGCGACCCTTCGCGCCAGCGGTCATGCGATTCTCCATCCATTCTGCTAGAGACCGTAGTTCCCCTTCGTCGGCGCCAGGCGCGAAGTGCTGTAGATCGGCAACACGCGCGTCTGCAGCTCCTGGTACGGCGTCGGGTACTCCAGCACGCTGCCAATCGGCAGGTCACCCCAGCCGCGGCCGTCGATCCACCAGGCGCCCCAGTGGGTGTACATGGTCTCCAGCCGCTTCTCCCACTTCATCGCCTCCCAGACGTTGCCGCATACCGACGAGGTGTAGTTCGGAGGCGCCGGGACCCTCGGCACGCAGCCCAGACCACCGGCCACCCCATTGGTGCCCGGCACTCTGGTGGTCGTGTCGGTCATCGTCAGCGCCGGCAGACCCGCCGGCACCCGTGTCGCGTTGATGTACGGCAACGCGGCGGCAATGTTGTTGGCCCGGATGTAGCCCTCGGCGATCAGGCCGTTCATCTCAGCCTTGGTGATCTCGGGGACGGGCCCGTTCTGACCCGCCGCCATATTCGCCTCGAAGCGCCAGATGTTGTACTGCGACGTCTGTTCCGGGGAAACGGTGACGTCCTGGGCCGGGACATGGTTCTGGATGTACGGATAGGGATTGGGCGGCGTAGAGTTCGCGTTCTGCGTTGGGCGATCAATCCCCGCCGGGAACCGCTTGTCCGGCGTAACGACCAGGAACACCCCGTTGGCCACGATGTTCGACAGATAGTTCGAGTAGCCGCCGCTGGTGTCCGCCATTCCGACCATATACTGCCACATCTGGGTCCAGGTGGTCCCCTGGGCCATCTCGCTCGGGTTGTAGGCCCAGTTCGGGGAACCGGTCGTCGACTGGAGGATGAAATCGCTGGTGATGCCGGCCTGCGCGTCGGTGATGACCGCCGACCAGTTCACCGCAGCGCGTTCGGCCGGTGTGCGCGCCACGCCCGCGCGGAGCCGCGCCTTCCAGGAGTGCGCCAGCTGGAGGAACCCGGCCTGGCTAGGAGTCCACCCGTTGATCCAGGTATTGGGCGCGGCGGACCACCCGTTCGCCCCTTGCGTCGGGTTCTGCGCTCCATAGAACAGCGCAGAGTCGAGGTCGGCGAGGGCGACCGTCATGAGCGAGTCGGCGCCGACGTACGGTGGCGCCGCCGAGGAGAGGTCGTCGGTCGGGCGCACGATCGCCCCGGAATCGTAGACCAGGGCGACGTTGCCCAACGCCACGCCCAGCTCCATCCACCCGAACGCCTGGTCGCGCGCGAATTCCATGGGGTCGGCCGGAATGAACGTGAACCCCTTCGAATCCATCTGATTCAGCGCAACCGCGACTGACCGCGCGGCCTGATAGAGGTACAGATACGGGTTGTACTTCTCGTTGTTCGACGGGTTGTTGATGGAATTGTCAACGGGCGTCCGGGGAATGCCGCAGTACTTGCCGGACTCGCCGTTGCCGAGGCCCGTCGAGCTCTCCATTCCCAGGCATTCCGTCTGGTCTTCCAACCCCACCACGTAGCCCTGGGTCTCGTTCCAGATGACCCGGTACTGGCCCACGAGCATGTTCTCCACGTCGCCCGCCGATTGGAGGGCGCGCCCCTGGTCGGGCGCGTTCAGGTCCACCACGACCAGCTTCGATTCGGAGCACGCGGCCAACGCTACGAGGGTCAGCGTTCCCACAACCGCACTAGTGATCTTGCTCATCGAAAACCTCCCAAGGGGCCGGCACCGGCCGCTGCGGAACCGCAACTCCGGTTCCGCAGCGGCCGATGGCCCAAGCTAGAAGCTCGTGGTGATGGCGAACGTAAGCGTCCGCAGGTTCGGGAACCCGTAGTCGTCGACGGCGTTGATCGCGCCGGACCCGGTGTCCGAGCCCACAAGGCCGGTCTCGGGATCGAACCCGTGATAGCCCGTGATCGTGAACACGTTGCGGCCGACCAGGCTCGCGGTCCAGTTGCCCCACCCGCCAATCGGCCCGAAGTTGTACGACAGCGAGAGCTCACGCAGCTTGGCGTAGCTCGCGTCCTCGACGAAGTAGCTGTTCGGGGCCAGCTTGTTGTAGAACCCGCCGAGCCCGTTGGCGTTGACCGGCGGCGCGCCCCGGCCGTAGTAGCCGAGCGGCTTCGCCGACGCCACCGTCCGGTCCGCCTGGTCGACGTCATTCACCAGGAAATCGTAGTACGACCACTGCCGCCCCTCGTTCCACACCTTGCGGCCGTACGAGCCCTGCAACAGCGCGAACAGGCCGAGGCGCTTCCACTGGAAGTTCGTCCCCACCGAGCCATTCCACTTCGGCAGGGCGGTGCCGAGCGGCAGGTTGATCCCGGCGCAGGAGGTGCTGGGAGCCGCCACGCAGGCCGGGTCCCTCGCCGTGATCAGCATGCCCCAGTTCAAAGCGACGCCCCACGGGGCCTGCCCCCCGGGCAGCCGGGCCTGCCAGGCGTTGGCGGTGATGCCCTGGCTCGGGCTCAACCCGCCCGTCCAGACCAGGAAGCCCTGGTCGTTGAGCTGGTAGGCCTTGCCCGTGCCGCCGCACTGCGACTGGTACGCCGACGGCAGCTCCGAGCAGCTCCGCAGGAAGTAGTTGCCGTAGAAGGTGGCGTATGGCTCACCCACGTGCGCCGTGAACAGGTAGTCGCCGCTGTTGGCGTAGTCGTACCCGTAGGCGAACGGCGGCACCGCGAGAGCAGTGATCTCCGTCTTCGTCGCGTCCCAGCTGAACCGCCAGGACCAGGACAGGTCGTGGCGCGTGACGACCGGGAGGTTCAGCGACAGCTCCCACGTCTTGTTCTGCAGCGTCCCGGCGTTCTTCCAAACCGAGCTGAAACCCGACCAGGCCGGAACGGAAACCGGAAGGATCTGGTTCTGCGTCTGGGAGGCCGCGTGCGTGATCGTGATCCCTATGCGATGCAGGATCTCGATGTCGGCGCCCAACTCCGTCTCGGACGTGACCTCGGGCTCCAGGAGGGCGTTGCCCGACTGCCCGAAAGAGATGCCGCCGGCGCTCACGCCGAAGGTCTGATACTGCGCGTAGAAGTTCGGACGGCCACCGGCGCTGCCTTGCGACGCGCGCAGCTTCAACTCGTTCATGAAGTCCTTGAGCGGCCAGAAGGACTCCTGCGCGACGCGCCACGCGAGCGAGCCGCGGCCGAAGGTGTGCCAGCGCCGATCGGCGCCGAACAGCGAGCTGCCGTCGCGGCGGATCAGGGCTTCGGCAATGTACTTGTCCTTGTAAGTGAGCCCCACGCCGGCCGAGTAGCCGATCTCGCGGACGGACGACGTGCCGGAGCCGACGCTGAAGTCGGTCGTCGCGTTATTCAGAACCGGCACGCCCACTGCGGCCAGGGTGTAACCGCTGGCGCCGTTGTTGTCGTTGTCCTGCTGCACGTAGCTGTACCGCAGGTTCAACCGGCTCTGCAGGTCCCGGCCGAAATCGTGCCGGAGCGTCGCGCTCAGGCCCGCATTGAACGACCGCGCCTCACTCCGGTTGTCCGTGACCCCGCCGGGCAGATAGTCTCCTGACCAGTAGTTGTAGGACGTGTACCGGAAGTCCTTGTCGTAGAAATACGTGTCCCGCGTATCCAACAGGTCGTAGCTGAGGTTGCCCTCGACGTCCGCCCAGCTCGTCGGCGTGAACCGGACGTCCATCCCGCCGATGAAGCGGTCCGTGTACTGGTTGGACCGGAAGTCCTGGAGGATCACCAGCGGGTTGACGTTCTGCTCGCCGGAGTTCTGGAGGTTCGTCCGGACGTACAGCCGACCCAGCGTGTCCGTCTGCAGGATGTTCACGTTGGCGGGAACGCGGGTCAGGTCGAAGAACGCACTGCTGTTGCTCTGGCCCTGGCCGTCGGAGCGGCCCTGGCTGAAGAACGTCCGGATGCCGACCGACCACATGTTGCCGATGCGCTGATCAACGTTGAGCCGCGCCGTCCAACGGTCGTAGCCGCTCAGGTAGCGGATCGCGCCACCCTCCTGCGCGAAGGAGCCGCTGGCATAGAACTGCGTCTGCCCGAACCGGCCCGTCGCATCCAGGTTGGTGGTCGTCGTGAGCTGAGGCTTCACGACGTCGTTGACGGCATTGTACGTGGATCCGGGCCACGGGTTGGCCTGGAAGGTGTTGCGCAGCGGCGACGCCGTCAGCGAGAGCCGCGGGTCCAGCGGGAACGGCGGCGGCACCAGGGCCCAGTCGCCGGGGAAGTTGTTGATGACCGCCTGCTCCGCCTGGTAGTTGATCGTCTGGGCGCACAGGGGCGCGCCGGTCACCAAGACGCAGTACCGCGTGTTCGGCGCATTGCCCACGGTAGGGCCGTTGGTCATCATCGCGGTGTTCTGCGCCAGCACCCAGTTCTTTTCGATGCCGCTGCTGCCGACTTCGGTGTGGAAGTTCCAGGTCAGACCCTCGCGACCCAGGGTGCCGCTCTTGGTCGTGATCTGGATGGCCCCGGAGCCGGCCCGCGCGCCGTAGAGGGAAGAGGCAGCCGCGCCTTTCACCACCTCGACGCTCGCGATGTCCTCGGGGTTCAGGGTCTGCAGGGCCCCGCTGCCGAGGATCACGCCGTCAACGATGTACAGGGGCTCCTGCGAGCGATCCTGGCCGTTGATCGACGTCACGCCCCGCAGCAAGATCGTCGGGGAGTCCCCGGGCCGTCCGGAATAGCTGACGATGTTGGCCCCCGGAACCTGGCCGGCCAGCATCGAAAGCGGATCGAGCGCCGGCACCGGGAGGTCCGCCACGTCCACGCGCGTGATGTCGAACGGGGTCTCGGCCTTCGACTGCCCCGCCATCTCGCCCGTGACCACGATCTCTTCCAGCCGGTTCACGTCGGCAGCGAGCTTGAAGTCGAACACCTGATCGCCGGCCGCCAGCGTCAGCGTCTGTTCGCCGGGCCGGAACCCGATCATCCGGGCGCGCAGGTGGACCGTCTGACCGTGCACCCGCGCCGGTGGAATGGTGAAGAGGTACTTCCCGGTGTTGTCCGTCACGGTCTGCATGGCGAGCTCGACGATGAAGACGCTCCCCCCCTCGACCGGAGTGCCATCCACCGACGTCACCGTACCTCGGACGACCGCGCGCTGCGCCTGCGCCGCGCCGACCGTCCCGAACAACAGCGCAGCCAGCGCTCCGGCGACGCGCAGTGTGCTCAACATTGTACGGTTCATCTGCTGACCTCCTGCTGTTGATGAGATTCGCCAGACCATACCGTCCATGCATCGACCTGCGGCGACTATACGGCCTTGCCCGCCGGGCGCGCAAACAAAGGCTCGGGCCAGCTATTCTCGCCCATCCTCTACTACAACAACATGCGCGCTTTGAAACGACTGGTCACCCTGCACAGAACAGGCGGACCCACTCGGTCGCAGCCCGAGGTGCCGCAGGCATATTGCAACCCGTTTCGGAACTGCGCAATACCCCCCCCAAGGGTAGCCCCCCGTGGGTCAGGTCACGCCGACGATGACGCGCGATAGGTGGCAGGCCGCCGTGCGGAGCTGAGGGGAATGCGCCAGGAGGCGTAGCCGCGCCATCCTTCGCGATCGCGGCACCTCATTGAATTTGCAGCGTATAGGTCCCGACCTGACCCGCAGTGGAACTGCCCACCCACAGCTGGTACGTGCCCTGGCTTCCGACGGTGGTGTTCACCACGGCGGTCGTGCCAAGACTGTCAGCCGTCGAGGGCTCGGTTCCGTCGGGACCGGTGAGAGTCATCGCCGGTGAGAGCGACGTGGAGTGCTCCGAGAACGTGAGGGACTGCCCCGACGCCAGCAGGAGATAGTATACGTGAGCGTAAAAATTCGTTCCGCTGGGACCCTTGGTGCAGTCGGCGTGGGTGAGCGTCTGGGTCGTCGTGATGCCGGCTGTCAACCATACGGGGTTGCAACCGGCGACTGCCGACGTGTCCGTCACCGCCAACAGGCTGTACTTGGCGCTCTGCCCCTGGTTGTACGGTATGACCGAGAACTGGTAGCCGCCCGCCCCGAGCATCATCCGCACCGTGGTCGTGGTGTCCAGCGTGTCGGTCAGCACGGAGTTCATCCGGATCACCCCAACCGAGTCCGCGAGCTGCAGGAACGTCTGGACGCCGGGCGACGTCAGCGTGACCCGGAGGTTCGTCTGGGCGCCCACCTCGATCTTGTAGAACGCGATGCAGGTCGTGGACGAGAGGGAGTCGCTGGCCGCAACGCCGAACGTCAAGGTGTGGTAGTCGCTCTGCGTCAGCGCGCACGGGGAACCGGCCACATCGATGCACGCGGCCGCAGTGAGCGACGATGCCGCCGCTACGGCGGCTGCCACGAACGCAAGGGAGCGGTGCAGGGGAGCCTCCTATGTGCAGTGCTGCTCTTCGGTCGACAGTCTCGGACAACCTAACCGATCGGGCAGCACAGGCCAACCCGCCGACCGAGCGCGTCCGTGGCCGAGCCGCACGTCAGCGCCCCATGCGCGTCCAGACGGCGATGACGCCGCAGCTGAGGCCGAGCCGCTGGAACTCGATCGGGGTGCTGAACACATCTCCATAGATCTCGATGCCGCGAATCCCCTGGATCGGGAAGTCCGGCCCCAAGGCGTGCGAGGCGGGATACCCATCGAGGAAGTACTCCGGCTGGCAGGGCGGGGTCGACCGCAGCATGAGGACCCTGCAGGTTCTGAAGTCACAGAACGTGTACACACCCGGCACGGTGCGCAGCACCTCCACGAGCGTGCGCGGCTGCTGTTCCTTGATCTGCTCCTCGCTGATGAAATAGCCTTCCCCTCTCTGCCGCCGCAGCTCGAACCCCTCCGGCGAACGCCAATCGGCCAGCGGAGGAGTGGTGGTGGCCGTCAGCTCCGGCAACACGATGGGCACTTCTACCATGTCGAACGTCTTCGATACGACGGTGCTTTCGGCCAGGTTCACCGCCCACGAGCCGATCCGGTACCCGATGGCGCGGATCTGAAGGAGCTCTGGCCCCGGCACGAGCCCCGTCAGCTCGAACCGGCCGTCCGAATCGACCGCGACCGACTTGCCGGTCCACTCGAGGCGGGCGATGGCCCCTGGGACGGGGACATGCGTCTCCTGATTTCTTACCACGCCGACAAGGGAAGCGGAGGCGGTGCGCTGCGCGGCTGCGCGGCTCGGGGGCAGACAGGCCACAGCGACAAGCGCCGCGACAGCCGCCTGCCGTGCGCGTCCCGGCAACCTCAAGGGCGCGCGCGGATCGGCGAAATCCCTGAACGGGATTCCCAATTGCATCTGACTCGGACTCATGCGGATGGGCTGTGGCACCCTGTGGCCTCGCGAGCCTGGGCGACACCGCTCAAGCTACGCGACCTTAAACGGCCGGGGAAGCCTCCCCCCCCCCCGGCGGGCTGCGCTGGGCGGGTGAGGGCCCGCAAGCCCTGGTCGGTCGCTAGCTGGAAGAGGGTCTTTCGGGCGATGCCTCGCCGGTAAACCGCTGCCCAAGGGCCGCGAGGCTGGAGCCGAAGTCGGCCACGCTGAGCTTGCTGCGCTCCAGGTCGGCGGCCTTCGCCTTCAGCTCGTCCACACGGGCGCGCGTTTCGGCCACGAGGCCGTCCACCCGCCGCGTCAGCTCGGCCATCACCTGATCCAGGAGCTGCGTCACCCGGTCGGCGTGGGCCTGCTGCCGGCGGGAGAGGTCGTCGAGCTGCGCCGTGACCCGCTGCGCCAACTCGTCCATGCGCTGGCCGATGCGGCGCTCCAGGTCCGTCGCCTGCTCCTGCGCCGTCCGGCGGTCCGCCGCCACGTCGCGCTCGATACGGGCCAGCTCCGCGCCGAAGAGAATCTGGCGGATGGTGTCCAGGTCGCCCGGTCCCGATGGTTGCGTCACGACGGATGCTCCGAGAAGAGTGCCCTATGGTACGGCGAACGCGGCCGGGAGTCTAGAGCCCGGGAGCCCCGGCGGCACCGGCATTCCCTCGCAACTCCCGGCGCTCAAAGCGCAACGGCGATCCGCACCATCTCCTGCTGCGGCCCCTCCGGCGTCACCTCCGGGCCGTCGTCCCGCAGGTAGACGTTGATCTCGCTGCGCACCCCGAAGCGGCCCGGCAGGTAGATGCCCGGCTCGACGGAGAAGCCGACGCCCGCCAGCAGCTTGCGGTCGTCGTGCGTCTCGTAGTTGTCGAGGTGCGGTCCGGAGCCGTGCAGCTCCCGATCGATCGAGTGCCCGGTGCGGTGGACGAAGTAGTCGCCGAAGCCGGCCGTGGTGATCACCTTGCGCGCCGCGTCGTCCAGCTCCGCCCCCGTGACCGACCATCCCTCGCGCCAGCGGTCGGTCAGCACCGCCACCGTGTGGTCGCGGGCGTCGCGCACCACGTCGAAGACGTGCGCCACCTCGGTGGGCGGCGCCCCGCCGACGAACGCCATCCAGGTCTGGTCGGCGTAGACCGTGTCGATCTCGGTCCCGGCCCACAGGTCCAGCAGCAGCACCTGGCCCGTCGCGATGATCGTGTCGGCCTGGCCCATCGGGTCATGGTGCGGGTTCGCGGCGTGCGCGCCCGACCCCACGATCGGGGGCTCGTTGGTCCGGAGCCCCGCCCGCTCGAACGCCTCCATCACCCAGCGCTGGAGCCCCTGCTCCGTCGGCTGCTGGCCTTCCGCGAACCAGGTCCGGACCCGCTCGAAGGCGGCGAGCGCGATCTCCTTCACGAGGCGCGCCGCGCGGCGGTGGTTGTCGAGCTCCTGCGGCGTCCAGCGCGCCGCCAGGGCCGTCACCAGCTCGGAGGACGAGACGACCGTGGCGCCCGCCGCGCGCACCAGCTCGACGACGCCCGCGGGCACTCTGTCCAAGTACGGGACCGCGTCCATGGCGGAGTACTCCATCGCCAGGCGTTTGCCCGAGACCAGCCGGCTCAGCTGTTCCTCGAGCTGCCGCCACGCCGCGTAGGTCCGCACCTCGCCCGGGAGGCCGGCGACCCGGTGCTGCTCGATGGCATGGGCGACCGCAATGGGCCGCCCGGACGCGGGGAGGAGGACGAACAGCCGCCGCGTGGCGAGGCCGCCGACGCCGAGCACGCGCGTCGCCACGGGGTTCATCCCGTGGAAGTCGAAGAGCAGCCAGCCGTCGAGCTTCAGATCGGCCAGCATCTTCCGGACCTTGGCCAGCACGTCCGGGGTCAGGCTTTCGGCGACGCTCACGATGTGCTCCCGGGTTGAACTGTCGAACGCCATTCACACTGCGGTTCTCCGCGCGAGCGGCAGGACGGATGCAGCACGCCGCCGTCGAAGTCGACCAGCTCCCGCAGCAGCTCCGCGAACGCGGCGGCGTAGAAGCCGCAGGCCGCGCCGTCCGGCGTGGCGCGGACCGAGGGCGGGCTCGCGATCACGAACGCCGCGCCGCGGCCCACCCGCGAGAGTCTCGCTGCGAAGACGTCCGCCGCGCAACGGCGCGCGGCCCGGTACCCCACCAGCCGCCGCAGGAACCGCGGCAGCCGCCGCGCGGCCCACCGCGTCGGAGCGGCGAGGCGCGACATCGCGCGCCGCGCCGCGCGCCGCCCCCCGTCCGCGAACACGAGCGAGGCGTCGGTGCGCCGGCCGACCAGCCGGAGGATCTGCTCCAGCTCGTCGATTGCAACCGACTGGTCGCGCAGCGCCACGAGCTCGTAGCGCGCGATCTGCGCGGCCACGGTGTCCGACAGGCCGAGCCGCTTCTTCAGAAGCTCGTCCACGTACTCGGCGGCCTCTTCGTCGCGGGGGGAGTCGAGGTGCCGCATCGCCTGGAGCACGGCGAGCGGCAGAATGCTGTGGGCCTGCGTCGGGGTTCTTTCGTTCACAGCGTGCGGCCGAAGATAGCGCAGGGGCCCTTGACTCGCGACTCGCGACTGAAGAGTCTCGACGCCCATGAGTTGGCTCTCGCCCCGCGGCACGTTCGCCGCCCTGCTGGTGGGCGGCGCCGTGGCGGCCGGCTCCGGCTGGACCGGGCTGGTCCTGCTCTTCGCGTTCTTCCTTTCCTCCACCTGGCTCACGCCCGGCGGAGGGCGCCGCTCCGCGGCTCAGGTCGCCGCCAACGGGGGCGTGGCGGCCGCCGCCGCGCTGCTCTCGCGGCTGAACCCGATCGGGACGGCGGCGTTCGCCGGCGCGCTC
>Ga0116137_1000619_pt1 | contig 27869 bp, 29 predicted proteins | sample June2015DPH_20_1_3_FD_88973 | JGI IMG/M metagenome (GOLD analysis project Ga0116137, IMG submission 88973) | Peatland microbial communities from SPRUCE experiment site at the Marcell Experimental Forest, Minnesota, USA - June2015DPH_20_100 | ecosystem: Environmental > Terrestrial > Soil >...
CTCGGCCCGGCTTTGGTTCCTCCGCAGCAAGCCGTTCAGCCGGGCCAACGCCGAGCTGGCGAAGCGTGGTGAGCCGCCCATTAACTGGCGACTCGATGAGTAGGCTCTGCGAACGATCGCTCGAGCCCAAGACGGATCCGATGCATCAGTTCCGCCTACACGCTCGTATGCGTCCGAGCGCAGAACCTGGCGCGCGACACACCCGTCTTGGCCGTCCACGTATGCTCGCTCAAACGAGCCGATCGCGTCGTCTTCAGCGAGCGCTGGGGATCACCTCCCAATGAGCGGTCCTGCCACTGGAAGTCAGATCCAACCCTCTGCCCGCGCGGCCTCCGCGTATTCGCTCGGCGGCCCGTCGATACGATCGCGCTATGGCGCTCCTAGGCGGGCTAGGACGATTCTGGCGCTTTACCGAGCACCTGTTCGACGATGAGGGCAACGATGTTGGCGCGGTGAAACCTGTCTAATGCTCACCGAAATCTAAACAATCATGACAAGCACCCAGCGTTCGTCACATGTCAACTCCGGCCGCTCGTATTCACGAGAGGACAAGATCACTGAGGACGGTGCCGAGCCGCGGTAAAGGCAGCGAGACGATACTGCAAGCTCACATGAGCTTCGGAAGACTCAAACCCGGAGGGCAACTGCCTTCCGTTCCGAAACTGGCGAGGCGCCATGCGATGGCGCGGGTGACCTCGGCGCGGTCGACATGCTTGTCCAGGAGGGGCTGCTGGTCCGTCATCGCGGGAGGTGGACCTTCATGTCGTAGCCCAGAGTGTCGCCCCCCGGCCGCCAACCTCGTGAGCCTTAGCCGGGCAATGGCCGTACGCGGACTTCAACTTGTGACTACGTTGCCCGCGCAGCTCGGAGTCCCCACGCTGAGGGCGCAGCAACCGACCGAAATGTCCGACGGCTCCAATTCTCGGGTCCGATCCTGCCCTGTGATGACCGCTGACGCGACGCACGGGAGCCGTCCCCGCCGGCCGCGACTCGAACGGCCGCGCTCAGTGCAGAGTCGCCAGGCGGTGCATGTCGTCCCTCAGCAGTGGGTACGCGCGAGTGTATACGTCGTACAGCGCCTCGTACACGTCCCGCGTCTGTGGATCGGGGAAGATCGTGGTCGCGACGGGATTCCAGTTCGCGGTCGAAACGCCGCATGCATCGGCGGCCATCCTCGCATCGCCGTAGGAGGCACCGACGGTGATGCCAGGCACGTCTTGGGGTAGCCCGGCGACGTCGCTCACAATCTGCACCCACAGATCTCCCCGCGTCCCGCCACCGACGGCGACGAGCCGGCGAGGTCGTGCGTTGGCTGCCGCCATCGCTTCGAGGTTATGCCGGACGCCGAACGCGACGCCCTCGAGGATCGATCGATAAAGCTGGGCTCGATCGTGGCTCAGCGTGAGACCAATCCAGACGCCGCGAGCCTGCGGGTCGAAGAGCGGTGTTCGTTCCCCGGAGAAATAGGGCAGCAGGACAAGTCCACGCGATCCTGCGGACACTGTTCGGGCCTCATCCACAAGGTCTTGAATCGAACGGTCGACCAGGCCCGCAAACCAGTTCGTGATCAGTCCCGAGGTCGCCATGCCCGCTGCCAACGAGTACGTTTCCGCTGTTCGGCCACCATACGACCACAATGTAGGGATATTGATCCGGTGCGCCACGATCTCGATGAGAAACAGGGTCGAACCGTACATCACCATCGTGTCGCCGATGTCGCGACAGCCGACGCTATAGGAGTCGGCCATCGCGTCGATCGTGCCGGCAAGAACAGGCGTCCCGATGGAGAGACCGGTCGCCGCTGCGGCTGCGGGGGTCACCATTCCGACGATCTCCCCAGGCCAGGCAAGGCGTGGAGGCTCGAGCCGGGCGGCGGCCGCGCCCCATCCTCGCGCCCACCAATCATGTGTAAGAAGGTCGTACAAGGGATCGCTCGCGCTGGCGGTGTAGTGATCCATCACGTACTCGCCCGTCAGCCGCTCTACGATGAAGCTTGACGCTGAGTACAGCCGACGCGCTGCATTCCACGCGTCCGGATCATGGCGGGCAATCCAGCGCAGCTTGGGCCCCACGGACTGCGTCGTTGGCGTGTTGCCCGCGTGCTCGCGAAGCGAGGCTTCGTCGATTTCACGAGCGATCTCGGCGATCTCGACTGCGGCTCGCGTGTCGATCCCGTACAAGATCCCAGGCCGCAGCGGCCGATCCCGCTCGTCGGTGACCAGTGCGCAGGGCCCGATCCCGCTGATGCACACGGCCCCAACGCTTGTGCGTTCGGTGGCCGCAAGAAGTCGGCGAATCAGGTCGCACGTGTCGTCCCACCAGACGCTGTCGGGATCGTGCTCGAACCAGCCTGGGGCCGGCCTCGACGTCTCATGGGGCCTTGTCTCGATGGCAACGATTTCGCCCGATTCGCTGACGGCGACGCCCTTACTACTGCTCGTCCCGATATCGATCCCCAGCAGCACGTCTCATCCCTCCATCAAGGTCGCCCTACAGGCCCGACGCGAATCAACGCGGCGGCGCTGCTCGTGGGAGCATCGAGCTTGACTAATCGGCCGGTGCTGGAACGTAGGCGATCGCTCGACTGCGTCACCGGCACGCCTGCACACCGGACGTCTCGTCCAAGCTGACGCTGCTAAGAGAAGTCGAGGGACTCCACTCTCGCGACCACTCCAGCCTCCCGCGCGTACCATGGCCCCTTGAAACGCAGCGTGGCAACCATGGGGTTCAGCGTATGGGAGACTGCTGGAACGGATCATTCGACCTCGCTTGTGCGAAGGTGCCACGGGCGATCGTCAGCCAGATCGAGCAGGCTACGGATGATCAGATCTGCCGACGGCGTGCCATTGACGTACCGGCTGGCGAGCCCAATGACCCTCATTCCCGCCGCCCTCGCAGACACCATCCCGGGAACGGAGTCTTCGATCGCGACGCATCGACCTGTCTCCACCCCGAGACGAGCGGCGGCAACCACGTAGATCTCAGGGCCAGGTTTTCCAACCTGGATCTCATCTCCGGCAACGCTCACATTGAATGCGGTCTGGAACCCGAGCGCGAGCAGGGTCGCGTCGACGATTCGGCGCGGCGATGATGATGCGAGCGCGAGTGGAACGCCGGCATTGCCGAGATCGTTAAGGAGGAAGCGTGCGCTGGGCGTTGGAGTCGCCTCCTCGATCGATGGGAGGAGGATCCGCTCGAATTGGGCAGCTAGAACGGGCGCGGGATCGGACAGACAGAATCGTTTACGGACCGACCTCCAGTACTCCTCGTGGCCGAGACCCACGAGCTGTGCGTAATCCCGGGCTGTCAGCACCGCGTGAAAACGAGCTAGGAGCGCCTTCATCGCGCGAGCGTGGATAGGCTCCGTGTCGGTCAGAACGCCATCCATGTCGAACACGACACCTCCGATCTCCCCTGGATAGCACGCGGCCAGTCTCATCGCCTCGGCCTGCGGGATTCGATCGGTACGACTCGTCCGTCGGTATCCACCGTTGGCTGCCGGCGCGCCGCGCGCGGCGCCTCTGCGTCCGGAGCCTGGTCGCGCGCCTGATAGCTTGATCTGACGAGTGGGGCCGACTTGACGTGCCTAGAACCGAGAGCGAGCGACTCGGCCTTCATGTCGGCGAACTGGTCGTAGCGTTCGACCGGCAGGCGCTGCTCACAAATGTTTGTCGATCTCCGGGCGGTCGACCCCGACATTCTGATGATCGCCGAGCCTCTGAGTCCCTCTCGTGGAGCTCGTCGCGCCGATCGCCGAAGCTGACCAGGATGGACGACTTTGCGCGGACCGGTGCGCCGGTCGCGGCCGCATACGCCTTCGCTCGCTCGGGCGCGCTGAACGGGCGGTCGTGGCGAGCTCGCATGCGGATGGGCTTCGCAGCCGCTAGGCCGAGGTCCTGGCGGGTCTCGCGGGACGGCCATTCGCGTCCGGATCGACTCGGGGTAGCGATCAACGGTATTAGATAGCTCCAATGGCTTCGCGGTACATGCGGCTAGCACGGGACCCTGCAATGCCATCACGCCCCCCTCAGGCGTTGATCTGGCGGCCGTCGACCGCCATGGCCGCCTCGCCCAGCGCTTCGACGAGGGTTGGGTGTGGATGAGTGGAGGCGGCAACCTCCGACGCCGTCGCCTCTAGCGTCATTGCGACCGCACCCTCGGCGATGACGTCGGTGACCGACGGTCCGATAAAGTGTATGCCGAGAATCTCGTCGGTCTTGGCATCGGCGATTACTTCGGCGAAGCCCTCGGTCTCGCCGACGATGACGGCCTTTGTGTCGGCCACGAAGGGGAAGTTCCCCTTCGTGGCCGCAATGCCGCGCTCCTCGCACTGCTGCTCGGTGAGCCCGATCGAGGCGACCTGCGGACGTGTGAACGTGGCCCGTGGCTGATGGTCATAGTCGATCACCTCGGGAGGGTTCGCTCCCGCGATGTTTACCACTGCGACGAATCGCTCCCGTGCCGCGACATGGGCTAGCTGGAGGCCGCCGCAGACGTCGCCTATCGCGTAGACGTGCGGCTCGGCCGTCCGCATCTGGTGGTCGACCTTGACCACGCCGCGATCGACTTCGACCTCCGTCGTCTCGAGCCCTATGTCCTCGACGTTGCCCGCCCGGCCCTTGGCGACGAGCAGCCGCTCAGCCCGGATCTGCTCCTGAGGCTTCCCCTCCGGGCCGACCATCAGGCAGACGTCGTGGTCGGTCGTTCTGACCGCTGTGGGCTGGAAGCAAGCTTTCGTCATGACCCGGATGCCGCGGCGGATGAGCGCACGCTCAAGCTCCTGGCTCACCTCGCGGTCCTCGAGCGGCAAAACCACCCGGATCGCTCCTCTAGACCCGGCCCCACTCAGGCCGGCTGAGGGTTTGCGGGCCATCGCCTAGCGTGCGGCCTCGGGTTGTTCGATCAGCTCGCCGAGGCGCTTGAGAAACCGCGCCGCCTGGGCGCCATCGACGACCCGATGATCGAAGGTGAGGCTGAGCGGGATCGTCCGGCCCACACGTACATGGCCATCGCGAATTACCGGCCGATAGGCGATCCGACCGACACCGAGTATGGCCGTTTCGCCAGGATTGATGATCGGGCTGAAGTAGTCGATGCCTAGGTGGCCTAGATTCGTGACGGTGAACGTGCCGCCAGCCAAATCCTCCGAGCTGCCGCGCCCAGCGAGGGCTCGTGCGCGAAGCTCCCGCCAAGTCCGAGCGAGCTTGAGCAAGGGCCGCTCGGCTGTGTCGCGGAGAACAGGCACGATGAGCCCCGACGTGGCATCGAGCGCAATCCCGACGTTGATGTGATCGCGCAAGACGATCCCCTGCGTGGTGAGTGTCGCGTTCAGCTGTGGATGCTCAACGAGGGCCCGAGCGACACACCGCGCAATGAGGAGATCAAAGGTGATGCCCTCGGCCACGTTCGGATTCCGGACGCGAAGGTCCTCGACGGCGGTCACGAGGCCCTCTCCGCCGACCTCAATCATGAGTGTCACCGCCGCGGTGGCTCGCGCGCTAGCGGACATGCGGCGAGCGATTACAGCCCTCGCTCCGGACAGACCCGCCAGCTCATCTTCTGCCACGCTCGGCTGCTGGGAGACAACAGTCCCGTCTCGTTGCGCGGCTCCGACAATTGCCTCAGTCTCCGGTCCGGTAAGCACCGGCGCTATTGTGGCGACCCTCGCCTTCGATGCCGCGAGGACGTCAGCCTCGACGACCTGTCCATCCGGCCCGCTTCCCGCCAGCCTCGAGGCATCTATGCCGAGCCGGGCGGCAACTCGACGGGCGCGTGGACTCACGGAAACTCGCACGGCGGCTGGCTGTCCGGCGCCGATGGATCGATTGGCAGCGTCGTGGCTTCGCTCTTGCGTTACGGCCTCTAAGGCTTCCGCTGAGGGGGACCCTGGAGCTGCTGCGGTCGCCGCGGTCGCCTCATGAGTCCCCGATGCAGCACGAAACTCCGCGATCGGCGCGCCGATGGGCACGGTCTCTCCGGCAGCCACGAGAAGCTGGCCGATCTCGCCGTCCTCGATCGCCTCGACTGTGACGAGACTTTTGTCTGTCTCGATCTCGTAGATGGGCTGACCGGCTGTTACCCGCTCACCCTCGTGAACCAACCAACTCACAAGTCTTGCTTCGTCGGATGCGGCACCGAGGTTCGGCATGATGAGAGTCGCGGTCACGGTAAAGACTCTCGTGAGGGCCGCTCGCGCGCCGGTGGAGTGAGGGAGGCACGTCGATAGTGCTCGTCGATGCGGTCGATCTTCGCAACCTTGGAAAGCGAGCGCCCGCCGGCGAACTCGGAGGCGAGGAATGCATCAACAAGCAGCTTCGCCGATTCCGGCCCAATCGTCTCGCTGCCGAGCGTGACGATTTGCGCGTTGTTGCTCTTGGCCGCCCGGACCGCCGAGTGTGGGTCCGCGATCTGCGCCGCCCTGATCCCGGGAACCTTGTTAGCCACGATGGCCATACCGATCCCCGTCCCGCAGACGAGGATGCCTCGCTGGTGCCGCCCAGCGATAATGTCTTCTGCTACCCGCAGGGCGATATCCGGATAGTCCACCGGATCCGCCGACTCGACCCCGACGTCGTCAACGGCGAAGCCTTCTGCGAGGAGATGATCCCGAATGACGTTCTTCAGCGGTAGGCCGATGTGATCGGCGCCGACGATGAGCCGATACCGCTTAGTGTTCATCGCCTAACCAACCTCCGGCAGGCTGTTGCTATGTCGGCTACCGACGGCAGGAGGGCCTGCTGGACCGGCCCACTGAAGGGTAGTGGTACGTCTGCGGCTCCCAGACGGGCAACCGGGCTGTCGAGAAGCGAGAAACCATCCTCGGAGATGCGAGCAGAGATCTCCGCTCCGGCCCCACCCGTCCGCGCCTCCTCCGTGACAACGACAGCCCGACCAGTTTTTTCCACAGAGGCAAGGATGGTGTTCAGATCAAGTGGCACGAGTGTACGCGGGTCGATGACTTCGAGGGAAATACCCACCTTAGCCAGTTGATCCGCAGCTTCGAGTGCGCGGTGAACCATGAGCGCCGTGGCGACCACTGTGACGTCGGCTCCCTTTCGCTTCACGTCGGCGAGGCCTAGTGGAATTGGGGCGTCGTCGGGATCTGTCATCTCGGCCGTGTCCTCGGGCTCAATCATCGGCTCGTCACCCGCTCGCCCGCCGACGGACTTGGTCCCGTAGAGTGCCTTGTGCTCGCAGAAGACCACGGGGTGATCGTCGCGGATCGCAGCCTTTAGCAGCCCGCGGGCATCGCTGGGCGTCGAGGGGATGACAACTTTGAGCCCAGGGGTGTGCACGAACCAGGCTTCGGGCGACTGGTCGTGCTGGGCGCCATGTTCGATCGCCCCAATGGGAAGCCGAAGCACCATTGGAACGGTCGCTTGGCCGCCCGACATAAGGTGGATCTTCGCCGCCTGGTTAGCAATCTGGTCGAAGCCGCACGTCACAAAGTCTGAGTACTGCATCTCTGCAACTGGCCGCCAACCGAGGAGGGCGGCGCCCACGGCGCAGCCGATGATAGCCGCCTCGGAAATGGGCATGTCACGAACGCGCTCGGGTCCGAATTCCTCGATGAGCCCGCGGGTGACGAGAAACGCCCCACCGAAAAGGCCGACATCCTGTCCCAGAACGATCACTCGCTCGTCGCGGCGCATCTCCTCGCGAAGAGCCTGATTGATCGCGGCCGACATCGTCAGCGCGGGCACGGAGATCATCCTGCCACGAACGCCATTGCCGCGGCCTTCGCCGGGCCGGCAGGCGGGCTCGATCGGGCGAACTCTATCGCTTCGGCGACTTCGTGCTCCACGTCCTGTCGGATGGTGTCGAGCTCGTCTTTGGAACTCCGCGACTCGCTGAGCAGCTCGTCTTCGAGCCGACGGATCGGATCTCGCTCGAGCCATTGTTCGAGCTCACCGGCGGGCCGATACTTGGCCGGCTCGAAACGGCTGTGACCCTTGTACCGATAGGTCTTGCACTCGATGAGTGTCGGTCCCTCTCCGGCGCGCGCACGCGCAACGGCCGCCCTCGCCGCGTCGAGAACGACGAGGGCATCGTTGCCATCGACCGTTTGGCCTGGCATGCCGTAGGCCACAGCCCGGTCGGCTACGCAGGGGATGGCGAACGCCCGCTCGAACGGTAGGGAGACCGCGTATTGGTTGTTCTCGCAGATGAAGACGACAGGCAACTTCCAGATCGCCGCCAGGTTCAGCGCTTCGTGGACTGCCCCCTGGTTCGCCGCCCCGTCTCCAAAGAACGTGACCGCCACGTTGTCCGTTTGGCCCAGCTTCAAGGCTAGGGCAGCTCCCACGCCGATTGGAACGCCCGCTCCGACGATCCCATTAGTGCCCAGGAACCCTCGGCCGAGGTCGAAGATGTGGAGGGAGCCCCCATACCCCCCGCTTGCGCCAGTGCTCCGGCCGAACATCTCCGCCATTAGCGAGCGGAGCGGCACCCCCTTCGCGATCGCATGGCCGTGACCGCGATGATTGCTGGTCATGGCGTCGCTCGGGCGAAGGGCGCGACCGACACCCGCGGCTACCGCCTCCTGCCCGATGGCTTGGTGCATCGTACCCGGCATCGTGCCACTCATGAACAGGCGGTAGAGCGCCTCCTCGAACAAGCGTATGCGGAGCATCGTCCGCAGAAGATCGACGCCCGTCTCCACCAGATCAATCGATCGCTGCCCGCTGGCGACTGGCATTAGTCGGCCTTTTCGAACGCCACCACCGAGACCGGGGTCGCTTCGAGACCCTTCACTCGCCACGGCACGGCGACGACAAAGAAGCGATTGCGCGTAAGCCGGTCCAAATAAGCCAGATGCTCGATGAGCGGGATCCCGTTCTTGAACAGCGTCTCGTGGTTCGGCTGTGCTGGCTCAGTTCTGCGCTCGATGCCAGAGCAATCGACGCCCAAGAGGCGGATGCGACGATCCTCCACGAGCCAGTCGATGGCTGCCCGCTCCAGATAGGGGTGGTCGTGGGACTGTTCGGTGCGGTAGTGACCGCTGTCGGTCCTGATGAAGACGATGTCGCCGACCTCGATCCCGCTACCCCGCCCGCGGAGTTCCTCTCTGCTGATCGGCTGAGCCACGCCCTTGTCCCGGAAGTCGACAAGCTGACACATGCCAACGACTCGATCGAGCTCGACACCGGCGATATCCGTTCCATCCTTGAGGTAGTGGAACGGCGATTCCATGTGGGTGCCTACGTGGCTCCAGAGGGCGACTTCCGACATGATGTACCAGGCATCCGGAGCTCTCTTGCCGACGTAGAAGGGCTGGAGCTCCTCAACATAGCGGTTCGTGACTTCGAGCCGAAACTCCTCCTGGCCGGGAAACAGAACGTGCGATAGCTCAATCACCCGGACGGTGCCCAGATCCGCCAGGTTTCGTCGAACATCGGCAGCGCCAAGGACGGTCATAAGTGCCTCCCGGGACACACCAAAACCAGTCTGGCCAGGTGTGTATAGTTCTAGACGACCTGTATAGACATAAGAGCATAGGCGGCTTCAGGGCTCTTGTCAAGCCCAGCCGCAGGGCTCGCGACAATACCGGCTGGTGTATGCTACAGCTCTGAAAGACTAGGAGGACGATCGAGACCAGAATGGCTGGCGAGCCGTTGTATAGGCAACTGGAGAAGCACCTCCGCGACGAGATCGGATCGGGGCGGCTGCGCCCGGGCGATCGCCTGCCCGCAGAAGCCGAGCTTGCGGCTCAGTACCAGATGGCCCGGATGACGGCGCGCCATGCCATTGAAGCTCTGGTCCAAGAGGGTATCCTTGTGCGGCATCGCGGCCGGGGCACGTTCGTTGCCGGGCCGCGCATGGCCTATCCCCCGGCAAGCCTCATAAGCTTCAGTCGGACCATGTCCCGGCTCGGTCGCCCCGTCACCACGAGACTGCTCGATTTCGAGATCGTGCCCGCCCTGGGGGAAGTCGCGGAACTCCTCGGAGAGCCGGAGAACGCACCTGTGCTGTTTGTTCGACGCCTGCGATTCCTCGATGGTGAGCCAGTTGCCCTTCACTCTAGCTACATGCATCGGGCGTATCTAGAAGGCTTGCACGCCGCCGACCTGCTCACGAAGCCGATCAGCGAGGCAATGGAGAATGTGACGGCGGTCCGGATTGTCTCGTCGCGCGACTTCTTGGAGGCAGCAGCTGCCACAAGCGAGGAGGCCGCTCTCCTCAATATCCTGCCCGGCGAACCGATCGCCATCGTCCGCGGCGTCTCGTTCACCGCCGAGGGATCACCCGCGCTGGCCACGCGCGCTGCCTATCGCGGGGACCGTTTCCGCTTCCTCGTTGGCGCGACGAACAGCGGTCTTTCGTTCGAGGTCAACTCGCCCTCATCCTCCGTCGCCGACAGTGACGGCGAGGTAAAGTGAGAGTGGCAGCGTGAATAAGACTTTTGCCATCGGCGCAGACCACGCCGGCAGGGTTCTCCAAGATCGCGTCTGCGAGGCATTGACGACCGCTGGACACCGCGTGTTGGTCGTGACCACGGACCCGTCGGACGACGATTTCGAGTACCCAGAGATCGCCCAACGCGTGGCCACCGAAATCCGCGAGGGCCGTGTCGATCGTGGCGTCCTCATCTGCGGCAGCGGGGCCGGGATGACCGTTGCGGCTAACAAGCTTCACGGGATACGAGCTTGTGTCGCCCACGACGTCTACACCGCCCATCAGATGGTCGAACACGACGACGTTAACGTGCTCGCTTTGGGTGCCCGCGTGATCGGCCAGGAGCTGGCTGCGGAGATCGTCTGGGCATTTGCTTCTGCGTCCTTCTCCGGGGAAGAGCGGCATCGACGACGCGTAGCGAAGGTCGCGCGGCTGGAGGCGGCGGGTTAGTTTTCGCCGTCGGATTCGCCGTCGGATTCGCCGTCGGATTCGCCGTCGGATTCTCCGTCCCTGGGTGCCTTGCTCCTGCACTCGAAGGAGCGACCTAGGCATCGCCGCGCGTCAACGCGCCGCGCGTCAAGCTCATCGAAGAGCGCTCTTTGCTCTAGCCTCGGTCATTAGCCATGGCAGACCCGGCCCTTTTCCCAGAGGTGTTGGACGCCACAACGCGGGAGCGTCTTCACGTGATCCGGCCGGCGCCTCCGTCGGCTGCGAGCTCCGAGCGCGGCGGCGATCGTCAGGGCCCGCCAGTGCTAGGCCGTTGGTCAAGGCCACGACGCAGCAGCGGCCATCGGCGCCAGCCCTTGACACCGGCTCCCGGTTGGTGTATAGACATGAAGGCATTGCTCTAGACAGCTCAGCTTCGATTCCGCGCCGTCGCCGAGATCGAGGATAGGTCAGTCGCATTCTCGAGGATGCACAGGCCAGTTTGGCGTCTCCGGGATGATGTTGGCGGATGACGAGGAACGGAGGTAGGTTGTGGACGTTCTGGAAAGATTGTTCGGCGTTCGTAAGCCGGTCATTGCGGCTTGCACGTTGCTCGCGTTGCCGGGTCGGCCTGGACATGACTCGCAGGGCGGCATCGATCGGATCGTTGAAGATGTCGCCCGCGACGTGCGGGCGCTTCAAGAGGCCGAGGTCGACGCCCTCATTTTCGTCAATGAGAAGGACTTCCCGTACTCCAAGAAAGCCAGCCCGGAGGTGATCGCAGCTGCCTCCGCCGTGATCGGTCGACTTCGCTCCGAAGTGCGCCTCCCGTTTGGTGTTGACATCTTCTGCGATGCACAGGCCAGCCTTGCGGTGGCGCACGCCACTGGGGCCTCGTTCGCCCGAGGCATCTTCAGCGGCGTGTACGACACTGACATGGGACTCGTTGAGCGTGACTGGGGCGAACTGGCGGCCTATCGACGAGCCATCGGCGCCGACGATGTTGCGGTCTTCACGTACGTCAGCGCCGAGTATGGGCGGTCGGTAAGCAATCGGTCCCTGGCTGAGCGAGCAGAGTGCGCAGCGTTCCTCGGACTCGATGCTCTGCTGGTCACAGGCCTCCACTCCGGCATGGCCCTAAATCTCGAGGATCTTCGTACGGCTAAACAGGCGGCCGGGGACGTTCCGGTCATAGCGGCTAATGGTGTGACGAGCAGGACGGTGAACGACGTCCTCGCCATCGCTGACGGGGCTCTCGTTGGCAGTGACCTTAGGGAAGACGGCTCGATATGGCGGCCGGTTGACATCGTGCGCTCGAGGCGGCTCATGGAGATAGTCCGGGCCATTCGCGCTTGACACACCTTGGCTAGGCGCGCCCTCTCACACGTCTGGCTCGACAATCTTGGGAGAAGGAGGAGTTCTGGTGAGGAAATCAAGGTTCGTAGTTTCGTTGGCCTTAGTGACACTGGTCGCTAGCGCGTGCAGCAGCGCGGCTAGTCCGACACCTCCGCCGTTGCCTGCCACCGGCACACCCGCATCGGCAACTTCTGGTGCCACCGTCACACCCGCTTCGGCTTCCGCTGAGGTGACATATGCAATCCCCCCGTCCAGTTTCACGATGACGATGATCGTGAAGATCGCGGGTCTCGACTGGTACTCCCAGATGGAGAGCGGACTGAAGGTGGTCGGTGCTGCGACCGGGCTCAACGTCTCTCAGACAGGACCCACACAGGCGACGGCCGAGGCCCAAGTTACGATCATCCAAGGTCTGATTCCGACGAAACCCACTGTGATCGGAATCAATCCAAACAACGAGGACGCATTGGAAGGCGTTCTGAAGAACGCACAGGACGCCGGGATCAAGATTATCGGCACTGAGGGCCCGGATCTAACGAATGCGAACCTCGATCTCGAGGCGATGGACAACAAGGCCTATGGTGCAGAGATGATGGATTCGCTCGCGACATGCATGGGAGGCCAGGGAACCTACGCCGCCTTTGTTGGTCACCTGACGGCAGCGAGCCACATGCAGTGGGTTGCGTCAGCTTTGCAGCAGGCTCAGGCCAAGTATCCTGGAATCACGCGGGTGAGCGATCCTATCGAGAGCCAGGAGGATGGCAATATCGCTTACCAGAAGACAAAGGAGCTCCTCCAGAAGTATCCCGATCTGAAGGGCATCGAGGGAAGCGGCGCGACGGACGTTCAGGGCGCAGCGCGCGCCGTCGAAGAGGCTGGGCTTGGTGGTAAGATCTGCATCGTTGGCACTAGCCTGCCGTCTCTCGTCACGCAGTACGTTAAGGACGGAACGATCTATCGCATCTTCTGCTGGGACCCGAAGTTGTCGGGTGAAGCTCTTGCAGAGGGAGCTATCTTCTTGGCTGAAGGCGGCACGCCCTACACAGGCATGAACCTTCACGTTCCTGGCTATGAGAACCTTCAGCCTTGCGGCGCGCCCTTCGCAGCCAGCTGCTTCGAGGGCAACGGGCCATTGTCCATAGGTAAGGAGAACATCGACCAATACAAGTTCTGACGGGGTCAACCGGATCAGCGATGGCGGAGTCCTTCCTCCGCTCGATGGGACGCGTCGCAACTCTTGGCCATGCTGGTAACGCTCCACGGCCGAGAGTTGCGACGGTTTAGCTAGTGGGACGAGAATGCCTGAGGCACTTCGTCTTGACTCCATTACCAAGAGATTCGGCGGAGTCGAGGCATTACGGGACGTTAGCTTCGAGCTCCGGGACGGATCCGTCGGCTGTCTTGTCGGTGAGAACGGGTCGGGCAAATCCACTCTAATAAAGATAGCCACCGGCGCTTTGAGCCCGGACTCCGGGTCCATCACTGTTGCGGGACATAGTTATGACCGATTGAGCCCGCGAGAGGCCATTAGCCAGGGGATCGACGTCATATACCAAGACCTTTCGCTCTTTCCCAATCTGACCGTGGCAGAGAATATCGCGCTGGCGTCACACGTCAGGGAGGGCCGTCGCGTCTTTGACGGTCGTGGCTCGCGCAGAGTCGCGAGTTCGTTGCTGGAGCAGCTAGGCGTTCCAGTGAGCCCGGATGATCTCGTGGGTAATCTGGGCCCGGCTGAGCGGCAGGCGACCGCCATTTGCCGCGCTCTCAGTCAGGAGGCTCGCTTGCTCTTCATGGATGAGCCGACTGCGTCGCTCACATGGCGGGAGGTGGAGAGACTGTTCTCCATCGTGCGGGAGGTAAGAGCGCGCGGTGTTGCGATCTGCTTCGTGAGCCACAAGCTGGACGAAGTCCTTGACATCTCGGACCGCGTGACCGTGCTGCGAAATGGTCAAGTTGTCGCTGCCGGGCCCTGTGCAGAGTTCGACCGCGGGACTCTGGCTCAGGCAATGACCGGCAGATCGGGTTGGGCTGAGCGGCCGCCGCGCCCGTTGGAGGAAGCCCTGCCGGCCCTCGAGGTGCGTGAGCTAAGCCTGGCTGGCGTGTTCGAGCATGTCTCGCTTGATGTGCGAAAGGGGGAGGTGGTCGGGGTCGCCGGGCTGCTGGGATCTGGTGCCGCAGAGCTAGTTGGCGTCGTGTTTGGCTGCCCACCGGCGTCGACCGGCGAGATCCGCGTCGCCGGCCGTCGGCGGTCGATTCGCTCACCAATCGACGCCATGCGGGCAGGTATTGGCTACGTGCCCAACGACCGCCTGCGCGATGGGCTATTCCTGCGCCACTCGATCGCTACCAACATCGTATCTGCGAACATCGGCGCCGTATCCGGATTCGCTGGCCGCCTGCGCCGCGGCATGATGCGCGCTCACGGTGTGCGCGCGATTGAGTCATTGCACATCGCGGCGCGCAGCCCCGACGCCCTCGCCGGCGAGTTATCCGGCGGGAACCAACAGAAGGTCGTCCTTGCCAGATGGCTCCTTCGCCGTCCGGCACTGTTGGTCTTGAACGGGCCGACTATTGGGGTGGACGTCGGCGCTAAGGAAGAGATCCACAACCTTCTCGCTGACCTCAGCAAGCAGGGTGTGTCGATCATGATGGCGTCTGACGATGTGCCTGAACTCGTCGCGACATGTCATCGAGTCTTCGTTCTACGAAAAGGGAGGTTGGTCGCACAGATGACCGGCTCCGAGTGCACGCAAGAGAAGTTGCAGGCCGAGATGATAGCATGAAAGCAACCCAGCCCTATTCACGCCGCGTGGTTAGCAGGCTGTTGACGATCGGCCAGTCCAACGAATTCGTGCTGGTCTTGGTCATCGTCGTCCTGTGCCTTCTCGTGGGGCTGGCGGAACGCAACTTCTGGAACTTGGGCACCGCGTTCGATATCGCGCGCAACTCGCTGGAGACAGTCGTCTTTGCCTTGGCATTTCTTGTTGTTCTCCTCGTTGGAGGAATTGACGTATCGTTCGATGCGATCGGCATCTTCTCTGGATACACAGCTGCGTGGATAGCGGTAAGCGGCTACTACGACTCAGATATCATCTTGGCATTCGTGCTCGCTGGCCTTATCGGCTTGGGGTTAGGAGCAGTGAATGCGGTGATCGTCGATCGTCTGCGCCTTCCTGTACTGATCGCCACGCTCGCGACGCGGAGTGTCTTCGTCGGCGTGCTGCTGACGTATATCGGGGCGTTTTGGTATAACTTCCTGCCTGGGCAGCTCGGGGACTTCCACTACTGGCAAGTGATCCGCGTGCCGGTCGGACGGGGCTCAACGTCACTCCATCCACTAGTCATTCCGGTGTTAGTCCTTGCGGTGGTTCTGTGGCTCGTCCTATCTCGTACGATGTTTGGCCGCGGCCTTTACGCAGTCGGCGGGGATGCAGAAGCGGCTCGTAGGGCAGGATTTCCTGTTCGCCGGCTGGTCTTCATGGCGTTGTGCCTGGCCGGCCTGCTGGCGGGGCTAGGCGGAATGGTGCATGTTTCACTCGGTGGTAATGCAGATCCGTATGAGCTCGTCGGTTCGGAGCTGACGCCGATCGCGGCGGTTGTGCTTGGCGGTGCGTCGATCTTCGGCGGGAAGGGTACCGTGCTCGGGACAGTCCTTGGGGCGGTCCTGATCTCGCTGATCAATTACTCGATGGTTTCTCTTGGAGTACCAGCGGCCTGGACACAGGTGATTGTCGGGCTCTTCATACTGATTGCTATCGCTTCCCAGCTCATGCGTGGGCGCAGGAGAGCCCGATCATTGCTTGCCATTCCGTCCGGAGCGTGACAGTGCTGAACAATGGGGGTCGCCGTAGTGCACGAGTGGGCGCGATGTGGGGACACGTGCGTGACGCTGTGCGGCGTCAGTGGCCGCTGCTACTCTGCATATTGATCCTGATCCTCGTCTTCTCAGCCGCGGCACCCGACACCTTCCCGACGCTGCTCAACGTTCAGGCCATTTCATTCCAGATCCCCGAAGTCGGCCTCCTGTCGCTCGGTGTGATGCTAACAATGGTTGCCGCCGGGATCGATCTCTCGGTCGTGGCAATGGCGGATCTTTCCGGCCTGGCCGCCGCGCAATTCCTGCACGCGTTTGGGTTCACTGCGGGGGGCCCTGACTCCTTTGAGATGACGGCGGTTGCAGTGATAATTGCCTTGGCGGTTGGGACAGCATGCGGGACGCTTAATGGGCTGCTGATCGCACGCGTGGGGGTAACACCCATCCTCGCAACGCTCGCGACGGCGAGTGTGTTCTCGGGTGCGGCATTGGTCTGGACGGGTGGCTACTCGGTCGTCAGTCTCCCGGGGTCGCTGCGGGCGTTGGGGAGCCCAATCGCTCTCGGCGTACCAGTGCCCATCATTGTTTTCGCCGTGGCAGTGGTTGGCGTCGCGGTACTACTCAACAGCACGACCCTAGGCTTCCAGATCGGGCTCGTGGGGGCGAATAGCGCTGCGTCCCGTTTCGCCGGGATTCGGCTGACCCGCGTGCTCGTAGCGACCTACGCCACGAGCGGCTTACTTGCCGGGCTCGCTGGGGTGATGATCATAGCCCGAAGTGGAAGCGCAACGCCTGACTACGGGCAATCGTACGTACTGCTGGCGATCGTCATCGTGGTGCTCGGTGGCGTGGATCTGGCCGGTGGTTACGGCAGTGTGGCTGGCGTCACTCTCGCAACGATCTGCCTAGCCGTTGTACAGGAGGGCTTCATCACATTACACCTCAGCCAGTTCCTCTACCAAGTGGCCCAAGGCCTGATCCTTGCTGGTGTGGTCGGCGTCCGCCTCATTCCGAGCCGCGATCTCAGGCATCGTTTGCACAGGGCCGTGGCGGTCACGAGACTTGCTGCGGGGGAGGTCGAGCCGGCCGACCGCGACGCGCCCGTTCCAAAGTCGGAGCCGCGGCGTCCCGGGGCCTAGCGACCGAGATGGGACGTTCATCGCGACGCCACCCCGCTAGTCGCCACCGGCCACGCGCTGGAAAACGAGCGAACTCACCTTAAGTTGGGGTGGATCATGGAGACCGAACTCCTTCTAGGCGTCGATATCGGGACGTCTGAGTCCAAAGGCGTGCTGGTCGATCTGGCCGGGCGGCCTGTCGCCATGGAAATAGCCAAGCACGGAGTGGAAACGCCCCATCCTGGGTGGTTTGAGCAGGACCCTGAGGAGATATGGTGGGGTGATTTCATTCACATAACCAAAGCATTGATCGACACCGCTGGTGTCTTACCTGCGCAGATCGTCTGCGTTGCCGTTAGTGGGTTAGGCCAGGCCTTGGCCCCCATGGACCTGCACGCCAATCCGGTCCGACCCCGGGCGATCTTGTACGGCATCGATACACGGGCCTCAGCCGAGATCCAGGAGTTGAACGCCACCCTCGGTTACGAGCACATCTTCGAAGTGACAGCTAACGTGCTCACTAGCCAAGCGGTAGGCCCGAAACTCCTCTGGCTGAAAAAGAATGAACCGGAAGTCTACGCCAGGGCGACCATGTTTACGACGACATCCAGCTACCTCGTCGCGAAGCTCACTGGCAACTTCTGTCTTGATCATCACCAGGCGTGCTTCTGGGTTCCTCTGTATGACTTCCATCGTCTCCGGTGGCACGAGGAGTTCTGTTCCGGAACCGTCCCAATTGAGCACTTGCCGGCCCTGATGTGGCCCACAGACATCGCTGGACGCGTTACTGCCGCAAGTGCCCGCGTCACCGGATTGCGTCAAGGCACACCCGTCACCGCCGGGGGAGGTGACGCGTTCGCCGAGATGATCAGCGCTGGCGTCGTCCGCGAGAGCAGTGTAATGGTAATGTACGGTTCCACTGCCGCTGTGTACATGCAGGCTCCGTCACCGGTCGCGGACAAAAGGCTGTGGAACTATCACTCCTACAGACCTGGACTCGATGGCGTTGCGGCGTGCACATCGACAAGCGGTGCTCTCACTCAATGGTTTCGCGATGAGATTTCGCGCGATCTGCTAGCCGAGGAGCAGGGTGGAGGGCCCTCCGCGTACTCGAGATTGGTCGAAGAGGCTGCGGCTGTACCGGCGGGTGCCGATGGAGTCATAGTCTTGCCCTACTTCAGTGGCGAGCGCTCGCCCATCTTCGATCCCGATGCGCGTGGGGTCATCTTCGGCCTTACGCTGACACACAGGAGGGCACACCTCTACAGGGCGGTGCTAGAGGGGATTGGCTACAGCGTCCGGCACATCCTGGACGTTATGCGCGCGAACGATCTGGCGCCAGACCAGGTCGTGGCCATTGGAGGCGGCACGAAGAACCGGGTCTGGGTCCAAGCCATAAGTGACATCTGCAACGTAGCGCAACAGGTGCCATCGATCACTATCGGCGCCGCATATGGCGACGCTCTCCTTGCAGCTGTGGCTATTGGGGCCCTGTCCTCGGTTGATGCCGCCACGAAGTGGGTATCCTACGAGCAAGTGGTCGAGCCACAGAGCGCCACCCGGGCGGTCTACGCACGTGGCTACGGAACATATCGGGAACTCTACGAGCGGACCAAGGAGCTCATGCATTCCATGAATACGATGCTGCCCGAAGGTGACGTAACGCCGCCACCGAGGTAATCGTTTCGGCCGCGCACCCCACGATCCAGCCCAACCTTGCTAAGACACGATTAGCTTCTCTTGGCTTGTGCGACCCGTTGCTGTTGGTCTGCTGTTACCTGGATGGCCCAACTCAAAGGAGAGTCAGAGCGATGGATGAACGATGGAACGAACTGGCGCGGCTTCTCGTCAACTGGTCTGTTGCGGTGAAATCGGGCGAACGAGTTATGGTCGCGATGCACGAGGTCGAGTCGCTTCCTCTTACAGTCGCGGTGTATGAAGAGGCGGTGAAGGCGGGGGCCTTTGTGCAGGTCCAGTTCCTCTCCGAACGACTGCGCCATGCTCTCCTGAAGTACGGCACCGATGAGCAGGTTGGGTGGATCCCAGAGGTAGAAGACTACGGAATGGAGTGGGCTGACGTCTACTTCGGCCTACGAGGCGCCCATAATCTCTACGAGAATGCAGACGTACCGGATGAAACTCTAGCGTTGAATCAGCGTGCCATGGGGAAGGTTTCGACGCATCGGTGGCAGAAGACTAGATGGGTGGTAGTTCGCGTCCCCAATGAGTCGTTCGCCCAGCAGGCCCACACAGACATCGAGACTGTGTTGGACATGTTCTTCGCTGCCTCCCTGCTCGATTGGGAGGAAGCGGGTCGAGAGTGGCGGCGGATCGCTGCGGTATTGGCCCAGGGTGATCGACTCCATCTGCTAGGGCGGCAAACAGATCTATGGTTCTCCGTTAAGGGGCGGACGTGGCTGATTGGAGATGGCAGAATCAGCGTACCCGATGGGGAGATATACACGGCTCCGGTGGAGACGACGATTGACGGAACTGCGTACTACGAGTTCCCCGCGGTACTCGGCGGCCGGATCATGGATGGCATCCAACTCACGTGGAAGCAGGGAAGACTCGTCGATGCGAGAGCCGATACGAATCAGGAATACCTCCGACAAATCGCTGCGACTGACTCCGGTTCTGGACTTATCGGGGAGTTTGGCTTCGGCGTGAATCCTGCTTGGAGGCTGCTGACGACGGACATTCTGTTTGATGAGAAGATCGGCGGTACCATTCACACCGCCTTGGGTAGGCCATATCCTGAGTGTGGCGGAACATATCAGTCCGCTATCCACTGGGACATTGTCAAGGACATGCGGGTAGATAGCGAGATCTACCTGGATGGTCAGCTTGTCTTCAAGAACGGGAGGTTCGTTCTCTAGAGCGCCGTTGGCCGACGTCGGGCGCCTTACCGCGCCTGAACTGACGGAACTGATCTCCCTAAGTCTGTCCAGGACATCGTCTTGGCGGAGTAGCGGCAGCAAACCATCGCGGCACGTAACGGGCGGTATAGAGCCCTCGGACCGCGGTGCTAGGCATGTAGCCCTTGCCCCTATGTTCGGTGTGTGGCCAGAACGCGGTCGGTCTAGTCATGGATCGGGTGGCCAATGTCCGCGTTCTCGGGTATGGGCGGCAGACGCCGACGATCTCGGCCGAGAGACGGAGAGGGTCAGTCCCACGACGTGTGTAACAGCGCCTCCTCGCGTCTGATCGATCAGCTCGCCATGAGCAACCCGGGCTCCACCTCCCTGTGCTCCACGACGGTGTCGATGAGCGCCATCGACTCGGCCCGGAAGTAGCGCCGGCCGTCCTGCCACTCGTCGTCCTGCTCGGCCAGGATCATGCCAACCAGGCGGATGACCGATGCTCGGTTGGGGAAGATGCCAACGACCCCAGTGCGACGCTTGATCTCCTTGTTGAGCCCGTGGGGGTCGAAAACCCGGATTTGCGATCAGCCGCATCGAGGTCGGGCGAGGGCGCGAGCAGGTCGGCCGCGGCCACGTCGCAGACCGCGTCCCGGACCATCGTGTGCGCGTCGGGACCGAACGGCAGGCGGTGCTGCGGCTTGGCCGTCCGGGTCTTGCGCTCGGTGTCGTGGGTCGTCCACTCGTGGAGCGAGACGATGCCCTTCCACGGCTCGTCGACCATCTGCTCGCCGAGCTCGATCGCCTTGGCCAGGACGACCTCCTCATCGGCGGTCAGGAGGGCGACCATGCCGATCTCGTTGAGGTACATCCGGACCGAGTCGTCGATCCCGATCATGTCCGCGGAGAGGGCCTCGAGCCCCTCGGGCGCCGGCTCTGCGAGCTTCCCCGCGTCCAGTCTGAGCTGCTGGTCGCGGGTATCTTGGGTCCTCGTGGTCCTCCGGGGGACCCGGCGCGACGCATGGGTCCGCGCCCGATGGCATCTCGACGCTCGGCCCGTCCGCAACGAACCGAGAGCAACCCCCCCTCTACGGTATACCTTCGAGGGGGACACCCAGCAGAAAGCAGGGCGCCTCCTCCACAGGAGAGGGCCCAACCGCACGGCGCACGACCGCGGGCTACCTACTAGGCCGCGACAGCGACCGCGACACCGAGCCCTCGCTGTCCGCGGGCTCGAGAGGCTTGCGGCCCTGCACTCGACCGGGGCGCTGACGAGGACGAGTTAGGGCTCGCGGGCGATCATCGTCGTGTCAGCAGTCGGTCAGGTTGGCCGCCAGGAGCGACACCCTGCCACGGTCCCGAACGGCACCGCCTGCGGGCGCTCAGGCCGGAGCAGGACGGCTCGGTTCAGTTGGCGAAGGCAGCGATCCGTACTGGCAGACGGCGCGAGCCCCAGCGACCGACAGGCCCGGCGAAGACGCCGGGGATCGGTTCACCGCACGCGCCGCAGTGGCCGTCGTCGGTCATCCGGTAGGTGCCGATCTCGTACCCATCACGCTCGATCAGAAGTGCGCCGCAGGCATGGCACGTGGTCGACTGCCCGCTCCGGTCGTGCACGTTGCCCGTGTAGGCGTAGCGGACCCCGTTGGCGAGGGCGATCTCGCGTGCGTGGGTCAGGGTCGCCGGGGGCGTGGGCGGCACGTCCAGCATCTTGTAGTCGGGATGGAAGGCGGTGAAGTGGAGGGGCACCCGCGGCCCGAGCTCCTCCACAACCCAGCGTGTGAGGCGGTCGAGCTCCTCGTCAGAGTCGTTGCGCCCGGGGATCAGGAGCGTCGTGATCTCAACCCATACGCCGGTCTCGTGCACGAGGTAGCGCAGCGTGTCGAGCACCGGCGCGAGATGCGCGGCGCAGAGGTCGGCGTAGAAGGCCTCCCTGAAGCCCTTGAGGTCGACGTTCGCGGCGTCCATGTGGCGGTAGAAGTCGGCCCGCGGCGCGGGGTTCATGTAGCCCGCAGTCACTGCCACGGCCTTGATCCCGAACGCGTGGCAGGCGTCGGCCACATCCATGGCGTACTCGGCGAAGATGACGGGGTCGTTGTAGGTGAAGGCGACCGAGGCGCAGCCGAGGCGGTGGGCGGCCCGGGCGATGGCCTCGGGAGCGGCGGCATCGGCGAGCGCGTCGATCTCGCGCGACTTGGAGATGTCCCAGTTCTGGCAGAAGCGGCAGGCTAGGTTGCAGCCGGCCGTGCCGAATGACAGCACCGCGGACCCCGGCAGGAAGTGGTTGAGCGGTTTCTTCTCGATCGGATCGACGCAGAACCCCGATGAGCGACCGTAGCTCGTCAGGACTATCGCGTCGTCGCGGCGGGCGCGCACGAAACACAGGCCGCGCTGGCCCTCGTGCAGCCGGCACTCGCGCGGGCAGAGATCGCACTGCACCCGTCCGTCGTCGAGACGGTGCCAGTACCTGGTCGGGACCGTGAAAGGATCCACGAACCGAATACTAGGCCAGCTCCGCCAGGGGCACGATCAGCTCTCTATGGAGAGGGCCCCGCGTGTCAAGGGCCTTCGCGCGGGGGAGCCCGTTTGGGCGAGAGGAGTGCGCTTCTCATGTCTCTATGGCCTTCTGGAGGGAAGGACTCGGTCGGGTGGGAGACAGCGGCGGCCCAAGTCATAGAGGGTCGTCAAGCGACCAGACCACATGTGGGGCCTCCCGCTCGGAACGGCTCCTGGCGCGTGAGGATGTACCAGATCGCGCCGGCGAGCTCGACCCGGGCGACCTCGACCCGGGCGACCTTGCTGCCTCGCTGCTTGCCGAGCCGGCGCTTGGTACGTTCGTAGCGATCGTGGTATCGAGGATTACGGGCAGCTGTGGTGGCGGCTTCGCAAGTCGAGGTCACAGGGCCCCCTAGCCCCGGCCCTGACGCTCCTCGGCGTCTGCTAAGAGCTGCGAGAGCGGGACCGACAAAGCGCGGGCGATACGCAAGGAGTTCACCAGGCCCAGGTTCCTCGCCCCTCGCTCAACGTCGGCGACGTAGCTGCGGTAGAGCGGGATCTCGTCAGCGAACGCCTCTTGCGAGAGGCCACGCTCTTTGCGCCGGGCACGAACGGCCTCTCCGAAGGCTCTCAGGAACTCCTTGGCGTCGTCAGATGGCATGCCGAGAAGCGAACGGCAGTGTCGACTCTGAGTCCACCTGATTGCAGTGACAATCCCTCGCTGAAAGAGGTAACGTCACAGCGATTGAGGTACCGCCAGCGGGAGAAACAGAGTCGTGGGCGCCCTACCAGGAGACGAGTCGAGGTCGCCGGCAACGGAAGTGAGGTTCTGTTCGTTTCGCGGCGCTGCGCGCGCGGACGCGACTCCGTTTTGCGGTTCATGGCGGAAGCCGATCGCATCGGCGCACGCGATACCGTGCTTCTCGCTCGACAGCGAAAGAGGGGCGTGATGGCAAGCCACGAGACCGAGATCCCGATCTACCGTGCGCCCGCTTATGCCTGGGCCGCCTGCCAGGCAGCCGTCAAGGCCGGTGGCTGGAAGGTGAGCGAGGATGCCAACTGGCGACTCGTCTGCGCAGAATCGTGGTCGCCCCAGCGACTAGTGACCTCCAACCCTGCCAAGATCGAGATCGCCCTCTATTCCGCCCCACAAGGCTGTTTGGTCAAGGTGCGGGCGAGCATCTTCGGCGTTGGCCCAATCGCCTCAAATCACGCGAGCGGCCAGGTCGGGCGATTCGTCGGACTGCTCACGTCGGTGCTCGACAGTTGGACTGCCCAGTCGGCGCCCCCAATCGTTCGCGCGCCGGCTGCCGTGGCCATTCCCCAGAACAACCGCCCGGTGGCGGTTGCGAAGCCAGCGGACTTTCGGGAAGTGCTCGCCCAGAATGAGCTAGTGAAACTCACCGGGAACTGGACGACGCCCGTGCTCATCCGCCAATACGATCCAGGCGACCGCGGCCTCAAGAGGGCAGACACGGAGTCGAATCTCCTCGCGGCTCACGGCTACCGAGTTGCCGCCCAGAGCGACATCGACGGGCACGTGAACCTCGGCCGACTCGCGCTCACCGGCGGGCTCGGTCTCCTATTTGGCGGCACCCGCTCGAAGGGTCGCGTGACGATTACCTTCGAGAAGAGCTCAGCTCGATAAAGGCTTCGCGGTCCAGCGCACAAGAGTGTCTCGGCCGCTCGCAGTTCCTCGGCGGCGGGTTGGATCAGGTAGCCCTTGTGCTTGGGCCCCTGGCTCGTCGGGCGGATTCGATCAGCGATAAGGATGCCAACGCGGGGACCAACTTCTCGGCGAAACGCCCAGCCCGGACCGCCGTCGGGCAGGACCGGAGGCGTAACGAGTCAGCCCGCCACCAATCCGGCTCGGGCGAGGGCACTCGCCGCACGTTCTCCGAGGGCCTCAGGAGTCTGCTGCGCATAGCGCCTTGTCGGCACCGTGGAGGAGTGGCCCAGGTAGCGGGACACCTCTTCTAGGGGCATCCCGTTGTTGACCAGCAGAGTTGCCGTTGCATGGCGGATGCGGTGTGAGCCGAAGCAGCGCAGGCCCCCACCTCCGGCGTGGTAGCGGCGAGTGAGCATGAGCGAGAGGGCGTTCATCGTTAGTGGTCGTGGCTCACCACCGGCGTGGGAGAGGAAGAGCCAGCCCGGATCGTCACCGCCGGCAGAGGAGGCAGCTAGGAAGGCGGCTCGTCCCCGTTCGAGATACTCCACGAGCGCCGCCCTCGTCTCCGCATGCAGGGCGAGCTCCAATGTCTTGGCACCCTTGGCTCGCCGGAAGCGTATGACCGCCCGCTCGAAGTCCACGTCCCCAATGCGTAGGAGCCGGACGCTGGAGTTGCGGGCGGCTGTCGTAACCAGGATCGAGACGATGGCCGCATCTCGCAGATCCAGCGGGCCGTCGCCAGCGCATCCCCGTTCGAGGGCATGCAGGTCGTCGAGCGTCGCGCTCTTGGTCGGGGTCTCTTCCGATGGCAGCAGGGGATTGAGCGCCGCTCGTCGCCGGGACCGGCGGAATGGATTGACCGAGATGATGCCCTCGTCGACCAGCCAGATGGCCAGCGAGCGGATGGGGCGCACATAGGCGTTGACGCTGTTCGCGCTTAGCGTTTGTACGGGGCCCGATGCCAATGAGCGTCCGAGCGCATCGGGAGCTCCGCGCCAGACACCTGAGACCTTTGGCCTGGAGCGAAGATCGGTCACGTACTCGACGAGTGTCATGAAATCCAGAGAAGCCGTCGTCACCGGCAGCTCGTTGTCCTCCAGGTAGTCGAGGAGGCGGGCGAAGTCATCGGCATGCTTGCGCCGCGTCACCGGAGCCCAGGTCGATCCGAAGGTCGCTGTGTACTCGGCGATGAGGGGCCGAAGGGGCAGGGCGGAGAGGTCATCGACCCTGGCTCGACGCCGGATGAAGGGAGCCACAGAACCGGGCTCGACAGCGTCGTCCACTCGCGCTAGCATGACGCTATATTACGTCAGTATCACGCTTCCAGCAACCATGACTCGACCCCAGGAGATCTGCCCGATGCCCCCAAACGACGAGGATTTCCGAACTGCCCTACGCGACATCCTGGCCCGATCAGGCCTCTCGATGCGGGCTCTCTCCGCCGCGATGGGCCGCGATCCCGGATACATCGCGTCCCTGATTGATCCCTCCCGTCCGTCACGGGCCCGCCCGACTCCGGCCGACCTAGTCCGGGCCTCGGATGCCACCGGGCTCCCATTCGTAGAGCTCCTAGAGTCCCTCTGGGGGATCCCGTCCTCGAGGCTCGCAGGGGAGCTCGGGCGCCTCGGGGTCAGCGGCTCCGCTGAAGGTGCCTTTGATCGGCTCACCGACGCCGAGCGGACGAGCGTGGCCGCCTACGTCGGCTTCCTCGCCGCCCGCCACACCCGCCGCCGAACCTCGCGCCCCTGAGCCGCGCTTCTGGCCCTAGCGGTTCGCGCTGGTGAAGTAGAACTGGATGCCCCCTAGATCGGAGCCGTAGACGGCGGCGTCGACGAGATCGTCGTGCTCGCCGTTGGGGAAGGCGGTCAGCTCCGCCTCGAAGTAGGCTGAGCCCCGTCGCGGCGCGCAGGTGGCCGAGCGGCCCCCATCACCCGAATGGGCCGTCTCGATAGCAGTACCAGATGTCAACCGCCTCGCACCAGGCCAGAGGGTTCTGGGCTGAGACAAATGCCTCCGGGTAGCGTCCGTGCAGCATGGCCTGGACTGCCCCGGCAAGCTTGCGGTGAGGCCAGACCTTGCCGCGGCACTCGCTGATCGCCCGCACGACGTCCGCGCGGAACTGTTCGTCATCCTTGGGATAGCACCACAGCGTCAGGTCGGTGGATGGGTTGGGCCCGCCCGTGCTACTGCTGACCTGGCCGCTCGGGCCCGGCCCTCCCTGCGTCGTCGACCAGCCCCCGAACGTCACGAAGATACCGGGCGTGCGTGCGCGATGCCCTCTGCTCATCAGCGTCGTCCTGCCGTGAAGTAGAAGTCGTTGGTGGTCCCGTTGAGATCGGCACCATAGACAGCCGCATCGATCAGATCGTCGTGATCGCCGTTGGGAAAGGCGACCGCCTCGCGCTCGTAGGCATCCAACCCAGGCGCACCCCGCAGGTGGAAGACCGTGCCCGACTCGTATCGGGCGGCGAGGGTTCGGGCCCGCGTCACCTTGTCACGGTCGGGGAACACGGCCGCAGCGGGCAGACGGGTCCGGGCGAGCAGCTCCCGGGTGAACGTCGACTGGAAGGTCGTGGCTTCGATGTTGAGCACACTCAGCGGGCGGGCGGCCGAGTTGGCGCTCGTGAGCCCGACGAAGCCAGAAGGAAGAGATGCCGTCGGCCACAGGAGCCTCGGGCCGTCTGTCAGCGACCCGTCCGGCGCGCCTGCCTCATCGAGCCCTGTCAGCCAGCGTCGGTGGCCCTCGTCGAGCCGCGCCCGCCAGGCACCGCACAGATAGAGTCGATGATCGGAGTCCTCGACCCACTCGACGACAGCGGTGTAGTCGGCGCGCTCTTTCGACGAGGCCGCGAGGTCCATGCCGACTCGCCGCTGCCCGTCGGGCACCCGGTCTACATAGCGGAACCAGTCCCGGCGGAAGACGTTGCCGCCCATGCCCGCCGGATCGTTCTGGTATTGGAGATCGAAGATCGCCGAGCCGAGCTCGGCCCGCTTGGCCGCCAGGCGCTCAAGGGACCAGTAGTCGGGCCAGAGCGCGGTCCCGCCGTCCCCTATCGCCCTGTAGGTCAGATGCGGCCAGCCGCGGCGGATCAGCTCGGCGTAGATATCGTCCTCGTGCCAGCGGGTGCCCAGAAAGATCCGCTTACCCCCCGGGGTGACCATCGGGTCGACGACGGTGAGATACGTCTCGAGGGCTTTAGCCCGTCCAGCCGCGGTCAGGTTCTCCTGGGCGCTTACCGGATCGTCGGCGACCAGCTCATCGAGGCGCGCCCCGGCCCGGACCGAACCGAGGCTCATCGCGAGACAGGTGACGTCCTTGCCCAGATCGACTCCCCGGACGCTCCAGGCCGCGTCGGTCCACGGCCGGCCCTCGACCCCGGCAGCGGCCCATGGAAACACCTCGGCGAAGCGAGGGCCCTCGATAAGGGCACGGATGGCCCGCGAGCGGCCCTCGGCATCGGCGTCGACCGCCGTCAGGATGCCGAGGCGGCGCCGGCCCTGACTTGCTCCGATCCGGCGGGCGGCCCGATGTAGGAACAGGGTCGTCTTGGCATGGCCTCGCGGGGCGAGGATGAGGCCACGCTCGTGGCGCTCCGCGAAGAGGCTCGCGTCCCGCAGGTGCTGCGGGAAGACCAGGTCGCTCATGTACTCGGCGAACGCCGCGTCGCTGTAGGGGGCACGGGCGAGCAGGAGCTCGCGGTACGTGGGGCTCATGGCCGGTCTCCCTCGGGGTC
>Ga0116137_1000625_pt1 | contig 27687 bp, 35 predicted proteins | sample June2015DPH_20_1_3_FD_88973 | JGI IMG/M metagenome (GOLD analysis project Ga0116137, IMG submission 88973) | Peatland microbial communities from SPRUCE experiment site at the Marcell Experimental Forest, Minnesota, USA - June2015DPH_20_100 | ecosystem: Environmental > Terrestrial > Soil >...
AGGGGCAGATTTCGCTGCCAATGGAAATCCAACGAGAAGTCGGTATAAAGAAGGGCGACGAACTCCTTCTGATCAGAAAAGGGCAGAAGATAGTTCTGGAGAAGCCTCGAAGAATCGTCAAGGTTCTTGAAGATGAGTTCGCAGATTTGCAAGATATTTCGGAAGCTTCGTTACGACGCATGTGGCTAAGGAAGAAGGAAGATATCTGGGACCGGTACCTCAAGGCGAGCACTAAGTGATTTTCCAACGAGATATCGTTTTACTCACATTCCCATTCTCTGATCTTAAGAGCTCGAAAGTCAGACCTGCCATTGTTCTATCAAACAACAAGTACAACCGAAACTCAGAGGACTTTGTGGCGGTCCCACTTACTTCTAATTTGAAGTTAAGGGATTACGCTATCTCCGTTACCAACAACGAACTAGAGAGCGGCAACTTGATAGTCGATAGCAAAGTGAAAGTGGATAGGATCTTCAGCGTGAGCCAACGACTCGTCAGGATGAAGATCGGAAGAATCACGCCTGAAATTCACGAGCGAATTACCGGCATACTGTTTGAGCTGCTGCATGTCACATGAATTCTTCACGAAGGAGACTCAAAAAGCAGATGGGGGCCCCGAGCTACGACGAAGTTATCAGCAAGCTAGCTAGGTCAAAAGCGGGCATCCCCGACTCTCTCTTTGGTGTCTGCCGGAGTTCCCGTCGGTTTGTGAGGGAGAAAGAAGACGAGCACCGCTTCTAACTTTGTAATGGAGAGTATCTGATTGGATCCAAGCAGGGTTCCAAAGCTGGAACCTACATTGAAGGGGGACGTGGTCTTACGCCTTCAATCGTGCTAAGCGAACTGCGGAGATGGTACCTCAGAGAAATCCAGGCGGGGCGCAAGTCTCAAAGAGATATGCAAGAATACTTCACTTACGTTGAGTCTGTAACTGAGGTTGTGCCTCTCAATGCTCCACTCGCCCTATAAGCGGGGGAGACCGACTTTATCATGAAGAAGAGAATCAAGGCTTGGCCGCTAGCGGATTCGGTAATCTACGCAACTGCAAAGTCACGCGCGGCTAAGGTAGTGAGCGGAGATCCGCACTTCAGATCGATGGAAGACGTGATTTTCATAGGTTGGATGGCTACTTACAGACGACCCAAACGAATGTCTGAAGCAACTCATGCAATACCGCTCGGTTTAGACCACTTTTTTCAAAGCCTATGATTTCAGCGACCGAGAGTTGTTGAAAATCAAATCGAACGATCTTGTCAAAGCTTAAGACGCTCAGAGGATTTTATTGACAAATATTCTGTTTTCATCCAGTCAGGCACAGGAACTGCAGAGGTTTCAAATCCCACGCTCGGCACTTTCAGTTGCTATCTCATCCAATTGCCAGCGCTTGGCTTGTCACAATGAAGCGAGAAAATCGTCTCTTGATATGTTACAGTCCCTCAGTATCCTATTCAAAAGGCCGATGCGTATTTCCTTCGTCGGCACGGTCACGAAAGTCCCGTTGCGCTGCAGAGTTACATGGCTGCCCTTCTGTCGAACCTTGACGAACCCGAACTTGTTGCAGAGAATTTTAATGAGTTCTTTACCTTCTACCGGCCGTAGACGAGGCAAAGGTCTGGCCTAGGAATCAATGTGCTGCAACTGTAAGTTCCCTTGTAGCCTTCTCCCTGAGAACGGACAAATGGAGGTCCAGCGCCTGTTGGAAATTTCGCTTGGCCTCCCTCAGAGTCCTCCCGACTGAGTAGACACCGAGAGCAGAGCACACGACGGCGTAGGTTCCGTTATCCTCTTCTATAATCTCCGTCTTCACGTCTTTCAGTTTCAAAGCCAAGCCTCAATCACGCACGAAGTGGAAATGGCCATGACTCCTATAAGTGCTTCAAGTTTTGCGTATTCTTTGAGATGTGTCGGACGAAAGATCTCTTTCCTGCTTTATCACGTGCAGTGGACATTACAATTGAATCAGCCAACCCCCAACCAGCTACACGTCTCTTCATCACGACATCCAGCTTGGCGGCTTCCACAGCCAGTAATGCGGTCAAGTTCACTAAATTTGATGAAGTTCTACAAATTGTCAACGCGAATTCGGGCGAAGCGTGTTGCTGCGAGAGTCAGTACCTGACTTCGGGGAAGAATTTCTTCATGATTGCAACTATGGACTCGTTCTGGCACGGATTGAGGGAGACTTGCAGGCCGTAGCCTGTCGGCTTAGGAACAATCAGACCCTCACGGGTTAGTTGCTTTGTCAGTTTTTCCACTCTTGCCACATTGTGTTTGCCGGGATCCTCAGCCTTCCATCCCTTCTTCAGATTGTCCAGAGCTGTGTGGCTTGCTCCCCAGTTTCCCCTTTTGTAAAGCTTGAAAAGTATCGTGGCCTTGAATTGATCATCGGAAAACATAAGTTCACTTTTGGTACTTTGGGAGTCTAGTTTTAAATACTTTCAAAACCAATCCAATTGTTATGTCGTATAAGCGGAACGAGACTTTGCTGGTCGAGTACCTCGGCCGAAGCCCGATACTGAGAATCATAGACTTCTTCCTAGACAACCCCCTGTCAGATTATTCCAAGAACGAGATAGTGAAGAACTTGGGAATGGGGCGGGTGACGTTCTTCAAGTATTGGAAGGAGCTAGAAAAATCTGGAGCTGTCAAGGTCACGAGATCGGTTGGCAGAGCCACTATGTATCAGCTCGCTAGGCAGAATGAGGTTGTCAAGCAGCTGGTTCGCTTGGACATGGCTCTTGCAAGAGGAGCGATGGATAAGTCTGTCAAGGGATATGAGAAGGCTGTTGCAGTAAGACCTCGCTAAGTTTTGCTCTTGCCGCTTTCGTTCTCTTGCACTTTATGAAATGTTCTCCTGCGAGCCCCTCTAAGGATTTTGTTCTAACTTCGCCATTTCTCATTTCATGAAATACTGCGAGTTTGGAGATTGCGACGGTGAAGCAACGCAAAGCTTTGAAACTTGGCAAATTAAAGAAGTTGTACTGCGACGAGCATTACTCTTCCCCGTTGGAGAGCAACCAAAGCGAAACCCCAGCTAATGCGAATGTAGTACTAGGGTACTACAGTCAAGTTTGTGGTGCTGGGTGGTTTTCAGTTTGCCTGCGCACTCGTTGATTTAGCGGTCCGACTCAAGCGACAATAATATCCCATTTTCGCGACGATTTGAACGTAACGTTCTCGTCAACCAATATTCCTAAGGTATTCTAAACTCAGTCCCAACCAGGGGACGAGGGATGAGGATTTCTAAGGCTACTAGAAAATTCGAGAATTGGCTTGGGAAGCGCCTGCGGCTCGTCCAGGCAGACTTGGATTTGAAGCATAAGCTCTTGGCGGAACACCCATTCACGTTCCTTCGAGGAACATTCTATCGGTGGGCTCAAGTGCGGCCCGAACTCTGTCCGGAGCTTGCGAAGGCACCGGAAGTTTTGGCGGTCGGTGACCTTCACGTTGAAAATTTCGGAACCTGGCGAGACAGTGAAGGCCGGTTGGTCTGGGGGGTTAACGACTTCGACGAAGCCTACCCACTACCGTACACAAATGACCTAGTCCGCTTGGCGGTAAGCGCCCAACTCGCGGTCACGTCGAGGCACCTGAAAATTGGAGGTGCCCGAGCGTGCAAAGCTATACTTGACGGCTACAGCGCCTGTTTGAATGATGGGGGTAGGCCATTCATTCTTGAGGAGCATCATGGTTGGCTTCGGGAGATTGCCACAAGCGACCTTCGCGACCCACATAGCTTCTGGAGTAAAATGGCTGCCCTGCCTAGGGCTCGCGATGTGCCGAAAAGCGCCAAGAACCCGCTTGAAAGCCTAATGCCTGAAGGGAACCTCGACTACAAGGTAGCTCGTCGGGTTGCGGGCGGAGGGAGTTTGGGTTTTGAACGATTTGTGGCGTTGGCTGAATGGCAAGGTGGCAAAATAGCGCGCGAAGCCAAAGCCCTCGCCCCATCAGCTTGCGTCTGGGCTTCCGCTGGCAGAAGCTCGAAGAAGATTCTTTACGAGGAGATCCTTAGAACCTCGTGTCGAGCACCCGACCCTTATGTTCGGACGCGAGGCCGATGGCTCGTGCGCCGACTCGCACCCGATTGTTCACGGATCGAACTGGTAATGCTCCCTAAGAAAGTGGATGAGGCGCTGCTTCTCGAAGCTATGGGATTTGAGACCGCTAACGTTCACCTCGGCAGCAAGACGGCGATGAAAGCCTTGCGCAATGATTTAGCGAAACGCAAAGACGGTTGGCTGCACGCCGCCGCGAGGAAGATGACTGAAAGCGTTGAAGACGACTATGAGGAGTGGTGTGAGAAACAGCCCTAACGCGACCTAGAGCTTGTGACTGGCGCTCGCTTTCGTTTTCTACTTATGATCAGCTTTGAGTCGATTGCTTGTATGCAGGCTCCAACTCGTGGATTCTTCCGAAGATGTAATCGTTCCCGACCAGCTTAGTGATTCCGTAACGATCTAATTCGGCGCGCACGTTAGCTTGAACTTCAACCAGCGTGAAACGGATGCCTCTTTGCTTCAATAGCTCGCATGTTTCTCGTAGAGCTTCGGCCGCCGAGAAGTCTACGTCATCTACGGCGCCAAGGTCTAAGCAGAACCAGGAGATGGGAGGCAGAGCTCCCGTTATCAACTCGCGCACTTCAGTTTTGAACTGCTCGCAGTTTGCGTAGTACATGCTGTGGTTGAAGCGGTAAACGATTAGTCCCGGAAATAATTGGCCACGGCTAGATACGGGAGTAGAATTCCTAACGCCGTCGCTGTCCACTGAAAGCACGGTGTTGCTTGGCCGGTACCCACGTCGTGTATGGTCAAGGAGTGAGAGAACAATGGCTAGTATGATTCCTTCCCCCACCCCAACGAAAACCACGATGCCAGCAGTAAGCACGGCTATCCAGAATTCGCTGGGACGCTGAAGTAAGATCTGACGCATCTGCTTAATGTCTACGAGCTCAATCGCGATGACGAAAACGATAGCCGCCAAGACTGCGATTGGCATGTATGAGAGCGGGCCGGTTAGGAAGAGTATGACGATAAGGACGATGAAGACGGTCGTGAGTTGTGCAAGTTGAGTTCGGCCTCCGGCGCTGTCAACCATCTCAGTCTTCGTTGGACTACCGTTCACGACAAACGTGCCGGAAAGGGCTGCGCCCAAGTTGGCTATGCCGAGCCCAATTATGTCTAGGTTCTCGTCGAAAGTTTCATTGTACCGCGCTGCGTACGCTCTGGAGGTGGCAGCGCTTTGAGCGAGGATGATTACGAACATGGAAACGGCGGTTGGAAGCAATTTCTGGAATATGCTCCAACTCACTGGCGCGTTTGGGATTCCAAGTTTCGGCAAACCGCTTGGAATCGTGCCGAGCACGGAGACACCGTGTGAGGCAAAATTTAGAGTGTAACTCAGGATGATTACGGAGACAACTGCTATCAGCGCGACTGGAATCTCTTTTGAGATTTTTCTCGCACCAAAAATCACAATCAAAACGGCGATCGAGATTAGGACTGAGTAGATGTTCGTTCTTGGCATTTGCAGAATATCCGTGGTCACTGATTGAATTACGCCGCCGTGTCCCTGAATTCCAAGCATGTCTGGAATTTGCGTGATGGCAACTTCGATGCCTACGCCCGCCAGAAAACCAATCAGGACGGTGCGTGAGAGGAAGTCGGTTAGGAAACCTATTTTTGCTAAACGGGCCACGATAAGCATTCCTGCAACCATCAAAGTGAGGACACCTGCATACGCCACATACTCAGGTGACCCCACCGCAGCAATTCCTACAAGCCCTGCCGCTAGAACCGCGGCAGTCGCCGAATCCGCGCCCACAACCAAGTGGCGTGATGAACCCAATAAAGCGTACAACGCCATCGGAAGCAAAATTGTGAAGAGGCCTGTGATTACTGGAGTGCCGGAAATTCTCGTGTACCCCATCACCTCAGGAACCGCCAGAGTTGCAAGGGTAACGCCGGCGAGTACATCCTTCAGAATCTGAGACTTCTCTACTGGCAGTATGCCCTGGAAGATTGGCCAACGCATACGCGAACGCTCATTCTCCTTTGCGTTGATCATAGACTAACCACACAAAGGACATACTAGTATGCCCACTAACTCCTTGCGCAAAACCTCCATTTCGAACCAGATCCTCCGAGGAGACATCGGCCATTAGGTTGAGCCTAATTGAAAAAAACAGCGGTCGGTTCGACGCAGTCACTATGACGGAAAGAGAGAGGCTAGGTTGTAGTTAATGTGTCAATCAAGTCATCACGTACCTGTGGCACATTCGCAAACTTCTTGGCCATAGCGGCCGCTTGAAAGGCATAGCTGCGTTCGAACTTCGTGTACCATGCTATCAATGAGGGTTCGGGCATGAGTGAGCAGGCGGTGAAGCTCTGGGGTACCCCCCCTGGAGTACACTGGTAACTTATCGGGTGGTGGGCACTAATGTTGGTTCTGTTAATTCTTAGGGACTCTATTTCGGCTGTTAACCGTCGGGACTTGGCTTACGGCACTAGATTTTTGCACCGCAAAATGGGCAGTAAGCATGGTTACGCAGAGTCTGTTCCTTACACTTGGGACAATGTGGTGTCAATGATTTCATCGTTCTAGTTTCTGAAAGAAACGGAACCTTGAACCGAGATTCACTGCGGTGGCAGACTCCGCAGGTAACTTTGTCTCCAATCGGAGTCATCTTGAGACCGCATTTGCAACAAAACTTCACTTCGGGTTGCATCTGACATCTGAGCGTAAGCCACATGTGTTTACATTATTTGAGTTTGTGGCGGGACGTATTCTGTATAATCGAAGAAAGCGACTACTTACTCGTTCCGTTCTGACTTGGTGCTTGCCATCTAGTGTGCAAGCATTTGTAATAGGCTCACTAATCCGAAAATCCAACCAAATCCAAGTAGGAACCCGTCTATGGCTGGATAGGTGGACAGGCTTTTGTGATGAGCGGCGTTGTAGTAGGTGACATATGCGGAGAGTAGTAGTAAAATCACGACAGCGGTAGTCTGCTCCAATGCAACAATCTTGAGAACGCCTAACAGAAGTAGAACGGCGAATATGGCTCCCACGATAAAGCCATCTTTCATCTTTGCCAACGCAAACTCAGCAAAGAAACTCCGTGGGCTTTCAGTATTTGACAAACCACCCGATAAGTTACCAGTGTACCCCTGGAGGGGGGGTACATGATGACTCAAATTCTAACCAGCTTCCTTGGCAACGATTTTCTTGACCTTCTTCGCGGCAACTATCACGTTGTTTCGCGCCATGGCTCTAGCGCGGAGGCCGCTGCACAGGAGGGGATCCAGGCGTAGAAGTGCCTGGTTGCCTTCTGAGGTCAAGGGTGCATTCACCCTCTCTTGGGTGCATTCGGTGTACTTGCCCAGCAGGTTCGCCGGCTAAACGCGGGACTGTGAGACGATCCAAGTCCCTGATTTGGGACCAGTGAGACCAAGCTCGCGGCAATTTGTATGGTGATTTGCGGGAATCGCCATACAATTCAGTCCCGCATCCCTCTGAACGATGTACTTGGTCGCCAGCGACCATGTACATGGTTTGTGGCCCCAATCCCGTTTTCGGAAACATGTACCTATTCGCGGGTCCATTCGTACGGTCAGAATTGGGTTTCCAGATCCTGCCAAATGTAATACACCCTACTCAGGGCGTATTACACCCTTGGAAAGGTATTGCTCTTCGTTGTCGAACAGCCATACCTTTTCCCGGCAACGGTCTTCTTCACTTTCTTTGCTGCGACTATGACGTTGTTGGCCACCACGGCCGCATACGTCGCGGCTGGAGCGATGATCGTGGCCATGCCAAGCCTAGGGCCTTTCCATCTGTGTGCTATCCACCAAACGACCAGCATGGCTACGGAGACGACGATCAGTTTCAGGAGGAACACGATCGGGGAGAATGGACCGCCCAACTGTAGCACAATTGGGTTGGCTTCAATCCCTCGGTCGGTGTTGACTGCGATCTGCGTGGATACGACGTCCGCCAGGTTGAGAGAGCAATCTTGGTGTTGGTCTGCAAGTATAAGCGATTTGAAATTGTACGTGCTCGACCAATTCGAAGCGGATACTGAATCTTTCCTTCCGTTTTCTTAGGATTGTTAGGCGGATATTACGACTACCGTGCCTTTCATCCAGGGATGATAGGTGCAGACGTAAGTGTATGTGCCCGATTTGGTGAACGTGTAGGTCCAAGTATCGCCAGGATTCAGGTTACCTGAGTCGAAGCTATGGTCGGTGGCCGTGACGGTGTGAGGGGCAGTGTCGTTGTTTACCCATTCCACAGTGTTGTTAACTCCAATCACGACGGTTATGATTGAGGGTGAGTACCCGGTCGAGTTGGGGTAAGCTGCACCAGGCTGTATGGTCACCTGAGAGGTTGCGGGGCTTGTTGATGTTGTCAAGATGGTTGCGCTTGTTGATTGGTACGCAGCATTGGGCAATACCACTAGGTAGCCAAACATTCCCACTATGACATGGTAAGTGCAGATGAACTCGTATATGCCCGCGTATTGGGCTACGAAGGTATACCTTGCAGTAACATTTCCAGGAGTGCCGGTTACCACTACGCCTGGAGAGTTATTGGTTGCTGGGACTGTGTTCTTCACGCCGGTAAGGTCGTTGTATAAGCCTGGGACGGAGGCATTCACGTTAATGTCGTAAGGTGCCCCGATGACGAAGTTGTGCATGACCGTGTCGTTGTTGATGAAAGTCAGCTTCACAGTGTCCCCCTGATTGACCACAATGAAGTCTGGGTAGAAGCGGTCTTGCCCCGACTGGGTTTCCTCCCACTGTACCCAGATTTCACGGCTCGTGGGCGGTTGGTTCATCACTGGTAGCTGAGCGGGCCCGCCGTTCTGTTGAGATGAAGATGCGGTTGCTTGTAAGATGCTTGGGGGAAGCGGCCGATATGCAAGGGAAAATGCCGCTGCGAGAATGATAACAGCGATGAGCGCCAATGCTCCAACCTCAAACGAAAGCGCTCTTCGAATGACGAGAGCACGGCTTCGTTTCATATTCAGTCCCGAGCCCCAAGTTACCTCTTCCAAATAGAGATTGCGCGCATTCCCAACTCTGAGAGACAGGTGAAGAACGCTTCCTCTCACGGATGTTCGCGCAAACTTGTCTGCAGTTCAGCCCCTTAGAGGAGAAGTTCAGAGTGAAGTGAAAGATGTACGAGCTTCAGAGCTCGTGACTTCCGAGAGTACGAGGACTGCGCTATCCCGGGTTGAGAATCGCATGAACACAATCTAATGTTCGGCTTGACTCAGCTTATCCAACGAACTGATGGATGCTCTCTTACGATTCAAGTATCGGTCTTCTTCTTGCCCTTCGGTACGTAGTCGAAGAAACGTTCCGTGATACCGTCCGCAGTCCATTCCGCACGCAATCTTGTACGGCGTTCAAGTTTACGCATCCGTGATAGGAGCGTGCGGTTGAGATCACGTGCACTCTCCCCCGTCAACTCAGCTTCAACATCGAATCCCTCCTCGGTAGCTTTGACAGAGCCCTTCCCACCCAGGAATTCTTGCAGTGCAGTTTTGATAGCCGCTGGGTTATCGCTGCTTATGTGTGCGGAAAGCTTGAACCTTCTTTGAACCAAAACCTCACCCGCTACAGGGTCGGCTCATGCTCGGTGTCTCTCCTATTTCTAGATCACTCTAATGTAAGGCCTTATTGACACAAGATAATCGCATGTTACGGGATGATCTTCACCATAGTGACAACGATCTTCCCAGGCTACGCAAGCTCCGTCGGCGTCACCGCTGAACTGATAGGGATACTGTTTGCAATTTTCGGCATATCTAGAGTTGCGGTTTTTGCAACTATTCAACACTACTTAAGTTTCGGTGAAGCCAGAGCTTTGATGCTTGTATCCTTAATGATAAGTGGAAGCTGGGTTCAGTTGTAAACATCTCCAATTATTCACCTGCCGGTGACCATCTGGAATGATAGTGGCGTCATTACTGAACATACTATCCTATGACAGCGGATAAATCCGCTAAACGTCCTCGTGTCTAGTGCAAACGATACACTCGGTTACTTGAGTTGAAAGCATGCACCAAGTCTTCGATGATATATGGAAGGTCTATCCGGATCATATGTTCAAGAATCACACATGGCATTGGTGGTGGTGGATTCACTTCTTCGAGAATCCAGATGCTCCCAAATTTCCCAGGCAGCTCATGATCCTATGGGGCACTAGGAATTGCAAGAAGGTTCGCGTGAATGATTTCTGCTGGGAACCGACAATCCCAATGGAGACTGACGGCAAGCACGCTGCTTTTGATTCAATCGTAGCCTCCTGGTACTATGACGGAGCAAAAATGCATGACCCTCTCCTCCTCGACCACGGGAAAACCGAAACCGAACGAGATGACCACTCTGGACTAATCAGGATGGAAGGAGACAAGGGCGTTTATGCCTATGGCGGAAGCTCTGCGGATTTCTGGCTGGACATAGGAACCAAGAATGTCAGAATTAAGTTATCAATGGAGAGATGGAAAGACGCGATGGCGGAACTCATGCCTACGGGAAAGAACTTCATTGGAAACATGGGGTACTCGATGTTGAAATATAGGGCACTGTCGTCATCGGGAAAGATCCGAGTGGGTGAAACGGAGACTCCTGTAAAGGGCAGATCGTATTTCCAGAAGGTGCGAATATCCTCGATAACCCCATGTTGGTATTGGGGCACAGTACAGTGGGATAATGGAGCCTACTTGCAATACTTCTTACCTCACATTGGAATACCAATGCTTAGACACTCGAGATCTCATGAGAGCACTATGGATTGGGGTGAAAGAATGGTTTCAAAGACCCTTAACTTCTACGACCCCGATGAAGGCAAGGACCATATTATGGAAGACATCAAAATAACCAAGCACTATGAGAATGACCTACCAATATTCAGTGTGAACGCCTCCTCCCCTCAAACTGAGGTCAGCATTGAGATGGAAACATACGCACGATGCTGCTGGAACATATCGCAACCCCTACTGGGACCACTTTGGCACGGTATATTCTACAACGAGTATCCCGCAAGGGTTAGGAACTTCGAATTCAAAAGCGAATCCCGAAGCGCAAACAATGCTGATTTTGGCAAAAGCTACTGCAACTGTGAGCACACGTGGGGCACGGTCTAGGGCACCTGATCAGTGCGAGTCATCAGATAAGGCCACCATTGTCTTGTTCATTGCCAAGTTAGACACGCTACACATAGGCGATTGGCATATGACAACCCTAAGAGAAACACACACGTTTTTCTAAGAGTTAGAGTGGCGTCTGGTGGCAGGAAGAGATTCTTGAGGCAAAAATACTCGGCCCTTGTTGGAATCGTCGGTGGCCTTGTTGACGTGATCGCGGGCCTAGCGCTGGTTCAACCTACGATGATGATGGAAAGCGAAACGATGGTGACCCCTTCCACCGCCCTCTGGGCTGGGGTTTTCCTCATTGCGCTAGGAGTAATCGTCCTACTAACGGGCTTGTACTTGCTGACTGCTCGTATGATGAAACACTCAATCATCGGACCTTCGATGTTGCTCTACGGTGTTGTCATGTTGGTTTTGGGCTTTGGCATGTTAGCGAGAGTCTTCTCGATGATGCAGAATTCAACGCTTTCCGGAGCTGTGATGCTCCTGACGGGAATAGCCATGCTATGCAGCGGCTACGGTATGACGAATCACTTCGGTAGCATTAGAGCGCGCCATCAAAATACTTGATCCGGCGCGGGCGATCAGCAGCTTAGTTCAGAGAGAGTCGTTTTCCAAATGGAGAAGGGACGAATGAAGAGGATAGCCGTTTGTACAACTGGTGGAGACGCGCCTGGCATGAATGCTGCCATCAGAGGCGTTGTCCGTATCGCCTCTTCAAAGAAATTTCAAGTTTTTGGTTTCAGGAGAGGGTGGGAAGGCTTGATCACGAATACGTTTACCCAGTTGACGCCTCGAAGCGTGGGCGGCATTCTACACTTAGGTGGAACAATTCTGCATACATCAAGATGCCCGGAGTTTGAGAAGAAGGAAGGAATCAGGAAAGCCGCGGAATCTCTCGCATCGAATCACATTGACGGACTAGTGGTCATCGGCGGGAACGGCTCTTTCAAGGGCGCTCTGAACCTTAGCGCGTACACGGATACAATGATAATTGGAATTCCTGCGTCAATCGACAACGATGTCTATGGAACAGAGGAAACCATAGGTTTTGACACGGCAGCAAACACAGCGGTCGCCGAAATTGACAAGATCCGGGACACGGCAGTTTCCCATGAGAGAATTTTCATGATTGAGGTGATGGGGCGAGAGAGGGGTTTTCTCGCGTTGGAGATCGGCCTCGCCGTTGGCGCGGAGATAATTCTAGTTCCAGAAGTGAAATATGGAAACGAGAACCTCTTCGAGACGGTAAGAGAAAACATGGCCAAAGGAAAAAAGTCGGGCCTGATCGTGGCGGCGGAAGGAATAGGAGACACTCGTCTTCTTGCGGCACAGATTCAGCGAAACACAAAGGCAGAGGTCAGATTGAGCATCATAGGCTACGCTCAAAGAGGCGGCAACCCCACGACGAGGAGCAGGCTCTTGGCGAGCTTGTTTGCACACAAAGCGATCCAGCTCTTGTCACAGAAAGACGGTGACAGAGTAGTCGGATTGCAAGATGGCGAGATTGGGAGTGTGGAGCTTCAGAAATCATGTAATACGGAGAAGGTTTTGGATCCGGGCCTACTTAGACTGGCTAATCTACTTGCAACATGAAAGCATCAATGCGGTTGCGGCGTCCGGTTGTCATGTGTCGGGGAAAGGTACGACTTTGGCACTCTGAATTATTCTTCGTATCAGTTCCTTTGTTTCCTTCGGGCCCGAGACTGATATGCACTTAATACCTGTGCTCTTCATGATGTAGTCGTTCCCACCTCTGAACAAAGCATCCCCGACAAACAACATACCCTTCCGTTCCACACCGAGCCGTTCTTTCAACTTCTTTACGCATAATGTCTTGTCAACGCCTTTTCTCGTGACGTCGATGGACGAGGTCCCGCCAATAGATATCTCAAAGTCGGGCAGCTGCTTTCTCAGGAGCTTTCTGATCCTTAGACGCTTCTGCTGATTGGGATCCCATTTACGCTTGAACCGCAACGGAGCTTTCTGGCCCATAGCGGAGAAGGTGAGCTGACTCCCCCTGTTCTCGAAAACTGGTCCGTATGTCTTTGCCGGGTGAACGTATTCGGTTTCCGCGAAGACTCTTTGAAATGATTTGAGTATTTTCTTGATGTCCCTTACGGACAGGAGATTAGTGTAAGCTCGAAAGAAACGGCGTCGTTTTCTGTCAAAATAGTAACCACTGGCCGAGCATGTCGGAAACAGGAACAAGTTGCATAGGTTGCTGCTCTCTGGAAGTCCACTCAAGAATTGACTCTCAAATTGTTGAAAAGAACACCCCGAGGTCACTGCAACATATCTTAGCCGGAGCAGTTCGCAAACCAGCGACGCCATTTCATGATCGAGGTCTGACTTGCTCTTTGTTAGAGTACCGTCAAGATCGAAGATGACGATTTTCTTATGCGATATGGAATTCACAAGCTTTGATTAGACGGATCCTAGCTGTAGCTTTCTAAGGCTTCTATTAGCAATTTCATTGGGATACTCGCGACGCAGCAGATTCTGTCTGCTCCGCCGTAGAAGACCTTGAGGTCATCCTTTACGACGACAGCGCCTTCAGGGAAAACAACATTAGGTACCACTCCGACCCTTTCGAAGTCTTCTTCCGGTTCTAGGATAGGTTCCGGAGTTCGGGCGATCACTCGGAATGGGTTTTCAAGGTCAAGGAGGGCTGCCCCTGCGCGATATACGGTGTTAGAATCCACGCCGTGATAGATTACCAGCCATCCGGCGTCCGTTCGGATCGGAGGTGGGCCTATTCCGACCTTCTGTTCTTCCCACTTCCACTTTGGTTTCATGATAGTGTTTGTTTCTATACGTTTCAGATAGTTCTTCGAGTATGGGTTCTGCGAAACCTTCTCCATCCGCTTTATGCTATGAAAGAAAACCAACTCAATGTTTGGTGCTATTCTGTGTATAACGGCGAATTTTCCGCCAATTAGCTCAGGAAAGAGGGCGGCGTCCTTGTCGTCATAGTCCGGTGCTACTACGCCGTAGCGTTCGTAACTCATAAAGTCGGTAGTCGAGGCCAGAGCTACTCGTGGACCCCGTGGCGAATAAGCCGTATAGAAAACGTAGAATCCGCCATCGAAGGCTGTTATGCGCGGGTCTTCGCAACCCAGTACTTCCCAAGAGTCAACCGGAGCGAAGACAGGTTCCATAGATCGGCCCACGATCGTTTCGCCGTCTGTAGTTGTCGCATGGCCAAGCGATGAAATTTTGTGTTCGTTGACAGCCCTATACAGAATGTGAATGACCTCACCGTTTCTCGCGGCTCCAGGGTTGAAGGTGCCCGCGACTTCCCATGCGATGCCGGGTCTTGGTTCAATGATAGGATTCTTGGGGCTTCGGACGAGCTTAATGTTCATATCATCACCTCATTATGCTCATACTTGAAGCCCTGGGCTTTTTTCCCAAATAACTCAATCGATGACTTCAGAGGTTAAGGGTGTGATACACTATTTCTATTCCCTGTGCGTGTTCTTCCCAGTATCTGAATGCAAAGAGCAGTGCCTCCTCGCTCTCTGAGTGGATACGCAGGAGTAGTTCTCCTTCGTCGACGTTATCGCCAACATGTTTCATGAGGTAAATTCCTGCTCCTAGATTGCGAGGTGCACCAGCGAGTTTTGCTGTTCGTGCTATTATTCGGTTCCGAACCGCGTTCACTCGTCCGCTTCTCCGTGCGTAAATTTCCTTGACATGCGTTCCTAGAGGAGTCAATTCCTTACGCCCTTGGAGGTTTCGAATTCGTTCAAACTTCTCGTAAGCTTCACCAGATTGTAATAGATTCTCTGCGCGATTACGTCCTCGACCGCGTGGAACCTGACCGGTGAACTCCAACAGTTGTCCAGAAAGATAGAGAGACCTTTCTTTAAGGTCGGTTGGGGCATCAGGTTCGTTCCTTAAGACTTTCAGTACGTCTTTAGCCTCCAAAACTGGACCGACGCCGTTGCCTATAGGTTGCGATCCATCGGTAATCTCGACTTGAATATTCAAGCCTAGCCTGGCTCCAATTTGTCGAAAACGCTGCTCAAGACCAATAGCCCTTTCAGCCGTTTCTGCTTTGGAATCTGAACCCGTTGGAACTTCCAGCAGCACATGTGTAGCTCCCGCAGCCTTCTTTTTTGCAAGGATGGAAGCGATCATGAAACTTTCTGAGTCTATGTTTAGTGGATGCTCTACCTGGATGATTAGGTCATCCGCTGGAGCAAGATTGAGGGCTCCTCCCCATACAAGACAGCCCTTTTCACTCGCCGCTAATTCTTTGATGCGCTTGACCGGCAATTCGACGTTCATTAGTGTCTCCACAGTGTCCGCGGTACCTGAAGGTGACGTTACGGACCGCGATGACGTATTCGGAATAATCAAACCGGAAGCTGCGGCGATTGATACCACGATCGGAGTCGTTCGATTTCCCGGAACTCCTCCGATCGAGTGCTTATCAGCGATTATTGAACCGTTGAAGTTTATCTGTTCGCCACGATCGACCATCGCGCTTGTCAACCAATATACTTCATCATCGTTGAGAGGGTTCATCGTTGCCGCTACGACGAACGCCGTTAACTCAACTGTTGAGTATCGTCCTTCCACAATGTCATCCACGATATTCACAAAGTCTTGTGACAACAGATGCGCCCCCGACATCTCGCGACGCAGTTGCTCCAACGATTTTGGCGGATCAGCAGGCCTCACATCTACCGTTTCCCCGGATTCCACTCCAAGCTTAGCGAACGCGGAATCGCTTAAACCAATAGAACCGGACGGTACGGTTGTCCCTTCTGCCACGTTGAGCACAGCGAGAACTTTTCTATCCTTCGCTGAGACTTCAACGCGATCCATCGGATGTAATCCTACAGAGAATTTCTTCAGTTCATCATGGTCTAGAAACGCAATGTTTTCTCTGTACGCGTCAATCCCGATCCGTTTTAATGTCAGCTTCATGTGTGACGCTCCAAAAAATGATGAGGCGTCAGGACAGGGCGCCGCTCCAAGCGATTCATACGCCTAAACTTAAGCGTCTGATATTTCAGAATGTGCTCGTGTTATTTTCAATAAGGACAGTTCCGGTACTTTTCCGATGACCCAATTTCAAGTCGGTAATGGTAAATGTTGGTGGAAATCTGGCATAATTTCATATAACCAGTAATCCACCGAAACCTCCAGACTAGAATTGGATGGGTCGCTCATGGCTAAGGATTTTGCGAAGTTGAGGTTGAGAAGGTTCTTTGTTGGGGGATTGTTTGGCGGCATTCTTGCCACAGTTATACTATTTTTTGCCACTGAGTTTCTTGGGTTCCCCTTCCCACCCTTAGCAATCTTTCAAGTGCTAATCGCTCCGGTTCCAGGGTCGATTCAATCGGTCGTGGTTGATACGTTTCGTGAATATGCCAAATATTCGGCGTTCGTTGCTTCATCCGCTATCTACGCGATAATGTACGGCCTGATCGCTGTCGGCTTAGCGTTTGTGTTCAGGGGAGATTTGCATGCCAAGGTGAAGGAAGCAACACTTGTCGGCGTCCTAGTGCCAACCGTGATCGGCCTCGGCCTTCAATTGGAGTTAGCTAACGCGTTCCCAGCCATATCGTCCTTGTACGGTTGGGTTCTTGCCGGCATTCTCGTTGTAGCAGTGAACCTCATCTACGCTAAAACGGTCATCAACTACACCACAATTCCTCCAGCCGCCGTAACCGTGAAGCAACCCCCTATGGCCGCTGTCTCATCCGTGCGGCGTGTTCTATTGAAGAAGGCTGTGGTCGCGGCTGCCGTCCTAGTGTTCGCGGGTGTTGCAGCTAAGATTGCGTTATCCGTACTCTCAAACCAGCCAGTCGTGACAAGCGGGACGTCCGTCCCAATCAACCCTAACGCAGGCCAAACAACAATCACCGCTAACAGCAGTAGCGGCGTCGCGGATATTTTCAGTGACCCTAGAATCAGCGACCTAGTAGCCTCCGAGGTGAGCGATAACCGGGTCTTCTACAGGGTGGACATTAACCCAATTCCGCCGCAACTGGACTTCGACACGTGGACACTGAATCTTCACGGGAAAGTGAACAATGCCCAGACTCTGGACAAGAACTCGTTGCTTCAACTGGCTACCGTTGATGAGTACGCTACGCTTGAGTGCGTTAGCAACACTATCTATCCACCTGGTGGGCTCATCAGTAATGCCAAGTGGACCGGCGTCCCGCTCGCTACGCTACTCAAACAGGCTGGCTTACTTGCCGATTCGAAGTACGTGGTTTTCACGTGCGCGGACGGTTACACGGTGGGCATACCAATCGAACGCGCATTAGAACCAGGCGCTCTCTTGGCGTACAAGATGAATGATGTCATGCTTCCCAACGAGCATGGGTTCCCTCTACGAGCGATCGTTCCAGGGATTTATGGGATGATGAATGCGAAGTGGATTACGGAGATCGAAGTCACAGACCAAGTTTACTTGGGCTACTGGCAGGTACGCGGCTGGTCAAACGACGCCCGTATCAAGACAACCTCGATCATCTACTACCCCACAAGCAACGTCCAACTAAATAGCTCCACGCCAATCGCAGGCGTCGCCTTCGCCGGCGACCGCGGCATCAGTAAGGTTGAAGTCAGCGTTGATGGTGGAAACACGTGGAATGAGGCCACCTTGAAGCCGCCGGGCTCACCCTACTCCTGGGTGCTATGGGCTTATGAATGGAAGCCGACGGTAACCGGCACCGCCAACATCGTTGTGAGAGCGACTGACGGCACAGGCCAACTACAAGACGCAACCGTTACACAATCCTTCCCAAACGGAGCCTCCGGATATCCCTCTGTCCAAGTTACAGTTGCATGATTCCCCTGACAGAAACTCCCTCCTACACACGCAAACAGAACCGTCAATACCAGGTTAGGGGACCGGCGTCTTCTATTCAGTTTCATTTCTTGGTGAATTTTAGGGAAGCGGAGTTGATGCAATAGCGGAGGCCGGTTGGTGCTGGGCCGTCGTTGAAGACGTGACCGAGGTGCGCTTCGCATTGACTGCATTCAACCTCGGTCCGCCTCATGAAGAAGCTGTTGTCGGCCTTGGTTTTGATGTTGTTCTGATCCATTGGTGCGGTGAAGCTTGGCCATCCTGTTCCAGAGTCAAATTTAGTCTCGGAACTGAATAGGTTGTTGCCGCAACAGACGCACTGGTAGACGCCGGGCTCATCGTTGTCCCAGTACGCGCCCGTGTAGGCTCGCTCGGTTCCCTTCTTCCGGGTAACGTGAAACTGTTCTGGGGTTAGCTGCTGCTTCCACTCTTCTTCGCTCTTGACAACTTTCTGCGCCATCTATCTCAACCCATTAGACGCGATCATAAGGCTGCCACGCTAGCGAAGGCTCAACCATAGAAGCACCGCCAACCCCGCAGTTTCCGCAACCGTAATCGCCATCACAAGCATCTCCACATCCGACGCATAGTACATGAACATCGCAACGTACGAATAGAAGGCTAAGAGGTTCTGGAGCAGAAAGATCCCAGCGAAGAAAAGTAATCCCGCCGTAAACGCGGCTTTAATTTTCCTGAAGCCATTAGCGTACACGGCAAGCAGGCCTATTAGAAGTAGGATGTTCACTAAGGAGAACACTGCCGCCGCCTGAAGCATCATCTCCGCCATGCTCAATCACCCCCGCTTTCAACGCTCAAAACATTATCTACTTTGGCCCAATTTTCTCCCAAATCTTCACGAACTCCTCATAATTCTGTTCAAGCTCAGGGGAAAGAAAATACAATGAACCATAACCTTCCCCCACCCCAAGGATTAGCCTATTCTTCGACAAAACGCTCAGATGATGTCGCACGGTCTTGTAATCCATTCCTAACCTCTGAGCAAGTTGATTCGCATTAAGTGGTTGGTCTTTGATAGCCAGTATGATTCGTGCGCGGTTCGCTCCACCTCGGTTCCCTGCGACCACCCACCAAAGAATCCGGCGGACAGCGCTTGACATTTCGTATCTGGCCTCAGTAAGGCTTCCTGTTTCTCCATACATAAGTTGTGAATTAGCCAAAACATTTGCGTGATACTCTGAATCTCCTTCAAGCTTCTTATGGAACCGGTGTGCAGAGAAGGAAAAGTTGGCCTTGACCGCCCCCATTGATGCAGGCACCGCCAACCTGCGGTGTCCTAGCTGTGACACTGAATCCATGCTAACGAGTCAGACGGAGTATGAGGTTGAGCATTTCGGTTCCGTCCTCTTGAGCATCGTCACCTGTGGGAAGTGCGGTTACCGGCATACCGACGTTATGACGTTGAGGGAACGTGAACCCATCTCGCTAACCGCCAAGATCAGTTCCATCGAGGACCTGAACCTACGGGTCATAAAGTCTGGAACAGCTACGGTGATTATACCGGAATTCGGGGCAACTATCACTCCCGGCCCGTATAGCGAAGGTTACATTTCGAACGTTGAAGGCATCCTAGACAGGATTCAGGATGCGCTAATTTTTATGCTCTCCACGGCGGACGGAAAACGGCTTGCGAAGGGCGAGAAGATGCTCAAACAATTTCGGTCCGCTAAGGAGTCGAAGCCCCGTTTCACCTTCACCCTTAAGGACCCTCTAGGCAACAGCGCAATCGTCTCACCAAACCCCCGGAAAGTGAAGAAACGGCGCCTCACAAAACGGGAACTTCTAACCGTTAAGTATGGACAATTTGCATTAGCGCAGGCACCAAGACGGCGTTGAGTTAAGAGCGAGCGGTTCCTTGCGGCAAGAAAGAATCGGATGGGTCAACGGAATATCTTTTGATACTGGAACCTCACGTTTAATCTTCGACCCTACCAGCGGCAGGCCGTTAGGCGAAACTTGGAACGTTTTCGTAACCCACGCACACTCCGACCATACCTACGGCTTCACCACGCGCGCCAAGAAGCATTCTACACCTGAGACACTTCGAATCTACGAAGCACTCCAAAACCGTCAAGTCAAAAACTGCCACACTCTGAAGTTGGGCGACGCGATTCGAATCGATGATGTTGAGGTTAAGGTCCTCGACGCCGGCCACATGTTGGGCTCATGCCAATTCGAAGTTGTGACTCCCGAATTTACGGGAGTATACACGGGTGACATTAATTGCGTGGAGACGCTGACCACACAGGCGGCGCAGGTTAAGCAATGTGATTACTTAATCATCGAAGCAACATACGGCCACCCCTCCTATGTTTTCCCGCAACGGAGCACAATCTACGCGGACATAATCAGATGGACTACGACCGAACTAAAGGATGGAAAGATTCCAACATTCCAAGTATACTCCTCGGGAAAACCCCAAGACTTAGTTCGATTGTTCAACGTGTACACGAAGGTTCCCGTAGTCTGCAGCCCAGGTATAGCTCGCGCCAACAACGCTCATGCCATTAACGGTGTCCCATTGGACTTCCTTGACTCGTCTACGGGCGAAGGCAAGCAGGCGTTGAAGGCTGGCGGTTGCATTTACGTTACCACGCGATCGGAGCACATACCGCGTAATGCTTCTCGCGCCGTAGCCACCGGTTGGGCGCTGCGCATGGCGTTCCGTCATTACGCTGCCTTCCCACTTAGCAGCCACGCGGATTACAGCCAACTATTGCAGTTCGTGAGCAATGTGAACCCGAAGAGGGTGTACGTTTTCACCGGCTACACGGACCTATTGCCAACCGTAATAGAGCGTAAGCTGGGCATCAAAGCAAGCCCACTCCCCGTCGTAGCTCAAACGAAACTCTTGGACTTTAAAGAAGTCGTTACTTGAAGGTGATGTACATGAATAGGCTTACAGCGACGAGGCCGATCGAGAACATTACCACAACCTCCGGCCTGATCTTAATTCCCGGAGTATCCTCCTCAAAGAATCGGAGCAACCCGGCGCTTGCCGCAGGCATAGGAGACTCACGTTTCCGCCTTTTCTCACGCGCGCTAGACAATCTACAAGCCCTCTAGACGCGACTGAGTTTGATACGGGGCAATTAAACTTTGATACCTAAGCGTCAAGTCTCGTTCTGCTTTTTCTGTCTCAGTCGCTGATCAAATCGGGCCGCATTTAAGATCGCCCGAACGTGTAACCCTTCGCCTATCTTCTCTTTGTCGTCCCACGCCTCCACCTAGAACTTAAGTCGATTCCCATTAATCTCGAGCAGCGAGGCGCGAGCCCTCACGCGCATGCCAACAGGCGTCGAGGCGAGATGCTTTACGGCAATCTCAATTCCGACTGAGGTTTGTCCCTCGCTCAGATGCGCTTGAATCGCAGAGACACTCGCATTCTCCATTAGGGCAACCATCGAGGGCGTTGAGTAAGCCTCTACCAGGCCACTGCCCAGCCTCGCGGCCGTATCTTGGTCCGTGACAACGCGGCTCACTTCACCGCGCATTCCTAACTCTAATTCTCCCATCGCGCAGCACAACCATACTTGTATGACACCTAATCGGGCAGCGATTAGTATCTGCCTTTTGATGCAAACATAGTGTAAGAAATTTCCGGAGGATGTGGCAGCAAAGTTTCCCTAAGTCTTGAGGAGATGGGCTGTGACACTTTTCAATAGTCCACAATATGAAATTGGTGCAGCTAGATTGTGAAGCCAAATGCGGATGCGAAGGAGTCTACTTTCCTGAAATTGTTGACGAATTCGACTCCTTTCTGGGTTAGGCTGTAAGTCTTGTCGTCGATCCCGTTCTCCTGTATTACACCTAAGTTCTTGAGTTCGTCTAAATATTTGGTTAATCTGTCGTGGGATAAGTTTGCACGGTACAGGATCCTCGTGGGTTTGGCTTCGTTGTTTTCGTGTTGGATGACGTGCATTATGTCGACGTAGATTCGAAACTGGGAACGATATTTTGAGACGGCCTTGGTTGCCTGGCCCTGTTCGCTGGGGATCATGTGGGATGGTTCACCCTGAGCAGCATCGCTAGCAGTAATAGGAAACCGAACAATTGTGCGATGTGAGCGAACGGGAAGAAGAAGGCAGCGAGCGTGAAGAGGAGGAAGAATAGGTGTGCGACTGAGAGCGAAGCGAAGGCGCCGAAGACGAGCAGCGCGCTCGCAGACTTATTCATCTTGTAATTGATTGCGGTTTGAGTTGTAATGTAAACGAGCAGGAAGATCAAGATGAGTTCGGTTACGGCGTTGTGTTCAAAGAAGAGGCCGGGTACCGCGGCCACCGCGATGGAGGCCTCTGCGCCGACATTCCTCGTTTGCTGCATGTACGCGAAAACTAGGAGTCCATAAGCCAAAAACTGTGCCACGAAATCAATTGTATAGCCAAACGCGGAGAGGAAAAGAAAGGCTCTGTGGAAGCGAACCAGGACAACGACTAAGTTCGCAAGGCCCTCGATGAGCAACCCCGCCCCCAGCAAGCCGAAGCTTAGGTTTAGGTAGAGAAGGGTTCGTTCCTTCGAAAGCCTGTAACTTTTCAACGCCTGGTATGCGACTGCGCTCGCGATTGCAAATCCAATGAACTCCATTAAGGATTCAAAGCGAAAGAACCAAAGAGGGGCAAGCATGCGCCTTCAACACAGTCGTCTACAGCCGGCGAGGCGCACTTTTCAGGATTGCGTATGCATCATTCAACGGAATTTGATTTGTGAAAAACAGTATGGGGTTTAGGTTGTGGCTAACTGGACGAGTTTTCCGTTCATGAAGAAGCCCTTGAGGCCGCACACTTCACAGCGTGCTCCAAGCTGCAAGTCCGAGCCCTCTTCATAGTACACATCGAGGGTTTTCTCCCCGCATCTTGGGCAAGTATCGCCTTCGGTTTTATCCATCCCCAACCATGAAATATACACACATGCATCCATATAGGCCTGACAGGTCAGTGAAACTAACAGAAATCAGTCTATGGTTATGGGTACCGGCCAAAGACAGACCTGTCCGTTTTTCGGTTCAAAAATGCGTTTTTAACCACTCCAAATGAAGACGCCTAACATGGACAACGTCTCGCTAATCGGCCTTCCATTCTACAGCCTCTCAAAATACCGAGGCGTGGCCACCGCCGTAACGGCCCTTCGCTCAGCTGGGATCGCCGAAACGCTGAGGAAATCTACTGAGCACTTCACCGATATGGGCGACTGTGATCTATCCGAGATTCTGGAAGACTCAGGCCCACCCAACCTCAGAAACTTTCCACAGTTCCTCCACGATACGGACATCGTGCAAGAAATGGCGGGCAAGGTTGGCCGAGATGATTTCGTCTTCTGCCTCGGCGGGGAATGCACTCTCATTACTGGCACGTTAGCCGGGTTCAAGAATAGGTTCAAAGGAAAACCGGGAATCCTCTGGGCGGACGCTCACGGCGACTTCAACATACCCGAAACAACCAGCTCAGGGTTCATCGGTGGGATGCCCCTCGCGTTCGCCTGCGGCCGTGGCCCCAAACTAACCTAGAGCGTAGAACACGCACGGCCGTTGCTTGAAGAGGAGAACGTTGTGCACTTAGCGAGCAGGTCCGTTGACCCTCTCGAATCCAAAGCCATGTCTTCCTCAGGAATGAAAGTCTACTCCGACGCAACCGCACACAAGGAAGGTATACTGAAAGTAGCCGCGGAAGCAGCAGATTACCTCGCGGATCACTCCGACTGGATAACCTGCCACCTAGACGTGGACTCGATCGACCCCACGATCATCCCCGCAGTGAACTACCCCGAACCGGGCGGCCTGACCCTCGAAGAAGTCAGAACGATTGTAAGGGCACTGCGTGGAATTGGTAAATTGAAAGTCTTCAACCTCACAGCCTACAACCCAACATTAGCTCAGGGCCAAATTTCAGCCAAGAAGCTTCTAACACTCATAGCGGACTTGATGGGCAACCCATAAAAAACGGCGAAAGTTAGGAAGAGTCTATGATCATTGGACGGGTTGTATCGGTTAACGTTGGGTTGCCCAGGGATGTGGTTTGGAACGGCCACAGCGTGAGAACTGGGATATTCAAAGAACCAGTTACGGGACGGGTGAGAGTTCATACGTTAGGGTTGGAGGGCGACCAGCAAGCTGACCTCACGGTTCACGGGGGTCCTAAGCAGGCTGTGTACGCATACCCATCGGAGCACTATGAGTTCTGGAAGAAAGAATTGGGCCGAGCACAACTGACGTGGGGGATGTTTGGCGAGACCTTGACGACCCAAGGACTTCTCGAAGACACAGTCCGCACAGAGGATGAGTATCATGTTGGTTCTGCAACTGTTGTTGTGACGCGCCCACGCTCCCCATGCTACAAGCTCGACATCAAATTCGGAACAATGGATATGGTGAAGCAGTTTCAGGCAAGCGGCCGGAGCGGCTTTTACCTTTCCGTCAAGCAAGAAGGAGACGTAGGGATAGGAGATGCAATTGAGCTAATCTCCAGCGACAAATCGAAACCGAAAATCTCAGAGCTCTTCTTAGAGCGAGTGGAATAAGATAATGAACGCCGCAAAGGGTCGTAGCGACCTGCCGTCAAGCGTAACGGTTTAGGAATGGGATCGTGGCTAGCCCGGATTCGCCAGCAACTATTGTCTTGAAGTCTAGCTTTGGGCCGTCCACGATCTTCAGCCATGCGCGATACTGTCCCTTCTTGATTTCGACTATGTTGTATGAGTTGGAAAAGAAGCCGCGGAGGCGTTCGGATGATAGGCTGCCGGCGTGAACTATGGGGATGCGGTTTAGAATCCATCTCCACGGTCTGTGTCTGTGGCCGCAGAGAATCAACCCTACCCCAGACCGGTCCAAGGCGCGAAGTACATCCCCCGCGTCCAAGATCGGAATTGTGTTAGGCCCCGTGTCCGGGACGGGGACTAAGTGGTGGTGCATCATCACTAGCTTGAATCTTCTTCTCTCCCGCCGTAGAAGGTTTTGAAGCCAAACGATTTGCCTGTGCCCCGCTTCACCATCATTTCGTTCTGGTCGAGCTGTACCTAAAGTCGCGACCAAGAGATCACTTGTTCTTAACACTGGTTTTGACGGGAAGAATTGCCGAAAAAGCAAGTAACCCGTGCTGCGGTAGTCGTGGTTGCCGCTCGTGTAAAGCCGACGCCTGCAAGTGAATTGCTTCATCAACTCAGCGGCGCTCTCGTACTGTGACAGTAAACCGTTCTCGGTGAGGTCGCCAGTCACCAAAAGAAGGTCGGGGTCGAGTTCATTGATCTCATCAACTGCACGGTGGAATACATCGTCCCGAAACTCGGGGCCTACGTGTATGTCGGAAATTTGGATTATGAGCAAATCAAGTCATCTGCTTATCATGCGCCGATTTAAGGCTCTTTCTCGACTAGCTCTCTTATCAGTATGTGTAGAAACGATCACAATGACAAGTCTTGGTGGAGTTGAGCGATAGCTCGGAGCATTTAAGAAGACGGCCCAGCCGAGCTAGCCAAGTCGAGGCGTTAGTATGATTACTGCATTTGTTATGATGAACGCTGAACGGGACCGCATAGCGGCAGTCCCCGACGAGCTTCTGAAAATCAGTGGGGTCACTGAGGTCTACTCCGTTGCGGGCGACTATGACCTCGTAGCCATCGTTCGCGTCAAGGAAGCTGAAGACCTCGCTAAGGTTGTAACCGAAGGGTTCGTGAAAGTCCGCGGCATAACAAAGACGATGACGCTCACAGCCTTCCGCTGCTACAGCGATTACGACCTAGACCACATGTTCGGCTAAGAATAACCTATGCTATTTAATAATGTGTTCTAAGCCAGCTACTGTTAGGGCTCGGTTCCAGTAGGTGTTAGGGTCTTAGGTTAAGGTAAGTGTGTGTAACCCAAGTGCGGTATCGTAAAGTAGGTCACTAAAGACGGCCAAGACTTACCCGAGATAAGGAAGTCAAATAATTTCAAGGTCAGTTAGCTTATCGCCACTGAGTTAACTAAACCACACGTACGTCATGCCTACTCCGTTTAGCGTTTAGCGTATCACATGAAAAGTGTTTTATCATAATTTATGAAGTTCATGAATTGGTCTGTGTGGAGACCTTGTATCTTGGAACGTTCAAAGGAATCCAAGAGAGGGCTGAGACCTGCTGGGTTTAGGTAAGCTTGTGATTTTCGTTGATGGAGCATGCGAACCTAAGAATCCCCGCGGGGTTGCTACATATGGATTTGTTATTTATCGTGAAGAAAAACAGTTGGCCGTTGGGTCTGGGCTAGCTGCGGAGCCTTGGACAGAACAGGCAAGTAACAATGTTGCTGAGTATGTTGCTCTGATAATGGCATTGGAGAAGGTACTGTCCCTTAGACTTGAGGCTTCCGAAGTAGAAGTTAGGGCTGACAGTAAATTGCTTGTTGAACAAGTGAATGGAACCTACGCTGTTAGAGCGCCTCGATTGAAACCGCTTCATGAACGAGTGAAGCGTTTGCTACCGCAGTTCAAGAATCTATATCTAAGATGGATTCAACGCGAAGAAAACGCTGAGGCAGATGCCTTAAGCAAAGAAGCTTATACATCATACATTCGGTCTAGTTAGTTATCACAATCGATACCTTGATTGTTTTGTCGCTGTGATCTTCTTCACCGTTTGCGTCTGAATCTGGGCAAAACGAGAACGACGCCCAACGCGGCTACTAGTATGATGCCTGCCAGGTACCACAGGACAGGTCGAATTGCCCCGAAGGCAATGGTTGACGGACTTTCAGTAACTTCAGCGCTCGTTTCTGTTCTATATTGTGTCAAGTAACTAGCGAGGGTAACATTGGCATTGACCAAGAACCCATCTACTTTCAACGTGAATTCAGGGTAGGAAAATGTGTTAGGGTAGGAGGGTGTATTCTGGGGCGTATACTGAAGGTAATAGTTTGCCAGGATGAAATATGTTCCATCGCTAGGTGGAGTGAAGTCGATTGTAAGTGAAGTAACCTGTAAGGACGCGGTTGTGTAGCCATCCGGAGGGTAGCAGCTTGGAAATCGGTTTCGCTCTTGGTTTATCCATTCAGCCCATTGAGACTCCGAGAGAAAATAAAAGTCGCTGAAGGTCGGAGGGGTAGACGAATAAGTGATGTGAACATCCTGCCCTGCCCTTGCCATGAACGAATCTATTACAGCATATGGGCACTGTAGTACGTGCTGAGGGACGTCGTTAGCGCAACATTGGTATGTTGCATAACCCAAAAAATTGCTGGCATTTAAGGAATAGGTGAATGTCACCGATGTTAAAGCGAGGGAAGTCGTTGTGCTTAACATTGTTGACACTGAAGTTAATGTGTCGGTTAACGTTTCAGTTACTGGGACGGTTGTTGTGGAATCCATTTGTGCATTTGTTGTTGTGACACCGAACGAAACTAACGTAACTAGAAGGATCAGAATTACGATTCTTTGCTGTTTCTTCATTGCATCTTCGCCTGTCTTCGTCGTAGTAAGTATAGCGAAGCTGCGAGCGCAGTGAACGCTACGATTTGGATTGCGTTAAATTCAGGGACAGGAACCGTCGGCTTCGCCACTCTAAAGATGCTGCACATTGGGCTACCAATATTAGCATAGTAAGCGTAGACTACAAGGCCGTATAGCCCAGCAGGCAGGCCCGCCGTTGAGGTGGCGCTCCAAACATTTTCACTATTAGGCGAAGCATGAAGCGTTAGGGACGGACTAAGCTG
>Ga0116137_1000643_pt1 | contig 27409 bp, 21 predicted proteins | sample June2015DPH_20_1_3_FD_88973 | JGI IMG/M metagenome (GOLD analysis project Ga0116137, IMG submission 88973) | Peatland microbial communities from SPRUCE experiment site at the Marcell Experimental Forest, Minnesota, USA - June2015DPH_20_100 | ecosystem: Environmental > Terrestrial > Soil >...
CGTACCTGGTCCGGGGCGGGACGATGCGCAGCCTGATCACGGGCGACATTTCCCCCCTGGGATACATCACTCAGGTGGTGGGCTACCCTGAAACCGTCCACGTCCACATGCAAGAGGCCCAGCTTCAGAAGGGAGACCTCGTGATGGTAGCGTCCGACGGGGTCGGGCACGTCCTTCATCCTTCGTTCATCGTCCCGCTGGCCGGCGAGCCGAGCGCTGACCGGATCGCAGAGAGGATAGTGGAAGAGGCGCGCCTCACGGTCACGGATTACGACGACGACAAGAGCGTCATCGTCCTGAGGACGGCTGAAGGCGGCCGAACCCCATAAGGGCCTCACGGTCTTGAGCCTTCCCGCGCTCCTCGGAGAAGAGGGATACCCCCAAACCTACCCCTAATTTGACCGTGAGGTACCCCCTCGACCTGCGCCTGACCTACCTCAGAATTGGTAAATGCGTTCGCTCAGAACCAAATCCCTCCGCGCGCGCAGCTACCGTTCTAAGCGTCTTCCTTGGAGAGCCAGGGCAGGTTCAAAGGTGTCTGCACTGGTACGCTTGACTCACCCTCGAGAGAATTCAGAATGTCACCGTATAGGGCCTTGTCACTCTTCTTCGCTGCCTTGGAGAGCTTCATGATTATCAGTTTCGGCGTGCTCGACCCGATGTGATTGAATTTTGGCTGCCTGTCGACGATGAGATCTCCATCTTTGTCAAGACCTTCCGCTTCTATTCCGTCAACCCTGATTGGCAGTTTCACGTGCGGAAGTGTTTCGCGGGCAAGGTGCGTTACTAGGAGAAGAAGACTGCTCCCCGTCGCTACCGTGTTCATTATGCCCGCTAGGATCCTCCCCGCCGCCCCTGGCTCGGTCAGGGCCTCGAACTCGTCCATGAGGACGAGTTTTCTGTGCCTGTCAGCGAAGACAGGGATGAGTGAACTCAGGGCCTGCTCGAGGCTCCCTATCTTCCGCGTCACCCTCCTCCGGAACAGGTAGATGGGAATCGGGGCAACCTCGGCCCTTTCGCAGGGAACTGGCAAGCCGAGGAGTGTGAGGATGTGAATCGAGGCGAGGGTCGTGAGTAGTGTCGTCTTACCCCCGCTGTTCGCTCCTGTGAGCATGACGACGTTCCTGTGCTTGGTCACGACCATCTTCGTCGACCTCGTCCTGCCCAGTGCGTAGCTGACAGGCTGGACTGCCGCCCTGCTTCCACCTTCGAGCTGATCCTTCATCAGAAAGAGACTGCGGCCGTTTACGAACGCGATCCCTTCGTTCCCAATTGCTGGAACCGAAAGAGAGTACTTCTCCATCAGGGAGGCCGTGGCTAGGGCGTAGTCAAGAAGGATGGCCCTCTCGATGCCATCCTCCACTAGGTTCCAGCGCTGCCTAAGAAACGATTCCGTCTTGGTAAGCTTTGCGACTCTCTCTTCCTTCTGCCTTTCCTCCCACCGTTCGACGACCCTCTTCCTCCCAGTTCTCTCGAAGCCAAAGGGAATCGAGAGACCCTCGAGTGCAGCCTTCCTGAGGACGTTCTCCTCCTCGGCGTTCATCCTCAGGGTACCGATGATTCCCTCGATGCCTTCCTCCACTATTTCCTTCGCCTTCTCCTCGTCGACCCCTCCCTTCCTGAACTTCTCGTTGATCAGGATCTCCGCGTCGGACAAGACTGCCTCCGCGTCCTGAATCTCCTCTCTCTCGTAGTCTTCGAGAGTCTTCATTATGCTCTCCAGGGTCTTCCCGTCCACGCCCTTGAAGAACGAAGCCAACGGCTGAGTCGCACCGAAGCGTGTGAGAATCGAGTGAAGGGCCCCGATCGCACCCCTACGCGAAATGAAATAGGCCATGGTATCCGACTCGACCCGCAAAGACTTCTTCCCAGCAGAGGGTTCGAGGGAGACACCGGCGAGCAGCCTCCTCAATTCACCCAGCCTTCCTTGCTGCTCCAGTTCCCTCAGGATGTCCCTGCCGGCGTCGCACGCTGCCAGCCGACCCTGGATCGCCTCCCTTCCAAGCGAGGGCATGAGGAGCTGGAACCTGTTCCTGGCGAGCTTCGATGAAGCGTGCTGAGAAAAGATCAGGAGGATGTCGTGGGCCAGCCTTCTCGCGTCGGGCGTCCTGAGGGCCTTCCTTTCATTGGTACCCGACGCCCTCTCGTTGTAGGCCCGGATGAGTCGATACGCCCTCTTCCTCTCTATCGCGGCGACCTCTGCAACTCCATCGATATCAGCAACCCTGACCCTTCCCAGCAGGTCCCTACCCTTTTCTTCAGAAGGAGTCTGCAGGTTGATCCCCAGGCGGGCAGAAAGTCCGAGCAGGGCGGCCAGCTCCGTTGACGACGCAGACTTCGACAGGTCAGAAGCCGGCATTGGCTCGAGCGCGCCTCAGCCTCGCTTTATTCGTTTGGCGCTTCTGACTTCGTTCACTCTCGTTTCCTTGCCACCCTGCAGGGAGGGGAGAGGCTAAAGTGCTCGTCGTACTCGCCGGTTCCGTTTCCAGTAGCGCGCGCTTGGTTTCGGCCTGGCAGCACTTCCCTTTCTAGGCCGTCGAGTTCCACGGGCTAGTGAAGCAGGCGGACGAATCGGAGTCCGACGCGTAACAGAACGTGCTGACCCTGCTGTCAGTGTAACTCGCAATCACCGCGGTCATGTCTTGATTGACAAAAGCTCCGATTGTTCTTGTGCCGTTCAGCTGGTACAGGTAGACAAAGTAGTCTCCGCCGTATGTTCCGTTGGTAATGGGGAACACGGAGACCGATTCGACGTAGAACGAAGACCCTACTGACTGCGTTATTGTGGCATTGGACAGCAGCACGCCGATGACCTTCTGCTGGGTGGGAGTGTAGTCGATGGAGAAACTGCTGCCCGGGAATTGGGTAGGCCAGACCCGGACGACCGTGTAGTTGGAGGGCTCCGTAAACTGGACGGTGACGTTGAGAAGATTGAGTTTCGTGTAGGAAACGGTGTATCCGGCCGTCCAGTTTCCGACCACGGTCTGACTACCTGTAACGTTCAGAAGGACCGAAATGATGGTTGGAGAAGCTGACGTCTGAGATAGGCCAAGAATGCTGTAGGAATAAGCCGTCTTGACATAGTCCTGGGCCTGAGGCGAAGTCAGGGCAGCCTCCACCGCCAGCCCGGGCTCCCACGACTCATCTCCGCTCGACGCAGTCTGATTCGATGTTGGCAGCGCCTGCGCTGCCGTCGTGCTCATCGTTCGGAGCTGAACTACGGATGGCGCCTTGGTGCTCGAACTCGGACTTCAGGAAGAGGGGTCTGCACCCGGCATAAGGTAGATTCCCCCAGCCACACCCACAACCATGATGACAAGCACTGGCAACAACACGGCCAGCGCCGTCTTTCTTAGAATCATTCGACTGAATTTGAGACTGGGCTGATATAGGACTAGGTCCGAGAACGGATTCAAACCACTGGTCTGTCGGCGCGCGCGAAATCCACTTTCAGAACCTGTTTGGGGGCGGGCCCCACCGGGTCCGTTTGGAGATTCGCAAACTGTTTTAACATCGGGCGAACTCAAACGCGCAAGGGGCACGAGTTGTCAAACGGCGAGCGCAGACTCGCTGCGATGATGTTCACGGACGTTGTCGGTTACTCATCTATGACCTCTGAGGATGAAAGGCACGGATTGCGCCTGCTCGGGGAGCATCGCTCTTTGCTTCAGTCCGTGTTTCCGAAGCACGACGGGCGGGTCGTCAAGACTATGGGCGACGGCTTCCTTGTTGAGTTCTCAAGCGCTGTCAAGTCCGTCGAGTGCGCCGTGGAGGCTCAGGAGGCAATGAGAGGGCTGAATGCAAGAAGAAGCCCCGATGACAGGATTCTGATTAGGATAGGCATCCATGTAGGCGATGTCATTCATGAGAATGGAGACGTCCTGGGCGACGCTGTCAACGTGGCAGCCAGGGTCCAACCTCTCGCAGAGCCAGGAGGAATCTGCGTAACGAGGCAGGTCATCGATCAGATTGAACGGAAGGTCGACTACAAGACTGTGAAGGTAGGTACGCGCGAGCTTAAGAACATCAGGCACCCCGTCGAAGTCTACAGGGTGGTGCTTCCATCGGAGATGTCGGGATTTGGGAAAGGAAATGCCTTGGATCCTCGTCGTCTCGCTATCCTCCCCTTCATCAACTTGAGCGGCGGCTCCGAGGACAGGTATTTCGCTGACGGCATGACGGAAGAGCTGATTTCCACTGTCTCGAGGATAGGAGAGCTCAGCGTCATCTCCAGGACCTCTGTGATGAAGTACAAGGACACGACCACGCCCATCAACGAGATTGGAGCCGAGCTCTCGACCGGCACGGTGCTCGAAGGGAGTGTAAGGAAGTCAGGGAACAGGGTTAGGATAACCGTCCAGCTGATAGACGCCCAGAGCGACAAGCATCTCTGGGCCCAGAGCTACGACAGAGATCTGACAGACGTCTTCGCCATCCAGGGAGACATCGCGCAGCAGATTGCAGAAGCGCTCCGGATCCAACTCCTCTCTGACGAGAGGCGGGGCATCCAGAGGATGCAGACTGTCAGCCCCGACGCCTACAGCCTCTACCTCAAAGGACGATTCTACTGGAACGAGAGGACAGAGGAGGAGGTGAGAAAGGCTCTCCAGTACTTCGATGATGCCATCAAGATGGAGCACGGCTTTGCCATGGCCTACTCAGGGCTAGCAGACTGTTACCTCGTGTTGGCGGACTACGGCTGGATGCCCCCTGGTGAAGGCGCCTCGAAGGCCAAAGAATACGCGTTGAAAGCGCTGGAGCTGGATGATTCCTTGGCGGAAGCTCATGCGTCCTTGGGTCTGGCCATGATGGACTTCTGGGACTTCAAGATCGCAGAAATGGAGCTCAAGAGGGCATTGGAGCTGAGACCGAGTTACGCCCAGGCGCTCCATTGGTACACTTCGCTGCTGTACTACACGAGGAGGTACGAGGAGGCGCACCCGAAGGAGAAGAAAGCATTCGAGCTCGACCCTCACTCACGCGTGATCAGCATGGGATACGGCATCGACCTGATGACGCAGGGGAGGATGGAAGAGGCGTTGAAGCAGCTGGATAAGGTGATCGAATTGAATCCTGACTTCGGCTCGCCGCACTACTGGAAGGCCTTTGTGCATGTGCTTTCGTCGGAATATGAGAAGGCGATCGAGGAAGGGAGGAAGGCGGTGGAATTGGAAGGGTACGCCAACGTGGAGCTTTTCCTTGCTTGGGTCTACGCCGCTGCGGGGCAGAGAGAGGAAGCTGAAAAGATTCTCCAGAAGGTATTGTCTGCTCCCAAGGGCTACTTGTCACCGGTTGATGTCGGCCGAGTGAAGCTCCTTCTGGGCCAAGAAGAGGAGGGCTTCTCGTGGCTGAGAAAGGCGCTTGACGAGCGTGACAGCAATCTATTCGTCTTTGGATTCACCGCACAGGAAAGGAAGTACATGTTGGATCCGCGGTGGAAAGAAATCGAGAGCAAACTGGGGTTACCCCCAGGTGGCAAGCTCCCGGATCTTTAGCTCGCCTTAACGCGCGTCGCGGTCTGGGCTTGGTCCAGGGGCTGGTTTGGGCATAGGGGGACACGGGTCCATACGAGAGGCCAACTACTCCACGATAGGGTAGACCATGCCTAAACTCGAAAGGATCCCCATGTCTGAGTGCCACTTCTGGGGCGACGCGGTTTGAGCACTTTCCTGAAGTTCAACTCATTTTGAATCAAAGTAGAAAAAGGTCTAACGCATGCGACCCTCGAACGCCCTTCGTGGCGGGTTTCTCTCCGAGACCGTGTCTGACCTAGAGACGAGGTTTCTGGCCGCGTACCACCTGCAACGGGGTAGACAAAGAGTAGGATTAACGTGTCAGTTTGACGTGGTGACAAACCGTTATGGGATCTTACACATCGGTCGTGACATGGTGGGCAAAATCCCTGTTACTACCTGCGACAGCCAGCCCGTGTGATGTGCAACATCTAGTGTACCGTAAGAGTCGAGTGACGTGTGGCGTGACGTGCGATATCCTTCTGAGCCTATGCAACGCCCTATGTGCGCGCGTCAAATGCCTAGACCATCATTGGATTGCTCGTCCACACTTCACGCAGAATCTTGCGGGTGAGGCAATTGACGCCCCGCAACTGCTGCAGTAGTGCGCGGTGCTCTGGCCTTTCCCAGATGGCTTGGGGAGGTCGAACCCCACTGTCTCTCTGAACTTGGCTCTGAAGATCCAGTCGAAGTTCTCCATGTTCTTCGGATAGATGCTGATGAAATTGATCCTGTTCTTGTGGTATTGCGCCATCTTCCATTTCATGCGCGCGCGCGTTCGAGCACGGGCGCGAGTACCGGTTCGAGGGACTCCCGGCTGTGTACGCATGCTACCACCCCAGCCCGAGGAACACCTACACGGGCAAGCTGACGAGAAGGATGATGACCGGGCTCTTCAGAAGAGTGATTAGCGCGCGCGCCGACGGACGCTTATAAGGAAGGTAAGCAAATTCACCACGCGATACTGTAAGACTTGGCCGTAGTCTATCATGCTGGGGAAGAAAGTCAAGAAATAAAGGAGCAATTGGTAAGAAGGAAGAACTCTATCAGGCCTATCAATGAACGAATCAGGAAACTCAGAGACGAAAGCGTGCACAATGTCGTCAGGGTTTCTCCTGAGCGGGCAAAACTGATAACCGATTTCTGCTCAAGCGACGAGATCAAAGGAAAGCCGATCGCTCTCCAACGCGCGTTTGCATTCAGGCATCTGTTGGAGCACTGCGCGGTCCCAATAGAGAGTGGACAGCTCATTGTCGGCATAAGAGGGACGGGTCCGGGCGAAGTGCCTACCTATCCGGAAATCTGCCTCCACACACCGCAGGATCTTGAGATCCTCAATTCCAGAGAAAACATGCCCTACGCAGTGGACGAGAAGACCTTGGCCCTGTACAAAGAAATGGTCATCCCCTACTGGCAAGGCAAGACCATGAGGGACATGCTGTTTGCTCTGCTGCCCGCCGAGTGGAAGGCAGCATACGAGGCCGGAATCTTCACTGAGTTCATGGAGCAGAGAACCCCGGGACACACGGCTGGTGGCGAGAGGATCTTCAGGATGGGGTTACTAGACCTCATTGATGAGATTCATGCAAAGATAGGCGAACTGGACCCTCCTTCACTTCACTACGACGAACTGCAGGAGCTGGAGGCGATGCTCGTCGTCTCTGAAGCTATGATTGCATATGCAAATCGCTATGCCAAGGCGCTTCGAAAATTGGCCGAGGAAGAGGATGACCCTTCCAGAAAGAAGGAATTAGAGCAGATGGCTGAAATCTGCTCATGGGTGCCCGCCCATGCACCCAGGACATTTTGGGAGGCTCTTCAGCATTACTGGTTCGTTCACGTTGGGATAACCTATGAATTGAATCCCTGGGATTCCTTCACCCCAGGCCGCCTTGATCAGCATTTGTACCCGTTTTACAGAAGAGACATTGAACAAGAAATCCTGACAGGGGAAAAGGCCAAGGAGCTCCTGGAATCGTTCTGGTTGAAGTTCAACAACCAACCGTCGGTTCCTAAGGTTGGTGTCACGCTCGAAGAGAGTTTCACATACAATGATTTCTCTAAGATCAACATCGGAGGCTTGAAGGAGGATGGCTCTGATGCCGTCAATGAACTGTCCTACCTTATTCTGGAGGTGCTTGACGAGATGAAGACGATGCAGCCCAACGCTGCAATTCTCTTCAGCGGTAAGAATCCGGAACGCTTTCTCAGGAAAGCTCTCAGAGTGATTGCCCCGGGATTCGGAGAACCTCCACTTTTCAACTTCGACGGTGCAATGGTGAAGATGTTGAGCGAGGGAAAGAGCCTTGCTGATTCCCGGGCATGCGGTGTCAGCGGTTGCGTGGAGACTGGCGCCTTCGGAAAAGAGGCGTACATACTCACCGGATACTTGAATCTGCCAAAGATACTAGAGTTAGCGCTGAACAATGGCGTTGATCTTAACTCTGGCAAGAGAATCGGGCTGGAGACCGGCGACGATAGTTTTGAGAACTATGATGCTCTCTGGGCAGCTTTCGTCGCACAATTAAGGCATTTCATTCGCATCAAATCGGAAGGCAATGATATCATTGAAGAAATGTACTCGAGAAACCTGCCCGCGCCGTTTCTTTCATTGTGGATCGACGATTGCGTGAAGAACGCGAGGGACTATAACAGCGGCGGGACAAGATACAACACCAGCTATATCCAGGTTGTTGGATTGGGAACACTCGCGGACTCTCTTGCTTCGCTAAAGTATAATGTCTTTGATAGGAAGCTCTTCGATCAATCACAGGTCCTCCTCGCCCTGAGAAAGGACTTTGAAGGTCATGAGGTAACGAGGCAAGTGTTCGTCAACAAGACTCCGAAGTACGGAAATGATGACGATTATGTGGATGATATTGCAAAGAGGATAGTGGATGTCTGCATTCAGGTCATTGAAAGCTTCCCCCCTACTCCGACAAGAAGAGCTTCCCGAAGGGCACTGTTCCTTCCCACCACTGCTCACGTGTACTTTGGCAAGGTAACCGGCGCAACTCCCGACGGAAGAAAATCGGGCATACCCGTCTCTGAAGGAGTCTCTCCCGTGCAAGGAGTGGATAAGAAGGGGATAGCCGCTGTTTTCAGATCTGTCGCCAAAATTGATTGGGACAAGTCAGGCGGTGCTTTGCTCAATCAGAAGCTCACACCCGATCTGTTGACCACCGAAGAGAACGTTGTGAAGATGGCCCAGTTGATCAGGGCATTTTTCACCGCAGGAGGCCATCACGTCCAGTTCAACGTCGTAAGTACGGAGTTGCTGCGCGAAGCTCAGAAGAGACCGCAAGACTTTCAGGATCTAATGGTCAGGGTTGCGGGTTATAGCGACTACTTTGTTAATTTGCCTAAAGGGCTTCAAGATGAGATAATCGCGAGGTCCGAGCAGAGCCTCTAAGGGTTATCCGCCTACCTTGACGAGCATCCCGATCTTTTCGAGCCTTTCCTTGATGTACCTGACTGTAGACTCGGGCGGCGCAACTTGCGCTTTCATCCTGTATTCCATTCCCAGTCTGGCGTATTTCTCGCCAACGTCGTGATACGGCAATAGATCAATCTCGTTAACTCCTCGCAAGTTGCGAAGGAATTGTACCAACGCACTGATGTTTCTTTCGGTATCCGTTATGCCTGGAATTAGAGCCAATCTGATTATTACGTCCCTTCCTCGGCCCTCTTCCACGAGAGCCCCCAGATTATCGAATATGCTCCTGTTGGAGACGCCGCAGTACTCTCGGTGTTCGTTATCGTCAACGAGTTTCAAGTCGTAAAGAAAAAGATCGACTTCTTTGATGATTGAGGCCCACACTTCCTTGGAGGTGTATCCCGAAGTCTCGATTGCAGTGTGGATTTCGTTTGCTTTACACCGCTTCAGAGCTTCTTTCAGGAAGACTGGCTGAGCAAGCGGCTCTCCTCCTGAAAAGGTAACTCCTCCTCCGGAAGTGTCATAGAGCAAAAGGTCCCTATCGATTACTCCCAGCAATTCTTCGACTGTGATCTCTTTCCCGATGGTTACCAGTGCATCAGCGGGACAGATTTCAGAACACTTTGAACACTTGTCGCAGATGGCTCTGTTGATTGCAATGCCTTCTGACGTGGAGGTGATCGCCTTCTGGGGGCAGACATCTATGCAGAGATTGCACCTAGTGCATTTGTATCCGAAAAACATCAAGTCCTTCGAATGAGACCTTCCTTCAGGATTGTGGCACCACCAACAGGATAGTGGACATTGTTTCAGGAATACGACAGTGCGGATGCCTGGTCCGTCGTGAATGGCAAACCTCTGTATGTCAAAGACCAGACCCAAGGGATTATCTGTCAAGTCACAGTTTCCCGTCCCACAAAGTAATTATCGGGCGAAGAAAGGATAAAAGGTTGACCGAAGTTTCTTCAGCTACGTCCTCACGCAAGCAACCCCGGCCCTTTATGGGACTAAGGATCTGAAACCAAGGGCGGCCCACATCCGGCCGCACCCGAGGGTTCAGGTTATGGTTCCACAAGCGCGCGCAACGACGACCTCAGTACGATCTGAATCCAAAGCTCAATGCGCAACCCCTCACCTACAAATTAGCCCGGCACGTTGACTCAGACGAGAAGAAAACACAAGGTCATCCCTGTTCCAGAACACCCTCGGTTCCGTTATCGTCGTGGCAACGTAGAGCCAGCCAGTTCTCGCTGTCAACCCCAGTCAGCTGCTTCATTATCTCGGGGGAGCGGGGATGGATTTTGGAGGGCAACCCAAGTAGTAGGACCACGGTATGCGGACAGTCACTAACCCGACAGGAGTGACGTAGTTAGTCCATGTGACCGTGGTGTTGGTAGAGGTAGAAACGGAGTAGACGGTAGTAGTTGCGTGCGCGCGCGCAAGACTACAGCCTGATGGTTGTGGTCTTGCCTGCGCCATTCGGGCCCAAGAAGCCGAAGATGGCGTCCTTCTCGACTGTGAGGTTCACGTTGTTCACCGCGATGAGCTTTTCGCCAAAAATCTTCGTCAGGTTATCCATCTCGATAACTCTCTGGCCCATCAGTAAAGCAAGAATCACAAGCGGGTTGATGCATATAAGTCAAGTGCGTGCCCCCGGGAGACAGGCCGACCCCGGAGGAGTTCCGCAACTGCAGCGCCTACCTCGAAGCTGAGCTGGAGCTCCTCTCCCGGGCTGAGGCCATCGTCGCGCTCGGACAGCTTGCCTTCAGGTCGATACTGGACTGGGCCGTCAGCAGGGGAGCCGGGACCTCCGGCAAGAGGTTCGAGCACGGGCGCGAGTACCGGTTCGAGGGACTCCCGGCTGTGTACGCGTGTTACCACCCCAGCCCGAGGAACACCTACACGGGCAAGCTGACGAGAAGAATGATGACTGGGCTCTTCAAAAGAGTAGTCAACGAACGCGCGCACGGCAGCGACGTACTCAGCAGAATGGCAACCAGGGATAAAAGAACAGGTTAGGCCATTGATCGCGGTGGGGCGCGCGTCGAGAAGGGCTCGGGAGAAAGAAACAGACGTTCAATATGTACGAGTCATGCATAACGCAGAATAAGTTTCCAAGCCCCTGAACGGTTCGTGCCATTTGAGGACGTCAAGAAGAGAGAACCCATATGCCCTCAGCCAAGTCTTCCTCTCACTTATTGGGGCCTCGAAGGCGTCCCAGACTTGACAGTCGAAGAAAACGCAGCATTGCTTACCGAGATCACATCAGAATCTCGACGCCGACTGTTAGCGCACTCAGGCGTGAGCTCGAGAGGGTGAGGCCGAGATGACAACTACAATCAGAGAGGAATTCGCGAAAGTCGTTTCACTATGTGAAGAGACGCTCGCCGAGCAGTCGAGCTTCGAAGAGTTTCTTGCCAGTGACGTCGAAGCAATCGAACATTTGTTAAAGCGGTTTGAGGGCAGTAAGGGGAACCATCCAGTCACCGCCGAAGAGGCGAGAACCCTCGCACTCCATGTCCGCCAAGCTATCAACGGCAACCAAGCGAACGCAGCAGGAACCCACATTCTCATGCTCCTCGTGCTGCAAGTCTCCCTGCTGGCTCAGCAGGATGTCGAGATGAAGGTCGAGATCCCCAAGGACATCGAGAACGCACTCGGGACGTGGTTTGAGCATTGGGAAGCCGCAAGAAAGGCATGGAACCAATACACCCGATGAGTCTCGAAGATGACCAGGTCTTGGACCTCGACGTCATGCTGTCACAAGCTTGCTTCTTACCGTCGGTTCAATCGACGTCTACAGAGCCCGTTGTGCGGTCGTCGGGGCTTCAACCCGGGTTCCTTACGTTGGGGCGCCTACATTGGACGTAAAGTTCTCTCCTACCCCGGCCTCTTTAACACCCTGTCCAATAGTTCGGAATTGGGTTTTATGACTCTGTAGCCGATGGGACCGCGCGGAAGGAAGTCACTCCCCGCCCCCGAGGTCGGTGGTCCTCACGGCGTCTTTGATCCCCAGTGCCTGCCAGTAGCCGAAGAACTTGTCGACGATGGGGCCGATGAGAGCGGTCTGCTGGCTCCTGAAGGCTCGGTACTTCGACCTGTTGTCCATCTCGTGCTGGAAGGCCTTCAGGCGCTCCTCGAACGTCTTCTCGTCTTCGCCGTCGCCCTTCACAAGCTCGTTGGGCGTCGAGTAGACGCCGACCTTGAAGGCGTGGGCCTTCGTGTTGTGGACGGGGCGGTACCTCAGCGCCATGGCGTGGTGGAAGCTCGCGTCCTTGCTCACGCAAGCCATGGTGACGTAGTCGCCCCAGGCAGGCCACCCCGGATGGGCCGACCTGTAGCCGTCGATGCCTGACTTCAGCTTCTCGACGCTCTCTTCAAGATTTTCCGCCTCGAAGACCGGATTTCCGTTGATGTCGACCGACGTGACCCTGTCGAACCCGTTCTGGCAGAAGAACTCCCCGATCAGCTGCACGACGTCGCTGAGCGGCCTCTGCTCCACGAACGAACGGAGCGTTATCAGCCCGCCGAGGTGCCTCGAATCCTCCTCCTTCTCGTCGTCGAGGTTGAACCTGAAGCAGGTGTAGGTGCTCAGGCCGTCAGACTCGTCGTCCGCGTAGGCTCCGCGGTAAGCCAGAGCCACGAACGAACCGCCGCACGCGTATCCGCCTCCCACGCAACCGCAACCGCCCGCGTGTCCGCCGCAGCAGCATCCGGGCATTCCAACGGTGCTTGCGAACGAGCGTCTAATGAGCGTTGGCCTGGACGGGCCGTGACCCCAGTCACGTCGACTTGTGATCCCAGTGAATGTTGAAAGCTTAAACTCCAATCGCCTGCGCTGACCAGGTCAGTTGTCAGACTCCGACGACTCTGGGCTCGAAAATCGTACGATAAGGGAAGTGGAGGCATCGACGCGGTTTCTCCTGCGTTCGTTCAAGGAGAAGATAGCCGAGCTGAAGGAATGCGGCCCCGAAATCGCCCAGATACTCCGATTTGGAGTCGACGCATCCTCTGCCTCTCTGACGGGCAGGAAGTTCTTCGGGGGCGACGAAGTCGGATTCGTGGCCATCGACGGGACAGATTCTGCTGATCAGCAGCTCGACCTTCTGGTCTTCTACGTCGGCGCCTTCGCCTATTCTGGAAAGATCCGGTTCCTGGATGGGCAGATTGCCGTCGGCGACGCGCAGCCCCTGGGCAGCGACCTGTCAGTCTCAGCAGCCATCCCTCTGTCTGAGGAGGACGCCGCCCTGGTCTTCGGCCAGAGGACCCAGTCTGGAATAGAGGTCGACTCGGAGAGGCTCCCGACCGCGATAATGCACCTGGCCGAGTACTACCTTGCATACAAGGCAACGATGGCGGACGGGAATACCAGGGTGGTCCTTCTCGACCGAACCCTGGCCGGAGACGTCGCCCATCTCGTCTGGAGCACCAGGGACCTCATCCACGACCATCTGTGCATCTTGGAAGGGATGGACACGCCCCACGGCAGGGTGAGCAACTTCGACCTCGAACTGGCGAGGATGCTGCTGCCCAACGACGAGCTGAACGTCCCTGCCCCGAGGAGCCAGCTGCTGAAGTTTGCAGCGCTGTGGCAGCTCTTCGAAGGAAGAGAGTACAATCTGCCGCAACTGATCGGCAGGATTGCGGCGAACCAGAACCGCCTGTCGAGCCTTCAGAGTGACTTCGGCGAGCTGGAATCCGAGTATCATCCCTTCGAAAGGACGCTGGGCGCCTTCAAGCTGAAGCCTGGAGTGTCAGAGTACTGGGACAGGGTGCTGGGCGCAGCCTTGGCCGTGGCCGACCACATCTTCAATCCCAGCGGCGGGCATCCCCTGCGGCTCAAGAAGGGCGACAGGGAACTCTGGATAACGGCCGACGACCTCGACTTCCTGGCCCTCATCTTCATCTACGCCCTCACCAGGAAGGCCTGGAAGGACGGCATCATCCCCATAGGTCTGATCAAGGACACTGAGGCGGCAGAGCTCACGAAGGCCCTGCTCCCCCTCCTGCAGGACTCGGCAAAGCTGAAGCTCCCTCACGGTCTTCCCAACTTCAACACCGACAAGATGCTGCTCCAGACCAACAGCGTCGTGAACTCCGGCGACGTCCCCACTCCATGGCACACCGTGGAGATGGACGCGGCCTTCAGGACCATGGTGCCGGTGAGAGACCCACGTCTGCCCAAGGGCGAGGCGCGAGTCAGAGGCGCCTACAGGAACGTGATCCTGCCGGAGAGGACCTACCTCAAGACGTACATCCAGCTCTGGAGCAGCGAGAAGGATCCGGCCGTGAGGAGCCACGTCTTCTCGTTTGATAGGCCCATATACGCAGGGTACGACCACTGGGACGAGATGCTTCTTCACAACGAAGACAACAGGGTCGACGAGAAGATACAGCCGGCACTGCACTTCGGCAGGGGATCCGAAATCACGAACCTCGTCATGGCGATCCTGAAGAGCATGAGCTCAGAGGTAATCCCGGAAGCCCTGGGACACAACTACCCCCTGTTTCTGGCGGACAAGAAGGCGAAATACGTATTGGAGCAGAACCACGAGGCATATCTGGGGGCCGTCGCCATCGAGATGGCAAAGTCTGGCCTGGACCAACAGGTCCTGTTCTCCAGGAAGTTCAGGGACTACAGAAGCAAGGTCGAAGCGAAGAGGAGGGGCTGATCCTGCAGCCGTTTGACGACCTTGGCGGTGAGTTCCAGGCTCGTCTCAGGGAGATCGTGTCCACCACCCGCCAGACGGCGGACGGAAGCTCCACGGTGACCTTCAGCACGGCCCAGATCGAGTGCGACTACACCCCGGGAGTGATCAAGAAGCTCGGCCTGGGACAGCTAGTCGCCGTCCCCAACGTCCAGACCCTCGGGACCAACAACGTCTACTCTCTCTACGAGATCGCCGACGTCTATCCGATGCACTACTCCATGCTGACGCTCGATAGGTCGCAGCCGGCGGCGATCAGGAAGGAGTTCATGGACCTGATCGAGAAGGAATGGGAGAAGGGCTCCAAGAGCACCTGGATCGAGATAGTCGCGGCTCCCATCGGATACATCATGAAGGTGAACGGCGGCTCCGTGTCCTTCGAAAGGAAGCCCTACGCCGCGCTGACCGGCAGCACGGTGAAGCTGCTGAGCAGAGAATCGGTCGAGCAGCTTATCTGCTACAAGCCTGAACGCCAGAAGGAGGACTACAGGTTCGGGAACCTCCTCAGCGTCGTAGACGAGACGATCCCGTTCCTGGTCAACGTCGAGAACCTGATTCACTATCACGTAGGTCTGTTCGCCTTCACCGGTTCGGGCAAGTCGAACATGACCGCGGCCGTGATCCGCAAGGCCCTGAAGGTGATCCCGGACCTGAAGGTAGTGATATTCGACGTCTCCTCCGAGTACGGGGTCCACGTCCTTGACGTCCTGAACGATTACCCCAGTCGGGTGCTGTTCACAGACTCGTTCGCTGAAAGCAAGGACCCGGAGGTGGAGTACTTCAAGCGGCACGCGACCCCCGAGAGTCTTGTGAAGCTGGAGAAGCAGTTTGAGAAGAAGATCGCGAAGCTCTTCTCTGATGGAAAGGTCAAGTTCGTCAAGGTGCCGCTGGCTGGAGACGAGGGGATAGCGAGATTCAGCACCTACGGCGGGCTCGTTGAAGTACTCTCGAACACTCTGAACGACAAGTACGGGGCGGTCCAGCAGAAAATCCTCGTGCCCCAGGTAATCAAGATAATAGAGAGATTCAGGGTCGAGAACAAACTCGAGCCCGAGAGCTCCTTTGACTCGAAGACCAAGAAACTGATTGCAAAGGTTCAGCCCATCCTCGAGGATCTCCCCAACACCAGCTCTCTGAAGAAGACCTTCGAGAACCTGGCCAAGGTGGTGGAAATGATCCCTGAAGAAGGCGAGGAAGAAGAAGAACGTGACGAATATACTTGGGATGACCTCGTAGAGGAGATTCTGTCTCCGAAACAAGACTCACCCAGAGTATTCGTCGTGAACCTTCCGGAGGCTGAAGAAGCAAGACTGCAGACGGCCGCCGTGATCGCCGATGTCTTTAGGAAGAGGAAGAAGAGCTTCACTTTGACGCCCAGAGTCCTCTTCATCATAGACGAAGCTCAGGAGTTCATACCACAGGAGGTTAGGAAGGAGGACGGGACCCAGCAGGCAAGCAGAGCGGTCGAGAGGCTGCTGAGACATGGAAGGAAGTACCACCTGCATTGCTGGATCTGCACCCAGAGGATAGCTCACCTCAATACCAATGCCTTGCAGCAGTTGCACAGTTACTTCGTCTCCACGATGCCTAGGCCTTATGATAGACAGCTCATCTCAGACACCTTCGCGATTGACGACGCGTTCATAGACCGGACCCTCGCATTTCAGAACGGGGATTGGCTGCTGACCAGCTTCAAGGCTACGGCGACGCAGAACATACCCGTGTTCTTCCACGCCGAGAACAATGAGGATATACTCGAGAAGTATATCTCTTGAAAGGACGGTCAATTTCCCCCCGGGCATTAACCGTGGGCGGTTAGCCGATTACTTCTTGTCCTCGGCTGGGTTCCATTGACCATGGTGAGAATACGTGAAGAGGTGCCGACAGCTTTTTCGAGAATTGAGACAAACCCTTCAAATAGAATGACCCCTTCTGAGGCTCGATTCCGTTCGCACTTGCTCACTCCAAGAACTGTGATTGAATCGAAGACAACGCGATCAAGCAGGCTTCCAATCTTCATGTTTGACATTGGTGGGGTAATCATCAAGTGGCGGAACAATGACCCGATCTACAAGTATCTCTCCGAGAGGTACAATCGGCCCTATGCCGAAGTCGAACGCGTCTGTGTTTGCAGGCTTTCTTCGCTCGAGTCCGGAGAAGTCTCCATAACGGCGTTCATGAATGACACCCTGCACGATTTGGGTCGGAGTCTAATGAGACGCGACTCTGCTGCGCGATTGTGGGTTCTACCACTCGAACGACTCTTCAAACCCAAATTGGGGATGATCAATTATGTAAGGATGTTGAGGAGGAATGGTTACTCGGTATATGCCTTGACGAACGTGTCTTCCCCGCATCTGGAATTCTTCAGACGGACGGGACTGGCTGCCGAGTTTGATCATCTCTTTGCTTCGTCTGAGCTTGGAAGCGTCAAGCCCAATCGAGAGATATTCCAGAAGGTATTCCGTTACCTAGGCGCATCACCTGCCGAAGTTGTATTCGTAGATGATCGAGTCGAGAATGTCAAAGCGGCAAGAGACTGCGGTATTCGTTGGGCATTTCAATTCAAATCGATCAGTCAGCTGAAACGAGACATTGATCACGTAATGCGAGAATCAGAACCGCCTGAGAACGCGCGCGCTCTGAAGAAGACAGGCGCATCCGCCTAATCTAGGCGAGCTACCCAGCACCTGCTTTAATTGTCCCACAACACTTGCCCAAAATGGGAAAGAGGCAGTCGGTCTCGAAAAGAGTTCTAGTTCCTGTGGCGCGCGGGGGGGGTCTGCAAATCACTTTGCGAAAATGTGTCGCTAGGGGATTGCGATTATGTCGCCGATAACGAATGTCACGTAGAGGGCACTCATAGTCAGCGCGCACGCTGTTCATGGTGGAAGCCATCAGATAGGCTCACGGATTCAACAGGACCCTAGACTTGGTGGTGCGGTCGCCGCGCATCGCACTTTAGGTTCAAATCGGCAACCTAGCAGACCTCAGGCGTCAGCGGTTGCCGTCACAACCATTACGGTTGTCGGTTTAATGCCGTTCCTTGACCGTAGTTTCTCGATTTGGTCGTGTTCCTCCCGAATCTTCGGTGTCTTATTCGACATGATGTATGAAGGAAACTCGACGGGAGCATAGTCTCGGCTGAAGTGCATCTTCGTCAATGTTATCTTGGAGAAACCCGCCTGTTCCAGCAACCACTCCAATTCCTTGCTGTTCGGCAGAATTGCCTCCCAGCCGAGGGCTGCTCTCAGCTTGAGGTAGGCAAGGTATACTTCCTCGGAGGTGGACTCTGGTTCAGTGGAAGATTCCGCCAGTATCAACTCCCCGCCCTTGGCTGTCACCCTGTGTATTTCTCTCACGGTTTCCTTCAATTCGTCACGGAGGAGGAAGTTCCTGATTGCGTGAACACAACTGACCACCTCGAAGCTTCGAGACTCAATTGGGAGACTGGAGCCGTCTGACCTTATTCCATTGACTCTCTGACCCAGACCGAGCCTTCTTGAGCTTCCCAAGAAGACATTCCACCAACCGGCTCTCTGCTCGTCGTCCATGATGTCAACCGCTGCGACATCACTGCCACGGTTAGCGCACGCGAATGCGAAATACCCTCGACCTGTCGCAACATCGAGCATGGAAGAGCCGTCTGCCACGAACTGTCTCGCTATGGCGTTCCTCTCCTGATCGATATCAGACTCGTCAAAAACATCCCACATAGAGATGCCATGTTTCGAATACAATTCGTCGAGGAGCATCTCCCGCTTCTTATTCATGACCGTGAGTGTTCTCTCGTCCACCCCTACAGGGAAAATCTCCTCAGGCAGATTGCACTCTACACCGAGGCGCTTGCATAGCCTGGGGATGGCCTGACAAGCCAACGGGAAGACGAAGTCATCCAACACCTAACGAAGAGTTACTTTGCGGTATAAAGCCGATAGTGCGCTGACCCGTTCGTAAGCGCGCGCGGCCGACTCTAAACTGACGGAAACAAATGGATGAAAGTAGGTAAGCGATCAATCAACAGGCAATGATTCGTAGCCCATGTTGGCAACGCTGACCGAGACGACGTAGAGAGGGGGGACAAAGCAATGTGGGGGGACACCGGGCACGATTCCCGAGAAATCCGACGCGTTGATCTGAGAGGGAGAGTATCCCACCGCGAAGGGGAAAACCCCATTCCCACATATGGTGGTAGGGAAATACAAGTCGTAGAAGCCCGTCGCATTTGCAAGTGGGCGCACCAGATACATCACACTGAACGTAGATCCGGCGGGAATCTCAGTCAGGTTCACCGAACTTGGCGCAGATGCAGTTATGAAAGAACCTGTGTAATTCTTGGGAGATGGGCAACCGCTTCCGGTGGAGTTGCTGTAGCATGACCACCTGAGGATTGAAACCCCCAGTTGTTCAATTCCCACGTGCAAACCCACGAATCTTGCGACCATGCACGCGGTCGAGGTCAGATTCATGAACAAGACGGCCAAATGAAGATTGCCCTCTACTGGCCGAAGGCCGCTACACTCCACCGGGAAGGTAGGAGTCGTCGTTCTGGTGCTAAAGTAGGTCGTTCCGGTGGTCGTTGTAAGAGTCACGGTAGTGGTCTGGGTCGACATTCCGGAGGAAGGGATGTATCTCCCTGTCAGGTACCCTGCCGACGCGGCAACGCCAATCAGCAACACGACCATGACGCCAAGTAGAGCCCTGGATGGCGAGTTCATCAGTAGACAGTCCCCCTTGTCGCTGCGAACACGAACGTTACCCGATCCAATCGCGATAGAAACAGCATGGGTCGGCACTATAATCGTTGTTACCACGGCCTTCAAGCCAGACCTTGTTCAGTGGTACTCCTCGCGCGCGCTACAGTGGAACCCGTCTGGTAACAACGGTTAATCATCACCCAGACCATTCTGGACGGGGTGGGGTTCTGAAGGTTGAAGGCTCTGAGCGTCGTCGTGGTGTTTTTGCTCCTTCTCTTGGCAACCGTTGCTCTCGTGGCGATGGATTCTCTGAAGCCTCAGCCTGTTGCTGTCGGATGTGGCAGCGTAATCACGACAGACACGACTCTGAGTAAGAACATCGGCCCCTGCTCAGGGAACGGACTCGTCATAGGCCATAACGACATAACCCTCAACTGCGCGGGGGGCACGATAAGCGGCACACGCACGAACGACACCGGCGTGGGGATTCGTCTCGCTGGGATGACACGAGTCACGGTCGAGAACTGCAATGTCACTGGATTTCAGAACGGAATCCTCCTTTCCAACTCCTCAATCAACACCCTCGCCAACAACACGGCGAGCGCTAACGGCGATGACGGATTCGTCCTCGCCTCTTGCTTCCATGACACCCTCAGAGAGAATACGGCTAATGGCAATGACGCCTACAGTAACTCTACGTATTACAACACAAACTACAACTCGCAGGATGGTTTCTACCTTAACAGTTCTACCAGCAACACACTCACAGAGAACACAGCGAGCAGCAACATCCGGGGTTTCGTTATCTCCGACTCTTCTGATAACACACTCACTGGAAACACGGCAGACAACAACAGTGGTAGTGGCTTCCGCTTTTCTGGTTCTTCTGGGAACACACTCACTGGGAACACCTCGGACAACAACACTAAGGATGGCTTCGTCCTTCAGGACTTTGCCAACAACAACAAACTCACCGGGAACACGGCGAGCAGCAACTGGGATGGCCTCTGACTTTTCAACTCTTCTAGCAACACATTCACCTCGAACACGATTACAAGGAACATCAACAACGGTTTCGAGCTCAACTACCTCAGCAACTGTACACTCACCCGGAACACGGCGAATTATAACGCCGTTGGCTTCCTCGTCTTCAACTCTTCCAGCAGCGACACTCTCACCTCGAACACGGCGAACAACAACCGACTTGGCTACTTAGACGAAACCACAGGCTCAGGCACATCAGGAACAGCGAATTTCTATTCTGGCAATATTTGTAGCAGCAACCTTTCCGCAAGTTCGAACCCGACCGAGCTCTGCACTCCGTAACCAATCCAGTCGGGACAGGGGCAGACACATCTTCTGACTGTATCCAACACCATCAAAATCGCTGGTTCAGCGCGCGCGCTACCCACGTAATCTCTGAATCGCCCTGCACGTTGCAGAACCCTAACTCTCCACTTCCTCTGACCTTAGCACATCTAGGAAGTACGCAGGAAAGAGGTCCCGATGTGCATTCACGAATCGCATGAAGTTTGAATCCAAGACGTACGTGACCGCGTGATCGGTTTCGCTCCTCACGCTCCTCCCGTAGGTCTGGACCAGCCTGAGAGCAGTCTGCCAATCGTACCATGTGCTGTCCCTCTGGAGCTTCACCACCGTCCTCCTCTCCGACAGGTCCGGAAAGGGGACCTTCACCACGACCTGGAAGCGCGACATCTCGTCCTTGAGGTCGACGCCCTGGAACAGGCTGGGGGAGATGAGCACCGAAGCATCGGTCGAGCCGTGGACCCGAAGTAGGGCTGACCTTTCCGAGCTCCCCTCGGTGGTCACCAGCCTCTCCCTGTTCGGTTCCGAGACGTGCTGCATGATGTAGTTGACCTGGTAGTAGGACGTCGTGTGTATCACCCCTCTCTCGCCTGCGTGGCGGTCCATTATCGCATCCACAGCTCCCGCGATGCTCCCGAGCGAGGCGTCCATGCTCGCCCAGCTCAGCCGCGCAGTGTTCAGCGCGTATATCGGCCTGTTCTCGACCGGGAACGTCGACTCGGGCACGCTGATGTAGGATACATCTTCTTCCTTCACCCCGAGGGTCTTGCAGAGCAGCTCCTTCGAAAAGATCGTCGCAGACATGAATAGGGTCGAGTCGGCCGTCTCAAAGAGCGGGTGGGTGAAGCTCCCGATCTGGATTGGCTGGAATTCGACTTCGTCGATCGAGCCGTCCTTCGCCTTCTTCGCGCCGTTCACGATCCAGTTCCCGGGGTCGTCCTCGAGGTCCATGATGAAGCGCTCGAGCGCTTCTCCCAGGCTCTTGCACGCCGCCACGCGATCCTGCAGGGTGCCCTCTTCGAGGTGCGTGGCGCAGAACCCGTCGAGCATTCCCTTCGTGTCGGAGAGCACGTCCAGCCACGCGGCCGGGTCGTCGACGCCCCTGTCGGGTATGGCGAACTCCTTGCCGTCTCCGCTCCAGTGGCGCTCCAGCTCAGACCTCACGAGTGAGAACGAAGCGAACCCCACGATCTGCTTCTCCAGGTCGTGAGCCTCGTCACAGATCAGAAGCCTCCTGTGGGGAACGGCTTCGGCGTACTTCAGCTGGCTCAGGAGGAACGGATAGTTGCAGACAGTGACGGGCGCTCTGAACCCGAACCACTTCTGGTCGTAGTAGGGGCACAGCTTCCCGTCTTTCAGCTGCTCGCACTTCGAATCCCGCGTGCACAGCCTCCTCTTGTGCTGGTCGTACTCCTCGAACGTGAGGTGGTGGGGGCAGTCGCTGAGCTTCCAATCGGCCTCGCACCTGCCCTTGCTGCATGGCGGGAGCAGGCCCGATGTCGTGGGGACCCGGCATTGGAAGTTCGACTTGCCCTTCACCATGGGAAACCCGAAGTCCGAAGCGTACTGGTCCTGAAGCTGCTTCGTCGATGTGAGTATGTACGCCGACGAAAGGTAGGTGCAAAGGGCGGCCGCGACGGCAGACTTGCCGAAACCCACGGGCGCCTCCAGTATGATGAATTTCTTCGATGCCATTGCCTGATCCACCTGTTCGAGGACCTCCTTCTGGAACCGCCTCATCGATTTGTATGGGAAACAATCTGCAGGAGTTGCCCTCTTCATTCTCTCCACATAGCCGCACTTGGTGCATGCAGGGGGGCCAATCCGCGAAGGCTTGATGCGACTGCCGCATTTGGGACAGAAGTTCATCTGCCGAGTTCAGCGAGTTCGGCGTCGGCTTAAAATCCCATTGATGGCACTCCCCCAATCGACGGCGGCGCCTTCACTTCTCTCTTTCCATGTAGATGATTCGGAAACTGACCTTCGCCTTAGAAGCAGGGCGTCTATCGGTCGCTTCATGGGTTCACGGCTGGAGGAGCTGGCTGGCCAGTAGGGGGATTAGGAGGTCTTCTTATCCCAACATAGATTGCAGTCGTTACAATCGCAGCCTTCAGTACAACACTGGCAGTCTATCGACGTTGGATTCACTTCAGACCCCCGCCCACGCGAACGAGGGTCTAATGAGCGTTGGCCTGGAAGTACTGAGAATAGAAGCGAGATCTCTGCCCCTCCATTTCACGAGCCTGGTCCAAAACCATCAAGATCGCTGGTTCAAGTTCAGCTCTGATTCACGCTTATTAGACAAACCTCTCCGTTCTTTTGCCAGGGAGCATGGCTTTCTGTCCTAACTGTGGTAAGGAAGTATCACCACAAGCGGTTTACTGTCCCAACTGCGGACATCCACTAATGCAAACGCAACCAGCAATGAAGCCAGCGGAGAAGATTAGCGGATTGTGGTGGCTCGCTCCCTTCTTTCTAGCATTTATTGGTGGGCTCATTGCATACTTCGTGCTCAAGGACAGAAACCAGAAGACAGCCGAACACATGCTAATCTTCGGGGTTGTCTGGACTTTCGTTGGGCCCATCCTTGTGGGCGGACTTCTGTTCGGGTTGTTCTTCCCTTTCACGACTACTACAGTGCACTATACTACAAGCGTATTTCCATGAATAGTTGCGAGATAGGAACCAGATTTCGTGTTTGCACAATCAGTCCAACACCATCAAAATCGCTGGTTCAACGATATAAGTAGGAACAGGAAACTCTATCACATTGAAGAAGGACAGCCTACCCGTTTTTGTTATTGGGATCATGCTAACGTTGGCTGTATTCGTGCCTATCTCCTACTTTCTTCTCTCTCTACCCTTATTGGATATTGTAATAGCGTCTGCATTTGTCATCTTCCTCTGGCTCAACGGATTTCGTGTTGCTAGGCGCAGGAAAGCGGGAAAGAATCAACAACGAGGCCCTGCAAGCGGGAATTTGAACACAAAAAGTTAGGCTCAACTCCTTTTCACGAAGCATTCCTTTGGGAGCCTCTCCAACCCTAGACTGATATTGGGGTTGCAATTCATTACTCCGACAAAGTGCCAAGTCGTTTAGCATAAGTAAGGGGAAAATCCTTCCTATCAGAGGCCATTCCTTTGCCAAAAGCCGACATAGGCGAGCGCAAGACCCGTCTCAAGACAGTCAGACTCCCAGAATCGTTAGTGCGTTCTCTTGAGAAGGAAGCCACCGATGAAGGCACGACCGTCAACGCAGAAATCAACTCAATCATTAGTCGGCATTTCAATTGGGACAAGAAGATACAGGAGTTTGGAATCGCTGAGCTTCCGAAGTCGATGTTCATGAGCCTACTTGAAGGGTGCGACGACGAGATGCTCGCTCGAGTAGGGCGAGAGTCATTCGCCGTGCGGAAAGAGATGGCAGAGTTCTTCTTTCAAGACTCCTCTCCGAAGGGGATACTGAATTTCTTGATGATGCGGTCCAAGTTCAATCCCAGGGACCAAACACGGATAACGCAGGAAGAGGACAAGATTGCAATTGTCATGCGCCACGATTTCGGTCCCAGATGGAGCATCGTCGTCAAGAATGGTCTCGATGAATTTGTGAAACAGTCGTTTCATGTCGAGCCGCGAATCAGTTCGGGGGAATCGGTAGTCACGGCCCGTTTCAAGGTCAATTTGCGAAACTTGCCCACCACTCTCCCGCCACAGCCCTAAGCCAGATGGGGAGGCGCGCGCGCCCCCGGTTCACTTTCGCCAGTCTAGAACGACAAAATCCCCCATTTTAGATCGCCGGTGGAATCTTGGTGTTGATTGTGTCCCGTGTTTTTAGAGACAACAAGGATACACCTTGGCGATGGCTTCGCGAATTGTAGTTGACCACAATATCCTAGGGTGGGGGGATACTCATCGAGACGAACTCCTGAAGCGATTTAAGGAAGTTATCCAAGTGGGAAAGCATTCAGACCTGCCTAGACGAGCCTTTGACAATGAAGTTGCTGCCTACTGCGAATTACGTGATTGCGCCTTAATCACGGCGGACGCCAAGGCGTATACCCACTTCTTCGAGGCCGGAAATCAAGTCGGTAAAGGTAAGCCTGGTTGAGCGATGGGAAGTCTCGGATGCTGATCTGTACCTAGTAGAGATAGCAAGTTAGGCCACCACCCGTACCTGTCTGATGTCGTCGAGTCCCGAACCGCGCGCGCTTACGACGAGTAATCGGAGAACTAGGTCGCGGTCGAGAAATTGGAGCCGCAGGAACCACAAAACCGTTCTGATTCCTTTACTGGGCTTCCACAGTTCGTGCAATAAACCATCACTATTGTTGATGGTAGAGAATGAGTAACTTGGACGGGTCCTGTGGGATCTGCCTGCGGCTGCGAGGAAGGTTGTGCCGGACTTAGAATATCATCGAAGATTTTGGAAGTGAGTTCCACGCCACAGTGCGGGCAAGAAGCGGGGTTCTCTTCGTCTATGAGCTCCCCGCATGATGGGCAGATCAAGTGCTTATCCGATTCCTTCTTGTTACTGGTGTCTGACCTGATTTGTTCCCTCTCAGCATTCCTCACCGACCAGTCTTTCCTAGAAGGCAACCAGTCTTCCAATCAGGTTTGCAACCGAACGCAGTTGAGACCGTGCAATTGCATCTCTTACAGTGGCCCACGTTGATACCCGTGCCCGTTGGAATCTCCACGTCTTCCCCGCAGTGACATTCCATTGCTGTGGTTCGGAAGGAGAGGCTCGAATTATAATCCATTATGGATTCCGAATCTACGTACGCGCGCGGGAAGCAGCTACCTGCGAGTGTATGCCCAGAGGGCGAACACGAGCAGGACGAAGGCCGCGGTCAGCAGGGGCAGGTTCGTCGCAAAGGTCGCAGCCAGCACAGAAGCGGCTGACACCACGAAGGCCATGCAGGCGAACCAGACGAGCTCCACGCCGTGCGACCTCGACAGCCTGACCTCCACAAGCCTTGACTCCTCGTCGACCCCGCGGGGTGCCTCCAGCGCGGACGACAGGTAGTACTCGAAGCTGAGCCTTTCTGAGAGCAGAATCAGCGCGGTGGCCGACGCCACGTAGCCAAATGCTCCGGGAACGAGGTGCCCGAAGGCGATCGCGAGAGGGTAGTACAGGAACAGGCCGGCCGCTGCCGTCGAAAAGGTCAGCTTCCTCCTGTACCCGGCAAGCAGGGCGACCAGAGAGAGGGCGACCAGGCCCAGTCCGGCCAGCGACCCCACGAAGAAGGCGCTGACGATCTCCGTCGCCAGGTAGGCCTCTGCGAGCTGTCTCACGCGTGTCATGCCCCTGCCCTCCTCAGTTCCACGAGGCCGCGCTCCGTGTTCCATTCGAAGACGTTGGAGTAGAGCGCCAGCCTGCGCACGAACCAGTCCAGCTCGGCCCGCGCGAAGCGGGAACCGAGCTCCACTTCCCTCGCCGTCAGCAGCTTGCTCTCCACCAGAGCAGAGTCTTCGCTCTTCAGGCTGTCGACCACGACCGTGTTGCAGACGAAGCCTCTTCCAGAGAGCGAAGCCACGGCATTGACGAGGCGCATGTTCGCGCCGGCCGAGACAAAGAACAGCGTCCCCCCGCGCCCGACGTACTGCTTCCGGAAGAACTCCACGAGGAACTCCTCGACGTGCTCCAGGTTCCAGATCTCCCCGACCTGGGAGTCCACCATCCCTTCGACCATCGCGCGAAGGCGCCCTATGCCGAACCCCGGCTTCACCTTGTAGAGCAGCTGCCCCATTATCAGCATGCCGACCCTGTTGCCGGAGGTCATGAACGAGCAAGTCAGCTCGTGGGCGGCCGCTATCACGTCGCCTCTGGCGCTCCATTCCCCGACCCTGGGCACGTCGTCGGAAAAGAGGTCCACGACGACGATGCAGTCCAGCCCTCGCTCGACCTGCCACTCGTTCACGAGCTTCTTCCCAAGCCTCGCGCTCGCCTTCCAGTTCAGGTCTCTCACTCTGTCCCCGGTCACGAACTCCCGTATGTTCATGAAATCGAGCCTCCCTCCCCTGTAGGGCGAAGGCGTGATCCCCGCCCAGCCCAGGGCGCGCGCGCGGAGCTGGCTCATCTTCGGAGTCAGGAGCTTGGGGTAGACGCGGAGGCTGACCGGGGCGTAGAAGGTGAAGCTCCTCTCGGAAAGACCGAACATCGAGCGGAAACGGATACCCGTGGTCCGAAAGTTGAACTCCCCGGGTTCTCTGAAGACGAGTTCGTAGCGCAGCGTGACGTCCGAATTTCGCCCTATGGAGCTGTCGAACGAGGCGGCCCCTCTCACGACCTGGGCAGAGTAGGGGGGGCCGTCGTCGAGGTGCAGCCTCTCTATGTCGTCCCCGAGGTTCGACAGCGTCAGCTCTACGAGCACGGTCTCCCCGACGAACGCCTTCTCCGGGACCCGCCTTATCGCGCCGAAGCGCCCCTTGGACTCCGACGGGAACGGTCTGCGCAGGTCGAAGGCGACGAAGAGGATGAGCACGATTGCCCCGACCCCGATGTAGGAGTACGTGACTACGGAAAGCCAGATGCCGGCGGCGGCGGCCGCTACTACGAATGAAAGCTTAGCCTTCAGGCCTGGTTACCTTCGGAACCGGCGTCTTCGCCAGGATCTCTTCCACTATCGCCTGCTGGCTCAGACCCCGAAGTTCGTAGTCCGTCGACAGCACGAGCCGGTGGGCCAGGGCAGGGACCGCCAGGGCCTTGACGTCGTCGGGGGTGACGAA
>Ga0116137_1000646_pt1 | contig 27272 bp, 23 predicted proteins | sample June2015DPH_20_1_3_FD_88973 | JGI IMG/M metagenome (GOLD analysis project Ga0116137, IMG submission 88973) | Peatland microbial communities from SPRUCE experiment site at the Marcell Experimental Forest, Minnesota, USA - June2015DPH_20_100 | ecosystem: Environmental > Terrestrial > Soil >...
CCATCACCGCGAGGGTCTGCTTGTTGAGCGCGACGCGGCTCCCCACCGTGATCTTCCCGTGCTCGACGGTCTCGGCGGAGTTCACGACGAAGTCGGGTCCGGTGGAGGACTTCACGATCACGCGGCCGTCCGTCAGCACGTCCCGGACGCTGCCGACGATGAGCGGCGGGTAGCGCAGGCGGTCGAGCTCCGTCTTGAGCCGCTTGACCTCGCGCTGGAGACGAAGGATCTCCGCCTCCATGTAGTGACGCTCGCTCTCCACACGCTTGATCGCCTCGGCGAGCTGCGTGTTCCGTAGCTCGAGGAAGCTGAGCCGGTCGAGCGTCTCGTGCGGGGTCGCGGGCGCTTCAGGTTCGCTCATGGTTGTCGACACTGACCTGCCACGGCGGCGTGTCAATCAATAGATGCGGGTCTGCTTATAACTACGCGTGGCTAAAACGCCGGGCCGGGGTCGATGACGGTCTCGCGCGTCCGTTCGGTCCGTGCGTTCGCTCCCGGCCACGTCACGGGGATCTTCCGACCCGATACGACGCCCCGCGACCCGCGCGGTCGCGGGTCGGTGGGGGCGGGGGTCGTCCTCGAGCTCGGGGCGTGGGCCGAGGCCCGGTTCTCCCCGGGTCGGCGCTCCCGGGTCCGCGTGCTCGGCGACGGGGGAGGGCCGTGGCCCATCTCCGAGGACGTGGCGCGTCGGATGGCCCCCGAGGAGCCGGGAACGCTGACCGTGCGCCTCACGCACGAGCTCCCCGTCGGACAAGGATTCGGGATGAGCGCCGCCGGCGCGCTCGCGGTCGCCCTCGCCGTGGGCGCTCTCTCCCGCCGTCCCCGAGCGACCGCGGTCCAGGTCGCGCATCTCGCGGACCTCTTCGGCGGGGGCGGCCTCGGGGGCGTGGCCGCGATCCTCGGTGGCGGCCTCGAGGTCCGGACCCGGGCCGGTCTCCCTCCGCTCGGTCGGGTCGTTCATCGACCGTTCCGGCCCGCGCTGCTCGTCGGAGTCGTCGGTCGGCCGATCCCCTCTCCTTCCGTGCTCCGGGACCCCGCCGCGCTCCGCCGGATCGCCCGGGCCGCCCACGGCTGGGAGGAGCTCGGTCGCCATCCCACCCCCGAACGGCTCTTCCGGCTCAGCGAGCGGTTCACGGACCTCGCGGGTCTCGCCTCGCCCGCCGTAGCCCGGACCGTCACCGCGCTACGGCGCCGGGGCGCCTCGGCGTGCCAAGCGATGTTCGGGCAGAGCTTCTTCGCCCTGCCCCGGTCGGTCCCGGCGCGAACGGCGTGCCTCGAGTGGCTGCGGCGAGAAGGGGTCCGCGCGGTCGAGCTCCACGCGTCGGCGACCGGCGCCCGGCTCGTTCGGTCCCGTCCCGTCTAGGGCCCTCTCTCTCGAGGCCTCAACGGAGCGCGCGCTCCGCAAGCCTTTTAGTGGGAGGCCTGTCTCGGCGGCTCCCATGACGCGAAAGCCTGCCCGCATGTACCGCAAGGTCGAGGGGCAGGTCTACACCCGCCAGGAGTACATGGGCGGCATCCCGACGTGCCGGATCACCCAGTTCGACACCGGCAACCTTCGGACCCAGTTCCCGTTCAGCCTCACGCTCGGGACCGAGGAAGCGGCTCAGGTCCGGGACATCGCTCTCGAAGCGGCACGCATCAGCGCGGTGCGGGTCCTCGAGAAGGCCGCGCCGAACGAGTTCCATCTCAAGGTCCGTCGCTTCCCGCACCAGATCCTGCGCGAGCACAAGATGGCGATGGGGGCGGGCGCCGACCGTATCTCGGCCGGGATGCGGGGCGCGTTCGGCAAGCCCGTCGGTCACGCGGTGCGCGCGGCCATCGGCGCTCAGCTCCTCACGGTGTACACGACCGAGGCGCATCTCGACGCGGCCAAGGAAGCGCTTCGGAAGGCGTCGCACAAGCTGCCTGTGCCGACCCGGGTCACCATCACCCAGCGGGCTTCGTAGGCCGTCGGGCGCGCACGACGAGCACCGGGCACGGTGCGTGGGTGACGAGCGCGGACGAGATACTGCCGATCAGGAGCCGCTTGGTCGCGGACAATCCGCGAGAGCCGACGACGACGAGGTCGGTGGGGTTCATCTCGAGGTACGAAAGAATCTCGTCGACCACCACGCCCTCGTGGCACAGTCCCGTGACGGCACTGACCCCAGCCTCCTGGGCCTGCTTGACCGCGAGGTCGATGAGCGCGCGGTACCGCGTCACCTGGCTTTCGGAGACCGCGGTCGCCGCGTACGGGTTCGGCGACGGCAGATAGACCGGGACGAGCGGGGCGATGCTGAGGATGGTCAGTTCGCTCCCGTACCGGTCCGCGAGGTCGATCGCCGCGGCGAGCGCGTCCTGAGAGTTGGGCGAGCCATCGATCGCGACCGTGATGCGGGCGAACCGGGGCGACGGCATACCGTCGGCGAACGGGCGGAAAGGTACTTGGAACTTCCGGGAGGCCTGCTCTCGTCGTCCGAGAGGTGCCGCGGGGGGGCTAGGCAACCGTTTTTACGGGTGGGCCGCCTGAAGACGAACGCAGGTGACCTCGTTGGCTCCCGTTTGCAGTAACTGCGGTGCTTCCGACTTCGTTTGGGCGAACGACCTCAAGACCGGTGGGCTGGGGGGAGGGTCGCTCTCCTTGCGCGCCCGAGGCGAGCTGTCGCTCGGAACCCGGATCTGCCGGGCGTGCGGTCACGCCGACCTCTTCATGAAGGACCCGTCGATCCTGCGGATGCCTCATACCTGGAGACCGGGGGAGTTCACCCCGATCACGCCCCGCCCGGCGTCCCCCCCGACCCATCATGTCGCCCACCCCACGCCGGAGACCGCACCGGCTCCCTCACCCGCGGGGAGGCCCGTCGCGGCTCCGGCGGCTCCGTCCCCGACACCGCCGCCCCCACCGCCCCCGCCCGGCCACCACGCCCCTCCGCCACCTCCTCCCCCTCACGCCGCTCCTCCGCCCCCAGCGTCGGTGCCCCCCCCGCCGGAAGCGGCTCTGACTCCACAGTGGACGCCTCCGGCTGAGACGCTTCCTCCTGCCCCACCTCCGCCTCCGCCGGCCGAATCGCCTCCGCTACCCCCGGAGCTGAGCGGCCCCTCGTCACCGCCACCTTCGACGGAGAGCGCTCCGCCGTCCACCCAGGCCGACAAGAAACCGAGGCGCCGTCGAGGCTCGAAGGGAAAAGGCGGGGACCCCCAGACAACCCCCGAGCCGTAGGACCGGGAGAACGACGACCGTCCGAGCCCGTACGGGGCGGTCCTAGAGCGACGGGACCGGGGAGAACGAGACCGTCCGGACGAACCGACCCGAGCCGTCGAGCCATCCCATATCGACTCCGTCGGGCGGCGCGCGACCGTCTCCGAAGTCGGTCGTCCAGGGGAACAGCACCCAACCGTGGTGCTCGAGGGGTCGGCCGTGATGACACTGGCCCCGGGGGAACTGCGCTCAGAACTGGGCGATCGAGGCGAGCTGGGCGGCGATGACACGGTGCTCCCCGTACGGGCTCGAGAACTCGGTCGCTTCCGTTTAGGTGGCCTCAAGGAGGCGTCGCCGCTCTCTCGTCGTCGGCGTTCCACGCGTCGAGGAACTGGTCTACGATGCGACCCACGTCCCGAGAGGGGGCTGCCCTGATGGATTCCGAGAGGCTCGAGCGGAAGGGATGACCATGGTCGAAGGAATAAAACCTCGGCATCGGTTCCGAGAAGATCGGAGCGGCGGGTAGCGGGCGTCCGAAACGGAGGCAAAGGAGGGGAGGGAACATGGCGTTGGTCCAACAGAAGCTGGAAGGGAAGATCGGGACGATCGCCCTCGACCACTACGATAAACGCAACGCGCTGGGGAGCGAGCTGATCGCGGAGGTGGTCGGGGCGCTGAACGACTTCAAGTCGGGAGGCGCGCGGGCGGTGGTCCTGCGTTCGGCCAGGAACGAGCCGGTGTGGTCGGCGGGGGTCGATGTGTCGGAGCTGCCGAAGGCGGACGTGGACCCGTTGCCGTACACGGACCCGTTCGAGCAGATGCTGCGCGCGGTGAAGCAGTTCCCGGCGCCGGTGATCGCGATGGTCCACGGGACGGTGTTCGGCGGAGCGAGCGACCTCGTGATGAATTGCGACCTCGTGTTCGGGGACGAGACGTGCGCATTCGCCCTCACCCCGGCCAAACTGGGATTGCCGTACAACGCGGGCGGATTCCTGACGTTCATGACGCGATTGCCGCTGGGGATCGTGAAAGAGATGGTCTTCACGGCGGAGCCGATCTCGGCCGAGCGGGCGGAACGGGCCGGGCTCGTGAACGCGATCGTGCCGGCGGCGGACCTGGAAGCGCGGGTCTACCGCACGGCGAGCACGATCGCGACCCGGTCGGCCGCGGCGATCGCGGCCTCCAAGGAGGCGATGCGAGTGCTGAGCGAGGCCGTGGCGATCAATCCGGCGACGTACGAGTATCTCCAGAGCCTGCGACGGGATGTGTACTTCGGGCGGGATTATCGCGAAGGGATCCAGGCGTTCTTGGAGAAGAGACCGCCGAAGTTCTGAGAGAGGAGCGGCTGACCCAGGTGAGAATCCCTACCTTGAGGTGGCCCGCAAAAGCATCGCCCGGGTCACGATCCCGTTTTGCGCGTTCGATCAGATACGGCGCTTCCTCTTGAGCGGTGTCATAAGCGGTCCTCCAAACGGGCCGACGGAAGTCGGTGATCGGGGCGTCAACCACCGCGGCACCCTCTTCCGTTGGCTTCGAGTTGATTTGCGAGTTCGGGCAACATCACGGCGAGTCGGGGCAGTTCGGCTGATTCCCAATACGACCTTCGATTTGTGATCGATCCTAGTTGAGGCCAGGGGGTCGCTACCAGCGAGCCTCCGCTCGCGCAGACTCTGGGGGAACCTCCGCACCCGAGGTAGCGTTCTCGAACCTGCCGTAGTTTGAGCCGTAGAAGGTGGCGGCCTCGCCGGAGAAGGCCGGAACCAAAAGTCCGCACGTCGCGAAGTTGGCGGTCCTGGACCATCCTTCCCTGGGGTTCGACCGGTCCGTTACGAAGCGGAGGCTACGGAAGGCCGTTCCTCTGTTTGCGAAGGGCCGGCCAAAAACCGCCGATCATCAGGGCGTACGTGACGAACATCGGGGACATCGCCACGAAGATCGGACCCACCGCGGCGACCAGTGCGACCCAATTGGTGACAAACTCGGTCAAAAGCAGGAGGGCTTGATTGCCGACCACGAGGCCAGAGAACGTTGCGACGCCCAGCGACCAGGTGAACGCGGCCCAGCCAAGTACGTTACGCCACGATGAGCCCAGGAGTTGCGCCTCCTTCCTCAGACCAAAGAAGAAGGTTCCGAATACGAGGACGACAACACCCCCGACCGGCCACGCGATCCAGAAGGGAGCCGCCTCGGCTCCCCCACCCCCCAGTGCGATGCTCCAGACGGCCGTCATCGCCGTCCCCCCGGTCCAGAATGCGAGACCGACCCATGGCCACCGACGCTTCGGGGGGACCGGCTTCCTCCGCACCGGTTTCGGGTGGAACGCGTGCCATTCCCGAAGCCCAAGGAACATCAGATAGAATCCGAAGATCGTCGTCCCGAGGGTAGTGTAGTACTCGAGCGGGCCGTTGACGAGGTTCCCACGTTGCAGGAACTGGTACACCTCGGTCGCGCCTTCGACCGCGAAACCAAGGATGAGGACCGAACCGGCGTGAGCGGTCGAGACCGGCGATGGGAGCAAAAGTCGGGCGGAACGGCCGCGCGCAGGCGGCGAAGCGGTCGAGTGGGGTTCCTGCCCCTCGGACGGCTGTACGGAGGGAGAGCCGAACATATCAGATAGGTGTCGGGGTGCCTGCGAACGTTCGGTCCGATTGACACGGAGAACGGACACCTCTTCCCTTCCCGTCGGAGCGGGTGCGGACGATATCGACCGTCACGTTCGTCGGAGTGGCTCAGTTCGGGTTCCGTCTCGTCTCGGAGCGAGACCTCTGGCAGGCGGCCTCCGGGCTCCGCGTCGGCTTCGGATTCAGATGGGGCATCACCGCGTTGGCAACCTCGGCTGTAATGTCCATCGACAGGTTGCGAGCGAGAGCCATGTTTGAGATATGCTTATCTGTACTTTTTCCTGTTCTCCGACCGTAGGGCGCCCACCGATGACGAAAGACGATGTTGGTAACGAGATCAAGGCGAAGAGCCTTGAATTGAAGAATTTCTTCAAGGACGTAAAAGCGGTCTTGGAGGAGTGGAAGTTTTCCGTTGAGGAAACGAAGGAAGGCACGCGTATCGAAATTCACGCCATCGCGCTGATCCGGCACAATAAGGGCGAAGGCCGATAGATCGTAGCCCTCGTCGCTGCCCCGCGGAAGACGAGGAACCCCGTCCGTTCAGCCTCGCAAGAACTGCTTCAGCGAGTCTTTCTGCTCGTTGCTGAAATGGAAGTCTTGGCGCCGCTGGATGAGGTCGACATACTTGACCACGTCCAGGATGTTCTGACGCGTATAGTACTTCCGCGCGTTCTTCACGGTCTCTTCGATCGGGTGGCAATCTGTGAAGGAGCAGATGAGGCAGGCCAGGTCGTAGGCCTGCTTCTTGGAGGCGGGGACATCCTTGCGGAAGACCCCGGCATCGAGGATGTAGATCTTGTCTCCCAGCATGATATTGTCCCGCTTGATATCACCGTGGAAGATCCCCTTGCTGTGCATCATTTTGAGGTACCCGAACATCCGGTCGATCTGCTCGGTCGTGACCTCTTTGCATTCTGTAGCCGGGTGTGAATCGAGATACTCCGCCACCAGAAGCCACATGCTCCCGTTGACCGAGTGATAGCCCAACGGCTTCGCGGTCGGTATGCCGGTGTCGTAGATCGCCTTCAGGCTCTCGAACTGCTGCCGCGCCATGTCCTCGGCGGTCTCCGTGAAGCCGAAGATCGGGTCCAGGGCGTTCATCTGCAAGTACAGGTTCTTGAACAGCTGCATCGAACGATCCGACAGGATGTCGTTGCTGCCCAGGATCTTCCCGAAGTACCGGACGTTGTCGCCGGCTTTGTTGAAGCCGGTGATCTTGACCGGGATCGACAGCCGAGAGGCATCCGATCGGATCGGACGGACCGAGGTTCGGCGGAGGCCATAGTTCTCGGACATGATCCGACGAATGTCGCGCAGAACTTCGCGGAAAAACGCGATGTGAATGACCTCATGGCTGGACCGGGAGGTGACTTTCGACATCAGCCCGCCACCTCCTCCGCCTCCCCGGTGTTCGGTTCGGTCACCGACATGGTGACCAATTCCCTCTCTCGGGTCCTATCTCCCCGGGCCCTGGCTTGGTTATTCTTCCTCTTCTCCCGCCAGGCCGCCAACATAAGAAAGCACAACTGGGGGATATGGACCTTCATGTCGTTCTTGATCCCGCGGCCGTATTCTACGACCGGTTTGCCGCGATAGGCGAAGGTGATCCGCCAGATCGACAGTTCTGGAACGGACGTATGAACCTGATTCATGTTCAGGAGGACATTGTTGTCCTTGACCACGAGGTCCATGTCCATCGTACCGTTCATCTTGAGCGGCACGTGGATTCCGTCTCGGAACAACGTCCGAAAGACGGCTAGGGCCAACACTTCAACCGTTTTCGTGTCGAGCGTCTTCTCGAACCGGACGGCGGGGGCCGACGGGTGATTCTGGAGTTGCGTCATACCCTGTTCCCCCGGGACCTTCGCTCCGCTCTGCGTAATCCGCCCAGACCCTGGTCGCGCGTCCCGAATCCCCCGTGCGCGAGCCTTTCCGGGGTTTGGGTCCTACGCCTTGGCGCGGGGAGCCTTCGGTTTCTCATGGGTACTCTCGCCGGCTACTTCGGGTGAAACCTCATCGCTCGTTCGTGTGTGACCTTTCCAGTCGGAGTGCGCTTCCATGTACGGAGCACCGGGTTTGTGGTACTCGCCGCCCATCTTGCTATCCTGCTTGCCCCTCCAAACCTCGACAAACGAAGCGAGGTCCAGATCGGCCCGCCGGGCGGCGCCAGTACCGTCCGGCTGGTGAATGTCCTCGGTGACATCTCGCCCGTCGGGTAGGGTTCGCCCACCCTCGGGCACCGATACGTCCATCGCGGTATCGTGCGCCGGGTTCAGGCGCGGTGCCTGGTCCTTCGACCGGTGGGGACTCGGGGAGTCCTCCGACCGGTTGATGTGAACCTGGAATCGGACGAAGATCCGGGTGCCGTCGCCGTAATCCTCCATCGAGAATTTCCAATCCTCGATGTCGGCATGGACGCTCTTGAAGAATCGGTCCACCTCATCCACGATCTTGTCCATCTTTTGATCTTCCCCGCCCGCTAACGCGGTGATCGAGCCGGTCCCTTTTTTCGGTTTCATGGCCATACAAACCCACCTTCCTACGAGCAAAGGGAGTGGGGAATCCCCGCCTCTCTACGGGTCTGCCCACCGAAGCACCCTCGAATCTGGGCGAGCGGGCCGTTCCGAAGGTCAGCACTCAGCGTGATCGGGAGGTCGAAAATGGTCGCCCGAGGGGGTGGACTGGACGACGCGGACTCGATTAATGTCTCTAAAGCGGTCATCGTATCTGCTGATTCTCCGGATGCATCCGCTATCGGGACGTCGGAAGAATCGTCAATGGCTTCATAGCCCCGAGCTTGAGGCGAATTAAGTTCCCCCGTTCCGCGGGCTGGGGCGTGGTAATTCTAGCTTCGAGTCTTCTGACCGCCCCGCGATGGGCCACCGCGCTGATCCCACGCGCTGGAGTTTCGGTTGAATTCGCACGCGATTCCCGACCCGGCTCGTCCGCTCGCCCTTGGGAGCGCGGCATGGAATCTCTGTTGAGCTCTGCTGCTCGCCCTTCGAGGCCACTGATCTCGCGCGTCCGGCCATCGTTCCGCCCGAGAGGTCAATGACCTTGGGCCCCCTCCATGAAACTCACGTGCGGAGAGCGCCCCGGGACTCTGAAGGGACCTTCGGTGTCCCCCCAAGCGGCAGTGTCTGCACAGATCACGGACGGGTCGGAGACCAAGCGAGCTCTTCGAGGGACGGTCGTCGAGGGTGCTGCGATCCTCTCGGAGTTGGCCGACCATAAAATAGCGCGTTGCATTCACTTCGCGGCGGGGTCCGCGATGTCGGAACTTGAGTCCCTTCTGTCATCGCTCCGACCGGATATCGAATCGCAGCTCAAGCCCCACCTCCGAGGATTCTTCCGCGGGATTGTTCGAAGTTACCTTCCGCAAGTCTGGGCATTCAAGACCGAGATCGAATCGGGATCGCTGACCGTTTCTGCCGAGGGGAAGGTTCGCGTCTCTCCCGGCGTCTCGCGGCATTGCGACGTACTCATCACTTGGAGTCACCAACAGCTGACGGCTGCGTTGCGTACGAGGGACCGAACCCAAGTTCCGCCGGGAGCCCCGCCGTCCGTCGAGTTCAAGACCCGGAGGGGAAAGACCGCCTTCTCCTTCCTGAAGTCTCGTTTCGGATTGTGATTCCGCCTCGCGGCGACCACGAGTACCCTTCGGTGGCATCGAACTGGGTCGCGGTCGAGGGAAAACGGAAGCTAGTCACGGAATTGGGCCAGAGGAACGGTTCAAGGGTTGGCAGGACGTCGGGGTGACAGGCCTCCCGACCGCGGGCGAGGTGCGAAGGTCGGTCTCGATGTCGCTACTGACCGTGGTCCGGGAGGAGGCCTCTATAGGAACGCCTCGGGGCGTGGATTCGAATACTCCGGGAGTTCGAATATGAGCAATTATGCCCACTGAGCGAATATAGCGGGGCATGGATTTGAACCATGGATCTACGGGTTATGAGCCCGTCGGGATTTCAGGACGGTCGGCGACGCCGGCCGCTTTCCTGACTACCCTACCCCGCTGCGGCGAAGTCGAGGAGGGTTGCCTATTTAGGCCCTCGTAGCGGGCGGCGCGATGGGGGCCTCCGTCGGTGTCGGGGCGACCAACGACTCGCGTTCGAACTGGAGGAGCCGATCCCAGCTGGCCCGGACCTGCACGCCCACCGCGGCGATGTTCGCGGGGGTCAAGTGGCGGAACCGACCCTGCGCGCGGAGGTACTCCTCGACCGGCTTTAAGGTCCCGGACTTCCGGGTGATGTGGCAACGACCCTCCTCTACCTCGTAGAGCGGGAAGACGCCCGTGTCGGTCGCGATGCGGCCGACCGCAATCGTCTTCTGGGCATCGAACCGCCAGCCCGTAGAGCAGGGGGCGAAGATGTGGAAGAACCTCGGGCCCGTCATGGCCTTGGCCTTCTCGACCTTCCGCTCGAAGTCCTCGGGGAAGCTCGGGTTCAGCGTCGCCGCGTAGACCGGGTGGTGCGCGAGCACGATCGCCATCATGTCCTTCTTCGCTTCGATCTTTCCGTGCTCGTGGCCCTCGACCGGGGTGGTGGTCGTCCAGGCGCCGAGCGGGGTCTCTCCGCTCCGCTGGACCCCGGTGTTCATGTACGCCTCGTTGTCGTACATGACGTAGATCGCGTTCGTCCGGCGCTCGAGCATGCCGCTCAAGGCCTGGATCCCGATGTCGGCGGTGCCGCCGTCGCCCGCGAAGCCGACGACCGTGACGTCCTTCTGTCCCATGGCGTCGAGCGCCGCCCGGATCCCGGAGATGGACGCGCCGGTCGCCTCGATCGGGTTGTCCATCATGGCGACCCCGAGTGCGGTGGTCGGCCACGGGGTGGCGATGACCGTCCAGCAGCACGCCGGCACCGAGACGACGGTGCGCGGACCCAGGCCCTTCAGCAGGAGGCGCATCGCGAGCGCCGCTCCGCAGCCGGGGCACGCCGAGTGTCCGGAAAACATCAGCTCCTGGGCGGGTATGGTAAGTTTAGCCATCGACCGATACCTCCTCTTCGACATCCTCCCAGTGGATCTCGGGGACCGCTCCCGAGAGGAGCGAGTCGTACATCCGTTTGACCACGTGGGGGGTCACATCGCGCCCGCCGATCCCGGCATAGAACCCGGTGACGGCCGGCCGGTGCGAGCACGGGTAGAGAGCGGCACAGACCTCGGTGCCGGCCGCGCCCATCGGGCCGAACGTGTACGAACGGTCGGCGACGCCGAGCCGGTCGACCACGGCGCCGAGGGCACGGATCTCCTCGTTGGGGAACGGACGGAAGAGGCGGAGTTTTGCGAGCCCGACCTTCTTGCCCGCCGCTCGCATGTCGTCGACGACGGTCCGGGCGGTCGTGGTCGCGGTCCCCATCGTGACGAGGACCGCGTCGGCGTCGTCGACCCGGTACGTGGGGACGGCTCCTCCGTGGTAACGGCCGGTGGCCTTCTGGTATTCTTCCTCGACGACCGCCAGGGTCGCCGGCACCCGCTCCATCGCCTTCGCTACTTCAAAGCGGAAATCGACGTAGCGGTCCGGCCCCGTGAACGACCCGAGCCGAGCCGCCGTACCCGGGACGAGGATCGCATGAGGCTCGCGAGGGGGAAGGAACGCGTCCACGACCTCCTGCTCGGGGACCTCCACCGGTTCGAGGGTGTGCGATAGGTAGAATGCGTCCTCCATCACCATGACCGGTAGTCGGACGTCCGGATGCTCCGCGAGACGGAAGGCCATGAGGACCGTGTCCATGACCTCCTGGTTGCTCTCCGCGTAGAACTGGATCCAGCCGGTGTCCCGTTGGCTCATCGTGTCGGTGTGGTCGGCGCCGATGTTCCAGGGAGGGCCGACCGCGCGGTTGACCACGCCCATCACGATCGGGTCGCGCGCGCCCGAGGCCCAGTGCACGAGCTCGTGCATGAGGAGAAGTCCGTGGCTCGAAGTGGCCGTGTAGGTCCGCGCGCCCATCCCCGATGCGCTGACGACGACCTGGAGGGCACTGTGCTCGGACTCGACCTGGACGAACTCGGCCTTGAGCGCGCCGGTGGCGACGAAGTCGGCGACCTTCTCCACGATCGATGTCTGCGGGGTGATCGGATACGCCGAAACGACCTGGACCCGCGCGAGGCGGGCGGCGTGCGCCTGGGCTGAGTTCCCAGAAAGGACCATCTTCGTCACGACGAACCTCCCTTCAGTCCTCCGCTACCATCTCGATCGTCTTCGGCGGGCACTCTTCCGCGCAAATCCCGCATCCCTTGCAGTAGTCGAGACGGATGACCGGGAACCCCTGGTCGTCGAACCCGATCGCATCGTCGGGGCAGAACTTCCAGCAGAAGTTGCACTTCGTGCAGTGCGCGAGATGGATCACCGGGGTCAACGTGCGCCAGGACGACGTGCGGAGGGTGGTGGTGGGCGTGGAGGCGATCGGGCCCTCGGGGAGCGGAGGAAGCGGGTGGGGTACCTTCGGGACCGGAGGGACCGGGGACGTGGTGGGGTCGATGGACCGGACCGATCCGTACCCCTCGATTGCGGCATCCCGGTTCTGGGTCGGCTTCGCGGGGGCGTACTTCTCGATCGCGGCCGACAGGGCCTCGAGCGACACGACCCCACTCGCCCGCGCGAGGGCTCCTAGGATGACCGTGTTCACGACCGGCATGGTCTTCGACCCGAGGCCGTGTGCGAGCGCGATCCGCGACGCATCGACGGTCGCCCGACGGGCCCCTGGGGGCGCAGGGATCTCCGCTGGGGGCCGGCGGGAGTTCACGAGCACGAGACCGCCGGGGCGGAGCCCGTCCGCGACCGGGATCACCTTGAGGAGGCCCGGGTCGAGGACGACCACGATGTCGGGGTGCGTGATGGAGGTGCGGACCTGCATCAGGTGGTCGTCGATCCGAGCGTACGCGGTGACCGGGGCGCCGCGGCGCTCGACGCCGAAGAACGGAAAGCTCTGGGGAACCTTGCCGTCGATGAAGGCGGCCTGAGAGAGCATCTCGGAGGCGAGGACGGCGCCTTGGCCCCCCCGACCGTGGAACCGAATTTCGATCATGAGCAATCGCATTTCGACTAGCCGTAGCATAGTTAATGAGGGGCAGGTGAGCCCGGGTTGACGCTCAGTTAATTCGGGGTGGTCGTGTCGGCTTTCCCATGGTCGGGATCCGCCCGCTCAAGAAGATCTGGCTCGACGGCCGCCTCGTCGACTGGGACGAAGCTCGGGTCCACGTCCTCACTCACGCCCTTCACTACGGTTACTCGATATTCGAGGGGATCCGGTGCCACGACACCCCGAAAGGACCCGCCATTTTCCGCCTTTCGGAGCACATGGACCGGTTCTTCAATAGCGCGAAGGTCTACCGGATGAAGATCCCCTACAGCCGCCCCGAGCTCGACCAGGCGTGCATCGACGTCGTGCGCGCGAACGGGATTCCCGAGACGTACCTACGGCCGATCTCCTTCTCCGGATACGGCGAGATGGGGCTCGACCCGACGAAGAGCCCCGTCCAGGTCGCGGTCGCCAACTGGGTGTGGGGGGCGTACCTCGGCGAGGCCGGCGTCGAGAAGGGGATCCGCGCGACCGTGTCGAGCTGGATGCGGATGGACTCGCGCTCGCTCCCGCCGCAAGCGAAGTGCGCGGCCAACTACGCGAACTCGGCCCTCGCGAAGATGCAGGCGGTCTCGAGCGGGTACGACGAGGCAATCCTGCTCAACGGCGTCGGAATGGTCGCCGAGGGGCCCGGCGAGAACATCTTCCGCGTGATGAAGGACGTGGTGAGCACCCCGCCCGCGAGCTCGGGGATCCTTCGGGGGATCACGCGGGACACGGTCATCCGGTTCCTCGCGGACGAACACCTCACCTTCCAGCGGACGGACTTCACCCGGGAGGAGCTCTTCACGTCGGACGAGCTGTTCTATACGGGGACGGCCGCCGGTGTCATGCCGATCCGGGAGGTCGACGGACGCCCAATCGGGACGGGGATCTACCCCATCACGAAACGCTTGCGTCTCCGCTACGAGGCCGCGATCCACGGCAAGGCCCCCGAGTACGAGCCCTGGCTCACGTACACACGCTGAGCCGGGCTCCCTCCCGCCGCGGCGGCAGGGACCCAGGCCGCGAAGGGGGCGGACCCACCACACCTGTGAGAATCCTCGGGTCCATGACGGGAACGATCGCCGTCACCGGAACCCCCGCTCCCCCATTCTGTTGCCCTCCTCGACCGTCGTCTCTCAGGAAAAGGAGTTAATGGGGGTTCGGTTTCGCTACCCATCGTATGGCTGGACGAAGGGCATTGGTAACCGGCATCTCCGGACAGGATGGTTCCTATCTCGCAGAGCTTCTTCTCGGGAAAGGGTACGAAGTGTACGGTCTGATCCGACGGCAAAGCAATCCGACCCTGTCGAATCTCGTTAGCCTCCGTGGACGCATACAAATCTTAGACGGGGATCTCACGGACCAATCTTCCCTCGACCACGCGGTCAAGGTGGCCAACCCGGACGAGGTCTACAACCTTGCGGCGCAATCGTTCGTAGCGACGTCGTTCGCACAACCGGTACTGACGGGGGAGGTGACCGGCTTGGGTGCGCTTCGCCTGCTCGAAGCCGTACGGTCACAGGCTCCCGGCGCGAGATTCTATCAAGCGGCGTCCAGCGAAATGTTCGGCCTAATCAGCCAGGAACCTCAGAATGAGACTACCCCCTTCCACCCTAGGAGCCCATACGGTGTCGCCAAGGTTTACGCGTACTGGGCGTGTGTGAATTTTCGGGAGGCCTACTCGATGTCCGTCTCGAACGGGATCTTGTTCAATCACGAGTCCCCTCGACGCGGGCTGGAGTTCGTGACCCGCAAGATCACCGATGGCGTAGCCCGCATCGCGCTCGGCAAGGCTGACTCTATCACTCTCGGGAACCTCGATGCCCGGCGCGACTGGGGGTACGCCCCAGATTACGTCGAGCTGATGTGGCGGACGCTGCAGCACGACCCGCCGGACGATTACGTGGGCGCGACCGGGGATGCCCACACGGTTCGGGAATTCCTCCAAGAGGCCTTCCGAGTCGCGGGAGTCGAGAACTGGGAGGGACGTGTGATGGTAGATCCCAAGTTCAATCGACCCTCGGAAGTGTATTCCTTGCGAGGCGACGCGGCGAAGGCGAAACGAATCCTCGGCTGGGAACCCAAAGTGCGGTTCAAGGACCTGGTCCGGGTGATGGTCCGGGCCGACCTCAAACGCCTATCCGAAGGAACATCGGCGGGATAGGGTTGCTCACCGCCGTGAGTCCACCCCTCCTACCGAGGAGGGCGGGAGGCGAACAGCTGCAGACTGCGTGCAACATCCATCTAGGCGGTGGACCTCCCGGAGGTTTCTGGGGCTTCGCAGTCGTTCTTCGAATCTGGCCGTTGGCCCAGTGCCGAATGCTCCGCGCCAAGGGTATTTGTAACGACCCCGGTTCTCGTGTACGGTGCCCGCCTCCGCAGTAGAGTCTATCGCCGACCTATGTTTCCTGTTCGTTGCGATCCTTCCCCTTGGCGCGGTACTCCTCCGGTTGGCCGAGCGGGTCCTCGGTCGACCGCTCGGCCTTACCCCAGTGGAACGAGGGCTGGTCGCATTCTACGCGGTCGGCGCGATCCTCTATGTTCTCGCGTCGATCCCTTCGCCTCTCTACGGCTACCCGCTCTTGGTGGGTCTGCTGGCAATCGGTGCGGTCACCTATGCCGCCATCGCAGTCCACGAGCGCGCACGCGACTTTCGCTCGGCGCTGACGTTCCTCTGCCAACCGGTGGGGCTGGCCCTCGCCCTCGCGACGATCGGATTGCTGGTTCTGGAGGTGCTTCCGATATGGCAGGTCGTGTTCCCGAATACGTACGACGGCGGTGCGACGGCGGTCTGGATAAATCTAACCCTAAGCGGACACACGTTTCCGTGGACCCTCAGACCGTACGCCGAGTGGGGGGTCGTGTACCCGCTTGGGACGACCGTGTGGATGACCGTCCCCGTGCTCCTGCTCGGATGGTCGACCGTCTCGACACCGGTCCTCCTGCTCCCCGTCTTCCTCTGCCTGACGGTGCCTGCGGCCTTCTGCTGGGGGAGCCGCTTGGCCGGAACACCCGCACGAACAGGTCCGTACCTCGGCCTCCTGTTTGCCGCGTTCTTCGGCCTCGTCGCGAGCTGGCCACGCCTCCTCATCGGAGGGGCGTACGACTTCGCGTTAGCCCTCCCGCTGCTCATGGTGTTGATGGGGCTCGCGCGACCCTTCGTTGAGGCACCGCCACGACCCTGGCGCGGAGTGGTTCTGATGGGTCTCCTCGTCGGTGCGCTGACGGCCCTGACCCCGGCCGCCAGCGAACTGTTCGTGCTCTTGCTCGTCGCGAGCGTTCTGGTCTTCCAGAAGGGAGGGGTCCGTGCAATCCGTGCATGGATAGAACGCGTGGTCCTGATCGCGGCGCTCGGCGTCGCATTCATCCTCCGGAGCTTCATTGGACTCGCGATCTGGTTTCCCTATCCCGGCCACGTCCTCACCCAGGCCGGAAATCCTCCCTACGTGCCACCAACCTCACCCTACCCGTTCAACCTACGGCTAATCGAGGGTGAACTGGATCCCTTTGTCCCTTGGAAAGCAAAGCTCTCCCCCTTTCCCTACCTGAGCCTTGAACTCCAGCTCCTCTTGGCTGCGGGACTCGCCCTCCTTGTCGTCGTTTTCCTCATCCCATCGGTCCGACGGAGGGAGCTTCTCCCGGTCGGGCTTTGTGAAACGGTCACGGTTGGGACGGTAACCTCGTTCCTGTTCGTCGGCGTTCTCGTCCTCACAACGATTCCGGGTTCGCCCCTCGAGCCCATCCAGTGGATCTCCAACTTGGCCGAAGCCTCGGTCGTCCTGTTCATCTTCCTCTCGGTGATTGCGTTGCTTCCGCTGGCGGCGGCGGGACGCTGGCTCGCCCACCACGTCGACTCGCCGGATTCTGGTGCGGGCCGACCGAGCAAAGGGACTCGTTTCGTTGGCTGGAAGCTGGGCCGTTCGCATCGCTCGGGGACGAGCTGGGGCACGATTGTCGGTCTAACAATCCTGATCGCGGTCCCCCTCGTATCCGGAGCGTATGTGACCGCGGCGAACGTCCCTAACTTTCTCAGCAGCGAAACGGAAAAGAGCGCCAACGTCACGAGTTTCGACCTCGAGGCCCTTCAATGGACCGAGGAACACCTCCCAACGTGCTCGCGAGTCCTCGTGGCGCCCGGCTCCGCGGCGCAATTCCTACCGGAGTTCGCGCAGGTGCACGTGGTCTACCCGATGAACCCTCAACCGACCAATCTCTCGTACGCCACGGTCGTCGCGGATCTTACCAGTGGCATCTATGCGAACTCCACCCGGTCGAATCTGCTGCTGCTCAATGTGACCGAAGTCTTCGTGACCGGCCAGAATTCGGTCGCCTACCCTCCTTTTCTACTAACCCCACTCGCCGATTCCTCCGATTTCCGGGAGTTGTTTCACGAGGGGGATGCGGCCGTGCTAGACTTTCTCCCGGGGTCGTCGGCCCAAACCTGTGCGGGACAATAAGCTATATCTACGAGATTCGCAGGGGAATGATGTGCCGGGAAGCCCTCGACCAATCTTCACCAACTCATCCGGAGGCGCGGGAGCTCGTCTAGGTGACTTGGCATGAAGCGGATTCTGTTCATCACCGATCCCGTCGGGGGATTGGTCTCGGTCCAGCTCAACCTCCTCAAGGCAATCGGGAAGAATCTTGAATCGCAATATCGACTTGCGATGTTTACCCCCCACTGTGGTGAAGACAGGGCTACGATACTAGAACAGACGGGCTTCGAGCTGTTCGTTTCTCCCAACAGGAGCTTCGCCCTGAACCGGATACTAGGTCGGGTGGGCCGGAGCAACGAGTCGATGCTCTGGGCCGAGAGCTGGCTTCGGGAGGTTCTCTACCATTGGAACCACCAGGATGCAGAGAAGGCCCTGCGCGACGAACGCTTCGACTTCGTCGTGAACATGTCCTCGACAGTGGCGTTTCCCTGCGACTTGTGGTGGACCCTCGGAACCCCCCTCGATCAGACGATTCGAGGCATGGCTAGCACGAATGTCATTGCGAAACTGACCGACATCCTGGCCAGCAGAACGATCGCCCATCTGGACCGCAAGCTTGTCGGTCAGATTGCGGGGGGAGCCGACCACATCGTGGCCAACTCCCCGTTTCTGGCGGATCTCTATCGGGCCCGCAACGTGAAGGTTGACGGTGTCGTCTACTGCACGAAAGACTTCAGTGCGTTCCGCCCGACGGCTTCGGGAGCTCAACGCGACTACGTCCTCCTCTACGTAGGAAAGGAAATCGATCATTTCGATTTTCGAGTTCTCAGGGATGCGGGGGTTCGGGTAGTAGGATTCGGCGCCAAGGTCCCGACCGGCACCCGGTTTTGGAAGTTCGCCGATTGTGTCGACTTCAGGGGACGCGTATCGGAGACCGAACTCGTGGACCTCTATTCGAACGCCCTGTTTACTCTCTTTCCGTTTAGTTTAGAACCCTTCGGTTGGGTACCGATCGAATCGATGGCGTGCGGCACTCCCGTCCTCACCTACGATCGGCAGGGTCCGGCTACCACCGTGGTCGACGGTCGGACGGGTTGGCTCGTTCACTCTGCCGGCGAGATGGCCCGAAAGGCAACGGAGATTTGGCGTCGCAGGACGACCAACATGTCCTCGGCCGACTGCGTTCACCGAGCGGGGGAATTCTCCATTCGGAAATCCGTATCGCAACTCGTTGGCTGGATCGAACGGCCGGCTCTAACCTGATGCGCACGATTGGCCGGATTGGTGGTGGCACCCGGTTCGACGGCTTTGGAATCGGCTTGTGAACGCACTTCAGCGCCCGTATCGGATCAGGGTTCGTGGTCACGCGAGTTCGATGCGAGGACTACGGCGTAGCTTCGTACGAGTCGGCGGGTTGTCGAGCGGTGAAGGGGTTCACAACGACCTCGTCCACCCGAGCCCCTTGGAGGGATTCGACCACTCGACGTTGGATGCCGCGCCATTCGGCATTCCCGTCATCGCGATTCGTATTCCGGGCCTCGAGGAAGTAGTCGGGGACGGGGGGATCCGGCCCGATGTGCAGCCAATCGAACGTTGGGTTGGGGCGCTGCACTCACATCCGGGACTCGATGGACCAGCGATCGGGTCGCAAAGCCCCCGAGCGGGCCCGTGTCCACGTTCACGAACAATCCTGAGAAGTGGCTCGCACACGTTCGAGGGCCTTTGAGGGTAGGGATACTACCGAAACACGGAGGAACAGAGTTGTGGCGTCTTTCACGACTTGTCCGCCTACGCATTCTTCGTTTGGAAAACCCTGTGGGCCAAGACTTCAGCACCTGGACCGGCTGTTCTATTAGCCCGTGGAGTACCCCGGTCCCTCAGCCACGATGAGTTCTGCCGTTCAATCAGAGCGTGGCTCGCTCGAGAGCACCCCCGTCTCGCCGACGTCGGAGAATGGTGCGTCTCGTTTCGTTGGGAAGATCCCCCGGGAACATCTCGTTGTCCTGGTCAGCTTGGCCGCGACGTACACGGTCGCCCTCACGTATCTGTGCCAGCTTAGAGTCGGCAACTTCTACACGGGCGCCTGGGACCTGGGCATCAATCAGCAGATGCTTTGGACGACCACCCACGGGTTCCTGCTCTACGAAACTCCCGACAGGATGTTCTTCGGAACCCAGTCATTCCTGGGGGTCCACAGCACATATGTTGCACTTCTAGTCGTTCCGCTGTACTCGGCGTTGCCCTATCAGGCGACACTCTTTGCGCTCCAAAACGCCGGGCTGGCCGCGTCCATCTTTCCTCTCTATCTTCTCGCGAGAAAGGTGATTCCTCGTCCTTCCGTCGTGTTCGCACTGCTGGCACTCTTCCTCCTGAATTTTGGAATCATCACCGCCTTGCTGTTCGACTTTCATTGGGAGGCGTTCATTCCCCTGGAGTTCCTGTGGCTCTATGTTCTGATCCGGCAACGCTCCTACCGCCTCAGTCTGATACCGATGTTTGCCGGTTTCATCACTCTCGAGGTTTTTCCGTTCCTGGTCGGGGGAATTGTGGTCCTCGTTTTGTACGAACGCGTACGCGACCTCGGACTCCACCCCAGGGCACTTTTCCGGGACAAGGATGTAAGGGTCCAGATCGGATTCTTGCTCCTCGCCCTCGTGGCGTACCTTCTGATTCGCGTGCTCCAGTACGTCTTGATACCGCAGTTGGTCGGTCCCCAGGGCGAGTCGAGTTACCTCTCGCACGCCGTCACATCGCCCTTCGGCGTCCTAGCAAACGCGGAAAGTCTTCCACTGTCCGCCCTCTACTGGGTCCTGCTGTTGGCCAGTCTCGGATTCGTTCCCATCTTTTCTCCGAAGAGTCTGCTGCTCAGCCTCCCCTGGTTCCTCAATTCGGTCCTCCTGGTGCCTACAACGTCGAATGCGTTCGGGAATCAGTACACTCTGTTGGCGATGGCCACGTTGTCGGTCGCTCTCGTCGAGGGCTTCGCGAACCTCTCCAGAGAGCACGTCGACACGCGCGGGTCGTTGGCTCGAGAAGGTTCTCTCCTCGTGGTTGCGGGAACCGTCGGTCTCCTCGCCCTAGGGTATTCCCGAGACCTCCTATCCGGGACGGTCGGTTCCGCCGTGTGGGCTGCCTTGTTGATTCCGCCTTTTGCAGCCCTGCTGATCTTCGCCTACACGTCAAGAAAGTCCCGGCGCCTGGTCCCCGGCCCTTTCGTGCACCTCAGTTCGAGAGCTTCCCGGTTCCACAGACTGAAGACGCCATTGTGGATCGGGGTGGTCGCCGTTTTGATTGCGTTCAACGTCGGAATGAGCCCGATCAACCCCACGAACTTCCAGGCCACTCAGTACCCGGGTTACTCCCTCCGGTTCGGAACCAGTCCGGTCTTTTCCTCGATGGAATGGATCGTCGCCCAGATTCCCCCGAACGCCGTTATCCTCGCGTCGGACAACCTGTTCACTTTTGTCGCCAACGATCCGAATGCCTGGGCCACTCCATGGTACCCGTACCTCTCCTCGGTACCACCGCCATTCCTTCCGTTCAATGGAACGCATCTGCCAACCTTCGTGCTGATCGATTCATCCGAATGGTCGACCTTCCCAACCAGCGTTCAGGCCGCACTTCTGAATGAATCCACCTACGGGCTCGCGGCGTACATCTACACGTCGGCGTGGCCCGGAACAGTCTATTTGTTCGAACTGGGATACACCGGAGTATCGGCTGTTCGGGATGCGACTCCACCCCTCCCGGAATACTTCTTCACCTCTTCGAATCTGTCGATCGGTCCCGGAGGCGTGGTCGTGCACACCGACCAGGGTAAGTTCGGAACGCTGATTGAAAGTCGCTTCACGAAAGCGATTGCTGATAACAAGAGCGATATTTGGTTCGGGCCGTACTTGGTGTTTCCGAGCGGTCACTACCGTATCAGTTTCAGTCTCGCCGGCTCTTCGACTTACGCCATCTCGCAACCTCACACCCCCGTGCTGTTTCTGGATTCAAGCCCGTTCATTGCGGGTGTCCCTCACGTCCCGATGCTCCTTGCGGCCGTCATCACCGCGGCCCAGCTGAACGATGTGGGCTGGGAGAGTTTTACCTACAACATCACGCTGACTCTGCCCCTTCCACTGATCGAGTTTCGTGGCTACCTGTACGACACCGATGGCCAGCCTAATGGACAGGTCACGCTCAACTACATTGAGCTGACGGCGGACTGACCGGGGATTGTGCCGTCGGGATTGTTCGGCGCCATTCTCTCCCGTGGCGTACCCGGTGTGACCTCACCCAGAGGTGGTTCCGGTTAACCTGACGCCGCGGCAAGAGTTCCGCGCCGGAGCGAGGCTCTCCCTAGGACCTCTAGAGAACGACACCTCGTAGAGGGTCGACTGCCCGGGGGGCGGACCTAGAGTAGATGACGATACTAGGCCACGGTCTTCTGGAGGAACGAGGGTGTTACTGGACCCGACTCGTCGTGCCGGCCTTCCCACGCTCTCTCCGAATCTGCGACTTCAGAATGTGAGACTTGACCGTGGCCACCTCGAGAGCATTCAGGGGTAGGCCTCAACGAACAACGATTCTCCCGGCCGACTGTCGAGAGCGACCGCATCCGGGCAATCGCCTTCCCCGAACACCCGTCGTTCCACACGAGTGAATCCCGCCTCCATGAGCAGGCTCCGGAGGTCCGCGTAGTCGTACATGTACATATGGCCCCTGACTCCGAACAGTTTTCCGTACAGCCCTTCGAAGTCGAACACGTCGAATCGTGTCTGCGGCTCGATGTGGTATCCGGCGCGACCCCGGTAGAATTCGAAGTTCACTTCCCTCGCGGTTATCGGGCGGGCAACCGTCTGAGAACCTCCGCCTCCGTCATGCTCAATTGACGCCAGATACTGGCGTGCCATCAACTCCAAGTCGGGAACTGAGATCCGAAAAACCCCTTCTGGCCGCAAGGCCCGGCGTACATCCCGAACGACTTTCCTGCCGAGAAAACGCGGGAGGTGTTCGAGGGTGTGAGAAGAGAAGACGGCGGAGACGGAACTGTCCGCGAACGGCAGGGGTTTTCTGGCGAAGTTCCAATATACATAGCCGGGCGGGAGGGGGTGTTGGAGGTAGTAATCGAACGTAGTCGGCGAAAAGGGGAGGAGTCCACGACGGAGAAGGGGCTGCAAGCTCCGGAGAGCGAAACGAAAACGAATCAATGGGTCGGCATCGATGTTGACCCACCCGGGGAGACCCGTCATTCCACACCCGAGGTTCACCTTCAGTTGAGCGGGTTGCAAGGGTTGACTCATATTCAAGTTCTCAATGACCCCCTAGTTAGGAATCGCCTCGAGACGTCTGGGTGGGCGGTATGGATAGCGTAACCGCTCAGCCTTCCGGAGCCCGTCACGGCGGGTTGCTCACCACCAGAGGCTGACCGCAAGGTCATTCAATGAAGCGTCGCCGCAGGGTAGCGCATTCCTGAGGTGTGGCTGCCCTGATTCCGATCGGGAAGTAGGGTCCATCGGTCGTAATCCTACCGAAGTCAATTCTCCGTTCGCTTGGCTGTTTCCGCGCGCTCATGCCAGGAGCTGTCGTACGGTCTGGACGAAACGCTGATGGGAATAGTTTGCGGACCGGTCCAGTGACTTCCGCCCCTGGAATCCGTAAGCGTTCCGGTCGCCAAGAGCGATTATCCCGTCCATCCACGACTCGAGGTGGTTCGCGGGTTTGAAGATGCCGCTTTCGCCGAGAATCTCCCGCATCGGTTCCGCGTCATTCGCCAGCACGGGGATCCCGTACGACATCGCGTCGAGCATTGGCAAACCGAAGCCTTCGTAAAGTGACGGGAAAGCCAACACGTCGGCCGTGTGATAGACGTCCCCGAGGTTAGGGGCAAAGGGAATGACCTCAAGATTCTCCACCTGCAGGGCAGCGAGCTCGGCCGCGGTTCTCGAGGACAGTCGCGCCACGAGTCGAAATCGATAGTTCGGTCGGGTCATTCGAGAAAGCGACTTCGCAAGTCGCGCGAAGAAGGGGATGTTCTTGTAGGGTCGGTCGGTGGCGATGTAGAGGACGTTCACGACCTCCTTGAGGGCGATCCGGTCGACGGCCTCGCTTAGGTGCTGTGCTCCGATCTCCACGGGCACCTCAACATGGGGGGCAAGGACCTGAATCCGATCCGTTGTTCCAATCACTGCCCCAAGTTGGTTCCGGCTGAAGATGCTCGGAGTTACGAGCCCATGCATTCGACGGAGTTTGGGAACCGCATATCGGAACATCCACTGCGTGGTGCGTCGGTCACCGAAGGGACCCAAGGGTCGCAGGTCGGCTATGGACACCCACGTCCGTGCCGCGCGGGACCCAGTCCCCACTCGGACGAGCGTAGGGTCCGAAAGATAGAACGTATCTGCGTCGACCAAGCGGAGTTTCTGGGGAAACTTCCAGAGCCGGTTGATCCCTTGGGCAATGGCCGGATGGGCCCACCGAATGCCATCGATGTTCTGACCGCCGCGGTAGTATTCGCGACGGGCACCGATATCGCGGCACTGGTACCAGGTCGCTTGGAACCCGGCATCGGCACGTGATTCGAATACCTGGAACGAGGTCCGGAAGGTACCGTCAGTTACCTGGGAGGCGTTGACAAACGCTACCTGCCTCATGTCAAGGTCGCCATGAATTCCCAACTCCCCTCAACTTAAGGGTGCGGCTTGATCGCCACGGCACCAAGGGTTAATGACATCAGGTCCGGGATTCATCGCTTGCGGTCACCGTTTGCTCGCCGATGAACCACATTGCGCTTGCGCCGTGACCCAAGACATCGCGCGACCGAATCGAGGAGGTCGAACTGAACTGGAGCGGGTTTCCCGTACGGTGAGGACCGACCATGTCCGCGTCCGCACATCGAATTGTGCCGGGTGATCGATCGAGAGGAGCCAGGTGCGCGTTCGGTCGGGCGGCGCACTACCCCTGTTCTGTCCGGGATTACACGATCGACATCTGCCGCCGATACACGGCCCGGCCGAGGGAAGGCGAAAAGAGGAACAACGTGGCTCCCAGAACGCCGGGGAGGTTCTCTCGGACAGGGTAGGTGTCGCGGTACTGGATCAGGGCTGGGAGGAGCCGAACGAAATCCCGCCGTCGGGAACCAGGGTCCCGGCTCGCGAGCGTAAGTTGATTGACTAGCAAGCGGGCGTCTATGGTCCGCATCGCGAAGGGTTGCGGGGAACTAGCTACCAGGTCGCGTACCACACGATAGTCTCGATCCGCAACCTTGGCGAAACCCAGGAGCCGGTTGAGCCTCACTTCAGGAGATCCCGCGCCGGCGAGCGTCATGTTGCCTCCGTGGATCCGATAGCGTGTGAGCGGGGCATTATCCAAGAGGATCGAGTACTTTGAAGCGAGGGCCGAAAAGAAGAACAGGGTGTCGACCGTCGATTGCATGCGAACCATGTACGGCAACGATTGTTCGACCAATTCGCGGCGGATCGCGCTCGAACTGACGTTGAAGTCGGGGAAGCGTCCGGCGAGGCTGCGCATCTCATCCGCCACCCTCGGAAACCCTATCATCAACGCGGCTTCCCGGTTCGGGGATCGGTGTCCGAACGCTCGGAGAGATCGTGCGGGCAGCGGACGGCCGTCCGCTCCGATGTACGTGAAACGATTCGTGTAGAACCCGAGGTTGGGGTGCGAGTCGAAGGCCTTGGTGATGGTTCGCAGGCGCGAAGGCTCGAAAAGATCGTCGTCGTCAAGGACCAGGATTACTCGGCCCCGGCACCGGCCGAAGCCGACGGCAACCTTGACCGCCCCTCTCAGGTCAGTGCAGAGGATGGAATCGGCGTGGACCTCGGCGAGATACTCGTCGATGGCTGGGTCCAAGAAGTTCTTTACGACAATAATCTCGAACTCCGAACGTTCGAGGTCCTGGCCGACAATGCTGGCAACGGCTCCCTTGAGGTACTGACGTCGGTCGTGCGCCAGAACCACCACGGAGATGGTCGGGGGGCGCGGTCCAGCTCCTGCGTTCGTCAAGCTCCTCCCACGTCGGGCGCGCCGCCGACGTCCCCGTCCACGCCACCCACTGCTTCCTCTTTAAAATCATGACCACGTACTTGCTTTCAAAGGCCACGATTCCAAGCGTACCCTTTTGAACCCTCCACTTCTGCCTATCCCGGATGAGACGGCGACCCCTCTCACCGCGTCCTCGCTCCGCCCCAATCCTCGTTACCCGGCCAAGCCTTCCTCCCTTCGAGGAGTACGCCCGACACCTCCGGCGGATCTGGAAGTCGAGATACCTCACGAACGGAGGACCGTACTTGAAAACGTTGGAGCAGGAGCTCGTCCGCTACCTACCCGCTTCCAACGTCGCCGTAGTCGCCAACGGCACGTTGGCCCTCCAATTGGCGCTTCATAGTGTCAGCCGAAAGAAGGGGGTCGTGATCACTACCCCGTTCACGTTCGCCGCCACTACCACCTCTCTCGTCTGGGAGGGTTTCACTCCACGGTTCGCCGATATCGATCCCGAGACATTCAACCTGGACCCGGATTCCGTCGCGGACCGCTTCGATGACGATGTTGTCGGCGTGCTCTCGGTCCACGTTTTCGGGAACCCCGCGGGTGCGAGAGGGGTCGCTGGCGTCGCGAAGGAGCACAACCGATGGATGATCTTTGACGCCGCCCCGTCCCTCGGCGTGAGAACTCAGGGGAGGTCTCTCTACGAATTGGGGGATGCTTCCACGCTCAGTTTCCATGCGGTAAAGACCTTCCACACGTTTGAGGGAGGAGCGATCACCACCTCGAGTCGTCGCATCGCTGAGCAGGTCCGAAGACTTCGGAATTTCGGGTTCGAGGCCTCGGGCGAGGTCGGCACGCCCGATGTCGCCGCGCCCGGCATCAACGCGAAGATGAGTGAAGCGCACGCAGCGATGGGCGTCACCAACCTTCGTTACGTTGACGGCTGGATTCGTGCGCGGCAGGAGAGATACGAACTCTACCGGGAGCTTCTCGAACCGATGGGCCGGGTGGGCTTCCAACACGTGGTCGCCTGTCGCTACAACTTCGGCTACATGCCGATCCTGCTCTCGTCCCGACGAACCCGGGACCGAGTGTGTCAAGACCTCCAACAGCACGGGATCTGGCCGCGACGCTACTTCTTCCCACCGACGAGCCAGTTCACCTTCCTGCGCAAGACCACCCGCGCTCCATGTCCGGTCGCCAAGAATGTCGCCGACCGCGTCCTCACTCTGCCCCTCTATCCCGACCTACCGTTGGAGCAGGTCCGACGCATCGCGGAGTACATACGCCGGGCAGTCCATTCCGTGGTCGCTTGAGCGAACCGCCGCCGATTTCCCCAATACCTGTCTACCCGCCGGACCGGGAATCTCCAATTGGCGGGTTCCGCATTCCGGAAACATGAAGGGCCTCATCCTCGCCGGGGGACACGGTACCCGCCTTCGGCCCCTCACTGCCTCCGGGAACAAGCACATGATTCCGATCGCGAACCAGCCAATCCTTTTCTACGGTCTCCAGCAACTCGCGCGAGCGGGGATCCGCGAGGTCGGGATCGTCCTCGGACCGATTCAAGAGGGAATCCGAGAGGGCATCGGCGAGGGTGCGAACTTTGGCCTTAGGGTGACCTACATCGAACAAGGTCCTCCGAGGGGGCTGGCTCACGCGGTGCTCTGCGCCGGCGAGTTCTTGGGCAACGACCCGTTCGTGATGTACTTGGGGGACAACCTCCTCGAGCATGGGCTGGACTCCTTTCTGGACCTATACAGAAGCCGCGGGGCGGACGCTGTCCTCGGGGTGGCGTCGGTTGCCGACCCTCACCGATACGGTATCGTCGAACTCGACGGATCGTCGATCCGATCGATCGAGGAGAAACCGCGCAACCCCAAGAGCAACCTCGCCTTGGTCGGGGTCTACGTGTTCTCCCCGAAGATCCACGAGATCATCGCTCGATTGAAGCCCTCCCTCCGGGGAGAACTCGAAATCACCG
>Ga0116137_1000662_pt1 | contig 26741 bp, 23 predicted proteins | sample June2015DPH_20_1_3_FD_88973 | JGI IMG/M metagenome (GOLD analysis project Ga0116137, IMG submission 88973) | Peatland microbial communities from SPRUCE experiment site at the Marcell Experimental Forest, Minnesota, USA - June2015DPH_20_100 | ecosystem: Environmental > Terrestrial > Soil >...
GCAGACCATCGAGGCCCGCTTCGCCCCGCCCGGGTCGGAGGTGCCCTCCTTCACCCTGGCGGATGGGGTGAACTTGGCCATGCGCATGTCGCCAGACTACCTGATCGTGGGCGAGGTGCGGGACGGCTTTGCCGCCGAGGCGATGATGAGCGCCCTGCAGTCCGGGCACTCCGGCTGCTGCACCCTGCATGCCCGCTCGCCGGGCCACGCCTTCGAGCGCATCGCCAACCTGATGGGCATCGCCAAGCAGGTGCCGGTGCGGGACGCCTACATCGCCACCGCCGAGAGCATCGACTTCATCGTCCAGATCCGCATCATCCAGGAAGTCCGGCGTGTGACCGAGATCGCCCGGGTCGAGAAGGAGCTCAGGGATAGCCGGCCCTGGTGCACGCCCGTCTTCCGCTTCGATGAGAATTCCCCTGTGGATGCGCCGCGCTGGGAACGCGTGAGCGCGGCTGAGGATGGGGAGGAATAAGGGCATAAAATATATGCATCCACACTGTACCTGAATTTGCCTGCGTGCTTGTTTTCCACAAATCTACAGTTGATGAGGTTTTTGCACCCTATGAGTGGTTTCATAAAGGCATTCACAAACTCCACTGTGTATAATAATGGTATAATATTTATATCATGGCTTTCGAATACGATCCTCGCAAAAGTAACTCAAACCTCGCCAAGCATGGGATCAATTTTGAGGACGCTCAAGCATTGTGGGATGATCCTCACCGCCTTGAAATCCCTGCAAGAACCATAGACGAGCCGCGTTTTCTTGTAATTGGGAAGATTAAAGGCAGACTTTGGTCAGCAGTGGTCACTTATCGTGGCGTACATGTGAGGATCATATCCGTACGGCGCTCAAGAGATGAGGAGATTCGTTTGTATGAAAACGACAGCATCTGAATTTGATGAGAAGTTCAATAAAGATGAAAGTGTTATTGACGATCTTGATCTTTCCAAGGCGCGCCGTCCCGGAGAAGAACAAAAGCGCGTGAACGTTGATTTTCCGACCTGGATGATTGTTGCTCTTGACCGTGAAGCAAAACGCGTGGGTGTAACGCGCCAGTCCATCATAAAAATGTGGTTGGCGGAGCATCTGCGGACTCATATGAATGTCTCTGGCAAACAGTGACAATCCCTTCACCCTGGCGGACGGGGCGAAGGAGGGCACCTCCGACCTGGACGGTGTGACCCTGGCGATGCGCATGTCGCCGGATTACCTGATCGTGGGTGAGGTGCGTGACTGACATCGCCCGCGTCGGGAAGGAGCTGAGGAACGGCCGGCCCTGGTGCACGCCTGTCTTCCGCTTTGATGAGACTTCCCCCGTGGATGCGCCGCGCTGGAAACGAGTGAGCGCGGCTGATCTCGGACAGGAATAAAGGCTGAAGATATTGGCTATATTCGTGACTATTGGCTGGGTAAGACATTATACTTATAGATCAATTTCTACTTTCCAATTTTGAATAAGATAGAGGCAGGGGGGATTGATTCAAAAACACAATCTATGCCTATGAAGCAACGCGCTAGACCGTCTGTCGGAGAATCTCCTTATTTCTCTATTTTCTCTGCACAATTTCTCCATATTCGCATGGTATCGTTTACCACAAATATAAAATTTAGGAGAATGAAGCATGAGTAAGAAACAAAAGACGACGATTATCGCAGGAGTTTCAGCGGTGTTAATCCTTGCGCTGGTGCTCCTCTTCGCCAGCTTGCGCTCGCAGGTTAATAACAACAGCAGTGGTACATCCGCCTACCAGAGGACAACCGTCCAGCGCGGCACGCTGATATCCACCGTGGAAGGCACAGGGACGGTCGCATCGATGCTATCCGCGAATCTCACCTGGCTGATCCCCGGGCAGGTGGACCAGGTGAACGCAAAGATTGGCGACCAGGTCAAGGCCGGAGACGTATTGGCCACCCTGCTCCAAGACTCGACCCAGAGTACCCTGGAATCCAGCCTTGTCACCGCCCAAGAGAACCTGGCCCAGCTTACATCTCCCTCCGCCATCGCTACCGCCCAGCAAACGGTCGCCAATGACGAGCAGGCGGTTTATAACGCCCAGGCGGCCTTGAACAACCTGACCTACCAGAACACCAATACGGCCGCTATCCAGAATGCCCTTTCCAATCTGGTTCTGGCCCAGAACAATCTATCTCATGCGCAGGACGCCTATAGCAAGATACCGGGTGATCCTTCCGTCGATGCAAACAAGGCCAACGCCTACCAAACCCTCTACTCCGCCCAGCTGGCCTATGGCAGTGCTGAAGCCAATTACAACCTGACCAAAGGCCATGCCAACCAGATGCTGGTGGACGCCGACACGGCGGCCCTGGCGCTCGCCAAAGCCAAGCTGGTCGAAGACCAGAACCTGGTGGCTGCCCTGACCGACGGGCAGGTGCTCGACAATGCCACCGGGACGTCTATGCTCCAGCTTGCACAAGCCAAGCTGGCCGTCCAGACCGCGCAGGATAACCTGAATAATTTAGAGATCACTGCCCCGTTCAATGGGACCATTACCCAGACCAACGTTATCCCCAATGCACTGGTCACGGCGGGGACAAACGCTTTCCGTATTGATGACCTCTCCAATTTAGTGATTGACGTGCAGGTGGTTGAGATCGATATCAATCATGTCCAGGTTGGACAGCCTGCCTCGATCACTTTTGATGCCATCCCCAATAAAACGTACACGGGCAAGGTCATCAAGACAGACCTGGCCGGTACTACCACACAGACCAGCGTCAACTTCATCGTCACGGTCCAGCTTACTGATGCGGATGCAATGGTCAAGCCGGGAATGTCCGCCAATGTCACCATAGTTACCGATAAGGTGGAGAATGCCTTGCTGGTTCCCAGCACCTCCATCTTCACCGATAACAACGGACAGCCGTTTGTTTATGTGGTCCAAAACGGCGGACTGGTCAAGGTGCCGGTCACAGTCGGGGCTGTTTCGGATTCCGCCACGCAAATCATCGGGAATACCCTCTTTGAGGGTGACACAATCGTGCTTAGTTTCGCGAGCTCATCTTCCAGTAGCGGCAACGGCTTTGGCTTAAGGTTGGGCGGCGGAGGTGGGGTTGGTAATACCCAGCAAGCTGTCCCTGTCCCTGGCAAGCCCCAGGTTGTGGCGACCCCTTAGGCCGGGTGACTCAAATGGATGATATCGTTATCCAGGCAGAAGCCCTGAAGAAGGTCTACCTCATGGGTGAAGTGGAAGTCCATGCGCTGCGAGGCGTCTCCCTGGAGGTCAAACGCGGTGAGGCGGTGGCAATCATGGGCCCGTCCGGGTCCGGGAAATCCACCTTGATGAGCATCCTGGGCTGTCTGGACAGGCCAACCAGTGGTGAATACTTCCTGGACGGTGAAGAGGTGGCGGGCCTGAGTGATGACCAACTGGCCAGTATCCGCAATCGCAAGATTGGCTTCGTCTTCCAATCCTTTAACCTGCTGCAGCGTGTTTCAGCGCTTGACAATGTAGAACTGCCCCTGGGATATGCCAACCGGCCGGACGAAGGCCGGGGTAGGGCCGAATCCGCCCTGCGGGCCGTCGGTCTCGAAAACCGAATGAAGCACCGGCCGGCGGAACTCTCCGGCGGGGAGCAGCAGCGCGTGGCGGTCGCCCGTGCGCTGGTCAACGAACCGTCCATCCTGTTGGCAGACGAACCGACCGGCAACCTGGACTCCAGGGTGGGCCAGGAGATCATGGACCTCTTGTTCCAGCTCAACCGCGATCGCAACACCACCCTGCTGATCATTACGCATGACCCCAGGATCGCTTCCCAGGCCCAACGTACGATTCTCATCCGGGATGGCCTGGTCGAGAGGAATGCTCAATGAAAATCAAACGAATTCTTCAGGGAACACTCAGCGTCCTGGTAGGCAATAAATTACGCAGTGGTCTGACGATCCTTGGCATCGTGATCGGCGTGGCGGCGGTGATCGCCATGCTGTCGGTCGGACAGGGTGCCCAGAATTCCATCACCTCCTCCATCAATTCCATCGGCACCAACCTGCTGTTCGTGTCTGCGGGGGCCAACAAGGCCGTTCGAATTGCCGAAGGCGGGGGTGGCCCCAACACCGTGATTGTGCGGAATATTCGACCTTTGACACTGGCGGATGCCCAGGCCATGCTGGATCCTTTCCAGGCGCCCTCGGTCCAGGCGGTGGCCCCGGTCCTGGAGGACGGGAATGCCACTGCCTCAGCCAACGGGCAGAGCACCACGACCGACGTTTCCGGTGTGACCTCCGATTACTTTTCCATGCGGAACGAAGCGGTTGCGGAGGGCGCCATTTTCAGCGACCAGGAGGTGAGCATCCATGCACGCGTGGTCGATATCGGTCCGGACCTGGCCACGACCCTTTATGGTCAAACGACCAACCTGGAGGGACAGACGATCCGTCTCAACGGCCAGACTTTTACGATCATCGGCGTACTGAAATCGAAAGGCGGTTCAGCCCTGGGGAGTTCCGATAACCAGGCCATCATCCCGCTCACGACCGCCCGCGACCGTGTCATCCAGCTCTATGGCAATACGGTCGACATGATCTTTGTGCAGGCCACCAGCGCCGCCACCGTTACGGATGCAAGCACCCAAATCTCCGATATCCTGCGGATGCGCCATCACGTCGCAGTTGGACAGGAAGATTTCACCATTTTTAATCAACAGGACCTGGCGCAGACCGCTTCTTCGGTCATCGGCGTCCTGACCATCTTCCTGGGGGGAATCGCGGCAATCTCGCTGCTGGTCGGAGGAATTGGCATCATGAACATCATGCTGGTCAGCGTTACCGAACGGACGCGTGAGATCGGCTTGCGCAAGGCGGTAGGCGCCCGGAACCGGGATATTCTGATCCAATTCCTGATCGAGTCTTTGTTCCTGAGCCTGCTCGGGGGAGTGCTGGGGATATTGCTCGGCTGGTTGATTGCGCTGATCATCGGCCAGGTCGCTTCGGCCAGCGGTTCTGCCCTGACCCCGGCAGTCAGTCTGAATGCCATTCTCCTAGCCACGCTTTTCTCGGCTGCGGTAGGTCTGTTCTTCGGCATCTATCCTGCCCGGCGCGCAGCCCGCCTCGAGCCGGTGGAAGCGCTACGCTACGAATAAAACTTCGAGAGGTCCTATGTCCATGATCGATCCCAAGCCGGATAAGCCAAAAAGAATGCCTAACCCCAAATTATTGCCGATTGCGGCTCTCGTTCTCGTTGTGCTGTCCTTGCTGTTCATGGCCACACCGCTTATACGCGTGACCGGAAGTCTCCAGGGAAACGGAAATATTGTCATACAAGGGAACGGCCCATCCGGCCCGCAAACTCTTGCCCCTCAAGGGGGAACGGTTCAAAGGTTCTCCGCCGGAGGCAACGGCGCGCAAGGCCCACGGGTTACTTTGGGAAGCGGTTTGCTGAATGGATCCACCGGTGCCATCTTCTATTTTGTATTGGTGCTGGTCTCGCTGCCCGCGGCTGTGGGCATGTACCTCACGAAACGCTGGGGACAGGTTTTTGGGATCATCATGGCCGTTCTCTATGGCTTGTTGGGGCTCCTTTCCCTGCTCCCGGTCCTGCTCATCGGCTCCCTGGGGATCCGCAATCCCATGAGCCTGATCCTCGGTTTGGTTCGCGTGTTGCTGGCCGTAGGGGTGATCGTCCTGGCCGCGATCCCAGCGAAAAAGATGCAAACAGCAACCGCGCCGGTCACTACGCCGGCGACCAATGCATAACTTGATAGACCTGCCCGTGCCGAGGATGGACAGGCCACACTTACTTGCATGAATCGCCCACGTGCACCATAATCCAGGCAATGGCAAAGAAAATTCTCATCATCGATGACGAGCCCAAGATCGTCGAGATCTGCAGCGACTATTTGCATGCCGCCGGATTTGATATCGTCACCAGTGGGGATGGGCTTCAGGGTCTGGCGCTGGCCCGTTCCCAGAAGCCCGACCTCATCGTGCTCGACCTGATGTTGCCTGGCATGGATGGGCTTGATCTTTGCCGTTCCCTGAGACGCGAAAGTAATGTGGCTATCATTATGCTCACCGCCCGGATCGATGAAACGGATAAGCTCATCGGCCTTGAGCTCGGCGCAGATGATTACATGACCAAGCCATTCAGCCCGCGCGAATTGGTGGTGCGCGTCCGTACGGTGCTGCGGCGCGCCAGTGGGGATTCGCCCATCGCATTGATCCGGGCAGGCGATCTTACTTTGGATCGGACGCGCTATCAGGCGGACCTGCCGGACCGGACCGTGGTGCTCACTGCGACCGAGTTTGAACTTCTGGCCACGATGATGAGCCAGCCCGGGCGAATTTTCAGCCGCGCCCAGTTACTCCAGGCCGTGCACGGCGCGGCATTCGAAAGTTACGAGCGCGCCATCGATTCGCACATCCGCAACCTGCGCCGAAAACTTGAGCCGGGGGAATACATCGTCACCGTTCATGGTGTTGGATACAAATTCGAAGGTTGAGCATGCAGAAATCCGCTACGGTCCGCTCCATTCAGAAACGACTTTTCTTATTATTGCTGCGCGCCTTTATGATCGCGGTGGCCTTCCTCATCCTGTTCACACTCCTGGTCACGGGCTTTGTTGTAGCCAAATCGACGCAATCCGCCGTCCAAGCCGAGCCATTGCCCCTTTCCCGCCTCGAAACCTATTACATCGTGCGCGGCGATTGGAACGGCGTCAACACCATCTTTACCAATTCTGCTGATCTTGGTGCCACACAGTGGAAATCCTCTACACTCTTGAATGCACAAGGCCAAGTGATTGTGTTGAATGGGCAACCCGTCGATCCGGCCACCTCTCCGGCATACCAGCCGGCCAGCGGAGAGACTGTCGCTCCCATCGTGGTAAATGGAGCCGTAGTCGGAAAACTGATCGTCAGGCAAAACATCCAGCCTGCGGGGATCTTTGCTTTCCGCTTGCTCGAGCCTGTCATCCTGGCATCCCTGATTTTGGCCGTGTTTGCCACCTTGATCGGGCTGCTGCTCACGCGGCGCGTGGTTTCTCCGCTGGCCGAAGTCATTGCGGCGGCCGAGGAAATTGCCGGAGGCCGTTTGCAGACCCGCATTCGTGTAAAGGGACCAGACGATCTACGCGATTTGAGCAACAGTTTTAATAAGATGGCTGACGCCCTAGAACGCAACGACCGTGAGAGGCGTGATATGCTGGCTGACATTGCCCACGAACTGCGCACACCGCTCACGGTGATACGCGGTCGTCTGGAAGGGATCATGGACGGGATCTATCCGGCAGACCAGAATCACATCGTCCCGGCACTTGAAGAAGCCTACTTGCTCGAACGGCTGGTGGAGGACCTGCGCCTGCTGACCCTCGCCGAGATCCATCAGCTGACCTTCGAAAAGCACAAACTGGATTTGATCGAGATTGCCCGGCGTTCGATCGGCATGTTTCAGGCCGAAGCGGATGAAAAGAAGATCAGCTTGAGCCTGGAGACATCTCTGGAACAAGCCCTGGTCGTTGCTGACTCATTACGGACCGAACAGGTGATCGGTAACCTGCTCTCGAACGCGTTGCGTTATGTCCCCCAGGGAGGGCGCGTTTGGACGGAGATCTCGAGACACGGCGATGAGATGAGGGTCAGCGTGAACGATAACGGCCCCGGTATCTCCGAAGCCGACCTGCCGTTTATTTTCAACCGTTTCTGGCGCGGAGAGAAATCGCGCTCGCGCGTAACAGGCGGAGTTGGCTTGGGATTGGCAATCGCCAAGCTTCTGGTCGAGGGGCAGGGGGGACGTATCACCGCGTGCAACCTTCCTGGTGGTGGTTTACAGGTAAGCGTGTCCATTCCGGCCGCCGGCTGATTTAAACTATAAATTCAACTCGTAAATAAACAACCTGCTGCCCTCTGGTTGGCGCATTCTCAAGATCGAGGACCCCTCCGAGACCTGGATCGACCGTCCCACGGTGCAGACCATCGAGGCCCGCTTCGCCCCGCCCGGGTCGGAGGTGCCCTCCTTCACCCTGGCGGACGGGGTGAACCTGGCCATGCGCATGTCGCCGGACTACCTGATCGTGGGCGAGGTGCGGGACGGCTTCGCCGCCGAGGCGATGATGAGCGCCCTGCAGTCCGGGCATGCCGGCTGCTGCACCCTGCACGCCCGCTCGCCCGGCCACGCCTTCGAGCGCATCGCCAACCTGATGGGCATTGCCAAGCAGGTGCCGGTGCGGGACGCCTACATTGCCACCGCCGAGAGCATCGACTTCATCGTCCAGATCAGGATCATCCAGGAGGTGCGGCGCGTGACCGAGATCGCCCGCGTCGAGAAGGAGCTCAGGGATGGCCGGCCCTGGTGCACGCCTGTCTTCCGCTTCGATGAGAGTTCCCCCGTGGATGCGCCGCGCTGGGAACGCGTGAGCGCGGCCGAGGCAGGACAGGAATAAGAACTGCGCTTACCTGCCCGATATCATGGGCGAAAGAATGAAATCTGGCCGATTTTCTATTAAAAGTCCACTGCAAGCCAAATATCACCTATAACGACGCAGCAGAAGTTGCAATATGCTACGGGTGGATTGATAGCCAAGTGTGCCTATCGGCCATGAAGCGTGCAAGCAAGATTGTCTGACATTACTTCAAGAATGCCGTGCCAAGAAAGTACAAACGCCTATTAGTCAAAGCAGTAAAAGTTTGTACAATTAAACTTGGGAAGGAGAAAACGGTCTCATTAAGTAGCGGCCCTCACTTTGTCGGCTCTCTGCGGTCTGCAACTTCAACAGTTTACCTTACGGTTAACCTGCTCATTCGGGCAAAGTCATGGATTTACTAAATTCCGCTCGAATGACCCGACAGGTTAAGTTCGTTCTATTCGCCCGTAGCCCCACATCCTGACAAGGCCCCGCCCTGCCACTAACACCAACCCACAGGCCAAGCAATCTCTAAGGGAAAGGACGGATCTATGATAACTCTCGTTATGGCTGATGAACATCCGGCAACAAGGGCAGGCCTACGTGCAGTTCTTCGCAAAGCTCCCGACATTCAAATTGCAAGTGAGACGCAGGATGGCTTTGAAGCCGAGAAACTAGTCGAACAGCACCAGCCGCGTATCTTGCTTTTTGATTTGGAGATGCCTGGTCCCCGACCGGCGGAAACAGAAAAATAGTTGCGCGCCCATTGTTCTGAAACGATTACGCTTGTACTCACGGCCCATGATAGAGATGTTTATCTGTCCAACATGATGGATGCAGGAGGTATCGGGGTATCTTACAAAGAACGAATCGTCAGAGTGGAAGCTCAACGGATGAGATCAGCAAGCACAGGAATGAGCATTGATCCTGGGGGAGGCATCAATTTAGGGTTAGTAGCTTCATCGCATTTCTCATTGAAATTCCCTCAGGAGAGAGTTTTTACGCCCCGCGCTGACAAGAGGCTGCGCATAGCATTATTTCCTGATGGATAAATTGTGATAGAGCTACTATTATTATTCACTACGAAGCATGCTATCTTTATATTAAAGTCGCTCGAGTAGTCTTGACTGATTCTGCCGACATTGTTCTTCTTCATTGCGGACACCTTCTTGTGCTGATGGCAGAAGGTGTTTATTGTTTAACGGGATTTAAGGATCGATTCGCAAGTTGAGCAATCATTGAGTGAAAAAACTCGAGGTGCTCATGAAAAGCAGTGATAAAACCCAACCCGATCGAGGAGTGAGAAAGAAGAAACCGAGCGTTCATACTACCCGAGTGAGGCAGGGTGGAGCGTCCCCCAAACCAAAAGCGTCTGCCCGCGGTTCGGGAGAAGCAGCCTTGCGCAGTTCTGAAGAGAAATTCCGTCAGCAATTTGCAACCGCGGAAGACGGCATCCTTCTATTAGATGCTCAGAAGGGGGACACTACCGAGAGCAGGCGGGCGGAAGCGCATCTCCACAAACTCAATCGCACCTATGCAGTGTTGAGCGAAGTCAATCGGACCATCGTGCGCGTTCGCGGGCCGCAGGTCTTGTTCGATGTCGCCTGCCGTATCGCCGTGGAGAAGGGCGGCTTCCTCATGGCGTGGATCGGCCTCCTTGACCCGCAGACGAAGCGGGTGAACCCTGTTGCACACGCGGGCAAGACCGATGGTTATCTGGAAAAATTAAACATCACGCTGGACGACAGCGAACATGGGCGTGGACCCATTGCCACCGCACTGCGCGCTGGCGAGCATATCGTGGTGAATGATATTGCAGACGACCCAAGCATTCTGACGCGCGCCGACGCCCTGCTCCTGGGATACCGAACAATGGCCGCATTTCCGCTCATCGTTGCGGGCGAGGTGCGCGGCACGCTCAACCTGTATTCCTCCGAACCCGATGTTTTCAATGACGACGAGCTCAAACTTCTCGACGAAATGGCGGCAGACATTGCCTTCGCTATGGAATTCACCGAGCAGGAGGACCAGCGACGGCAGGCTGAACTATTGTTACGTGAAAGCCAAGAACGGTTTCAAACCCTTGCCGGGATTTCTCCCGTTGGGATCTTTCGTACCGACCCAAATGGCGCCACTACCTATGTTAACCCGAAATGGGGCACCATCTCCGGATTATCCTTTGCCCAGGCGCTGGGAGATGGATGGCTCAACGCGGTTCACCCCGACGATAAAGAAGATCTAAGCAAAGGCTGGCAGGAGTCAACCAAACTAAGAAAAGCATCTTTTTCGGATTATCGTTTCGTGCGCCCGGACGGGACGGTTGCCTGGGTGATGGGACAGGTGGTTCCCGAAATGAATTCCGAGAATCAGTTAGTCGGTTATGTGGGCACGATCACCGATATCACCGAGCGCAAGCGGGCGGAGGCGGCGCTGCAAGCCAGTGAACGCCAACTCTCCCAGATTTATGCGAGCATTTCTGATGTTCTATATTATTTGGCGGTTGAACCGGATGATCGTTTTCGCTTCATCTCGGTCAATTCAGCGTTTCTAACCGCGACCGGCTTAACGGAAGACCAAATTATCGGCAAGCTGGTTCAAGAAGTTATTCCAGAACCCGCTCAAGCTTTGGTTCTTGGAAATTACAAGGAAGCCATCCGGACAAAAAAGGCGGTTGGCTGGGAAGAAGTTTCTGTCTATCCGGCCGGCAAAAAGTACGGCGAGGTTTCTGTCACGCCGATTCTGGATGCCAACGGAAACTGTTTCCGTCTCATTGGGATCGTGCACGACATCACTTACCGCAAACATGCCGAGGAGGAAATCCGCAAACTCAACGCCGACCTCGAACAGCGTGTCAAGGAACGCACCGCGCGCCTCACTGCTGCCAACAAGGATCTTGAATCTTTTTCGTACTCTGTTTCACACGACCTGCGTGCGCCTTTGCGGGCGATCAACGGATTTGCATCTATCATCTCCCGCCGCCATCGCGCGGAGCTGGACGAGGAAGGTCAACATTACGTGGACAACATCGTCCAAGCCAGCGAGCAGATGGGGCATCTGATCGATGACCTGCTCAACTATTCCCGCCTCGGACGGGAAGGCATTCGCCATGTGCCTGTTTCACTCGCAAGTTTGATGATCGAGATTCGCAAGAACATGCAAAGCCGTCTGGAAGAAATTCATGGCACGATTGAAATCGCAGAGGGTTTGCCCACCGTCATTGGCGACCAGACCTTATTAAATCAGATCTTCACCAATCTATTGGAGAATGCCATCACCTTCCACAAACCGGACCTGCCGCCGATAGTGGCGATCACCTGGCGAATCGAAGACGATCAAGTCATCGTTCAAGTCAGCGATAATGGCATTGGCATTCCCGCTGAATATCAGGATAAGATATTCATTATGTTCCAGCGCCTGCACAGCGAAGACGAATATCCGGGAACGGGCATTGGGTTGGCGAATGTGAAAAAATCCGTTGAATTGCTTGGCGGAAGTGTGTGGGTTGAATCAAAAGTTGGGGAAGGCAGCACGTTCTTCGTCCGAATGCCAAAGGAGTAACACCATGGAAAAACCTGCTCACATCCTATTGGTGGAGGACAAACGCATGGACATTGAGTTGACCCTCGACGCTTTCAAGGAGGCGCGGCTCAAAAACACAATTCAAGTCGCCAAAAACGGTCAGGAGGCGCTCGACTATGTTTTCGGGCGCGCTCAGTATGCTGACCGCGAAACCTACCCCTTCCCCAATCTCGTTCTGCTAGATCTCAAATTGCCCGGCGTGGATGGCTTTGAAGTTCTGCGTCAGATCAAATCCACGCCGCTCCTTAAACGCTTGCCCGTTGTGATCCTGACCTCCTCCAAAGAAGAGGGCGACCGTGCGCTTTCCTATGACATCGGCGCGAACAGCTACCTTGTCAAACCTGTTTCCTTCGACGGCTTTTTGGGCGTAATTCGACAAATTAATGGATACTGGCTGACGTTGAATGTTGGCCCGCCGGAGAATGACTTATGAATCAACCCATTCGTGTTCTCTATGTGGACGATAATCCGCTCGACCGCGAACTGGTGCGCGACGCGCTGGAAATCGAACATGGCGGATTCCAGGTGACGGAAGCCGCCTCACGTGCCGACTTTGAGTCTGCTCTCGCGAATGGGGAATTTGATATTGTCCTGAGCGACTTCAACATCCTCGGTTTCGAGGGCTTGCAGGTTCTTGAAGCGGTTCATGCCAAGGACCTGAATCTGCCCGTCGTCCTTGTAACCGGCACCGGATCCGAACAGATCGCCGTGGAGGCCATGCAGGGCGGAGCGGCGGATTATATTATCAAAAAACCCAAGCATATCCAGCGCCTGCCGCTCACTATCCATGCCGTACTCGAAAAAAAGCGACAGGAAGATGCACTGCGCGATAGCGAGGAGCGTTATCACAGCCTGTTTGAGGACTCGCCGGTATCGCTCTGGGAGGAAGATTTCTCGGCGGTGAAGCGGTGTGTTGAAGACCTGCGCAAGCAGGGTATCGCGGATTTCAGGGCTTATTTTAAAAGTCACCCGGAGCAGGTTATGGATTGTATGAAACAGATCAAGGTCGTGGATGTGAACCAGGCCACCATGAAATTGTTCGGGGCAAAGAGTAAAACGGAAATCATGAATAATCTGACCTTGATCCTGGGTGAATACCGTGAGGGTTTGCAGGAAGAATTAGTAAATATCGCGGAAGGCAACTTCGTCTTTGAATGGAAGGGGACCAACTATACGCTGTCCGGGGACAAGCGGGTGGTCGACATGCGCTGGTCGGCTGCCCCGGGCCATGAAGATACTCTGGACAAGATTCTCCTATCGATGATTGATGTCACTGAGCGTAAGCAGGCTGAGGAGGAGCTAAAAAAGTCAGAAGGTAAGTTCCAGGCTATTTTCAATAACGCAAGCGACGGGATGTTTGTTGTTGATCTGAAGACTCAAAAGTTCTTCATGTGTAATACTATGTGTGCGAAAATGCTGGGCTATACTAAAAATGAGTTTTTTAATCTGGATATTGCCGATATACATCCTGGGGAGGACTTGCTTTTTATAAACGAGCAAATCGGGAAGTTTAGCAGAGGAGAAGAGGGTATTCGTAGTGACATTAATTTCAAGCGAAAAGATGGAAGTATTTTTGCATCAGATCTTAGCCCTGCCCTTCTAACGATTGACGAGAAGGAATATTTACTTATTAATTTTAAAGATATCACCGAGCGCAAGCAGGCCGAGGAGACCCTGGCGCTCCGGACCAAAGAGCTAGCCCTGCGCAACGAAGAGCTCGGCCGCTTGTACCGCGCCTCCGGGTCCCTCCTTTCCAGCACGCCTTTTGAACTTCAAAGCCTGGCGACAACCATCGTCGATGTTGTCCTGAAGGAATTTGGGCAGGCCGATTGCAGCTTGATCATCGTCCAGAAGGATTCAAACGAGTTGGTACGCCTGGCGGCAGGCGGGCCCTATGCAGACCAGGTGAAAAACAAAAAGTTGACCCTCGATGGGCCGGGTCTGGTTCCACAAGCGATTAAGACCGGCGTGCTGATCCATTCCAATGACGTTCAATCGATCCCTGGCTTTATTCCAAATTGGGATGCGGCTCAATCGGAATTGACCATCCCGCTCAAGGTGGGTAACACCGTGATCGGTGTGATTGATATCCAGAGTTCGGAGCCGGACGCCTTCAAACCAGATGACGAACGTCTGATGTCCACTTTTGCCGAACGGGCCGCATTGGCGCTTGAGCATGCCCGCTTGTACGCCCAGACCGAGCAGCGCATGCAGAATCTGAGCTCCCTGCGTACCATCGATATTGCGATATCCAGCAGCATGGACATAAATCTCACTATGGGGATCCTGGTGGAGCAAGCGATCCAAACCCTGGGTGTCCATGCGGCTGATGTGCTGATTTTCAATGCCACCTCCCAGAGCTTCAAGTTCGCTTCCGGACGTGGTTTTCATACACAAGCCCTACAACATACCGACCTCCGTCTGGGAGATGGCTACGCTGGGCGGGCCGCGCGTGAACGGAAGGTTGTCATCATTCAAGATCTGGCCAGGAACACCGGGGGACTGAAGAGGTCGGCTGAATTCCTCCAGGAGGGGTTTTATACATATGTCGGGGTACCCCTGATTGCCAAAGGTCAGGTGAAAGGGGTGCTGGAGATCTTCCAGCGCGAGCCACTCGAACTGAATCAGGAGCAGCGCGCCTTCCTGGAAATGCTGGCGGGTCAGGCGGCGATCGCGATCGACAGCGCGCGGCTCTTCGAGGACCTGCAGAGCTCCAACTCCGAGCTGATGATGGCCTATGACGAGACCATCGAGGGCTGGTCGCGGGCCATGGACCTGCGGGATAAGGAGACCGAAGGTCACACCCAGCGGGTGACCGAACTGACCCTGCGGCTGGCGAACAGCATGGGCTTTGGGGCTGAGGAGCTGGTCCACATCCGGCGGGGCACCTTGCTGCACGATATCGGCAAGATGGGCGTCCCGGACGACATCCTGCGCAAACCTGGACCTTTGACCGACGAAGAATGGGTGATCATGCGCCGCCATCCGCAGCTGGCATACGACATGCTCGCCCCAATCTTTTACCTGCGTCCAGCAACCGACATTCCCTACTGCCACCATGAGAAGTGGGACGGGACAGGTTACCCCCGGGGTTTGAAGGGTGAGCAGATCCCGCTGGCGGCACGCATCTTTGCCGTGGTGGATGTTTGGGATGCGCTCTCCTCCGACCGGCCTTACCGGAAAGCCTGGCCGGAGGACAAAGTCCGACCGTACATCCAGGAGCAGGCAGGTAAGCACTTTGACCCGCGTATCGTTGAGATCTTCCTGAAGGAGGTATCCAGTGTCGAATGAAGAGGGCTCTTCCCTGACCCAAACCCTGCAGCGCTCCCTGATCGAGCTCACCCCGGCTTATGATGCCACGATCGAAGTTTCCGACGCGCCATGGATCTGCGCGAGAGGGAGCCTGTGGGCCACACATCCCACTTGTGGACCAAGAGGCAAACCGCAGTGAACTTTCTAGCCAATCTCGAGAAACGAAATAAGCTCTTCTTGATAATCGTCGGATTTGCGCTCATCGGCGTTGTCGGCGTGCTTGACTTCCTGACGGGTGAGGAATTCGTATTATTGTTGTTCTATTTGATTCCCATTTCTCTAGTCACCTGGCTTGCAGGCCGACGGGGCGGAATGGTGGCCTCTCTTGCTAGTACCTTTGTTTCGCTTGTTGCCGATGTGGCAGGTGGGCATACCAACTCCCAGCTGGGCATCTATATATGGAATACTCTCATCATATTCAGTACCTTTGTTATCTTCGCGCTCCTGTTGTCGGCCTTAAGACGAGCCATGGACCACGAGCGAGACTTAGCCCATATCGACTTTTTGACCGGGGCCGTGAATTCTCGTTTCTTCTTTGATTTGGTGAACATGGAAATCTACCGCTCCCAGCGCTATAACCATCCATTTACGATCGTCTACCTTGACCTTGACAACTTCAAGACCGTGAATGACAAGTTCGGACACATCACCGGTGACCAAGTGCTCCGGGCAGTGGCCAATCAGGCCAGAACGCATTTGCGGAAAACCGATGTGGTGGCGCGGCTGGGCGGCGATGAATTTGCGTTGCTCTTGCCAGAAACCAACCAGGAATCCGCGCAAGTTGTTATTTCTAAAATTCAAGGCGGCCTGTTAGTCGAGATGCAGCAAAGCAATTGGCCGGTGACCTTTAGCATTGGGGTATTGACGTGCACTGACGCGCCACCCTCACCAGACGAACTAATTAGACTGGCTGATGAGTTGATGTACTCAGTCAAGCATGGCAGCAAGAATGCAATCAAATTCTCCAATTACCCGGGCTGACCCCGGCATGGTGTGTCCTAGAAAATCGTCGTCTCGTCGAAATCTTATTAAAGGAGGTATACGATGCCGGATGAAGAGGGCTCTTCCCAGACCCAGACTCTGCAGCGCTCCTTGATCGAACTCACCCTGGCCTATGATGCCACCATCGAGGGCTTCGGCCGCGCCCTGGACCTGCGCGAGGGGGAGACGGTTGGCCACACTTCTCAGGTGACCGAGATGACCGTCGAGCTCGCCAGGGCGCACGGCATCCGCGGAGAGAATCTCATGCATATTAAACGGGGTGCGCTCCTGCATGACATCGGCAAGATGGGAATTTCGGAGCAGATCCTCAAGAAGCCCGGCAAACTGACGGAGGCAGAATGGGTGATCATACACATGCACCCGCAGAACGCCTACGATCTGCTCGCCTCCATTATCTACCTTTATCCGGCGCTGGATATTCCGTACTGTCATCATGAAAAATGGGATGGCACAGGCTATCCACGCGGCTTGAAGGGCGAGCTAATCCCGCTGGCGGCTCGCATCTTTGCCGTGATCGATGTCTGGGATGCGCTCACCTCCCCACGGCCTTACCGGGAGGCCTGGTCGGATACCCAGGCGCGCCAGTATATCCAGGAGCAGTCCGGGATACACTTTGACCCGGCGGTGGTGAAGAATTTCCTGAATATGAGATTTCAAAAAAGGCTGACGAAGCCGATCGTCAAGTAAGGGGTGTGGCATCCCCCGGTTCTCTCAGTTGGGGGGTATGTTCTTCGGTGGAGGGGCATCCTCTTTGCTTTCCCCTTCCCCCGATCTCACCTTTTTCGCAAAAAAAGATACGCCCCCCTCATTGAGCAGAATGACGCCACAATATCTGACATTCTGTTAAGTAAGCGCAGCTGTCAAGTCGCATTATTATAGAGGAGGATCAAGGCGATTTTTGCCCTGGTAATCGTGGTGGCAGCCCTTACAATGTGATCCGGCAGGAGGTCCTGGTCAAACTGTCGAGGCCAGATCCTGGGAGATATCGATTATCCGGCGGTGATCTTCTAGGTACGCCTCAGGTTGATTCATCACTCAATCGTTTTGCAGGATTCTAGATGATCACCTCTCCAGCACCTGTTGGATGGACCCCCGTGGTTAGGCGGAGAAGGCGTTCAGGTTTTGAGTTTTTCGATTTCGAGGATGGCAGTGGCCAGGTTGGCAAATTGCTGGGTTGTCAGGCTGTCCGGACGAGAGGCGATGGCCGTGGTTTTCGTTCTTTCGGCCATATAGAACAGCTCTGGAGCGGGGGTGATTGCGACGGTTGGAGGCTGACCCAGCATCTCCTCGATCTGGGACCAGTTCATCTGAGTATCCGAACGGATCCGGCTGACGACAACCGCCCGGATCGTGTGTTTATTAAATCCCAGGTCGGACAGATCGGAGATCATGGCTTTGGAATGGGCGACTGAACTGGCGGCCGGCTCGATCACCACCAGTACTTGGTTGCAGCTCGTGATCAGCTTCTGAGTTAGCGGCGGAAGGCCGGCCCCCAGATCGAGGACCAGATAGCGCGCCAGGAAGCCCAGGCGGTTGACCAGCGCTTCGAAGGCGGCGGTCGAATTGAGCAGGATGCCGTCCTTGGGATGGACGGAGCCGCAGAGTAGCTTGAACCCGTTTGAGTGGGTATACAGCGCCTCGCTGACCTTCTGGGGAGTGATGCCGGCCGGGTTGGCCTGCAGGAGCTCGGTCAGCTCCCGGGGGTCGTTTTCCCCCAGACCAGGGCCCATTGTGCCCATACCGGGTCGTAATTCGGCCACGATGACCTCTTGCTTGCTGGCATCCCGGATCGAGGCCCCCAGGTTCAGCGCCACGGTTGTGACCCCCAAACCGCCGCGTGCCGCCAGCACTCCGATCGTGAATGCCCGTTTCTCAGACAGGGTGGGACCGCCAGCGGCCTTTTCCTTGCCGGATCGTGCCAGCAGGGCTTTCACATGGGCATGCAACTCCGTGGGATGAGTGGGCTTGATCAGGTAGTCGTCCGCGCCGGCTTCGAAGCCGATGACCTTGTCATCCAGCTGGTTCTTGGCCGTGAACATGATGATGGGAATGTGGGCCGTGAACGAATTGGCCCGCAGGTGGCGGGCGACCTCATATCCGTCCATTCCGGGCATCATCACGTCCAAAAGGATCAGGTCGGGGCTTTCCGCCTCAGCCTGGGTCAGCCCCTGCTCCCCGTTCGATGCAGCCACGATCTGGTAACCCTGTTTCTGCAGCATCATACCGACCATCTTGAGGGTGGTAATGTCGTCGTCGATGATCAGGATCTTTTCCGCCATGGCCGAGTCCTCGTCGAAAGTCTAGCACAAAGGCCTTGTCGAGGCAAGTCAATCCATTTGTAAATCACGGTGTTACATAGACAATCTAGCAAAATTACCTCTAGGTCCTCGGCCTCCAGGCTGGAGCCGACCGAGTTGATGCGCACCAGCTTTTCGGCCGGGCCGAAATTTAGCTTGCCCAGCGCGGCCGCAATCGGCCGGCATGAAACTCGGGGCGGCCAGCTGGGCCGCCCCGAGTTATATTCAGGTGAACCGATTCTCACTTAGGCCGCGGGGCAAAAGATTTCATCGCCACCGCTAGGTCCCGCCTTATTCAGAAATGATTAGCTGTTCCTGATCGAAGCAACCGTGCAAACCAGGCCGAAAACAATGAAGAGAGCTGCGTAAGATATCACTACCGTGGCGCTGACCACATGGTGCATGATCACCGCTGTGAAGAACAGGCTGGCGATGAGAAAATACCCAAAGGCCAATCCGAGACGGTTCTTCTTGACACTGACCTGCGTGCGATTGATGCTGATTTGAGCCATAATGAATCTCCGATGATGCGACCAAAAATTGATGATAAAAACTGAGCTACCCACTGCTGTCTGATTGATCCGAAGTATAGAACAGATCACTCCCGAACTCAATGGTTAGGGCTTTACACTTCATCTACAGCTGGTTTACACTATTGCAAAGGGATCTTGGACCCTAGGGGACGTACTGCGGTGGTTTTTGTAACCCTTGTCTTTTATCCCGGCCAGATGGTTCGAGTTCTTCTGGCGACTTCGGTGATTTGGCGACCCAAATGGATCATGAAATGGGTTCATTAAATTCGCTAACTGGATGTGTTACATAAACCTTTTTCGAACGCCTATTGACTTTGACTTGTCATTTGTTATAAAATGATTGCAATAAGATCCCGGTAATTTTTCGTCAGTCCCACGCTGGTAGTTTTTAGCTGGGAGATCTTCGTTAGCACCGGGGCCCTTCCCCAAAACGGGGAGGTAAGCTACCGCATTAGTGCGGATCGAAGATCTCGTCCCGGCTCGAAAACCAGCGATTTGTTTTAACAAGAGCGGACCGGGGCGGGGGAATGGAAGACCGGCGATGCAGCCAAAATATACGATCCAGCTGAACACGCGCGTCGTCGCGACCGTACGGATCGCGGGGGCGGCATTTGCATTGGGGGCATTGGTCAGCTTCCTGAGGCATGCGGCCGAGGCTCTGCCTATCCAAGGGGGAAGGAGGAGTCCATGAATATTTCCCTGATCCTCTTTTTGATCGCCCTGCTCGCTGGGGTGCTTGTCTTCTTCCTGGGTGTGACCCTGGCCGGAGGCGCCGGCCTCTTCAGGACCCACCCGCAGAGGGCGCTGGGTGCTGCCGAGAAACCGGCCCCGCGCAACGAGGACGAGGCTGCGGCCCTCCCGCCGGACCCGCGCGATCTGCAGGGCCTGGCGAGGCAGCTCGTCGAGGCGGATCTCAAGATCCCGGTGCGCCGCTTCATCTGGCTCTCCGTGGGACTTGGCCTTGCCGGAGCCGCGGCCGGCTGGATCTTCTTCATCCCGGGAGTGCCGTCCATTGTTCTCGGAGCGGCGCTTGCCTACGCACCTTTTGCCTACCTGCGGGACCGCATCGCCACGCGCGGGGTGCGCCTGGACGAAGACCTGCCGGTCACCCTGGCGCGGCTGTCGGTCGGGCTGCAGACCCAGACCTCCATGGTGAAGATCTTCGAGGACGCCGCCCGGCACCTCTCCCCAACGAGCCCTCTGGCGGCGGAGCTCTTTCGCACCTCCCAGGAGATCGACACGGAGGGGCCCCTGTCCGCCTTCGGGAAGCTGGCCGCCCGCTCCCAGTCCGTCTCCCTTTCCAATACCGCCATGCTCTTGCAATCGCTCGCCCGCGCCGGCAGCCCGCAGCTCTCGGAGGCGGTCTCCGAATCGGCCGTGAATATCCAGCGCATGATCGAGGTGCGCAACCAGGCCCGCACGAAAGCCGCCCAGGCCATGCAGTCGGCCGTCATCCTGCCGCTCATCATGCTGTTCATCCTGGTCAGCCTCACCGCCGATCCGGCCGTGAGCGCCTCCTTCCGGGAGCCGATCGTCCAGGTCGTGATCGCGGCCGTGATGCTGGTCATGGGGGCCGGCTACCTCTTCATGCGCGACCAGGTCAGGAGGGTCGTCTGATGTTCTCCATTCTGCTTGTCTCCCTGCTCGCCGGCATCCTCGCCTTTTTTGTAGGGTGGCAGGTCGTCACGGTCATCAGCCACGATGCGGCCGGGAAGGTCCAGGAAGCGAACGCCCCCGCCCCGGAGGCGGGTGAGGCCGCCAAAAGGCGCCGGACCTTCAACACCCGGCTCGGTGCACTCTTCGGGCGCTTCCTCCCGGGCTACGTGCGCTCGCTCGAGCGCGACCTGTACTGGTCCGCCTTCCTGGTCCAGTACCGCAGGGGCGTGCGCTCGATCGTCGCCCGGGTCGAGGCGGACGATGCCTCCCGGGTGCTGGGGAGGCAGCTCCTCATGTCGCTGCTCCTGGCCCTGGCCGCGCTCTTTGCCTTCAAGGCTCCGATCTCCCTCGTGGCAGGCTTCGCCCTGGGCTGGTACCTGACCCGCTCGGACCTCTCCGGGAGGGCCTCGTCCGTCCGCAACCGCATCTCCCAGGAGCTGCCCGAGTTCGTCCAGCTGATGGCAGCCGAATCGGCGAGCGGCGCCGCCCTGGACGAGGTGATCCGGACCGCCTCCGGAGGCACCAGCATGGTGGCGAGCTGGGTGCGAGGTGTGCTCTCCCAGCAGCACGGCCGGTCGCTCCTGGCGCCGATCGGAGAGGACCCGGACGGCCTGCTGCACCACGCGGCCATGCAAAGCGGCCACCTGCCCCTGGCGATCCTGGCGATCCAACTCTCTTATGCCTCGAAACACGGCGTCCGGATCCGGCCGCTGCTGGAGGGCCTGGCACGCGGATACTCCAATGACTTTGTTTTATCGGCTTCGATCCGCGCCGAGAAGCTGGGCAACACGCTCGGCATGGCGACCGCCCTGTTCTACGCCATCCCATTCCTGATCGCGGTGCTGGTGGTGGTCGGGTACCCGCTGCTCAAGGCGTTGATGGGAGGTTAGCATTACGATGAAGGCGGAGCGTAAGCTGCGCGTGGATCCGTACATCCAGACGGTCCTGCTGGGAGCCGCCTGCGGGGGCCTGATCGCGCTCAGCGCCTGGCTGCAGCTCTGGACGAGCCTGCGTCTTCCGCACTGGATCTATTCAGCCCTGTTCGTGATTGGCGTTCTCGGCGTGGTGGCTTTTGGCTTCTTCCTGCGCCGCACCCACACCTGGATCTCGCGAGCCTGGATCGCCCTTGCCGTATTGGAGGCGGTCGGCCTGGTCTGTTTCTTCCCGGATGCCCTGGCCCCGGGCTGCGGGGGGATGCCGCGCGTCTTCGCGCACTGGGTCCAGAGCTGCAAGACGGTCTGCGGGCCGGTGCACTGCACCTGGTGGCTGCCCCTCTCGGACCCGCGCTGTGCCGGGAAACCTCACCTCCCGTGGGACGTTGGCTGCTGCATGCGCTACGGGCAGGACTGCAATACGGTCTGCAAGAACGTGTGGGTGGACGACCCGCCCACGGTGAAAGGCTCCATCTCCTGCGGGACGTCGGGCCACGGGGGCTGGTGCCGGGGAGGGGCGAGCCTGAGCCTCAGCGCCTCCGACCCGCAGGGCTATGCCACCACGATCAGCGGGGACATCAACGGGACCGGCTTCTCCTGCCCGGGCCCGACCTGCTCGCGGGGCCTGCCGGAGGGCGTGGGAACCGCCCATTTCCACGCCACCTCGGCCACCTCCAACCTTTCCTCTGCGACCGGCACGGTGAACTTCCAGGTGGACACCCATCCGCCTGCCCTGACCTTCGACATCCCCTCCCCGAACGGTTCGAACGGCTGGAACCGATCCCCGGTGACCGTATCCGCCTCGGCCACGGATGACACCTCGGGCGTGGCAAGTGTTTCCATCAACGGAGGGGGCAGCACGCTCACGGTCTCCTCGGATGGTATCCATACCGTGACGGCGGTCGCGACGGACAACGCCGGGAACACGGCGACTGCATCCGGGACGGTGAAAATGGACCGCACGCCGCCGGTCTTCTCGCCAACGCTATCCGGGACCGCGGGCTCAGGAGGCTGGTACCGTTCGGCGGTCACGGTGGCATCCGGTGCCGCGGATGCGACCTCGGGCCTGGCGAATGTGTCCCACGCGGTGGACGGCGGCGCGGCCACCTCTGGAAGCTCGGTCTCCGTCTCCGGCGACGGCAGCCACACCGTCTCTTTCCAGGCGACGGACAAGGCCGGCAATTCGTCCGCCTCCGGCACCGTGTCCTTCCGGGAAGACACCGTCCCGCCTTCCCTGAGCCTGGACATTCCTTCCCCGAACGGTTCGAACGGCTGGGATAGCTTCCCCGTGACCGTATCCGCCTCCGCTACGGACGCCACCTCGGGTGTGGCGAGCGTTTCCATCAACGGCGAGGGCAGATCGCTCACGATATCCTCGGACGGCACCCACACCATCACGGCGGCAGCGAGGGACAACGCCGGGAATACCTCCACAACTTCCGGGACGGTGAAGATGGACCGCACACCGCCGGTCTTTTCGCCTTCGCTCTCCGGCACACTTGGAGCCGGGGGCTGGTACACCTCGTCCGTAACGGTGAGCGCGGGGGCCGAAGATGCGACCTCGGGCCTGGCCTCCGTGCAGGTCTCCCTGGATGGAGGCGCGCTCTCCTCGGGGAACTCGGTCCTCGTTTCCGGTGATGGGACCCACACGGTCTCCTTCGAGGCTCAGGATGTCGCCGGAAACTCCTCCACGTCCGGGACTTTGACCATCCGTGTGGATACGACTCCGCCCGTGCTCACTGTGCATACGCCGACCGTGAATGGGGAGGGGGGCTGGTACCGCAGCTCGCCTCAGGTCGTGACCGCCAGCGCCGAGGATGCCACCTCGGGCCTGGCGCGCCTCGAGTCCTCTCTGGACGGCGGGACCTGGCAGGAGGCGAACATTGGGGAGGACACAGCGCAGGGAACGAGTACAGCCTCTGATTCTTTACAGGGGACGAGCACTTCCTCCATTTTCCCTCAGGAGACGGGCTCCTCAGCGGTTCCTCTTGCTCCTCTTGCTTCCGTGATGGTTTCCGGCGATCTGGACCACACCCTTGCCTTCCGGGCCGTGGATGCGGCCGGCCTCATCACTACGACGAGCGTGAACATCCGCATCGACACCACACCTCCGATATTGAAAGTCTCTGTCCCATCGCCGAACGGCCTGAACGGCTGGTATGACACCCACATCACGGCTGCCCCGGACTGCTCGGACGCCACCTCCGGGATCGCCTCCCAGGAAGTTTCCATGGACGGGCAGAGCTGGGCAGGCACCCTCATCCTTCCTGATGGCATCTATGACCTGCACGTCCGGGCCGTCGATCACGCCGGCAACCCCGCCAGCGCAGTCCTTCGGACCGTGAAGGTGGATGCCACCCCGCCGGTGAATGCCCTTATAACACCCCGCCCGACCGGTCTGAACGGTTGGTATGTAACTGTGCCGGTCACGATTAAACCGGCGGGCTCGGATGCCACGTCGGGGCTTGCCTCCCAGGCGCTCTCGCTGGATGGGAGTCGCTGGAATCCGGCCTTGTACTTGAGCGCCGACGGGGTCTACACCATCCACATGCGTTCCGAGGACACGGCCGGCAACCTCTCGACCACCCTGTCCCTTATCCATGTGGACACCACGCCGCCGCTCTCGTGGTTTGTGACCCCATCCGAGGGAAAGAGCACTGACGCCCGCGGCCTGCTCACCCTGGTCGGGGAGACCTACGATGCGACCTCGGGGCCGGCGAGCGCTATCATTTCGCTGGACTGCGGCCTGTTCTGTACCCGCACCTGGCTGGATCTCCCTCTGGATCCGAGGGGTGACTGGATCTACCCCTGGGATACGACGCAGACCTACAACGGCCGGCACGTCGTTCTGGTGCGCGCGCTGGATTTGGCCGGCAACGAAGAGCATACCGCCCAGGTTGTGGTCAACGTCCGCAACCCATTCAAGATCGTCATGAACCGGTTCCAATCGGTCTACTTCTGGCCGGCCCTCGCCCTCGGGGCGCTCATGGCGGTGCTCTCGGTGGTGGTCTATTCCGACGGGCGTCCGCGCGCCCTCCGCGAGCTTGGCGCGACCATGGACAGGATCATGAAGGAGAGGGCCCGCCTCCGCTTCCCGAATGATGAGGACTGATCCGTTCCAGAAAGGGAATTTTCCATGAACATGCTGGATGTCTTTCTCTCGGTCGTTGTGCTCGTTTCTGTGATTCTCTTTGGAGCCCTGCTGCTCGTGGGTAACGAGCGCCAGCGCAAGTCCATCCAGGCCATTGCCGACCAGGCAGCGCGCTGGGCCGAGCAGGACCTCTCCATCAAGCGCGCCCGGGGTTCGAAGGACGTCACGGTGGAGGACCCGCGTGCCTGGCTGGACCGGGTCGCCACGGGGATCTTCGGCGTCTCGCCCTCTCTGACGGAGCTCGTCCCCTGGAAAGGGCCGGGCGAGGCGGTGGCCATGGTCGCCACCTGCAGCGACGGGCGCAAGCTCGTCGTCACGCCCATGCCGGAGGGGCGTTTCCGCGCCGCGGTTCGGCCGAGGCGCTCCTGGGGCCGGGCAGCCTCGGCCCTGGCAAACGCCGAGGGTTCGATCCTGGGCCCAAATCCGAAGTCCGTGCCCGTCTACGAGCTCACCATCGTCACGGCCGGCACCTTCTTCGACGTGGAGGCTGCGCAGGCCTGGAAGAGGCTGCACGGCCAGGACCTGGGCGTGGACCGCATGGTGCTCTTTGAGGTGCCCGCGCCGCACGCCGCGCAGGCTTTGGATGGAAGCCGCATCGTTCATGTCTGGAGGAGCGCTTTTCGCTCTTTAACAGGACTTGGGGCACGCCGGTAGGCTCTGGGTGGCCTCGTGATTTTCGTCAGGTGACCTGGATGGATGGTTCATCCAGACAATCCGGCAGACCATTCTCCTGGATGGCCTTCCGAACTGTCTGGATGAACGGACCGCCTCGTCACGATCTTCGTGAGACGAGACCACCCAGATCCTATCCAAGACCGGGGTTTGATCCCGCGGGCGCGCGCCCCATCGGAAGGCCGGATGGAGAGTGTTCGGCCATGACTGTTTGAGAATGCACTTTTGATCTGGAGGTTAAGGAGGCTGTTATGAAGGAGCTGAATACCAGATTGCAAATCCTGCTGATCCGGGCCGGCCTCGAGCTGAAGGGCCTGGGAAGGAGAGACTCCGGCCAGAACACGACCGAGTACGGCGTTTTCATTGCCGGGGTGGTGGTCGTGGTGCTGCTCGTGGTCGGGATCTTCACCGGCGCCCTCAAGACCCTTTGGGAGAAGGTCGCCGCCCTGATCACCGGCCAGTAGCATTGGCGGGAGGCCGGGAAGTATCCGGCCTGCGGGCCGGCAGCGCGTCGCGCCCCGCCGGTCCCTGAACAATAAGGAGCCAGAGATGGCAGAAAAATCTTTGAGAAAGATGCAGGCTGGGCAGAGCTCGGTCGAGTTCGGCCTGCTGGTCGTAGCCATGATCATCATGTTCCTGGGGATGATGCAGTTCGGGCTGTACCTGTACGGGCTGAGCGTGGTCGAGAACGCCGCCAGGAACGGGGCGCGTGCCGGCTCGGTCGCCCAGGAGTGCCCGACCTGCCAGGCGGTCCAGGCCGCGCAGGCTTCCATGCAGGGTGCCCCGGTCCTGGCCGACCCGTCCTTTGAGATCCTTGCCCCGGGTGGGGTGGTGGGATCGGTGGTGGAGATCCGCGTCACGGCCCACATCCCGCTGATCGTCCCCGGCGGTGCCCTCTTCGGCCTGGAAAGCATCCTGAACGTCTCCTCCGAGGCGACCTTCCGGCAGGAGGGCTGGTAGCCATGTGCGCAGTCTCACTTGTGCGCCGGGAGCGCGGCCAGTCTACCGTCTTTTTTGCGTCGTTCGTGGTGATCCTGGCCGTCCTGACAGCCGTGGTGGTGGAGGTGGGACGCCTCGCTTACGCCCGCGGGGAGGTGGCCAAGGCCGCCGATGCCGCCGCCCTGGCAGCCGCCTCGCGCGTGGATATTGCCCAGTACCTCGACACAGGCCAGATCCTCTTCCTGCCTGATGTCTATGCTTATGCCCAGGGATTTGCCAGCGCGAACTCCGCCTACCTCGCGAGCC
>Ga0116137_1000667_pt1 | contig 26652 bp, 28 predicted proteins | sample June2015DPH_20_1_3_FD_88973 | JGI IMG/M metagenome (GOLD analysis project Ga0116137, IMG submission 88973) | Peatland microbial communities from SPRUCE experiment site at the Marcell Experimental Forest, Minnesota, USA - June2015DPH_20_100 | ecosystem: Environmental > Terrestrial > Soil >...
CGACGCTTCTGGGAGAAGGAGTTGTTCGACCGCCTCATCCGAGCCTGTGTCTCAACCGGGACTATCACCTATGACGAACTCACCCATGACAGCGGACCAGCTAGCAAGATTAGGAGCTAAATCCATAGGCAATTGCACAATTATGGGTCCGTCCCCCCGGCACCAACGTTGTGCGCACGGTTCTGCCTGGGAAGACTTGCTCCGATGGCGGGAAGAGCTTTCGCTGTGTTTATGAGGAGTTAGGTCAACATTTTATGCGCGATTTGAGAGGCAGACAGAGTTTTTGCGGACCACAGTTATGCAGCTGGAGGAGACGTGACGGATGAGCTGAAGGGCAATCTCCCAAACGTGCGATTCACACGGAAGCACATCGCGCGGAACACCGCGCAGTCCTCACTAAAGGCTGTGCCCTGGATTGGCGAAGCCATTGCCTATGCCCTCGGCAACTGGGCGGCGCTCCTCCGCTACACCGAGGACGGTGACCTGGAGATCGACAACAACGGGGCCGAGCGCAGCCTGCGAGGGGTGGCTGTGGGTCGCAAGAACTGGGTCTTCTTCGGCAGCGACACCGGAGGCCGGACGGCCGCCATCCTGACCAGCTTCCTCACCACCTGCAAGCTCCTCCACATCGATCCGTTCGTCTATCTGCGCGATGTCTTCGACCGCATCAGTGCCCACCCCGCCAGCCGGCTCGCCGAGCTCCTGCCAGATCAATGGAAGGCAGCCCGGACCACCGCCACGCCTCCTGACGTTCAACCTGCGCCCCTACGCACTCGAGACAAACCCCGTGCCATACTTATATGGGTTGGCCGGACGGTCACCGCTCTACCACGCCGCGCTGGGGATCGCGCGGACCGGAGCGAGGCGGGCCCGGCTCGCCGCCCTGAAGGCGAAGCGCCACGGCGATCGCTACGCTGGCTTCAACGCGATCGTCGAGCTGGCGCCGAAAGTGCTCCGGGTCGTGTGGGGGGTCTGGCGGAACGGGGCCCCGTACGACCCGCGGCAGACGGGTGGGCTCCGGCGGCAGCCGCGCTGAGCAACGGCGCTCCGGCCTGGAAGACCTCGTCTTTTCCGGGGAGCAGGCAGCGCGACACCACAACGTGGCGGCCCCACTGGGGACCACCGAGGGACACTGGCACGCCGCTCCCGCTCTCGTCAGCCCGGACTAGGCCGGGTGGGTCCCTCGGGCGGCGAGGCGACCGGATGGCACCACTACGATGGGGCGCGAGAGATCACCCGGGCGCGGCCTCGGGGGATGACGGCAAACCAGAGGTTTATGATGCGCTCCATCGATCAGCATCGAGAGGAGGGATTTACCTTGACAGCGAAGAAACGGGCGGGTCCCCCATTATAGATCCACCCTACGCTACCACGCTTCATCGCCCTCAAACATCAAGCAATCTTGCAGGATTCTTACTCACCATCTGCCGAATCTCGTCTTTTGTTGCACCACACTTTAGCAACATTGCAATGAACCATTTCATTGCAACCAAAGGTGGCGGCGAATGCGCCTGCCCTGTGTCTGTGGTCATGATGCACTTCTCTACTCCAATCTCTCGCATCTGTTTGAGCATTCTCCTCGGATCTACCGTATTTTCACGATGATCAATCTGCATGATCGGTGAGCAGAGGCCGAATTCGAATTCGAAGAATACATCATATTTCTTCAGCTCCCGTATGTGCTCCGGCGAGAATCCGATCATCTGCCACATCGTGTGGAGAATTATAATCTTCTTCACGCCCATCTCGATCGCACGTGGAACCAGGATCAGCGTCTCTTCGGGAGACAGGTGTCCGGTCACCAAACAGACATCAGCGTCGGCGATTATCTTTACAACCTCCGAGGTCTCCGGCGTTAGGTCTCCGTTCCTCACAACCGATATTGCTTGCGCCCGAGTCGTTGGAAGATTTATGCCCGCATAGGCAATTGTTTCCCTAGCAATTACGTGATGGAGCGTATCTCCGGCGGGAAAATATACAAGCCTCGCTCCATCGCCGTGATTTACTGCCACGCTCACAGCTCTCGGATTTATCCCACCACAGATTAAATTCATAAGTATCGAACCAAACACATGAAATCCTGGGACAATCTTATTAACCAAATAAGCTGTACCCGTCGTTGGGAATGCCATGTCTTTTATGACCATGCCCTTCATGCCAGCGTCTCTTGCCGCCTTCGCAAGCTCTATGGCGTCCAGCATGTGAGTCCAAGGGGCCAGATGTGGATTCGCATGCACGTGCATGTCAATCGCTCCGTGTAGAAGTTCCGCAGCCTGCAGATCGATGTTCTCTTTATACTCCTTAGCGCACATTGCTCAACTCCTCCATCCATGCAGTGTCCATCGATTGTGACTTTCAAAGGCGGCACGAAAGACCAGCGGCACTGCAGAATCACCCCTCGGATTCTCGGCCGCATCCCGACTCACATTGTCCCAGTCGTATAATCTCCAATGCGTATTTCACCTCCCCTCTCTCCTTCCTGTCGCTCCGCAATTACCTCTATCATCCGTCAGAACTGGTGCGGTTATCCTTCATACCGGGGCGCCCATCTGTACACCCCCCGTGTAGGCAGTTCGAAACGGGGGGCGGCCTGCGAACGACCAACCCGCGTCAGCGCGGGACCGCTGGGAGAGCTGAGCGACAGCAAGCGGGGCACAGGACCTAGGCGGAAACCCGACGTTGACGAGGATGCTACCACCAGCGGATAGCCGACAGATCTCCCAGGGTAAGACACAGAACGTTTCGCGCGTAGGCGCCGGATTTATAAAGCACACCCCGTGGCGGATGGAGGACTTCGCGGTCACGTGCCCGCTCGTCCCGGGTGTACCACACCTCGTATCCGGTTCCTGTGCGTCGCCCCGCGCGTTTGGATTGGGCTTCCTCCAGACCCCACCTCGCGGTGACGCCCTTGCCCTGCTCCTAGCCTTCGGCTCCGCGAGAACCTGGCGCGAGGACTTTCACCTCGCTCGTTCTGTGCCATGCCTGGCACACACGCGAGACCCACTCCGCGCCGGCGCAGTTCGGTGAACCGCGTCCGGCCCCGCTTCCACTGCTTCCAGGCCGCCGACCGGAGTCGGCGCCGGATCCACTCGTCAAGGTGCGTGAGCGCCGAAGGCGTCTGACAGAAGCCGAAGTAGCCGTGCCAGCCCCGGAGGTAGGCGCCCAGTTGCTGCACCATGGTCTCCAGACTCACGCCTCGGGTCCGCCGCGTCAGTTCCCGGACCCGCGCCTTGCACCGGGCCACCGTGGACGGCGCCAGCCGTCGTCGCGGCTCCGGCGGGCGGGTGAAGGAGAACCCCAGGAACGTCCGCGCCCCTGGTGGGGCCACCGCGCTCTTCGCGCTGTTGACCTTCAGCTTGAGCGTCGTAGTGATGAAGCGCGTGATGCTCGCCATCACCCGCTGCCCCGCCCGTTGGCTGCGGACGTAGATGTTACAATCGTCCGCATACCGCACGAAGCGGTGGCCGCGCCGCTCCAGCTCCCGGTCCAGCGTATCCAGCACGAGGTTCGACAGCAGGGGCGAGAGCGGGCCGCCTTGCGGCGTCCCCTCCTCGGTCGGACGCACCAGCCCATCCGCCAGCACTCCGGCGGTGAGAAACGCCCGGAGCAGCCGAAGCAGGCGCTGATCGGTGATCCGCTTGGCCACTTGTCCCATCAGCTTGTCGTGATTGACTCGGTCGAAGAACTTCTCCAAATCGAGATCAACCACCCAGCCGCAGCCGTCCGCAACGTACTGCTGCGCCTGGGCCACGGCCTGATGGGCAGAGCAGTGGGGGCGGAAGCCGTAGCTGTGCGGTGAGAACGTCCGGTCCCAGTCGCGTTGGAGCACCTGCAGCACCGCCTGCTGGAGGAAGCGGTCCAGGACGGTGGGCACCCCGAGCTTCCGGACCCCGCCCCCTGGCTTCTCGATCTCAACCCGCTTCACCGGCTGCGGCTGGTAGGTGCCCTGGAGCCACTGCTCCCGGAGGGCTGGCCCGTGCGCTACGAGGTAGCCCGGCAACTGCTGGACGGTCATCCCGTCGATGCCCGGGCTCCCCTTGTTCGCCTTGACGCGGTGCAGTGCTGCCTTCAGGTTTGCACGCTCGACCACCTCCTCCATCAACCGGTCGGTGCAGGCCGGGCCTTCGGGTGGGCGCGTCGCCGTGAGCGGTTCGGACCCTTCCCTCGCCGACTTCGGAGCTTCACTCCTTGGCGCTGCCGGGAAGGCCAGAACCGTCTGGCTTTTCTGCCGCCTGCCGCTCATGAGGCGCACTCTCCTACTGGCCGCTCCCTTTCCCCCCTTCCGGGGACCGCACGGGCCTTTGGTGCTGTGCGGCCTCCGGGGTTCCCGGCTCGTTTCCCTCCCCGACTCTACCCGTGGCTGCCTGCTGCCCGGGGGGATCACCGCCCGTCGCCGGGCGGCCAGTCCCGCGTCCGGGACCCCGAGCAGATCTCCCGAGGGTACGCTCGACCGCCGTCCGCGCGCACCCGCCGGATTTACGTTTTGCGCCTTTGATGGATAGGGGCTTCGCGGTCACCCGCCCGCTCGCCCGGCGCTCCCGCCTCGTATCCGGTTTTTGTTCCTCGGCCCGCGCGTTTGCGCACCGCTTCCTTCCGACGGCCCCTCGCGGGGACGCCCTTGCGGGTTGCTCCCCCTTCCCCTCCATCCGGTTGGGGAGAGGACTTGCACCTCCAAGCTGTCGAGCATGCTCAGCACACGTGACCCTCCCCGCGCGAAGCGCGGGGCTTCGCCAGCGGTGTTGGTGGTCGCTTCGCGCCCAGGAGTCGGATAAAGGGGAACTCCGTCCCCCTTTATAATCCCCCGGCAAGGATTCGATTCCTCCCTGCCCAAAGGGCAGGGCTTCCTCGAATGGGTAGTGATCCTTAAGGGTAGGTAAACTCTGGTGCGATCCGTTGCGAGGGCACCTGAATCAGCTCCAGAATTATGCCCAGAGTCGACTGCGTATCCAAATAGACGTACCGCCCGTCGCCGCTCGCACCGAGTCCCTCGGCCGCCTGGAGGATGGTCAAGCCTTGGCCTCGCAAGCGGGCCAAGGGTGTGTCTAGGTCGGGAACATAGATCCCCAAGTGCTCAATGCCCTCTCCGTGCTTTGCCAGGAAGTCGCGATGGATGCTGTCACCCTCGAGGTACTCGATGAGCTCGACGACCACAGACTCGGTCTGGGCCAGAGCCACCCGCACCCGGTAGGCCGCCGGGCGCCCGTAGTAAGTGACGTTCCTGAGGGGAGGGGCGCTATTCGTGTACATCTTCCAGGGGCCGATCCCCAGAACATTCCAGTAGTGCTTCATGCTCGCTTTGATGTCGCGGACCACGATGCCGAGTTGGCCTAAGCGACCCAAACCTAAGTCAGCTATCACCATTCACTCACCTCCTACCGTAACTTCGATGCCGCCTAAAGAACTGGCGGTTCCTTGGTTACCCGTGAGGTGCCCCATGGGACTCGAGGGCAGGTGGCAGGGACTCTTCTGCTGACGGTGTCTCCTTTTTCTTGCTATTCGGCTGATCACCCATTACGTCGAACGTGATTCGGTGATGCTGACCTCAGCTCAGCCTCAGGGGGCAGCTGGTTCGTTGATCTCAGGTAGCAGTCGGAACGGCGCTCTGCTCCACCAGAGAAAGTGACCCACCCAACTTCAGGGAGATTCTCGATCCCCTGCAGACGTGGGCGAGCCACGCCCACCCCCTCTAACTCTCTCCGCACAGCACCTTCGCCGCCTGGACATGGAAGTCCTTCGCCGAGATCTCCTGCCGCAAGGTTTGTTGAAAGTAGGGCGTCACTTTGTCGCGATGGCTAGCCCAGTACTTGTGGGAGAACGGCGGCATCCACCAACTGGAGGCCAAGGCGATGGCGAGCTTTAAGAAGCGGTTCTGCTGAAAGACCGGTTCTGCCGCTATCGACTTCCGCACGGGCAGGGCGCCGCGCCCCTGGCTGAAGACCCGGGCCGGCTGACCGGAAGATATGTGGACGATGAACTCCCATGCGGCCTCCTTCTCCTTGCAGGAACTCATTATCATGAGGCCCTCTGGGTTCGCCAGCATGTACTGCTTGTCTTTCACCCTTGGGAGAGGAACCACCTGAATCCTGCTGCCCAGCGCAGAGTCCACCTAAAGAATCATAACGGTCCTGCCTCAGATCAAGCGTGGAGCTACTACCCTTAGTGCTCAGGTTCATAAGTTCACTAACGTATTCCACCGGCTACGCGGCGGCAGGCAAGGACCGCAGCCTCTCGGCGGTCATCTTCTGGAGGAACTTGGTCAGGTCGCGCCGGGTAAAGGTCCACTCGAACGGTTTGGCCAGCACCTCGTAGGATCGCTCGAAGGCCAGGAGCCGCTCGGCCACCGCGGGCAACGACGCGAAGTCATTCGGCGTGAGGCCCTTCCGTTGGACAATCGAGAAGTAGATTTCGATCTGGTTCAGCCAACTCGCGTGGACGGGCCCGTGCACCAGGACCAGTCGGGGATGCTGAGCCTGCAGCCGCGCCACCGCTCGCGGGCCGCGGTGCGCCGAGCCGTTGTCCACGATCCAGAAGACCCGCCGCGCCTGGGTGTAGGGCGGCGCGGCCATGACCTGGGCCACCAGCCGATCGAAGGGCGCGATGCCGGTCTTCGACTCGCACCGCCCGAACAGTTTAGCCCGATGGACATCCAGGGCGGCCAGGTAGGCCAGGACCCCACCCCGGGCGTACTCGTGCTCGACCTTCATCGGCTGCCCGGGCTGCGGGGGGCGAGTCCCATGACAGCGCACCCGCGCCTGGATGCTGGTCTTCTCGTCCGCCGACAGGACACACGCATCATCGCGCAGGGCGCGGCCCTCCCACCCCCGGTCGTAGAGATCGAGGATGCGCCCGGCCTTGACCGCGAAGTCGGGATCGCGGGGGAAGATCCAGCAGCGATGCTGCCAAGGACGGATCGCATCCGCGTGGAGCCACCGCCAGACCGTGCTGTCGCTGATGGTGGCCACCAGTCCGCTCCGCCGCGTTTCCGCCGCGAGGTCCGCGACGCTCCAGCGGGCGAGGGGCTGGCCCTGCCGGGCGGGCAGTTCACACGCCAGCGCCTTGACCTGGACCACGACCTCGAGGGGGAAAAGCCCGGGGCCGCCCCGGGCGTGGCCGTTCTTCCAAGCCTGGGAGTCGTTGTTCATAGAAGCGCTTGCGCCACACACTCACCACCTCGCGGCGCGTGTGCAGGCACTGCGCGATGGCGTCGTTCGCGAGCCCCTCGGCCGCCAGCAAGATCATCTTGGCCCGTACAACTTGAAAGTACGGTAACGTATACTTCGCGGCCCGCTTCCGCAATTCCTCGGCCTCGCTCGGCGACAGCACGACGGGGTACGGGCTCTCGCGCGGCATCCCCCGGCCCTCCCTTCAGCCGCAGGATGCCAGATTTGTCCGGATATAGCAAGCACATATACATTAGTGTATTATAGAGCACTTAGTCATGCAACGTTAGTATCGCTAAGCAAAGTAAAGCTCGACACCGACACCCGGACACCATACCCATGACGGCATGGGTACGAAGCATCTCCACGCCTTCGTTCGCCCTCGCGCTGCCAGTGGACCAGACAGAGCCGTTCTCAGCACCTGGGCGTCGGCTACTACCGGCGCCCAGGTGGAGCAGAGACCCTTTCACTTCCAGAAAAGCGTCTGTGGGAGGATATCGACCGGGCTCTTCGCGTCAGGGGAGTTATACAACCTCTCGGGGACGTTGCCCATATTGACCTTGGCAATCCTCACGCCAGTATTCGCCGGGCCCAAGCCCACAACGCCTATGATATATACCTCCTCAGCGGCGATCTTCCAGATCTCCTTGCCCAGCTTGATTTGCTCGGCCTCTGGAACTCCAAACGCCTTCTCCCATTTTTCCATCATCTCACGCATAGGCGCCGGGGGCTCTTTCCCTTGGGTCCCGCCAGAATGGAGCCATTTGGCGTAGAGCGGCCCATGGCCAGAGGCGATGGCCACGTTGTACGGGATCACAAAATCTGGGTATGTGAACAATCGGTCACTCCCGTCGGCAACCCAGGTGCATAGCTGCACCTCGTTAGCTGCCGACCGGGTAAATGCCAGGCTCCGCTCGACCTCTTTGATGTCCACCTGGACGCCAATCATCTCCCACTGTTGCTTGATCACTTCTCCAATCTGAGTGAACGGGAGAAACATTCCACCCAAAGTCTGCAGCTCAAGGCGCAGTCGACCCTTCCCATCGGTGCGCAGCCGGAACCCTTGGGCATCTTTCTTTTCCAGTCCTATCTTGTCCAGCATCTCGTTGGCTTTCTGCGGGTCGTAGGTGGCCCACAGTTTCCGGTACTCTGGACCTGGGTTATACCTGTTTGTCTCAGCCGGCACAGTCGAACCGGGCGTGCCCGTCCCAAGCCAGAAAGTTTCATTGATCTGATCTCGGTCTATTCCTAAAGAAAGGGCGCGCCGGAAGTCCCTATTGTTAAACCACTTGACGATCTCAGGGTCGCCTTCGTAGCTCATATTGAAGAAAACGGCCATATCACTGCCGTAGTCGGCCGGGTCTAAGTGCACCTTGTACCCGCCCCTTTGTTGATTCTCCAGGAACACTGGCAGTTTGCTCAAATCAAGGTGCCTCTCCTGGAAATCGTACTCGCCTGCGATGGCTCGTAGGTTCAGAACCTCCAGGTTTTCCGCCAGGGTCATCACAACCCTGTCAATGTAGGGGAGCTGGTTCCCCGCAGTGTCCACCCAGATGCTGTACGGGTTGCGCTCCAGAACCCAGGTAGGTTTATTCGCTGGCGTCGTCGTTTTCCATGGCGACACGGTGGGAAGGTCTGGATTGAGCGACCAATCATTCTTGAATCGGAACAGATTGACCCAGTTGTCGAACCCAGCCTCTTTCACCTTCTTGCTCAATTCCGCCGAAGAGACGTATTTAGGATGAAACTGTTTCAGATAGTGGGCTGGCGCGAACCCACCCATTCCCTCCTTCCCTCGGAGGGCGGGGCCGCCGAGCGGAGTAGCGCCAGCCAATACCTCAGGCAGAAGGAAATAAGGGTTCTGGAACTCGAATCTGACAGTGTACGCGTCTACTTTCTCTACCACCCCAGGTTTCCCGCCAGCTGACATAGTGACCGAAGGGGTAGGAACCAATTCCTTGTTGTTGTATATGTCTTCGAACCAAAACATGATGTCATCGGCAGTGAAGGGATGACCGTCACTCCACTTCATCCCCCGTCGCAACCGCAAGATGAGTGTCCGGCCACCGTCAGCAAACTCCCATCCCTTCGCGATGTTGGGCATTATCTTGTTGCCGGTATAGTCCATGAAGAGAAGGCTGTCAGGGCCGGAAGCAGTCCGGACGCCGTTCCATAGGTCCGCCGGTCCCGTGAACCCTCGCCGCCAAGTACCGCCGTATTTCCCAATCTCGTGTACAGGTTTGATTACAAGTGGGTCTTCTCCAATGCGTTGCTTAACTGGTGGCAGTTTCCCTGCCTTGACCATTGCCGCCAGCTGTGGCGCCTCCTTGTAGGTTCTTGGAAACTTAGCGGAATCCGTGATGATCTCTGGGCCTTCCAACTTGCCCACCAGTTGCTGGCCTATCTTCTGGGCGAAGATGATAGATGGAGCCACCATCGCTAACACGAGAATCACCGCTGCAGTTATCGTGCTCCAACCGAATCCATTCTTTTCTTCAGGGTGCTCTGCTAAAGTGGGCAACGTCTTGTCACACATGAGCGACCTCCCCTTTACTAATGGGAGCGCTTTATAGATGAGATTATCTGCGGCGCGACCGTACGTTCCAACGAGCCAAGTCGTAGGCGTCCAGTGTCATCTATATCCGCTCCTGGCAATAATACGGCGAATTCGCTGGCCAAAACTCCGGTTCCATCGAATCTTGAAGATGATGGTTGGGGGGGACCGAGCCGATAGATTGGTATGTCGCGTCTCGCGGACAAATGAAAAAGGATGTGGAGCCCGTGCTGGCCACACCGCCCGGCAGACTCGCACCGGTAGGCGATGGTTCATCCTGCTTCTCCATGGTCATTCATCTCTGGTTCTATCCCAGTTCTGACCGCCGAGATTTTTGCACTCGAGAGCTCCAGTGAAACGGGCGCGCACAGTAAACGGTCCCGGGGTCTCGCTACAGCGAGGACCTCGGGACCAGAGGGGAACAGGTAAATCCCTATATCATGTTGTTCCTCAGCACTTCAGCGAACTTGTCCAGACACTGCTTCGGTGTAAGTTGGCCAACAAACGCCTGCTGGAACAAGGGCAACCCCTCCGAATCCAGCTTGCCGCCCCACGCAGGATAGGCCAGATATGGGCTTTTGATGGAATGGGGGATGCCCTTGATGAAGCCCGCATAGGAGATCCCACCGAACGGCGGCCGCTCTAGTAGGGCTTGCCGGCTGGGCATCTGGCCGAGGGTCTTGCAGTACTGGTAGTGCTGCTCGTCGTCCATCATCCAGGCCAGGAACTTCCAGGCGCCTTCCTTGTTCTTGGCCGCTTTGAACATGGTGAGGGTCTCGGTGAAGAAGAACGAGGCCCGCTTCTTGGCTGGGCCGACGGGGTGGGGGAGCGTGGCGAAATTCGCTTCACCCACAAACTTCTTCTGTTCCTCGACGGCGCCGGAGTTATGGTGGTACATGCTGGTCACGCCACGGGCGAAGCCCTCGACGATCTGGCGATAGCCGTCTGTCGGGGCGCTGGGCGGGGTGACCTTCCACTTCCGGATGAGGTCGAGGTACCACTCGAAGGCCGAGACCGCCTCCGGCGAGTTGATCACGACCTTGCCGTCCTTCAGGACTTGGGCGCCGTTCCCATACATGAACTCGGTGGCGTTCAGGACGGCAAACCTATCCTGGCCGCGCAGCCCGAAGCCGTACTGGTTCTTCTCCGGCTTAGTAAGGCCCTTGGCCAACGTCAGGAAGTCGTCCCACGTCCAGCCGAAGGTGGGCATCTTCAGGCCGTATTCCTTTACCCGGTCCGTTCGGAGGAAGATGGCAGTGTTGGGAAAGGACAGCGGGAGTGAGAGGATCTTTCCCTTCACCGTCACGCACTGCCACGCCATGGGGAGCGTGGTCGCGTAATGCTCCCATGCCTTTATTCGGTCTGTCAGGTCCTCGACGACCCCCATGCCGTCGAACTCGCCGAGCCAGCTGTCCCATATCTGGCAGCAGTCCGGCGGGTAGCCGCCGGATACGGAGGTGATGAGCTTCTGCCGCGCCTGGGCCTGGGGGATGAACTCTACCTTCACCTCGACATCCGACTGGGACTTGTTAAAGCGATCCACCAGGGACTGGATTACGGGGATGCGCTCCGAATCAGGGGCGCTGTACTGGAACTGGACGGTGCTAGCGGCGTGGGCCTTGCGGGTCCAGCCGAATGGCTCCTCCCACCAGGCGAGATCTGCCGCCGTGATGGCGCCGGACGCAGCCAACGTTTGGAGGAACTGCCGACGGGAAAGTCGCCAACGGTCTTTCATGTTCTGTCCTCCTTCTTAAGTCAGCCTTTTCTTGGGCACGCGTTCTCGGCCGCGGAGGTCCTCGGATCGGCTCCTAGCCCACGCTCATGCCGCAGGAAGGCCCGCCGTAGAGTGAAGCCTCACCTTCAGGGACCGAGCACGCGCTGACCCGTTCCGGGTCCATCCCCAGTCCCCCTTCTCACCTTCGTCCGATCACCTCCTTTGCCTGCTGTGGAGCCCTCTCCACCCGCTTCCGCAGGACCAGCGCTCGCCCGAGACCCCGATCGCCCCACACATGATTTCTCCGCATGCACGGAGCTGACGACGGCACGGCGCCAGCTGGCGCCGGAACCCCCCCATTGCTCGCGAAATGCTCCCTACTCCATCACGCACCATTTCCCCATCTCGTGCGCCCTGGAAAGCAGCATGCAGGAGAGGGGAGCGCTGACGCTGATAGCCGCGTGGGGATCCTGTGGTGATCGAAGATCAGAGCACCCCTACAGCGCACGCCTTCCTCGAACTCCACGTCGTCAATGGCATAACCCTGACGTCGGACGCGGGCGATCTCTCCCAAAGCTAGTGTCGGCGTGATGGTCACGTCACCCGGATGCGTGTGGTCAAGCGCGTAGCATATGGAGATGCTCATCTATCGGTCAGTCTCCATGCTTTCACGGATGAATTCCTTGGCCAATCCCAATGTCTGACTGACCCCACTGGGGCGCCGTGCCACCCGCTCGGGGTCTCCGTTCCGGCTGCCGGACGTAACAGCTTTGTTGAGTCGAGCGGCATGCCAGCCGCCCAAGGTGGCTGAGAGTTCCACTTAATGTTTTCAATATGTTCAACGATCAGGGAGGACAGCAATTGCCCGGATTGGCGAGCCTGTGCCTCCGCGGAGTTTCAGCGGTAACCCGATATAGATGAACCGCTTTCCCACCAGATCTACTGGAATAAGGAGATTTTCGGTGGCGAGGACCTTGCGATCGCGACAGACCTGGTGAGCTGGCTGCGGATCCGGAATGTCTCCTCGTTCATTCACAGGGCTATCGATGCTCCTCGCCTCGCTGGCCACATTGACAACCCCTTGATTGGCCAGCCACTCAGTCGCCTCGCGTCCTAGTCCGGGAAATCCCCGCATATACGTTTCGAATTCCTTCCCAATCTGGTCGTGGGTCGTCCGGAATTTCCCTGTGCTAGGACCTGGATCGTAATGACCAGTACGGATCAGGAACGTGTCCCCTTTCTTGATCGAAGCACCCGTCCTCTCGAGCCGCTCCTGAATATGCTGGGTCGTGATCACCCCGCCAGCGCCTAAATCAGAGAAGTCCAGGCAGATGGCTTCTGTGTAGAACCTGGTCACCGGTAATTGGTCAATGGATTCAGCTGTCGGTCTTGGATCCATATGGGTAAAGGCATCCACGTGTGTACCACAGTGGTCGAACATGATTAATCCCATCATGGAGTTAGAAATCTTATTCTGGTAGCTGGGCCCCGTCTCCTGGTGGGTAAGATGCGGATATATTGCCACGCTCGGGTATGTCGGGCTCACCACCATGCGATGGTAGATCTCGCGCGTAAGATCAATGATTCGTGGCACGGCACACTCCTTTCTTTTGCCTCACTAAACGACTACCGGCTGCAAGCCTAGACGTTCGGCAGGCGTGTTGAAACCACTGGGTCTTAAGGAGCTAAGAGCCAACAGACTCAAGGGCTTACGGTCGGAGAACGCTCCGGAAGATTTCTTCTGAGAACGCATTCTCCTCCTCAACCGAATAGAATCAATGAGTTAGCGGTTTTGAGATTCAAAGATTCAACACCTTTTCCGAACGGCTAGGCTGCAAGCCAGTAGATTTACATATTCAACGCCTCTGGTCGACTCCGATCCTGCCGCTCCCTACGGCAATCAGCGGTCGACTCGAAGTCGACCTGGGTTTGCTAGAAACACACCCTGGCCCGTGATCAAGCTAGACGCAGTAGCTTTCCGACAGCGCACCTCGCACCGCCCTGTACCCACCGGCGAGCCTACATTTCCACAAATGCCCAAAAAGGCGGTGCTGTCATAAAAGCGTCACCTAGGGGTTCCCAGGTCCAAGTCACGTCCCCACTCCCAGCCCGGAAGTGCACGCTCGAGGGTTTTCCCCGAACCCTCCATCACCCCTACAAGACGAAGCTCCTTCGCGCGATGGCAACGAACAAAGTGTTGGGGCAGGATCTCTTCCAGCGTGGGGTGCTCGGTCTTGCACCTGTCAATGCTGTAGCGGCATCTCGGATGGAAGTAACAACCCGGTGGTAAATTCGCCACATCCGCAACCTCTCCCTCCAGCAAGATCCTTTGGGACTGCAAGTGAGGATCTGGAATGGGAACCGCAGAGAGCAATGCCTCTGTGTATGGATGCTTCGGTCGACTGAACAGCTCTTTCGTTTTGGCTACTTCCACAACTTTACCAGCGTACATCACGGTAACACGATCACTGACGTGTTTGACAACGCTCAGGTCGTGAGTCACAAACATATAGGTAAGACCGAGTTTCTCTTGCAGGTCTAACAAGAGGTTAAGAATCTGAGCCTGGACCGATACGTCCAGCGCAGATACTGGCTCGTCAGCGACTATCAAGCTGGGATTTAGCGCAAGCGCTCGGGCAATGCCTATTCGTTGCCGTTGCCCTCCCGAGAAGGCATGCGGATACCGCCGCATATACTCCGGTGGAAGGCCCACTAAGCGGAGGAGTTCTACAACCCGATCTATTCGCGTACGCCGGTCCCCCATCTTGTTAACCAACAGAGGCTCCCCGATAATGTCTAGCAGGGTCATCCTTGGGTTAAGTGAAGAGAACGGATCCTGAAAAATCATTTGCATCTGACGCCGAAAGGGCCGCATTTCGTGTCGCTTCAACCCAGCTACATCGATCACGGTCTCGTTCTCACTTCGGAAGAGCACTTGCCCATCCGTGGGATCGACGGCCCGTAAGATGCACCGTGCCAAGGTCGTCTTACCACACCCACTTTCGCCCACGACGCCTAGCGTCTCACCCCTTGTGACGTATAAATTCACGTCGTCAACCGCCCGAACCCATCCCACAACCTTCCGGAAGAATCCCTTTCGAATCGGAAAAAACTTGCGCAGTCCCTTAACCTCCAGCAGCACTTTGCCAATTAACTCGTTCACATTAAGACCTACACTCTCGGATACAAGAAACAGCTTGCTAGATGCTTACTGCCCACAGGAATGAGCGGCGGCTCCTGCTGTTCGCACCTTCCGGGCATGTAACTCGAACAGCGGGGATGGAACAGGCACCCTGAGGGACGGTTGTAAGGATGCGGTATCGACCCACTGATGGTGGGCAACCTCTCCCTGGGGGTGGAGTGAATGCTAGGGATCGACCGGAGCAGAGCCTTGGTGTAAGGATGCTTTGGCGCATGGAAGATGGCTCCCACAGGGCCATACTCAACCTGCCGACCTAAGTACATCACCAGAACATCCTCGGCCATCTCGGCAATGATCCCCATGTTATGGGTAATCAGCATCATGGCCATGCCCCTCTCCTCCTGAAGCTGACGCATAAGATCCATGATCTGGGCTTGGGTGGTAACATCTAAGGCTGTCGTGGGTTCATCTGCAATCACAAGCCTCGGCCCACATGACAGCGCCATAGCGATCATAGCACGCTGTCGTAAGCCACCACTAAGCTGAAATGGGTATTCATCGACACGCCCCTCCGGTCGAGGTACGCCTACCATCTGCAGCAAGTCGATCACCCTCTCCCGAGCCTCCTGTTTGTTGGCTCCAAAATGAAGCCTAATGGCTTCAGCAATTTGGTCTCCTATCGTGTGCACAGGGCTAAATGATGTCATTGGCTCCTGAAAGATAAGGGAGATTTGCCCCCCCCGAATGGAGCGCATCGCCTCCCCACTCGCGTCCAACTGAATTAGGTCAACTTCACGTTCTTGACCGTTCCCTATATCCTGCCAGAACAATACCTCTCCTCTCGCAATGCGCCCAGGCGGTTCTAGAATCCGAAGGATCGACCGCGCCATAACGCTCTTGCCACATCCGCTCTCCCCCACGATTCCCAGGGTCTGCCCCGAATACACCTCGAAGCTAACGCCATCCACAGCTCTTACCGTGCCTTCATCCGCAACATACTCAGTCGATAAATCCCGCACCGACAACACAAGCCTTTCACTATCTCGCATTGTAACTATCTTCCGAAGGTCAGAACGATTGACGTGAACTCGTGACTACCCATGTATACATCATCCTCCAATGGAATCGCATAATAATGTGTGCAACTGTTATGATTCTCAGAAAATAAGAGAGTCCCATGATTTCGGGCCAGAGCGTAGGGGCGACCTGACTGTTTCGAGTTCCAATCATGCACATAGTCTCGGCTATGTCAGAAGTTCTGAAGTTACGAGCCGATCAACTTTTATTCCAACATCCCGCCCATTCTAGTCGCTCCTCCACTATCCGTAAGGATCCGCCGCATCGCGCAATCCATCCCCAAGGAAATTAAAAGCCAGGATGACGATGGCAACCGGAACTGTTGGCATCAACAGCCACGGTGTTATCGCTACACTCTGGATGTTTTGAGCGTGTTCAAGCAATACCCCCCAACTGATTGCCGGCGGGCGTAGGCCCAGCCCGAGGAAACTTAGCGAGGTCTCGCTTATGATCATCCGAGGTAGGGCCAACGTGGTGGCCGCAATGATATGGCTGAGAAATGCCGGCACCATGTGACGAAAGATAATCCGCGTCCTGCTACAGCCGACGAGTTCCGCTGCCATCACAAAATCTTCCTCTCTGAGAGACAGGAAGCGCCCACGAACTACACGCGCCAGTTCTGTCCATCCCACCAGCGAGATGATGATGGTAATAGCAAAGTAGACCTTCATGACATCCCACTCCCTAGGGAGCGCGGCAGCAAGTCCCATCCATAAGGGAATAGTCGGTATTGACCGGAGAATCTCGATGACCCGTTGGATAAGCGTATCGATTAGGCCAGAGTAGAAACCCGAAAGTCCCCCAAGCACAACGCCCAAGAAGAGGCTAAACATTACACTTGCTAACCCGATAGTCAAGGATGTCCGTGTCCCGTGCATCAACCGCGACCAGAGATCACGTCCCTGCAGATCTGTACCAATCAAAAAAATCGCCTCTTCCGGCCTCGCTCCTTCCACGCCAATCAGGTGTCGATCAGTGGGAATGATTCCTAAGAATTTATAGTTGTAGCCATGAACGAAGAAGCGCAAACGTATCTTTCTGCTGGGATCGGGTTCATAGACTCTCTTGAACGTGATGGGATCACGCCTCCCTCTTAGTGCGTACACGTACGGTTGGAATGCGCCGTTACTGAAAAGGTGGACCGGCTGAGGTGGGAGCAAGGACCGTTGAGCCTCTGCAGCAGTTGGGTTCGCGTAAGCCAAGAAGTCCGCGGCAATCACCGCGAGATAGAATGCAACCACGATGATCACGCTCGCCATCGCTAGGTGGTGTCGACGGAAGCGCCACCACATCAACTGCCATTGAGTGGCAACTAATACCCGTTCCTCGAGGCCTGTTGGCATGGATTCGCTTTTTGCAGGTTTTCCGTCTAGCATTACTGGTTCTCCAGCCGGATGCGCGGATCGATCCACATCAAAACGATGTCTGATATGAGGGTACCAACGACAGTCATCACCCCGAGCAGCAACACAATTGTCCCCGCGAGAAACATATCCTGGGCGATGAGACTCTTGAGCAAGAGCGGCCCCACAGTCGGCAAGCTGAGTACAAGAGAAACAATTATGCTACCGGAAACGACGAAGGGAAACAAATAGCCGACAGTACTAGCAAACGGGTTAAGGGCAACGCGCACGGGATACTTCAAAATGACCCTTATCTCCGGAAGCCCTTTAGCCCGAGCTGTCACAACATATGGCTTGCGCAGTTCATCCAGGAGGTTCGCCCTCATCACACGAATCATTTCTGCTGTGCTAGAAAGTCCTAGGATCAGGGCGGGCAACGGTAGATGCTTACCCAGATCCCAAGTTCGAGCAAGGCTCCAACGCGCTTCCACGTATTCGGGGGAAAACAATCCGCCGATATTGGTCTTGAACAGTCTGAACCCTAAGTACATCAGCACCAAAGCCAGCAGGAAACTTGGAATTGCTAGACCAATGAAGCCCACCAAAGTGAAGATGTAATCACCAATCGAGTATTGCCTAACAGCCGAATAGATACCCACCGGAAGCGCCACGATCCAAGTAAAAATCATGGCAGCTACGGAGATCACCACCGTCAGTAGCAGGCGATCCCCGATAACTTCTAACACGGGGCGCCCCCACTCCATTGACATGCCAAAGTTCCCCTGAAGGACCATCCTCATCCATTTCGCATACTGGACATAGATGGGTTGGTTCAAGCCGTACTGAATTCGTAGGTTTTCGGCTTCCTGTTCAGAAATTATACTTCCCGAGGCGGCCATCTGGGCAACGTATGAGGTAACAAAATCACCCGGAGGCAATTGAATGATGGCGAAGGATAACATCGTGATCGCCCAGATCGTCAGAATGGCGAGAACCAGCCGGCGTATAATGTAGGCTACCATTGTAGTCTCCTCCGCCTATCTGCCGGAGAGTTGTTGCCACACCCGCCCGCTGCCCCTGCAACACCACCATGCGTACTGGTCCGTGCATGGTGGTCCGACGGATTACCCTAGCGACTAGCCGCGCGTTAGCCAGCGCGAGGGGTTCCATCACGTAGAGGTAGTAGTGATTCGAACAGACCGACTGCCAACAGTAGCTGAAGTAGACTTGCCGCCCGCGGACTTCCCTCATCGCGGTCCAGGCTTTGGCGTTCTCCTGGGCCACGCCCGCGCATACCAGCCACAACTGACCCCGGAGGCGATCCCGTATCGCCGGACCACGTATTCTTCCGCTCTCCCTTCTGAACTCGATTCAGGGGATGCGCCAGATGTGGGATCAGGCCCGGAGGCACTGCTTGAAATCCTCCGTGATGCGTCCGAACAAGGCCAGCGCAGGGGTCGGCTGCCTCTGATGCCGGAAGAGCGCGAGAACGTCCCTCGCTCTGCAAGCGCGGGACATAAGCGTTGCAGTGCAACCTGTCGACACAATCCAGTGTCAAGGTCACGTCCGCTCCGATAAGCTCGGCAACGTTGGGCATGGCCTCATCCTCGATCTGGCAACCCAGGGAGAGGTGCCACCCAACGGGTGTCCGTCGGAAGCGGAAACGTTCTCCCAAGGACGTTTCTCTTGCTTGTCGATTTGAGGCGCAGCTTCACTACTCCACTTCGGCGCTCGCGCGTCCTACTGTGACCAGCTCCCCTCGCTGGTTCTTACACCAGACGTCGAGCCAAAGACGATTCCGGTCGCCCTCAGCTTCCAGCCGCTTCACGCGCCCAGTGGCTGTGAGGGTGTCGCGAACAATCACCGGCCGGATGAAGGTGGTGGAAAGGCGGCCCGTCGTCAGCCATGCGGGTCCAAAGAAGCTTGTGCAGAGCTCCGAGAGATAGGTTGCCGAGCAGAGCCCCTGCACGATGGCATCCGGTTGGCCCCGCCGCCGGGCATCCTCAGGGTCGGTGTGCATGCTGAAACGCATGGCCTTGGCGCCATCCTCCGCCCAGCCGTACCGAAAGCCCGAGTAGGCGATGCTTTGTTCCAGGGTGGTGTGCTTGGTCAGGGAGGCTAATACCGCCCCCACCGGGACCCACTTACTGCCTTGGTGAACGGTGGGGGCCCCCGGCGGCACCTCGCCCGTGATCGCATCCGGCGGAGGGATGCCCGTGGTCCGCCCCACAGGGGTGCCGGCCGAGAGACCCACCGTTTCCGTGGCCCGCAAACGGAGGAACGGCTGCCCCGCCTCGTCCAGGGACTCTCCCTCCAGGATGCGGTAGTTCTGGCCGCGCTTCTGGTACTTCTCCGTGTGCCTCGCCTTGAGCGTGACCTTCTGGCCGACGAAGAGTGGCTGCAGGAACTCGATCTCATTGCGCGCGTGGAGCCCGGCGGCGTACGAGGGATTGGTATCATAGACTAGCTGAAACAGCCCTACGATCTCGTTCGCCACGAGCATGGGATGGCCAATGCGGCCGCCAAAAGGGGAGTCCTGGAAATACCAGGGAGAGTAATCGTCCACCGCATAAGCATGCATCTTGACCTGGAAATCCGAGATAATCCCCTCCACAGGGCCGAATTCCTCACCGATCTCGATATTCTCCCAAGTGTAGGGCTTCGGCACGCTAGATCGATGGATCGCCATTCGCTGTCCTCCTCTTGTCCCCCCAGTTACTGGCCAAGTGCTACAACCTTGGAGCCACTCTCGGCTGCTCGCCCTTGCGCATCACGCTCGCTGCGCGAGACCACTTTGCACGCTTCTCGCAATGGCGGGCTGGTCGAGGATTACCAGAAAGCTGACTCTAGGGTGATGGCACACAGGTGACTCCACTGCAATGGTAGGTGCCAAATAACTTCTCAGAGGATTCCGCTCTCCCGCCACATCTGCAGTTCAGCCGGCGAGTGCCTCAGCAACTCGCAGTAGACATACGCGTTGTCCTGGCCGAGCGCCGGTGGGGAGTACCGCACTTGCGCCGGGGCGCTCGGCAACTTGACCGGGTTCCCCATCACCTGAATAGTAACACCCCCTGGTGTTTGGACGTCTAGGATGAGTCCCTGCTCGCGCAGCTCAGGGTCCGTGGCCACCTCCTCGATCCGCCGCACCGGGCCACACGCCACCCCGGCTTTCGTCAGAGTCGCCGCCACCTCCTGGGTTGTGTACCGTTGGGTCCACGCGGCGATCAGGGCGTCGACTTCATCCTTGCGCTCGGCACGGGCCTGCATGGTTGCGTAGTCCGGGTGGGTTCTCAGCTCCTCGCGACCCAAGGCTTCGACCAGTTTAGCCCACATGTGGTCACGTGAGCAGGCAATGTGGACGTACCCATCTTTCGTTGGGTATGTGTTTATTGCCGCGTTGAAGGGATGGCGGTTGCCGTTCCGCGCGATCGCCTTGCCGGTCAGCAGGAACCAGGAGAGCTTAGTCAGGAGAATGGAGACGGCGCTGTGGAGCAAGGCCACGTCCACCTCCTGACCCCGGCCAGTCCGCCAGCGCTGCTGCAACGCCACCAGCGTTCCGAAGGCCGAGTAGATGCCGGCGAGGTAGTCCACGATGGCCGTCCCTACCAGGGTTGGCGGGCCATCCGCCGGCCCAGTGATGTCCATCAAGCCGCTCATCGCCTGGACGATCTCGTCATACGCCGGCCATGTGGCCAAGCTGCTCTTCGGCCCGAAGCCCGAGATGTTCACCATCACAAGCCGGGGATTGATTCTCGCCAAGTCGGGGTAGGCCATGCCCATTTCCTCCATGACCCCGACCCGGTAGTTCTGGACCAGCACGTCCGAACAAGCGACGAGCTCACGGAGAAGCTCCTTCCCCTTGTCAGTCCGCAGGTTCAGCGTGGCCCCGCGCTTGTTCCGGTTGAAGTTCGCAAAGTACAGGCTGAAGCCCTCATACCGCGGGAACGACAAGCGTGCTTCGTCCCCCTGCGGGGATTCCACCTTGATCACCTCGGCACCCATATCGCCCAGCAATTGGGCACACAGGGGTCCCGCGATGTAGCGGGACAGATCGATCACACGGATGCCCTCCAGGGGGGTCATCATACGCAGACCTCCGGATCCTCTAGCAAAGGAACGGTGCCCGATAACCTGCTCGGGGCTGAGACTTCCCACTGCTCTGCTTGCTGGCCGGGCGTGATTCACCTGTGAAGGCCGCCTCTGCACCACGTCAACTGTGCTGAATCGAGCGGAAGCAACTACGCCACCGTCGCTCCCTGCGTCGTGCGTACCGCCTGGATGATGTCGGCCTCCTTTGGCACATAGGCGTCCACGAGGACCGGGCCGAACGGCACTGGCGTCCAAGGGGCACCCACCCGTTGGATAGGCGCGTCTAGGAATCCAAGCGCCTTGTTTGCGACGACCGCCGCGACCTCCCCGCCAAATCCCCCGCGCACCGGTGCCTCATGGACGATCACGAGCCTTCCAGTTTTCTCCACCGAGGCGAGGATCGTCTCCTCATCCAGCGGCTGGATGGAACGCAGATCGATCACCTCCGCGCTGACCCCCTCCTGTTCCAGGGTCCGCGCCGCGTCCAGGGCCCGATCCACCATCAGCCCGCTAGCGACAATGGTCACATTGGCTCCTGCCCGCTTGACCTCCGCCTTACCGATCGGCACAAAATACTCGGTCTCGGGCACCTCGCCGTTCTTACCGTACAGGAGCTTATGCTCGAGGAAGATAACTGGGTTCAGTGTGCGGATGGCCGCCTTGAGCAATCCCTTGGCGTCGTAAGGGGACGAGGGCATTACGATGGTGAGGCCCGGGACGTTGGCGAGCCAGGACTCCACGCTCTGCGTATGATGGGACCCCCAGCGAGGACCCGCGCCGTAGGCCATCCGGACCACCAGGGGCGCCGATACTTCACCCCCGGACATGTAGTGGATCTTCGCTGCGTGGTTGACGAGCGCATCCATGGCGATCGCCGTGAAGTCGGCGAACATCACCTCGGCGACAGGTCGCATCCCCATCAGGGAGGCCCCGACCGCAGCACCCACAATGGCCGACTCGCTGAGCGGCGTGTCGATGACCCGCTCCGGGCCGAACTCCGCCAGCAACCCTTGCGTGACCTTGAAGACCCCGCCGGCTGTCGCCACATCCTCGCCCAGAATGAACACGCGGTCGTCGCGGCGCATCTCCTCCCGTAGGGCCTCCCGAATCGCTTCGCGGTAGGTAATCTCTCTCATGATCTCCTCTCGACTACCAGTTCTCGACTCTCAGGGGCATAGACATCCTTATAGAGTTCGTCAGTAGCGGGGAGTGGACTCTCCTCGGCATACTTGACCGCATCGTCGATCTCCGCCGCCACCTCGGTGTCAATCTTGTGCACAAGATCGTCTGTCAGGATGCCGCGCTGCGTGAGGTGGGCCCGCATCCGCGGGATCGGATCCCTGGCCCGCCACTGCTCGATCTCGGCAATGTCTCGGAAGGCTTCTGGTGGGTGGACCTCGCAATGACTCCGGTAGCGGTAGGTGACACATTCCAGCAGCGTCGGACCTTTTCCGGCCCTCGCGAGGGCCACGGCCGTCTGCACTGCCTCGTACACGGCGAAGACGTCGTTCCCGTCCAGGCGGATGCCGGGAAAGCCGTATCCCTGGGCTCGACAGGCAAAGTCCGAACCCGCGAAGTGCTTCGACAGGGGGGTGTATTCGGCAAATCCGTTGTTCTCAAGGATGAAAACGATGGGCAGCTTGAACACCCCGGCAAAATTGAGCCCTTCGTGAAAGTCGCCCCGCTGTGCCGCGCCGTCTCCAAAGAAGTCGACCACAATATGATCCTTCCGTTGGAGCTTGAACGCGAGCGCGGCGCCCACCGCGACGGTGATAGAGGCCCCCACGATTCCGCTTCCCAATAGTACCCCGCAGTCGGCGTCACCCATGTGGTGCGTGGTCGCCTTGCCCCTTGCCGCTCCTGTGGCCTTGGCGTAAACCCCTGCCATTTGCACCCGCGCGGAGATGCCTTTGATGAGAAGGGCACCCCGAGTGCGCAAGGAAGGCATCACCTGATCCTCCCGGCGCAATCTGTAGCACGCGCCCACGGCGATGGCCTCTTGCCCTTGGCACCCGTGCGGCAACTCCGACACAGCACCCCTCCCCCAGAGCTCGCAGATCCGTTCTTCGAAAGCGCGGGTGAGGACCATCCAGCGGTACATCTGGATGAGGTCCTTTTCGGCCAACTGATCGCAATACCGCATCAATCCTCTCCTCCTTCCAGCCACACCCTCAGATGCATTCCCATCTTCACTTCACGACCTATCAAAGTGAGCAATTGCCGGTCCCACGCTCTCCTAACTCCTACCCTTACGGGACCCCGGGCTGCTCCAGTCGGTGTTTCACCGCTTGGAGGAATTGGACCGCGGGCGCACCATCCACGACCCGATGATCATACGAGAGGCACAAGTACATCACCTTGCATGCAACGATCTGCCCATTCCGGACCACCGGGGTGTCGGCGACCTTGCCCATACCCAAGATGGCCACCTCGGGCGGGTTGATGATCGGAGTAAAGAACAGCGAACCGAACGCGCCCGAGTTCGTCACCGTGAAGGTGCTGCCTTTCATATCGTCCGGCGTGAGCTGACCATCGCGAGCTCGGGCAGCCAACTCGTCTATCTCCCGTGAGATCTCCCCCACGGTCCTCCGGTCTGCCGAGCGGATCACGGGAACGACCAGACTCTGATCCAGCCCGACGGCCACGCCGACGTGAATATCTCTCCTGACAAGAATCCGATCTTCCACCAGGGACGCATTGAGAATCGGGAACTCGCGCAAAGCCTGGGCTGCCGCCCAGAGGACATAGGCGGTATACGAGAATCCCGAGGCTTTCCGGAGGGCGGCCACTGCACTCATGTCCACATCGGCCACCGTGGTGACGTCTGCCGCCGTTCGCCGACTCATTGACACCCGCTCCGCAATGCGACGGCGAAGGCCGGCAAGTGGGATCACCTGGACGTCCTCGGTAGCGTCGACCGTCGGCGCTACCTTGCCTTTGGCGGCAAATGCTCGTACGTCTCCCTCGGTCACGATACCGCCGGTGCCGCTTCCCGTCATGTGCGAGATCTCCACACCCAATTCCCGCGCGACGCGCCGCGCCGCCGGGGAGGCCGGCTGCCGTTTGCCGGGAGGGACAGGCGCACGTGACTCGGCAGCCTCGCCCGATGGGAGGGGGGGCGGAGCGGCCATAGGTGGTCGCGGCTTCTTCGGGGTATATTGGGGTTGCTTCAGGAACTCTTCAATATTCTCCTCGACGCCTCCCAGGATGGCCAGCGGCGTGCCCACGTTGGCTTCTTCCCCCGCCCCCACAAGTACCCGACTGAGGATCCCGGCCTGGGGCGCCTGAAACTCCACCTCCGCCTTGTCGCTCTCAATTGAAACCAGCGGCTCGCCTTCCTTGACGGTCTCCCCTTCCCTTTTCAGCCATTCAACGATCCGCCCCTGAGTCATGTCTTGGGATAGACGGGGCATGAACACATGCCGGGCCATCAGATGGCTCCATCACCTTGAAGTTCGGTAACCTGCTCAGACGTCAACCCCAGCCAGCGGCCATACACCTCCTGGTTGTGCTGTCCTAGCAGGGGCGCCGGACGGCGAAGCCGCTTCGGCGTATGCGAGAACTTGATCGTCAGTCCTTGCATTGGCACTCGGCCGACCGTCGGATGTTCCATGTCAACGACTATCCCTCGGTGCTTGATCTGCGGGTTCGCCACCAGTTCGCCAATGGAGGCAACCTTCGCACAGGGTACCTCCGCCTCGTCCATCAGGGCTACCACCTCATCGGCTGTTTTGGATGCCATCCACTTTCCTACTAGCAGTCTTGTTGGGCGATAGTCTGCACGAATATGTCAGAGTTTGGGGTTGAGGGCAAAAATCCCCCTTGTCCCCCAAAGGGGCGGCGGTGAACCGGACGTGAAGATTGACGATTCGTATCTCGGATCGCTGAGGCTGCTCAGGACGGCGTCGGTGGCTCGAAGGCCCGTCTCCCCGGTGGGGAGTCCGTCAAAGCACTCTTGCCGTCGTGGGTTCAGCGGGTCAGCACCCAAGGCGAACCGCAACATGAATTCCATACCAATGCAACTCGGATGTCAATCGATTGCTGGACAGTTTGAGGCGAAGCTTCGCTAGTCATGTGTGTCGTAAATCTGCCGACATTCGCCCCGACTCCACTCCGAAGCGCCTGGGACCTCGTCGAGAACCGGCCGGCCTTGCTCCGGGTCGTCGCGCCGTCGGCACTCCTCCGCGCCACAGGTTTGCCTCTGGCATACCACGGCGACCGGAGCCGCCCGGCCCGCGGGCCCGGCGTCTTGGAGCGGCCTCGGGGCTCAAATTATGCGGGCGGATTTCGGGCATACATTGACTAGATCTTCACCCTCTTCGATGTGCTCCAGGCGCGCCGCTAGCGTGGCAAAACGTGGATCCCGTGCCAACTCCGGATGGCCAATGATTTGCGCCACCTTCGGGAAGAAAGCCTCGCCGCCAGATGACAGGCATACCCATTCCCCATCCTTCGTTTTGAAGACGTTGTTGGGCGCAGTGTAGCGGTCCCAGTTGCCGCGGCGAGTCATCGTTCGCCCCAGCAGCAAGTACTCGGGGATGGCCGTTATCAGGAAGGAGGTAGCCACATCCAGAAGCGATATGTCAACCCACTGGCCAACTCCGGTCTGCTCCCGCGCACGTATGGCTGACAGAATGCCGATGCTGGCAAAAAGCCCCGCATCGTAATCAGAAATGAAAATGCCTGCCTTGGTCGGCGGGCCATCCGGATCTCCCGTCAGCCCCATGATCTCACTCATCGCTTGCGCGATGGAATCATAGCTGGGGCGCTGGGAGTACGGGCCATCTTGCCCGAAACCTGAAAGACTCACCATGATCAGACGAGGATTGATCTCCTTCAGAACGTCATAACCACAACCCATCTTCTCCATGGTGCCAGCGCGGAAGTTCTCCACCAACACGTCCGCCTCTTGCGCCAACTGGCGAATCAGGGAAGGAGTCCGCGGGTGGCGGAAGTTCAGCGTGATGCTCTACTTGTTGCGATTCAGGACCATGAAGTACAGGCTCTCGCCCTTTACGTGGGGTGGCAGCGCACGGCTGTCATCCCCCTTCCCCTTTTGCTCAACCTTCACCACCTCCGCCCCCATGTCACCCAGCAGCATAGTGCAGAAAAGACCGGCGAGCACGCGCGAGAGGTCGAGAACCTTGATCCCCTCCAATGGACCCTGCATGATGCTAATGACCTCTTCCAAAGCTCGTTTGGACAGAGACTATTGTCTCTAGATCACTCCAGTCAGGCGCAATTCCTCACGCCGCTCCTGTGCATAGGGCAGCAGTTTGCAGTACACTTCCTCATTGTACCGGGCAACACCGGGTGCTGGAGTCCACCCCTTCCCCAGGGACTCGCTCACGTGAATCGGCGCGCCGAGTAGCCGCGGTCCCTTCAGGTTCGATTTTCCAACTCCACCCGTTAGTCACGCCTGCCAGTTGCGGCCGATGAGGAATCTCCGGCTTAGGGACTGCTAAATAATAATATTTACAAATAGCATGTTTACGACACTGGCTGCTATGCGGCTCGCTACGCTGTCGGGTGCGGTTCGAGGGTGTAGTTCCAATCGCCATGAAAGGTGTGCG
>Ga0116137_1000672_pt1 | contig 26413 bp, 26 predicted proteins | sample June2015DPH_20_1_3_FD_88973 | JGI IMG/M metagenome (GOLD analysis project Ga0116137, IMG submission 88973) | Peatland microbial communities from SPRUCE experiment site at the Marcell Experimental Forest, Minnesota, USA - June2015DPH_20_100 | ecosystem: Environmental > Terrestrial > Soil >...
CTCAGCTCTCAGCCCTCAGCTATCAGCTCTCAGCCAACGCGTTTTGCTGATGGCTGAAGGCCGACGGCTGACAGCTCTATTGAATCACTTCCGTCACCGTTCCGGCGCCGACGGTATGGCCGCCTTCGCGGATGGCGAAGCGCAGGCCCTTCTCCATGGCGATGGGTGTGATCAGCTCGATGGCCAGGCTCACATTGTCCCCCGGCATCACCATTTCCGTTCCCGCCGGCAATTCCGCCACCCCCGTCACGTCCGTCGTGCGGAAATAAAACTGCGGCCGGTAGCCCTTGAAGAATGGCGTGTGCCGCCCGCCTTCTTCCTTGGTCAAAATGTACGTCTCCGCCTTGAACTTGGTGTGCGGCGTGATCGACCCCGGCTTGGCCAACACCATGCCGCGTTCCACCTCGTCCTTCTCCGTGCCCCGCAGCAGCACCCCGATGTTGTCTCCCGCCTGCCCTTCGTCCAAAAGCTTCTTGAACATCTCCACGCCCGTCACCACCCGCTTGAACGGCTCCGGACGCAATCCCACAATCTCGATTTCTTCCTGGATCTTCACCTTGCCCCGCTCCACTCGCCCCGTCACCACCGTGCCGCGCCCCGAGATCGAGAAAATGTCTTCCACCGGCATCAGGAACGGCTTGTCGATTTCCCGCGGCGGCAGCGGAATGTAACTGTCCACCGCGTCCATCAATTCGTGAATCGATTTCTCCCAGGCAGGATCGCCCTCCAGCGCCTTCAGCGCCGAGCCGCGAATCACCGGAATCTTGTCCCCAGGAAACTGATACTTGTTCAAGAGGTCGCGCACTTCCACTTCCACCAGCTCCAACAGCTCCGGGTCCTCCACCGCGTCGCACTTGTTCATGTAAACCACGATGTAAGGCACGTTCACCTGCCGCGCCAACAGCACGTGCTCGCGCGTCTGCGGCATCGGCCCGTCCGTGGCCGCCACCACCAGGATCGCCCCGTCCATCTGCGCCGCCCCCGTGATCATGTTCTTGATGTAGTCGGCGTGCCCCGGGCAATCCACGTGCGCATAGTGACGCTTCTTGGTCTCGTACTCCACGTGCGCGATGGCGATCGTGATCCCCCGCGCCTTCTCCTCCGGCGCGTTGTCAATCGAGTCGAAGGCCCGGAACTTCACCTTCGGGTTCTCCTTCGCCAACACCTTCGTGATCGCCGCCGTCAGCGTCGTCTTCCCGTGATCGATGTGCCCGATCGTCCCTACGTTCATGTGCGGCTTCGAACGATCAAATTTTTCTTTGGCCATAGTCGCTTTACCCTCAGCTAGTTAAATAGGTCGGAATACCTCGCTTTGGCTCCCTTCAATTCTTGCCTGAAATGCTCTTGTAACACCGCGAGTTCATCATCGTGCATGTCCTGGTAGCCAATCACTGCTCTCCCGCCTCTTGCAGGGAGGGTTCCAGCAGGCGGCGCAAGTTCGCGAACGAAGCTTTCGACCTGCCTGAAGTCGCACGCCTCAAGATTTATACGTGCAGCCTTCGTCTGTTCTACGAATGCCCTCAGCTTAGACTCATCACGAAAAATCCGCGACACCGCCGCCCTACCTTGGCGCAATCCTTCAGACCCAGACATCAGATTCGCCCTCCGATCGGGAACCGACATGGACAGCACACCTCTACGAGTTCCTTCTCTCCCACTCGGCGGCGAGAACCATGTCAGCTCTCAAAAATCCAAAAAAAGCCCGCGACAGCATCGGCACGTCGAATATTTCTGTCGACCGGCCCGGCTTAGGATGAACCAGTCGGTCGCGTACACCAAAGCTTGCGTTGAGCTCACCGGCCAGCCCACTTTCATACTCCTTGCCGCCGCTAATAATCTGGTACAAGAACATAAACCTGTCCTTCGAGTTGTAGAGTTGCTTGCGTTCCTTCAGCCGTCCGCCTTCAAGGAATCGGCGCGTCTCCCGAAGAGCATCAATCTCAGCCGCGTCGAGCGGGCGACCCTCGACAGAGCCCTTTTCGATCACCATCTCGGACAAAAAGTTCGTCAAGGACTCAAACGCACCGGCAGCAGTTAGCACTGCGGCACGGAGCAACCGACGCTTTCTCTCCGGCTTAATGCGGTCCGAGCTCGGGTGAGCGTCCAAAAAGAGCCTCATGGCATCGGACCACAGGGTTCCGACTTCATCACCGAGCGCCCGCATTAGGCGCTCAAGCTGCCGAAAAGATCTTTCAAGCGCCTCCAAAGATTCCGGCGCAGGCAAAAATGCCACTGCCTTACTTCTCCACCGGCTTCCCCTGAACGCGCGCCAGCACTTCTTCCGTCACCGATGCCGGCGCGGGATCGTATCTCAAGAAGTGCATGGTGTACGACGCCCGTCCCTGGGTGCACGAGCGCAAATCGGTCGCGTAACCGAACATTTCCGCCAGCGGCACCGTGGCGCGGATAATCTGCGTCGAGCCGCGCTTCTCCATACCCTCGATCTGGCCCCTCCGCGAATTCAGGTCTCCGGTCACGGCGCCCATGAAATCCTCGGGCACTACGACTTCCACTTTCATCATGGGCTCGAGCAGGACCATCTTGGCGCGCCGCGTCGCTTCTTTGAAGCCCAGCGAAGCGGCAATTTTGAAGGCCAGCTCGGAAGAATCCACCTCGTGATACGACCCGTCGTCTAGAGTCGTTTTCACGCCCGTCATCTCGTAGCCGGCGAGCACTCCGGTCTCCATCGCCTCGCGCACACCGTCATAAACAGCGGGAATAAACTCGCGCGGCACGACGCCGCTCACAATCTCGTCGATGAAGAGCAGATTCAGATCGCTGTCAAATTTGTTGGTCTTTTTCTTTCTGGTGAGTTCGGCGATTTCTTCGGGATTGGGGTGCGGCAGAGGTTCAACGCGCAAATGAACGACGCCATATTGGCCATGGCCGCCAGTCTGCTTGACGTATCGGCCTTCCGCCTCGGCCGCGGCGCGAATCGTTTCGCGGTACGCTACTTGCGGCCTGCCCACGTTGGCGCCCACATTAAACTCGCGCATCATGCGGTCCACAAGAATCTCGAGGTGCAATTCTCCCATGCCGGCGATGATGGTCTGATTTGTATCTTGATCGGTGTGGACTTTGAAGGTGGGATCTTCCTGCGTGAGCTTGGATAACGCCACGCCCAACTTTTCCTGGTCCGCTTTCGTCTTGGGCTCGATGGCGACGGCGATAACCGGCGCGGGGAAATCCATCGTTTCGAGCACGATGGGATTGTCTTCGTCGCAAATGGTGTCGCCGGTCGAAACGCTTTTCAGGCCGACGGCGGCGGCGATGTCGCCCGCATTAACCTCGGTGATTTCTTCGCGCTTGTTGGCGTGCATCTTGAGCAGCCGCGAAATGCGCTCGCGCCGCGCCAGGCGCGGGTTGTACACAGTGTCGCCACTGTTGAGTGTTCCCGAGTAGACGCGCAGGAACGCCAGTTGGCCGACGAACGGGTCAGTCATGATCTTGAATATGAGCGCCGAGAATGGCTCCTCATCCACGGCGCGCCGAATCTGTTTTTCTTCCGTGCCGGGCGTGGCGCCTTCAACGGGCGGAATGTCGGCGGGCGAAGGCAGGTAGTTTACCACCGCGTCGAGCAAAGGCTGGACACCCTTATTCTTGAATGCCGCGCCGCAAAGGACCGGAAACGCCTTCATAGCGATGGTCTGTCGCCGCAAGCTGGCGCGAAGCTCGTCTGCCGAAATCGGCTCGCCGTGGACGTACTTTTCCATAATGGCGTCGTCGATCTCGCCCAGCACTTCAATGATTTTTTCGCGATGATGGCGAGCGGACTCCACATGTGCGGCTGGAATTTCTTCCACCACGTAATCGGCCCCTAGCGTTTCGTCTTTCCAGACGATGGCTTTTTGCTCGAGGAGGTCGATGATGCCTTCAAAATCGTCTCCCGAGACGATGGGCAACTGAACCGGAACGGGGTTGGCGTGAAGCTTGGAGACCAGTTGGCCGACACACGCCTCAAAATCCGCGCCCGCGCGGTCCATCTTGTTCACGAACACGATGCGCGGCACGCGGTACTTGTCCGCCTGCCGCCACACGGCTTCGGTCTGCGGCTCGACGCCCTCGACAGCTCCCAAAAGAGCAATCGCTCCGTCAAGCACCCGGAGCGACCGTTCAACCTCTGCCGTAAAATCCACGTGACCCGGCGTGTCGATGATATTGATTCGGATGTCGTTCCAAAAACAGGTGGTCGCCGCGGACGTGATGGTGATGCCGCGCTCCTGCTCCTGCACCATGTAGTCCATCACCGCCGTGCCTTCGTGCACCTCGCCCATCTTGTGCGTGATCCCCGTGTAATAGAGGACACGCTCCGTGGTGGTCGTCTTACCGGCATCGATGTGGGCCATGATGCCGATATTCCGGGTTTTTTCCAGCGGCACCTGTCGCGGCATAAATCCCTAAAGACAGAAACTCGCCTCCGATCCCCTCCCACAGGACCGGGGCTCTCCGCAGCAATTTGAGCAGTGGTCCCCGCAGACGCGGGGCTCAAGGCGGATCGTGGTCCAGGGTGGAACCACATCCCGCCTCGCCCAAGTTCATCCCGCTCAAGCGGGACTACCAGCGGTAATGGGCGAAAGCCTTGTTAGCTTCCGCCATGCGGTGTATGTCGTCCCTTTTTTTAATTGCTCCGCCGCGGTTGTTCGCAGCGTCCATGATTTCAGCGGCGAGTTTTTCAACCATGGACTTTTCTCCTCGCTCCCGCGCGTAGCCGATGATCCAGCGCAGGCTGAGCGAAGTCTGTCGATTTCGATTCACTTCCACCGGCACCTGGTAATTGGCGCCGCCTACGCGGCGGCTCTTCACTTCCAGCGCCGGCTTCACGTTTTCCATTGCCTTCTTGAAGATCTTCAACGGATCGTCGTTGGCGCGCTGCTTCACCAAGTCCAGCGCGTTGTAAACGATTCCCTGCGCGACCGCCTGCTTGCCTTCGTACATCACGCAGTTGACGAGCTTCTGCACCAGCGGATTCTGATAAACAGGATCCGGACTGACTTCCCGAACTTCAACGTATCCCTTTCGCGGCATAATGAGTACAGGATTTAGGAGCTAGGATTTAGGATTTAGGAACAATGGAACGAACCCGGGTTCCCTCCGTATCACGACCCGCTCCTAACTCCTCCCTAAGTCCTGAATCCTAAATCCTGGCTCCTCCTAGGACGCTTTCGGCCTCTTGGCCCCGTATTTCGATCGTCCCTGGCGGCGGTCGCCGACCCCGGCGGAATCCAGCGTGCCCCGGATGACGTGATAGCGCACACCCGGCAAATCCTTTACGCGGCCGCCCCGGATGAGCACGATCGAGTGTTCCTGCAAATTGTGGCCCACGCCCGGAATGTAAGTGGTCACTTCCATACTATTCGTCAGCCGAACTCTGGCCACCTTCCGCAATGCCGAATTGGGCTTCTTCGGCGTTTGGGTGTAGACGCGAATGCAAACCCCGCGCTTTTGCGGGCACCCTTGGAGCGCCGGGCTCGAGGTCTTGTAACGCGGTACCTCGCGGCGCAGACGAACGAGTTGGCTGAATGTTGGCATTCCTCTTCCTAAAGTCAAACCTCAATCGGATTCCCGTCTCAGGCTAGCCACGGACCCACTGAAGGTGACTTGCGGCGAACCGAATCCTTTCAAATATAACGAACCGTGGCAGGCGGTGTCAAGCGGCTTCTACAAGAAAATCTTCCCCGCCCGATTCGCGTCTTCGCGCCAATCGATCTCCGACGTTCAACGCATCTCCAGGATTTCTTTTTCTTTGCCCTTTCCCTGAGCTTCGAGTTTTTCCATAAACTCGTCGGTCATCTTCTGGATGTCTTCCAGGCCTCGTTTTTCGTCGTCCTCGGAAATTTTCTTGTCTTTGAGCAACTTCTTCAAGCTTTCGTTGGCGTCGCGCCGAATATTGCGCACGCCGGTCCGATGATCTTCGAGCACCCGGTGCAGGTGCTTGACGAGCTCCTTTCGCCTCTCTTCGGTCAGAGGCGGAATGGGCACTCGCAGCATCTTGCCGTCGTTCACTGGATTCAATCCCAGGTCCGACGACCGAATGGCTTTATCGATGGCCCCCACCAGGCTGACGTCCCAGGGCTGGATGGTCAACATCGATGGTTCCGGCACGCCCAGGGTCGCCACCTGGTTGAGTGGCGTAGGCGTGCCGTAATATTCCACCTTAATGTGGTCGAGCAGCGAAGCTGAGGCGCGTCCGGTGCGCACCGTGGCCAATTCGTGACGAAAATCCTCGAGCGCTTTTCCCATGCGAGTCTTGGTTTGCGCCAAAGTATCCTTGATCATAAGCGACCTTTCCAAGCCGGAGAACCCGTGGCTCCCGGCCGTCACGCTCCCGACACCGCCCGGGAGACGCGCGAACCCACCGGCTCTCCCATAATAACGCGCTTGAGATTGCCGGGAACGTTCAGATTAAAGACAACGATCGGCAAAGAATTGTCCATACAAAGCGAGATGGCGGTTGTGTCCATCACGCCGAGTCGGCGCGAGAGCACCTCGAGATAAGTAATCTCCCGGATCATCTTCGCGTCGGACACTTTCTTGGGATCCGCATCGTAGACGCCGTCCACTTTAGTGGCTTTCAGGATGACCTCGGCTTTGATTTCCATCGCCCGCAGCGCCGCGGCGGTGTCGGTCGAGAAATACGGATTCCCGGTCCCCGCCGCCAGGACTACGACACGGCCTTTTTCCAGATGGCGAATCACCCGCCGCCGGATGAACGGCTCGGCAATCTCACGGATCTCGATGGCCGTCACCACGCGGGTAAACGAGCCTTTTTTCTCCAGGGCGTCCTGCAAGGCGAGCCCATTGATGACGGTGGCCAGCATGCCCATGTGATCGGCCACGACGCGATCGATGCCGTTCGCCGAGGCAGCAACCCCGCGAATGAAATTTCCGCCTCCCACGACAATGGCAATCTGCACGCCGAGCTTGTGGACTTCGTGTACTTCGTCGGCGATACGCATCGCCACTATCGGGTCGACTCCAAATCCTTGCGTTCCGAGCAGAGCTTCTCCGCTCAGCTTGAGGAGGACGCGGTGAAAAACCGGCCCTGCGGAATTTTCGATTTTTGATTTTCGATTTTCGATTTTCGTTTCCACGGTTTCAGATGTAGGGCCGAGGATTGCCCCGGCCTGAGGCCGACCCCGCTGGGCGGGGCCGGCCCTACGACTTAACTCGTTTTAGCTGGCGGCTGCCGATTCCGCTGCGGGCTTGGTGATCCCCTCGCCCACCTTGAATCGCGCGAAACGCCGCACCGTGATATTTTCGCCGAACTTAGCAATCTTGGACGTAATCAGCTCGGCGACGGTCTGGCTCCCCGACAAGTCCTTGATAAAGTGCTGTTCGTAGAGGCAATTCTCTTCGAGGAATTTCCCGATTCTGCCCTCCACCATTTTTTCGATCACGCCCGCAGGCTTGCCGCTGGTCGCCGCCTGGGCGCGGAGGACTTCCCGTTCGCGCTCCAGCACCTCTGGCGTCACATCTTCTTTACGAATATACCGCGGGTCCGTCGCGCACACTTGCATGGCCAGATCGTGGGCGAGTTCCTGAAACTCCTCCGTGCGGGCTACAAAATCGGTTTCGCAGTTCACTTCGACGATGACTGCGATCTTCGAGCCGGGATGAACATAAGAGCCCACCAAACCCTCCGCTGCCACTCGGCCCGCCTTCTTCGCGGCCGCCGCCTGGCCTCGCTTGCGCAGGATGGTAAATCCCTTCTCGATGTCTCCGTTTGACTCCTCGAGAGCTTTCTTACACTCCATCATTGGCGCGCCGCTCATCTCGCGCAACTTTTTCACATCCTCCGCTCTCACACCCATTTCCTGTTCACTCCTCCCGACACGAAAAAGGTAGGCGCCCTGGCCTGCTTCGCCTACCTGTTCGTCCCGATCAAATTTCGAGAAAACTAGGGCAGGTCCGAGGATTCGACGTCGTCATCCTCGCCTTTGCGCCCGCGCGGCTTCCCTTCCCCTAGTTTGCGTTTGGGCTTGGGAACGCGGACGCGGCCGTCGGCCAGGTCTTCGGCCGCCACGACTGCGGCAGAAACATTCGTTTCTGCGCCCATGACAGCGCCAAAATCTTCCTCGCCTTCGATCCCGCCTGGCGGGACCCCGCCTTCGGCCGCGATGGCCGCCGCTTCGCGCTCGCGCTCCAATTCTTCGGCTCGCTGTTCCGCCGCGATCTTTTCGGCTTCAAGCTGCTTGTCCACGGCCATCTGCCGGCCTTCCAAGACGGCGTCGGCGATGCGCGATGTAAACAAGCGTATGGCTCTCAAGGCGTCATCGTTGCCCGGGATGACGTAGTCCACCAGATCCGGGTCGCAGTTTGTATCCACCACGGCCACGACCGGAATGCCCAATTTGTGGGCTTCCTTCACCGCAATATCTTCGATGTGCGAATCCACCACGAACAGCGCGTCCGGCAGTCCCGGCATCTCTTTGATGCCCGCCAGGTTTTGCTCCAGGTGGATTCGTTCCCGCTCCAGCCGCTGCACTTCCTTTTTGGTCAACAGACTGTAGCGCCCGTCCTTGCTCATCTCCTCGAGTTCCTTCAGGCGCTGAATCGATTTCTGAATCGTGGCGTTGTTGGTCAGCAAGCCGCCCAGCCAGCGATGATTGACATAAAACATCTGGCAGCGCGTGGCCTCCTCCGTGATTGCTTCCTGCGCCTGCCGCTTGGTGCCGACAAAGAGAATGTTCTTGCCTTCCTGAGCCAGGTCCGAAACAAACTTGGCGGCTTCTTTGAAATACTTGAGGGTCTTCTGAAGATCGATGATATAGATCCCGTTGCGCTCCCCATAAATGTATTCCTTCATTTTGGGGTTCCAGCGCCGGGTCTGGTGGCCGAAATGAACGCCGGCCTCCAGAAAATCTTTCATAGTAATGTTCGACAAACAACCTCCTCTTGAGCTGTCAGCAATCAGCCATCAGCTTTCAGCGAACAGCTCCCGCCACGCAAGGCAGGGTAGCTGAAGGCTGATCGCTGATACCTGACAGCTATCTTTTCGAGAACTGGAAGCGCTTGCGCGCGCCCTTCTGTCCATACTTCTTGCGCTCTTTGGCGCGCGGGTCACGAGTGAGAAAGCCGCCCTGCCGCAGTTTGGAACGCAACTCGGGGTCGGAAACGAGGAGGGCGCGTGCGATTCCCAACTTGGACGCACCGGCCTGCCCATGAACGCCCCCACCGGAGGCGTTCACCAAAACGTCAAATTTTCCCAGGGTCTCAGTGGCTATGAACGGTTGCTTCACTTCCACCTGCATCGCCGCCGATGGAAAAAAGGTTTCAAATGGACGGCCGTTCACCAACATTTTGCCTTCGCCCGGCCGCAGAATCACTCGCGCCAGCGAGGTCTTTCTTCGGCCCGTGGCCGCAAACTGAACTTGGTCTGTCACTCACTCTCCTTCATTCGATAAGATGCCTTAAGAACTGGTGCCAGGTTTACTATCGGGATTCGGGATTAGGGTTTCGGGGTTCGCAAATCCCGGTCGCATTTCTGTCTGCGAGCCCCGAACACCGAAACCCGAACCCCAAGCTCGCAGAACCGAGTCCCCAGAACCTAGCCCCTAGAAGCCAGCTCGACTTTTTCTGGCTGCTGACCGCCGTGCGGGTGAGCCGCACCGGTGTAAACCTTCAGCCTGGTCCTCAGCCGGTTGCCCAGCCGCGTTCGCGGCAGCATGCCGAAAACCGCCTCGCGAACCAATCGCTCCGGATGAGTCTCCATCACCTTGCGAGCCGAGATTTCGCGCAGGCCGCCCGGATGTCCCGTATAGTGCCGGTAGAGTTTCTCATCCAACTTCTTGCCGGTCAGACGAATCTTTTCGGCATTGATGATGATCACCCCGTTGCGATGGTCCGCGTGCGGGGTGAAATCCGGAGAATTCTTTCCTGTCAAAACCTTTGAGGCCTGGGCAGCCAATCGGCCCAGCACCCAACCGCTTGCGTCAAGCAGTCGCCACCGAATCTGAGTTCGGCGGCTCTTCGCCAAATAAGTCCCCACTCTACTCTCCATGACATCATGTAGGATGCAATCCTACATTAGAACCGGCAGGAGTGAATTTTGTCAACTGATTTTGATCCCTGATGATTTTGGTCCCTGGGTCACGGGTCACTCTCCGAGCGCGCCGTCACCCGGCCGAAGGCGATTCGCTAAGTCCTCAACTTCCCACAACCGGACTTCACGGGTGTTTAGGAGAGATTTCAGTCCCGTGAGTAGAGCACAACGCGGACAAATGGGAGGCGAACTATTCGTAGCGCGACTCCGACCACGTACACAGCGATCACGAAGATCGTCAAGCCGCTGAAGCCCCAGCTCAGCACGACTCGCGTGGGGTCCCCCTTCATGAGAACTTAGAGTGCCCGACTTCTTAGAGTTGTGCCGGTAGGAAGGCACTCGGCGCCGCCCGATTTCCGGGGCCTTGCGCAGCATCCGTAAGCCGAAGCGACAGCCTTGCACCGGATCTTTCAGACATCCTTTACTCCGTTCGCAGCGCCACCATGGGATCGACTTTGGCTGCCCGGCGGGCAGGGAGCCAGCAGGCGAACAGCGCGGTGGCAACGAGCAGAGCGGGTGCGAGGGTAAAGGCCATGGGATCCACTGGACTGACTTGGTAAAGCATGCCGCTGAACGCACGGCCAATGCCGAGCGCGAGCAGGAGACCCAGCGCCGCGCCCCCGAGCGTCATGAGCAGGCCTTCGCGGAGGATCATGCGCAGCACTGTGCCCGGCGCAGCGCCGAGCGCCGTGCGGATGCCGATCTCGCGGGTGCGCCGGACCACCGCGTAAGCCATGATCCCGTAGACGCCCACGACGGCGAGGACCAACGCCAGACCTCCAAATAGGGAAACCATCGCGGCGCCGGCCTGAACAATCCAGAGTTGCATGTTGTCGTCGAAGTGCTGGCGGAAAGTTTTCACCGTGAAGACCGGCACGCCGGGCGCAGCGGAGCGAACCTCTCGGCGAATAAGTTCGAGTAAGGCAGCGTCGGCTCCGAGCGCGCTTGGCGCGGCACGCACATGGAAGAAAACGTTGCTCCGAAAATCTTGTGCGAAGGGCACATAGATTTGGCCGCCGACCCCCGACTGGAAGATTTCCCAGCGGGTAGCGGGCACGATCCCGACAATCTCGACCGATGGGGGGTCCTGGGCGCGTCTGGCGATGTCGTCGCTGACGCCCATGGTGCCGCTCCCTCCGCCGCCGGCCGTGGGAGTGCCGCTTTCGGCCCATTGGATGCGCTGGCCCAGCGCGTCGCCCTCGGGCCAGAGCTTTTTCGCGAGCACTTCGTCGATGATGGCGACGGGCGGGGCGCTTGGCACCCCGGCTTCGATCTTGGTGAACGCGCGGCCGCGCAGCAGCGGCAGACCCATGGTCGCGAAGTAATCAGCCCCGACGCTGCTCCAGCGGACGTTGAAGGCCAGCCCATCGGCGGCGGTAGTGGGGTGAGTGTCGGGGCCGGACTTCGCCCCAGCGCGCTGTACGGGACGGTTCAGGGTGAGGAGGCCGAAGGGCACGACGGAAGCGATGCTGGCGGCCTGCACCCCGGGCAGCGCGGCGAGACGGTCGCAAGCAGCGCGATAAAGCGGGAGGCTGCGGGTTTGGTCGTAGCCGCCGAGACTGGCGTCGGCCTCGATGAGAATGGTGGAATCGGCATTAAAGCCGGTTTTGACGCTGCCGGCCTTAAGCGCACCACGGATGAAGAGTCCGGCAGCGGTGATCAGCCCGAGCGAGAGGGCGATTTGCGCCACGACGAGGGGATTGCGCGGGAGCCAGCGGTGGCGGCGCGGGGCGGAATCCTCGCCCGCCTGCTCCTTAAGATCGGTGATTACGTCGGCGCGCGTGAGCTTGAGCGCGGGTCCCAGAGCGAAGAACAGCGTGGCGAGGGCGCAGAAGCCGAGGGTAGCCAAGATCACGGCGGGATCAGCGCCGCCGCGGAGAAATACGGCCACCGGCATTCGAGCGCCCAACGAGGCCGCCAGAAGATCGGAGGACAGCAGACCGATCAGGAAGCCGCCGACGCCGCCTGAGAGAGAAACCACCAGGCCCTCGGTCAGGAGTTGCCGGATGATGCGGCCGCGACCGCCGCCCAGCGCGAGGCGAATGGCAATCTCCTTGCGGCGCGCCAAGCCCCGGGCGAGCAGCACGCTCGCAAGATTGAGGCAGGCGACGAAGAGCACGATAGCGGCCAAGGCAAACAGCATGAGGCCGATCACGGTGAGACCGCTCTCGTCGGCAGGGCCCGACCCCGTGTCCAAACGGGGCAGGGGGCGGATGATGAAAGTCTGATCCTTCTGCTCAACCGGCAGGGCTCTTTCGAGATTGGTGGCGACGGACTGGAGGGCAGCCCCTGCGGCGGCGGCGGTGACGCCGGGATGGAGGCGTCCAACGACGAGGAGAGCATAGCCATCGCGCCGTTCGAGGGTGTGCTTGGCTTGGGCTTCGAAATCGTTCGTGAGCAGGTCGTAAACGCCGAGGGGGAAATAGAGCTCGGGCCCGAAGATCATCATCGTTCCGGTGAAATGCTCCGGCGTGATGCCGACGACCGTAAACGGGCGCTCGTTGACGCGGATGGCCTTGCCGACGAGTTGAGGGTCGAAGCCGGTGTTCTTCCAGTAAAGATAGCTGGCGATGACGACGGGGACGGCGCTGCCGGGCGTTTCTTCCTCGGGGAGAAAGCCGCGGCCCCGCAACAGCGGAACTTCGAGCGTGCGGAAGTAGTTCGAGCTGACGAGCGCAACGAACGTGCGCCGGGAGGTTTCGCCCTCGCCGAGGCTGACCATGGCCATGTTGTGAGCCAGCACGCCGGAAAAGACAGCTCTCGCCGCACTCTGTTCGCGGATGTCGGTGTAGGTGGGATAGGAGAATGAACGGAAATTGCTGGGATGTTTCTTGTCCTGCGTATAGACCTGGACGACCTGCGCCTCGCGGGGGTAGGGCCGTGGGCTGAAAATGAAGTCGTGGACAATGCTGAAGATGGCGGTATTGGCCCCGATGCCCAGCGACAGCGTAAGCACAGCCACGGCGGTGAAGCCGGGTGACTTGGCCAGAGTGCGGAAGGCAAAACGGACGTCCTGGGCAAAGTCCTCCAGAAAGTGCCCAACCCGTATGGCGCGGACCTCCTCCTTAACTTGCTCCACGCCGCCGAGTTCCAGGAGCGCCTGCCGACTGGCTGCCGATCGCGAATACCCATCCTTCATCTTTTCCTGTGTTAGGATCTCCACAGAAGACTGGAGTTCGTCATCCAATGCTTGCTCGATCGTGTTTTTGCGCAAGAGGTTCCGGAACAAACTCAGTATTCGCGTTGACATGATGCCTCCCCTCCGGACTCAGGCGGATTGAACCGCCGCCGTCATTACCTTGACCACCTGGTTCCACTCCCGCTCTTCGACCTTGAGTTGTGTGCGCCCTGATGAAGTCAGCCTGTAGTATTTGGCCCGGCGATTGTTTTCTGACGAGCGCCACTCGGCTTCCACCCATCCCCTCTCCTCCATGCGGTGCAAAGAGGGGAAGAGCGAACCGAAGCTCACCTGAAAGGCCCCTTTTGTGATTTGGGTGATGCGTCGGGAGATGCCGACTCCATGCAAGGGCTCCAAGGACAGCGCTTTCAATACCAGCAGGTCGAGAGTTCCACGGAGAAGATCGGTCCTTTTTTCACCCATGGCGTCCTCTTATCGGAATACGATAGCAGTCGCCCCAAAGTTCCAAAGACTTTCGAAAACGCCCGTTGAGGCCCGACAGGGGTTCGTCGCACCGGCGCGCCACTTGGACGTATAGTTGGGTTGCCGGACAAATCCAGAAATCGGGCCGCGGGAAGTGGCAGCCGAGATTCTGGACGGATTGCCGGCCACTCGGAAACTGACCCACTGCCTTATCCTTGACTTTGCCTTGACAAGTAACTTTCTCTGGGCCAACCTGACGCTGTTTGCCATTCCAAGCGAAAATGGCGGCGTACGGCCGCCGCTACAACCCGATGCGCTCGCCAAGGCCCGCGCCGCCTACCAGGATTTCTTGACGCTCTGGAACCACGCCGACCCTGACGTTCCCATCCTTAAGCAAGCCAAGGTGGAGTACGCGAGGCTGCAATAGCTGCGAACCCTCACCAGATAGAAGCGGATGTTTGGTCGACAAACCGTAGATGTCCTCTTCCCTCTCACTCTTGCAATTGTGCCCCGTTGACGGCAGGTCTGTATCGGAAGTGCCCCGGCGACAGGTCCCGGGCATGCCTGGACGACATCTGCCGGTGCACTTCTGATACACACCTACCGTGACCCACGCGAAATTCGAAGCACATGCGCGAAAACCCAGCATACGCAGCACGTAGGTATCGCCTCAAGTTCTTTCGTCAGGTTGCCGAAGAACACTTGGGGCCGTCCGGAAGTCGCTGCGGACAGCGGGAAGCGGAACGGCGGCGTTAGGATCGAATGGCTCGATTACATGTTCGGCCCTCAATGCAACCCCGGCGCGCGCGGAGGCCGAGGATGACTCTCAAGACGGCGGGTGAGGTCAACATGGAAGCGGGAACAAACGCTAATGATGGCTCCACGAGCGGAGAACCGGGAGACGGCGCGAGGGCCGAAGTCAGGTCTGGGCTTCTCGCGCTCGTGGGGAAGGAAATCGCAGCTCCCATCCGGGTTATGCTCGATACCCTCCAACTTCTTTTGTCGACGGAATTATCGGAAGAGCAACGCAACTACGCGGAAGGTGTCCGGAGGTGCGGTGCGGTCCTAATGACCGCCGTCAATGACATTCTCGATCTCTCGAACATCGAGTCCGGCGAAATTCGCCTGGAGACGGTTGATTTTGATCTCCACACGACGGTTACTGAGGTTGCAAGGTGGCTCGAAAAAACCGCTCCGACCAGCGATCTGGAGATCACATGCCTGATTCATCAAGATGTGCCGACACGGGTGCGCGGAGACCCGGCCCGGTTGCGGCAGGTTCTCAGCCACTTTCTATCCGATGCGATTAGGTCCATCGGCCAGACAAGAGCTGTTTTGCGCCTGAAGCTGGTTCCGGGCCCGGCGAATGCGGTCGATCTGCGGTTTGAGGTCACCCGGGCAGAGGTCGCCGTTTCCCCTGAAGGGACGGAAAGAATAGCTCGGGACTATCCAAAGGCGGGTGGCCCGAGCAGAGCGATGCCGCGGCCCGCTGAACTTGGCTTTGAGATTTCCAATCGCCTCGCCGAGCTGATGGGTGGACGATTTGGCGCGGAAGGCGAACCGGGTAAGCCAACCTCGGTATGGTTCAGCGTGCGACTAGGCAAGCCTCCCGAGAGCTACTTGGATCTGCCGGTTCCCAGGACGGACCTTCGCGGGCTGTCCGTCCTGGCCGTAGTGGACAACGAAGACACTCAGAATAATTTGATCGCTCAGACTTTATCTTGGGGGATGACCTGCGACGTCGCCCCCGACGTGTCTCGGGCCCGAGAAATGTTAAACGCGGCGGCTTTGCGCAGGCGCTCGTACGATTTGGCGCTCCTGGACACGCAAATGCCGGGGCCGGACGCTTTGGAGCTCGCCCGCGCCATCCAGGGAGACCCCGCGCTATCGGCCGTGCGACCAGTCATTTTGACTGCTCTCGGCATGCGCGGTGTGACGGAGGAGTTGCGCCGCGCCGGGATCGCCGGGTATCTCACCAAGCCGGTGAACCAGTCCGACCTGTACAACTGCTTGGCCACTGTGATGAGCGCGCGGTTGAACGACCGTGACGCCGAATTGCCCGCGCCGCCACCGATGGTCACCTCATACAAGCTGGAGGAGGCGAAAGCGCGCCGTCGCGCCTATGTGTTGGTCGTCGAAGATGACATCGTGAACCAGATGGTGATGGTCCGCATGTTGGAGAAGCTCGGTATGCGGGCTGATATCGCCATCACCGGCGCGAGTGCCATCGAGGCCTGGAAACGGAACCCGTACGACTTGATCTTGATGGACTGCCGCATGCCGGAAATGGACGGCTACGCCGCGACGCGCGCCATCCGTGACCTGGAGCGAGAACGCGGGACCCGGCACACGCCCGTGGTCGCCGTCACCGCCAACGCCATGCAGGGCGACAGGAAAGAGTGCCTTGACGCCGGAATGGACGATTACATCTCCAAACCTTTTGGGCTCGAACAGTTTCGCGAGCTGCTGGCTCGATGGATTTCGTCCACGCCCTCTCCGGGCCCGGCGGCGGAGGGCAGCCACGTCGCCCAGGAGCCCGCCGCTATTGACGCGAGCTTCCTGGAAGACCTGCGCGCCAACCCTGCCGACGGCCTGACCGAATTCCTCACGCAATTGCGCGGCCAATTCCTTCGTGAGGCGGAAGACCGGCTGGCGGCAATCAACGAGGCTGTGCAGCGTGGCGACACCTTGAACCTCAAACGCGCCGCGCACGGTTTGAAAGGAAGCTCCGGGGTGGTCGGCGCCAAGACCATGGCCGCGTTGTGTGAGGAAATTGAACAGCGCGCGGCTGATGAACAGATGAATGATATTGGCCTGCTGGCCGAGGAGTTGCAGTGCGAGTTCGGCCGCGTGCGCGACGAACTCGATGCCAAGTTGGCGGGCTGAGGTGGCACGGCCACTTTGGTATGGCTACTCACTGGCTGGGAGCCCGTGCCACGGGTGGAAGGGAAAATGCCAGGACGGACAGTCGCACAAACCAGAATCGGGGAGCTGCTAACGCAGGCCGGCTTGATCGACGCCGCCGCTCTGGCTCGCGCTAGCGAAGTTCAAAAGCGCTCTGGTGGCTCGCTCGGCAAGGCGCTCGCCTCGCTCGGGCTGGCGGATGAAAATGCCGTGTCGGCCGCCATCGCCCAAAGACTGAACCTCGAGCATCTCGGTCCGGTTCTGCCGGAGATCGACCCCGGCGTCCTGTCGCTGATCCCCGCTCCGTTCTGTCGCGAGCATATGGTTGTCCCCCTGGGCGTTGAGGGCAATTCGCTTCGGCTGGCCATTGTCGATCCGCTCGACTATGCCACCATCCAGGATGTGGAGTTTCTTGCCAGCAAGAAAGTGGGGGCCGTCGTCGCCAGCCAGTCCTCGATACAAGCGCTTCTCGGCCGCCTGTACCCCGCGCCCCAGCAGCAGGAGATCGATTACCAAATGCTCTCCGGCATCAAACCGGAAGGCGAGGTCGAGGAGGATCGCGCCGGAGAATATGAAATTATCGATCCCGCTCAGCTTGTAAAGGACACCAAGCTGCCGCCGATCGTTCGGCTGGTCAATCTGATCTTGAGCGACGCGGCCAAAACTGGCGCCAGTGACATTCACGTTGAGCCCCAGGAGACTTGCCTGCAAGTTCGTCACCGAATCGACGGGCAGCTTCAGGACGTCCTCAAGATTCCCAAGGAGATCCAGAACGCGACCATTTCCCGATTGAAGATCATTTCTGGAATGGATATTGCTGATCGCCGGCGGCCCCAGGATGGGCGATGCCGTCTGCGCATCGATAACCGGCGCATTGACCTGCGCGTCTCCACGCTTCCCACCCAGTTCGGCGAGAAAGTGGTAATTCGGCTCCTGGACAGCACCAAAGCGCAGCTCAAACTTGACCAATTGGGCCTGACCCCTGCCAACCTGGGAATATTGGAAGGGGCCTTGTCGAGCCCGCAGGGGATGATCCTTTTGACGGGACCTACGGGCAGCGGAAAGACTTCGACTCTGTACACGGCGCTGAACTGGGTCAAGTCCCGGACCAGTAATATCATCACCGTCGAGGATCCGATCGAGTTCCAGCTTCCCGGCATCAATCAGGTGCAATTGAACCCCAAGGCCGGGATGACCTTTGCCACAGGGCTGAGGTCCATTCTGCGGCAGGATCCCAACATCATCATGGTGGGCGAGATTCGAGACCGGGAAACCGCCAGCATTGCAGTCGAGGCGGCGCAAACCGGCCATCTCTTGCTGAGCACTGTGCACACCAACGACGCCCCGGCGACCATCGCCCGCCTGTTTGACCTGGGGATTGAACCGTTCCAAGTGGCAGCGGCCCTTCTGGCCATTGTCGCCCAGCGTTTGGTCAGGCGGCTATGCCCGGCGTGCGCGGTGCCGGGCCAGCCGAGCGCCGAAGCTGTGGAGAAAGCCGGCGGCAGCGGCAGATTGCCTCCGGACGCTCGATGGATGGCGTCGCGCGGCTGCGAGAAATGCAATCAGACGGGTTTCAAAGGGCGCCTCGCGGTGCACGAGGTTCTCGCAGTCACCGACGATTTGCGCGCTCTCCTCTCGCGGCGCGCCCCGGAACAGGAGCTTCGCGGCGCCGCCCGGGCCGCGGGAATGAAAACCTTGATGGAAGATGGCCTGGCCAAAGCCGCCCAGGGCCTGACCACTCTCGAAGAACTGGTGCGCGTGGTTACCCAGGATGCCGCGCCCTCGCGACAGTTGGAAGTGGTTACCCAGGATGCCGCGCCTTCGTCCCAGGTGGAATTGGCGACCGCCCGCCGCGCGCCCCTCGAATTTGTTCCTGCCCAACCATCATCCCGCCCGGAACGCGTATTGATCGTTGAGGACAGCCCGACGGTCGTGGCCGTGGTCCGATACTTCATGCAGCTCGAGGGATTTGAAGTCCTGGATGCCCCGGATGGCGTCGCCGGCCTGGAGATCGCGAAGCGCGAGCATCCTCAAGTGGTGGTGAGTGACATCAGCATGCCGCGCATGGACGGCCTCTCCATGGTCAAGGCGTTGCGCGCCGATCCCGAAACGGCGAATATTGCGGTGCTGATGCTGACCGTCGACAGCAGTGTTGAAGGTGAGACCAGCGGGCTGGCGGCGGGGGCCGACGACTATATTGTTAAACCCGTCGAGCCTCGCCGGCTCGCGGCTCGCGTCAAGGCTCTCCTCGCCCGGTCGCAGGCCAGGCAGCCTGTGGCTATCGCTGCTCCGACTCTGCCTGAAGGGTCTGACGGCGAATACGGCTCTGTACGCACAGCCTGATTCTGGCGCCGCTCTGCAACTCCCTCGACCCTTTGACACTCCTGTGAATACGCCGCTCTCCGTGGTGGATCGAGTTTTTGGCATGTACAGGTGAATCCGCGCCTCGCCTCAAGTTTTTCCCCCAATCAGCCGAAGAGAAGTAAGCGGAGGTTTGGTCGGAAAGAGCGTTCGGAATCGGTCGCCCGCGATTCCGGCCGGCCGACCGGGCTGTGATGATAACAAGTGGCGAAGCGCCCGTCGGCCTGGCGCCAAGTGAAGGGATTCCCTGTTCTGCGCGACCTCGACCTTGCGTTTTAGCTCGGCGTGAGCCGTTCAAGTGAAGACCGGAACGCTCGCTGTCGACATCAACGACGGCACAGGTTGGAACTGATGGAGAGAAAAAGTACACCACCTTGCGGCGAAAACGCTGGCTCGCAGAGCCGAAATCGCGGGTTTAGCCTCCTCGAATTGCTCGTCGTGATCGGCATCATTCTAGTCGTAGCCGCATTCGCAGCGCCTTCATTGCTGTCAGCCCTCCGCACGTACCAAAGGGAATCCATGGCCCGCGGCATTGCCAACATCATACTGCGGGCCCGCTTCGAGGCGATAAAGGGCAACAAGCGAGTGTCCACAGCGTTCGCACCGGCGGCGGGTGTCAACGGCGACACTTACGGGGTCGATTTGAATGGCAATGGCACGCTGGATCCGAATGAACCCATCGCCATGCTCTTGAATGGACTCAGCTTTTGGAACAGCAACACACCGGCGGCGCCTCCCACCACCAACCTTCCGGCAGATTATTCCACCTTTACCGTGCCGACGGCGCCCGCTACCCAGCCGCCGGCTTCGCAGGGCCCCACGCCGTTGACGTCTTACAATATCGTTTTTTCGCCTCAGGGGACCGTGGTGGTTTATCAGAACCCTAATTGGGCGCTCGCTCCGCAAGTACAGGGTTTTGCAGTGACCAATGGGGCCACCATCGGAGCCGCGAACTCAAACTCCTATCTGATTGAAATCACTCCAGCGGGACGCGTCCGCCTTTTCTACTGGCAAGCAGGCGTTGGGTGGGTGGCGCGCTGAGCAAACAGAGGACATGGGTATGGAACCAAGAGCTGCGCCTAACTACTCCCCCCCGCCGATGCCGGGGCGACTTTGCTCGAGCTGCTGATCGCCGTGACCATCCTGTTCGTGGGTCTCGTCCCGATGGTACAACTGATCTCGTCCGGGCTCACCGCTGACCTAAAGAACAGGAGCAACTCGGTCAGCCTCATCGCCGGTCAGCGCGAGCTGGAGCAAATGATGCAACAAATCATGACGGTGTCAGGCGGCACGTGCAGCGCGCTGGCGAGCCAATACTACTTTTGCGACGCCGAAGGGCAAACGGTAGGCATGGGTCAAACGGGCACCGGAAGCACCCCGACCCAGGCAGGGTGCCCTCTCGACGCCGCCAAGGTACAGTTGGATTTTAGCCGGGCGACAACGGCATGCACCGCCGGATACTTCATGACTAAGCAGGTTCCATGGAACCAAGTGAACGGCGCCACTATCGCTGTGGAGCTGCGCTGGCGGGTGGTGACTGTGATGAGGAGCGGCTCGCCGGTACGAAAATTCATCATTCTCGGCGCCCGCTTGGCGCCGCCGAGTGGACTCACTCTCATTACCAACCTGCAGACCGTGGTGGGGACGCGGTAGTTGGGGGAGGAAACACTGTGCGGGTGTTCGCAGAAGAAAGGGGCTTCTCGCTCATCGAGTTGATGATGACTTTCGCGATCTTTATTGCAGTCAGCGGAGCTCTGTTTGGTCTGGTCAACCAGGCGCAACTCCGCTACCGCGGTCAACAGCAACAGTTGGACGCGCTCCAGCCGGCGCGGGTGGGAATTGACCAGATGACTCGAGACATTCACAGCGCGGGCTTTCCTGCTCTGAACTCCTACCAGGGGGCGGTGTCGCCGACCCTGATTGCCGTTCCGTTTGTCGGCATGAATACCCGCACCTCCATCAACCAGAACTGTACCGTCAATGGCGGGGTTACTCCGTGCCTGATCCCTGGGCCTTATGACCTTGCCCTCGAGACCCTAAACGGCGCGGTCGTGAACTGGATCTACTATCAAGTGAGGTTGCCTGCCACCGGCAGCACCACTTGCACCCTCTACCGAGCCGTCAGCGTGAAATCCACGCTGTCCGTTCCCACCTCGGCGACGGAGACTCCTCTCATCGATCAGATCATCAACACCGCCATCGGAAACTGCGACCTCAGTGCGGGCCAATATGTATTCACCTATTCCTGCACCGGCGCGAGCCCTTGCAATGCCCAGAATATTTCGCAAGTCTTTATCAATGTGAGCGTCATCACATTGCAAAGGGACGCGCAGACCCGTCAGTTCGGGATTGTGACCCTGCAGGGAGTGGCCGAACGCATCAATCCGCCGCAGTGATGGATGGCCGCAGAGGGACGTCGATGCCAAGGAACCCAGTTTGTCACTCGGGCCGCGAGCGCGGTGTCGCGATCATCGCGGCATTGTTAATACTATTTCTTCTTTCCGCGGCGGCCATGGGATTGATGTTTATGTCGGCCGGCGAAAGCAGCCTGGTTGGAAATCAACGATCCTCCACCCTAGTCTGGGACGCAGGTTTCGGAGGGTTGGAGGAAGCCCGCGCGCGTCTGAGCAACGTCGACCCCAGCTTTCTCGGTTTGCCGGGGACATCGATTACCTTCCCGGCCGCACCGGGCGATGTCTTATACATTCTCAACAACCCGGGTTCCGCCTTCAGCGTGACGGACGTCACGACTTCAACTTCGCCGTACTATGACTGGGAGTACGATCAGGAGTGGGGCACGGGATCCTTGGCGACAGCGAAGGCGGCCGGGAAGATTCAAACCAAAAGCTCGGACGTCCTGCTGCCGTCGTTGACAGGCATGCTTCCCCCCATTCCCTACGCTTGGGTCCGCGTGACGATCCTCACCGAGCGAGCCGCCGCTCGCGACATCAACAGCGATGGCACGCTGGACGCAAGCATGCCCGTCTATTTTGATGGCTCAAACGAAAATTTGAATCATTCAGGAGGTGCGGTGTATCGCCTGACTTCCCTGGCGGTGCTGAGCACCGGCGCGAGCTCTATGGTACAGTACGACGCAGGGCCCGGCATGGTGGTTCCCGCAATGCCCGGGGCACTGACGCTCTGCGGCCCCAACGTCACATGGGGCCCACCGAGTTCCAATAACTGGGAATTTAACGGGTCCGATCATGCTACTCCAACCCAACCAGCCATCGAGGGCATCGCTACGTGCAGCAGCACGGCGAACTCCACGATTACGAGCAATCTCCCAAAGCCCGCCAATTACACGGGAAAAGGCGCTACACCGGACGTGGTCAATGATTCTTCAACCATGGGCACCTGCGTTCAGAGCGTGACCTGCCTGAATAGTCTCGTGATAACACTGACCGCCAGCGCGGGCCAGGTCTTCTACGGCACTTCTGCGCCTCCTACACCCATGGGCACTGATGCAAGCCCTCTGATCACGGTGGTTGCGGACAACACGACACCTTCGTGGGCTCCTGGCAACACTAGCTCCTGCGACGGCGCGGGCATTCTCGTGGTTACGGGTACTTTGACCTGTGCCGGGGGCTCCAGCTTTGACGGCATGATTTTGGTTGTGGGCCAGGGAGTCTTCAATATCTCCGGCGGGGGCAACGGCGCATTTAATGGCGCCTTCTTGGTGGCCAAGACCCGGGATTCTCTCGGCAACCTCTTGAGTACCTTAGGCAACCCGACATTTACGGTATCTGGTGGCGGCAACAACAGCATGAACTATAACAGCCAGTTCGAGAATATGGTGCGGAGCCGTTTCCCTTACAAAGTATTAGCCTTCAGGGCGATTGGGCATTAGCAGGTATCGACCCGCCACCGAGGAGCGCGCACGGTGTCATTAAAGATCATGGTGGTCGACGACCAGATCGACACCTTGGCTTCGATCAAAGGCATGCTGGAGTCATTGGGCTCTGACGTTTTGACCTTTGCGGATAGTCGCGAGGCGGCAGCGGAACTAAAAAGCCAGAGGTTTGATGCGGTGTTCATCGAGGCTCAGTTGCCTCACTTGAATGGCTGTTCGTTAACCAGGTTGGTGCGATCCTCCACACAGAACAGTGAGGCGCCTGTGATCGTGCTAGCCGATCAAGACGACATTCAAACCGCGCGCCTGGCTTTGGAAGCGGGCGCCTCCCACATTATCAGCAAACCCGTGACCCTTGAAAGCCTCGCGATCGCCCTCCATGCAGTGGCCGATCCCGCGCTGGCGCGAACGAGGGCGGATTCCCCGGCGACCTCCCTGGCACCCGTGAATTGCTCGGCTGGTCCGAACGGTGAAAGGCAGTTCGTCGCTCAAGGTTTGAACATCAACGAGAGCGGAATGTTGTTGGAGTGCCCGGCTGGCCTGGAGGTCGGGCAGGCGATGAGCCTTCAATTCTCTCCACCCTCGGTTGACAAACCGCTCCAACTGCCTGCCAAAGTAGTATTCCGAACACCGCCGGATCGCTTGGGTGTGCAATTCATTGAGCTCCCCGCCGCTGCCCGGGAAGCAACCCAAACTCTCATCGATTCCAGTCACGCACCCGTCCCACTTACCAGCCCCCCGGCTGGCGGCGCGGCGGCCTATCTGGGTTTGATGAACGACGCCGTTGTGGAAGAGAGGCGGGCCAAAGAGGCGGAGAGCAATGCTCAATCCCTCGCTGCCCCCATTGACCATAGAAAGTTCTTGGTTAGGCCCGCGGCCTACCTCGCCGGCATTTTGGTGATCTCATTCTTGACTTATCGAATGGTCTCAACCACGAATGCGAGCTTGGAGACGGCCCCAGTCGAAAAGTTGGCGTGCGTGGTGCAGCCGAAGCCTCCGTCGCCGCCCTCTGGATTGTGGGGCGCCGTTGATTCGAATTTCGTCACGCTTTCTCCCGCCGTGGTTCAAGTGGAGTCCCACCCCGGACAGAGGATGTCCTACACGTTGACCCTCACGAATTACTCGAACCAGGAACTGAGCTTCCAATTGACGGCGGCTGACATCGTGAAGGATGAAGGCAAGCTTATTCACATTCCCGGGAGCGAGTCGCCAGCCGGCGTTGCCGCCAGCGTGAAGTTCTCGCGGCCCGCCATTAGTGCTCAACCCCGGCGAAGCGCTTCCGTCAACGTCACACTAACCGAGCCGCGCGATCCGGCAACTCGTTCGGTTCTGATTGTACTGAACGGCACGGACGAGATTCGGGCCTGGCAGGATCGCATCGTGCAGGCTTCTCCGGGGAGCATGGCCACTTTTGTCAACTCGGCGACCTCAGATCAGGCGGCCGCAGAGGGAGCTCCGGCTCAAGTTTTCATGACGAATTATACGGTTTGCCAGTGGCGCCTCAACTGAAGCCTCAGCCAGGCCGCACTCGCGCGCGCCCGCTTAGGGGATGCTCACGAGACGCCACCGGACATTCACGAAAATCCGAAGCCTCCCGCATCAAATCGCCCGCCACCTGGCGGGAGGTCGAATCCAGCCAAGGACGCAATCGCTTGCGAGCCTCTGCCCGTGTGCGCTGCTCCCGAAAGTAGCGGGTTCCCGGCGGGAGCGCGGCGAGCTCCTCCCGCTGCTAGGGCATACGTCTCTGTACGCGCAGCCTGATTCTCGTGCCACTCGGAAACTGACCCACTACCTGATCCCTCACTTTGCCTTGACAAGTAACGTCCTCTGGGCCAACCTGACGCTGTTTGCCATTCCAAGTTTCCTGCTGGGGGCGAGAATGAAACGCAACTCTGGACGGCCGAAATTCGCTCGAGGCAAGAGCGCGGGCTCAACCCTGGCTGCGCTGACCTTGCTGACTGTCATTTTCTTCGGCTGCCTCAATTTATCATTCGCACAACTGCCTCTTTCCACCGGCGCCCCCTCCGCGGGGCAGAAGGCGCCTGACTTCACACTGCCTGACCGCGATGGTAAGCCGGTGTCCCTGAGCGGCCTGCTGAAACGCAAGGAGACGGGAAAGCCGGGTGGACTGGTCTTGATTTTCTACCGCGGCTACTGGTGACCGTACTGCGTCTCCGAGTTGCGGAGCTTTCAAAGCCAGTTGAGCGAGTTCAGCGCACGCGGCATTCGAGTGGTGGCGATCAGCGTTGACCCCGCGGAGGTCAACCGCCAGCTTGCTGAGAAAGCGGGCCTCACCTTCCCACTCCTTGCGGATCCCGAGGAGAAGGTAATCCGCCGCTATGACCTGCTGCACATCAGGGGTGGCCCTAAAGGGGTTGACATTGCGCGGCCCGCTGAATTTCTGATCGACCCCACCGGCACGGTGCGCTGGGTAAACCTGACGGACAACATTCGCGTGCGTGCCAGCGGCCCGCAGGTCCTCAAAGTCGTCGATCAACTGGGCGTGGGTGCGCGGCCGGAGAATCCCCGCCGCGCTCCGCGCTCTCCATGACAACCTTTAGGATGCAAATTCATCTTACATTCTGAACGAGGCGGTTCCGATCAACAGAATCTCGGCGATGCTGGTGTTCTAATTCACGGGAACAGGGGGGCGCTTTGATTGAACAAGAGATCGAAATCCACACGCCAGACGGAATATCCGACAGTGTCTTGTATACCTCTGAAAACGGGCGGCGCTTGCCGGGCGTCATCTTCTTAACCGACATTGTCGGCATTCGTCCATCGCAACGCGCGATGGCGCGGCGGCTGGCCTCAGAAGGCTACTCGGTGCTCATGCCGAACGTTTTCTATCGCACGGGGCGTCCGCCGATGTTCGATTTCCCGCTGAAGATGGGCGAAGAGCGAACCATGAAGCGGCTGGCAGAACTCTCCGGCCCATTGAGCCAGGAAGCCGTCGAGCGCGATGCCTCTGCGTACGTGGATTTTCTCGCAGCCCACGAATCCGTCCGTGAGGGTCCGATGGGGGTAGTTGGCTACTGCTTCTCGGGTGCCCTGGCGATGCGCACGGCGGCGGCCCGGCCAGACCGAATCGCTGCTGCCGCGTCGTTCCACGGTGGCAGGCTCTTTACCGACGCTCCCACCAGCCCGCATCTTGTGCTACCCCGGATCAAGGCTCGTCTTTATTTCGGACACGCCATTCAGGATCAGAGCATGCCGCAAGAAGCCATCGAAAAGCTCAACCACGCGCTCCAGGCTTGGGGCGGCCTGCACGAAAGCGAAGTTTACGAAGGCGCCTATCACAGTTGGACCGTGCCGGACAGTCCTGTCTACAACCCGCCCCAAGCCGAAAGGGCGTTCGCGAAGCTGACGGAGCTTTTCGCCAAAACCCTTCAGTAGCCGCTTAGTCTGCTTCGCGTGAACACCTTACGGGAAAAAGGCTCGCTTTGCGCGAGGAACGCACAGAAGTCCATCGGCCCGCGCACTCCGGACGGGAAGCGGCGAGCAGCTCTCAAATCCTCCAAACGCCGTTCTGTCAAGGCAAAGTAAGAAGTTCCTGTTCTTAGCAAAGTAAGTAGTTCCTGTGGGCGCTAACCGAAGGAGCCCGTAGGGCGACTGAGGTTAGCGCCCGCCGCGCGCCTCACGGGGTGCTTCC